>WNGJ01003822.1_pt1 | contig 15597 bp, 9 predicted proteins | sample 5400611 | NCBI WGS metagenome assembly WNGJ01 (sample SAMN13153375, study PRJNA577476) | soil metagenome | isolation source: 40 cm soil or saprolite under Garry oak tree replicate 1 | place: USA:California | collected 2016-06-15
CTGCCTCATATTTACAGGTCCGATATAGGTAATCTGATCTTTCCCGATTTGTGGTTTGATTACTTTTTCAAAGTAGCCCATTGACTCTTTTGAATGACGATCAATGATGCCAGCCAGAGTAAGTGGTACCTGTGCTTGCTTTGCCGCCTCGATTGCCAGGTGTGCTCCTTTTTCGGGCGTAAAGCGTCCCAGCCAGGCAAAGTAATCGCCCATTCTTCTTCTCTTTGGGAGTTGAAAGTCTTGCATATATAGGCCGTGATGCACTACGCCTACAAAGTTGAGCGGGTGAGGCACATGCTGGCGGGCACTCTCGCTGATGGCCACCATGGGTACAGAAGGCGCCCATTCCATATAGTAACGATCGGCATCGCCTGTGCGCCCACTGCGTGCATCACGATCAAAGGGAAAAACACTGTGCAGAGTCGTTACATGAGGGGTTGTAAGCGTAGCTGTGAGGGGGAAAATATACATATCTGCGCTCGAAGAGAGGTGCGTGTGTACAATGTCGAAGCTTTGCTCTTTGATACAGTCCATAGCTTTGTGCAAATGATAATAGGCTTTGAGATGCATCGTCCACGGCACACCCGATTCAATCAAAGACCGGGGGAAAAAGGAAACCAGCACTGCCGATGTTTTTGCATCACCGGGCGCGAACAATGTCACATTATGGCCTTGAGCTACCTGTTCCTCAATAAGATGATATATAACATTCTCTGTTCCCCCATACTGCTTTGGCGGAATGCGGATCCACGGTGGAGCAACTTGTGCGATTCTCATGTGCGTCTCTGTCTTTCTAAATTATCGCATGCTCTTGCGTACATCGAGGCAGCAACAAATAGAGAACACGCGACAACCCCTTACTGTGGCAGATCAGTAAGGGTAGTTGTGTTTGCCTCTCCATTTTTATACCATTAACATACTATAGCACGAATGAACGATGTGAAAAGTAGTATGTTCAAGAGGCAGTATTCGCTTGCGTCATCACCTATGCACCAGCATCTTCAATAACTCAGTAATACTGTGATACGAAATAATGGCTAGTGCCAGGCACGCCAGAGGTATATGGATAGATCGCCACATGCGAATGATACGTCTAGCGCGCTTCTGGCGGCGGAGAGAACGCGCCAGGTATGCTCGTTGAGTGAGCACCTCGTAGACACGCTCAAAATCGTCCAGTTCATTGGGTGCTAATACGGGCGACATCGCGGGGAGTGAAGTATTAGTTCTCAGCGCCTCGGAGCGGAAAATCTTAAAGGCTGGTGACTTCCCGGCGTTTAAGCGCTCAACCGTCAGTTCAAGATCGTGCAATCGCTCCTCTACCGTCTGGATGATACCAACGCCGTTGCTATTTGCTTCTGTCGCGATGACACGGGCTTGCCTGGCATCGAGCAGGCGGCCGACAATACCACTCACGACAAGTAAAAGCAGTGCATAGAGCGCCGACGTGCCAGCCTGACCCTCAGTGAAACGCATGTGTGTAAATTGGAGATCGTGCAGGATGTTGAGATAGTTTTCATGCAGGAATGCTATGAGGATAGCGAGAACTCCAAACCACGTATGGAGCCAGAGCCAGTTCTGCACTTTTCCAGGTAAGGTGCGCGCAAAACGACGACGTAAGGTATAGGCCGCCACGAGCAGTACCAGGATAAAGGCAACAATTCCGAACAGGCGCAGCGGATCAGAGTATGGACCGGCGTAGGGTTGCGATTTGAGCGCTTTGAGGTACACGTTATAAATATAGCCATATACAATCAGTGAGATACCCAGGCAGATCCAATTGAATTTCGATGCGGGTATTTTCCAGATACGTCGTATCGCTCGTTGCTGTTCCTGTAACGGTGGTTTAGTTGCCAGTGCCATGAATATTCCTTTATAACACTTCTAACATTTATAACGCTTATAACACTCGTCGTCGTAATATCTCCTCGGTCGAGCCGAAGAATTTTGTTGGTTGTATGCGAACGGCCGCACCAGTGGGACAGGCCTCCACACATGCCTGGTCCTTGTAGCCCGCGCACAGATCACATTTAATGGCTACCTTCTTGCGCATTTCATCAAAGGCATCACGTGGCCGGAACGTATCGAGCGGGCCTGGAGCAGCGAAAGGCTCAAGCGTCCTCGCCCCTACGCGATTTGTAAAGAAATGGCTGAAACGCTGCCAGGAGGAGCGTGATACCTGCTCTTCCTCCTCAATGTTGATAATCGAAATTGCCCCATAAGGGCAGCGTTCGGCGCAAATGCCACAGCCGATACAGCTTTCGGTAATATACACTTCTCCATTGGGGTGCCTGGCGATCCCTGCCCGGCTACATAGCAAGCAGACGGGGTCCTGGCACTGCCGGCAGGCTGTAGCAATACTGATGTTGCCAACCACCATACCCTTGCGGTTCATGCGTGAATGTCCATGTCTCCGGGCGCATGCCTCTTCACACTCACTGCAATGAATGCACTTGTCCAGGTCAATTACCAGCACTTCTGTGCCTTCTACTACACCATCACTTACAAGAGAATGCAATCCCGCCTGCACAGCGTCATCCGGACGCACACCCATCGATTGGAAGTCTACGAGTGGTCCGCTTGTAAGCGCGTATCCCTGTGTTGAAACGCTCGTTTCAAGATACTCGCGCAGGCGCAAAGCGAAACGCTGGTTTACTTCGGGACACTGCTGAAAAAGGGCTAGCATGGCCTGACGTGGGACTTCTGCTACACGCACGCGGTTAATCGCTGTAACACGCACAGCCTGACCATCGCCCAGTAGGTCGAGACCTCCAGCAAAGTAATCGCCACCTTGCCGGTAGGCAATGATACGTTCATCGCTCTTATGATGTCCTGTGCCAACCGTTGTGTGCCTTGCAACCTTCACAAAACCTTCAAGCAGGATATGGAGTGTCTCACGTGAAGGACGCCCTTCGTTGTCATCTTCTGCGAAAAGGCGCTCGTTCCGATCGTACCGTTTCACGGGAGTCTGCTGGATAAGCGCGTGTATACCGGTGTCTGAAACTCCTTGAAAGAGTGCCATACGTTTCAAGATGGATTTCAGCGAACGGGCATTGTTCGCCTGGTCAAAGTAAAGCTGTACAGTGGGAACGAGCTCCATTAAGCGTTGCATCACCTGCTCCGGCACCTGCAACACAAGTGTGGGAACCTGTGCCCGTGCTGTCGTCTTATATGGGTGCCCGGTAAGCATCCCATCCTCTCCTACGTACTCGCCACGATTGAGGATTGCAACGGGGAACTCGGTGTCTCCCAACTCGTCAGCAAAGAGAGCCAGTCGACCTTCCACAATCAGGAATAGATCGCGCCCATATTCTCCCTCACATATTGCGGTATCACCAGGCGCAAGTAACCGCAGCCTGGAAGCCACGACGAGGTGCAGAAGGTAATTCTCTGACACCAAGCCTGGATCGCTCAAAATGCGATGCTGGCGCAGGCGACCGATGAGATGCGCCAGCGTCCAACCTGCAGGGAGACTCTCTGTAATTCGGCTCAGATCGGCTTTACTATCCCAGGAAACGCCTAGACGCTGCTTGAGCGATAACATCAGTAAGTCACGATGGTTATCGACGGGACAGACAGGGACGCATGAACCACACATGATACACTCGTGCGTAAAACGCGCGACATGCGCGGTAACCTCATTTGTAATCGTGGCATAGTTCAGATCTGCGATATTGACCAACGTTGACATAGGTATCGGACAGGCCCTCATGCAGCGATCACAACCAATGCACATATTGATCTCAAAACGTATGCGCTCCTCCGTGAGCGTTTGCACATCGCTGCGATGAATCATACCCACAACGGGATGGAGGGTCTCTTCAGCAGGGTTCTTAGGGGTTGCTGCCCCTAAGCGGTGAGTGAGGTGTCCCCACTTCTCATTTTCTCCTGGGGGCGGGCTGGTCTGATCAGGAAATGAAAAGTAAACCAACGTGTTGCCTATCACAATACGGTCGCCATGCGAGAGATGATAGGGATTGTTAATCTTGACTTTGTTGACAATTACCCCATAGCGACTATCAAGGTCTCGCACATAGAATCCGTCTGGCGCACTAAATATCTCCGCGTGCCTGCGCGACGCTGCCGAATCATCCAGGACGATGTCGTTCTCCTTGCCGCGTCCAATATTCAAACGCCGCTCATACTCTAAAGGAACCGTCCTTGGGTTGGCATCCTGACTTGCCAATACCAGCGTTGGTGTCTCTTTAAGTGTAGCAAGTACAGCATCGGGAATGATACGCGATACACTAGCATGCAGTTGAGTTCCTTGTACGTGTGGGAAGGCAATATTCGATGCCGGTACACCCTGATTGTCCAGCCACTCATCCAGATTGAAGTCGTCGGCAAATAAACGGCTGGTAATGGAAGCCAGGTTGACACGGTGATCGATTGCGCGTTTGAAGGCCAGCGCGTTTTTACGATCTCCCAGGAAGAGAATCCCTAGAGGAATGCCGTGGCGAAGGATCACCTTGCGGTAGTTGCGAGGTTGTGGGTCAGCTACCAACTCCTGATAATCCTGAGCATTTGATGGCATCGTTGACAGTCCCACCGATACAAAATCAAGCCCATAGAGAAAGGTCGCGTTGTAGTAATTATTGCCGGAGAGCAGTGATATGGGGGGGTCGAACTGGCCGAGCATACTGTAAGCTGCCGTGCGAGCCTGTTCAATAGCAGGATACCATTGCCCAAGTACCCGCGTTCGTCCAGTTATGGCATCAGTTATCTCAATCACATCGCCCGCAGCATGGATATGTGGAATATTGGTGCGCATGGCGTTATCAACCTTGACGCCCCGTCCGCAGGCAATACCGCTTGCTCGAATAAAGTCGATCAGTGGCTCGATGCCGATGGCAATCAAAACCATGTCGCAGGGAATACGCGCTTCACTGGTGGTGATTACTTCGGACACCTGTCCTTTCCGGCCAACAATCTCAGCAATCTCTTCCCCTGTGCGCACGTCGATGCCGTCGCGCCGTTCCTCCTGGAGCACAAGATCAGAGGCGATTGGATCAAGCACCTCTGACCAGAGTGTATGCTGGCGGAGCAAATGTGTTACCTGGAATCCGCGATGATTGAGCGTCTCGGCGCTCTCCAGTGCCAGGGTGCCGCTACCACAGACAATAATACGTCTCGTGCTTGCAAGACGGCGCAAGATTTCCTGGTAGTCAGCCACGGTACGCAGCGTTGTCACTCCTGCCTGGTCCAGGCCGGGACAAGAAAGTTGCCTGGGACGAGCACCATTGGCCAGTAATAGTTTGTGATAGCCTATCTGCTGACCATTATGAAGCTGGACGAAGTTCTGAGCGGTGTTGATGCCCATAACGCGACCTGGAACGAAACGCAGACGCTGTTCCTGGTAAAATGTGCCTGGACGCGCCCAAAGCTTCTCCTCGTTCAACCTCCCACCCAGATAGTCCTTGAGTGCAGGCCGGTAGTACACTGGAAAAGGATCATCAGCCACGATGGTGATTGAACTCGGAGGGTCTTCGGAGCGTAGAATCTCAGCAGCGGTTATGCCTGTGATTCCATTGCCAATGATTAGATAAGATAGCTGTTTGCTCATTGTTTCCCAAGTATTTTTCATGAAGCATCCCGAAAAATTCGGGATGCTTCAAATTTTACCCCTTAGCTGGCTAATCTATGACTTTATACTAACCCCTAGCGTACTCTAGAGTGCTCTACCAATGCGTTAGATGGTACTCTTGTACTACAATCAACGAACCGTTTGAGGTTAAGATCAACAAGCAATCCTCCCCCCACAAGTCCTAGAGCGTGCTTGACAAGTTGACGCAAAATGACACATCTATGTACACTTCTCAACCGAGGGGGTTATCATTCGCGTTGCTCTCAAGAGCAAACTGAATGAAGAATTGGAGGGAGACGTAAAAAACGCAGAGGAGTGAAGTCAAATGCAGACAGTATCCGTAGATCAGCTTGTAGGAAAGACACTGGGGGATTATCAAGTCAAGCAGTTGCTCGGTCGTGGAAAATTGAGTGCTGTCTACATGGCTCAACAGCGTTCGCAGAAGCGTACCGTGATGATTACAACGTTCACCGTCCCGGATTCACTACCGGCGCCGGCGCGCGAACGTTTTACGATGCGTTTCTCCCAGGTAGGATCAACGCTTATTAAACTGAAGCACCCGCACATTCTCCCGATCTACGATTGCGGTGTGCAGTTTGGTTCTCCCTACCTTGTGACTTCCTTTGTCAAGGGAGGTTCGCTTGCCCAGGTTCTCAAGCGACAACCGCGCTTTACCCCCGAACAGGCATTGGAGATGCTAAAGCAGATAGCAGCAGGTCTCGACTATGCTCATAGTCAGGGTATTGTGCATGGTATCTTGAATCCCGCTAATATTCTGGTAAGCAATGAGCAAGTCTTGCAGGTGACTGGTTTTGGGCTCAAGCAGATGCTGCAAATGCAAGGTATAGAAGAATATAACCATCCTCAAGCCCACCTGTTCAGTATAGTTGGAACGTTTCTAGGTTCTCCTGAGTATATTGCTCCCGAATGCGTGCTGGGGTCGCCTTTAGATGCTCGCACGGATGTGTACGCTCTAGGTATCATGCTCTTTGAACTCTTGAGCGGTTCACCGCCGTTTACAGGAACAGACCCTCTGCAACAAGCAGTTCCTTCGCTACACGAGACGTGTCCTGACCTACCAGCTGCATTCGACTTAATCTTGTACCTGGCGTTAGAGTGTGAGCCGGAGAAACGCTATAAACATGCAGGCGAAATTGCAAGGGCGTTCGAGCGTGTGCTCAAGGTCTTGGAAGGCGCTGCTAAGGATTCCGCAGCGCGTAATAAGCAAACAACAATGCACTCTGAGATCACCCTGCCGCCTACAGTCAACTGGTTCGATGAGGAAATTGTCCCCACCAGAAAATGGCAGTTGATGCCCCCAGTTGTTACCGGGCATTTAGCTGCGGTGCAAAGCTACCCACAAGAAACAACGGCCTTATCTTCTGCCGATGGAATGACGCGGGTTACTGACCAGGAGCAAGCTGTGAGGCCTGTGACTGCGTCGGAGAGTTCATTCGCTGCTGATGCGCAAAACCCGGCTGCCGCTACAACCGATCCTTTTGTCTGGTGGTCAGCTACCTCAGCAAAAACGACAGGAGCGGTGCCAGGCACGTTTGCGCAGAGCGCCACAAAACGTCCAAGCGGCTTCAATGGGAACACGCGACGCAAAGCATCGATCAAAGGGCGCAGGCAGGTCGTAGTAGGTCTGCTAGCCGGTACTGGAGTCGTGGGCATACTAGGGATTGGTGGCATAAGCTTTGCGAAGTTCATTGAAAGCATGAAGCAATCGCAGCCCGGCAATACACAGTCCGCTCTATCAAATACCACAGCCACGCAAGGTGCCACTCCGGCAGCTACGCATGGGACTCAACAGACACCTGCTGTGTCTAAGACACCCAAAACACAACCATCACCTACAAAAGGGACACAGCCAACTCCGCAGCCGACGCCGAAGCCAACGCAGCCGCCGCAGCCAACACAGCCACCAAAGCCGACGCCGACACCACCGCAGCATACTGGAACGGTGATTGGTTCTACAAGTCAGCCGACCAACAGCGGTCAGAACTTCACGAACCCAGCCGATGGGAACAGCAGCATGCTCGTACATCTCCCCAATGGTAATTTCGTGGCCTGCGAGCGCCAGTGTACTCACCAGGGGGTGAATGTCAACTACGACCCCGGTTCTCATCAACTTGTCTGTCCTGCGCATGGCGCAATCTTCGATCCTGCCAATGGCTTTAGCGTTGTGCAGGGACCAGCGAACCGTCCGTTGCCCGGTGTGTCGATCCGCGTTAATGCTGATGGGACGATCACGACGGGGTAAGTTCGAACTGTATTGGCTTGACTCTTTTCCCCTAACCACGCTACAATGGTTCGTGCCAGGTTAACAAATGTTTTATTGAAGAACATCAAAAATCTCCCCTGCATCCACCAATGCAAGTACTCGCTGGTAAAGGAGGAAGGATCATTATGGCGGCTTCAATTCGTGAAGGTACGCTCCTTTGGGAACCTTCGGAGGCAATGAAACGGCAGGCCAATATCACTCAGTACAAGCAATGGCTCGAAAGCGAGAAGGGACTGCATTTCGACGACCCTGAAAAACTATGGGAGTGGTCGGTCAGCAGCCTCGAGGATTTTTGGGCCTCGCTGTGGGAGTATTTCCATATAAAAGCCTCGAAGCCTTATAGCACAGTACTGGCCGAACGAAAAATGCCAGGGGCGCAGTGGTTCCCCGGGGCTGAACTCAATTACGCTGAGCATGTATTTCGAAATGCGACTTCCAGCCGTCCTGCTTTATTGTTCCAGTCCGAGTCGCAACCTTTGATCGAAATATCCTGGGATGAACTTTACCAGAAAGTATGTACAGTTGCTCAAGCTCTGCGTGCTATGGGTGTGCAACGGGGCGATAGAGTGGTTTCTTACATGCCTAATATTCCAGAATCTGCTATCGCTTTCCTGGCATCTGCAAGCCTTGGCGCAATCTGGTCGAGCTGTTCCCCAGACTTCGGTACCAGTAGTGTGATTGATCGTTTCCAGCAGATAGAGCCAAAGGTGATCTTTGCAGTCGATGGGTATCGCTACAACGGGAAAGCCATTGACAGGCGCACCACAATCGCTGAACTCCAGCAATCGCTTCCTACGCTGCAAAAAACGGTTTTGGTTTCCTATCTCTTCCCAGAATTGAGCGCGGAGGGTTACAACAATGCTATGCTGTGGCAAGACATGCAGTCAGCCACTTCAGAGCTGACCTTTGAACAGGTACCCTTTGATCATCCCTTGTGGGTGCTCTATTCTTCCGGCACAACTGGCTTACCAAAGGCCATTGTTCAGGGCCAGGGCGGTATCTTGCTTGAGCACATAAAGAACTTATACTTTGGACTCGACCTCAAAGAAGATGACCGTTTCTTCTGGTATACTACCACTGGCTGGATGATGTGGAACCTGCTTGTGGGTGGGCTGTTAGCCGGTACTACCGTTTTACTGTACGATGGCAGTCCATCTTATCCCAGCATGAACGCGCTCTGGGAGTACGCTGAAAAATCGGGCATGACATTCTTTGGCACCAGTGCCGGATATATTCTCGCATGCATGAAAGCTGGCGTTGAACCGGGCAAAACGTATGACTTAAGCAAGTTACGCGGTCTCGGCTCAACTGGCTCTCCTTTACCTCCAGAAGGCTTTCAATGGGTCTACGACCAGATAAAACGGGATATATGGCTTGCTTCCATCAGTGGCGGAACCGATGTATGCTCTGCCTTCCTGGGAGGTTCTATCTTGCTTCCAGTGCGCGCGGGGGAGCTTCAGTGCCGCTTGCCAGGAGCTAAGGTGGAATCGTTCGATGAAAATGGTAAGCCACTGATCGATGAAATGGGGGAATTAGTGATCACCGAACCAATGCCATCTATGCCCTTATTCTTCTGGAACGATCCGCAGGACAAACGTTATCGCGAGAGCTACTTTGATGTCTATCCTGGTGTATGGCGGCATGGTGACTGGGTGAAGATCACTTCCAGGGGCAGTGCCGTCATCTATGGTCGATCTGACTCTACGATTAACCGCAAGGGTATTCGCATGGGCAGTAGTGAAATTTATCGTGTCGTAGAAGACATTCCGGAAGTTCTCGATAGCCTGGTCGTAGGTGTAGAAGGCCCTGGCGGTGACTACTACATGCCCCTTTTCGTTGTTCTCAGACCAGGAACGCAGCTGGACGATGCTCTTAAAGCTAAAATCCGAGACAAGATCCGCAGCAGTCTCTCACCTCATCATGTGCCTGATGAGGTGATTGCCATTGCCGAAGTACCACATACCCTGAATGGCAAGAAACTGGAAGTACCGATCAAGAAGCTCTTGATGGGTGCTCCGCTGGAGAAAGCGATCAGCATGGACTCAATGGGCAATCCGCAGGCTATGCAATATTTCATCGAGTTCGCACGCAAGTTCAGTGAAAGGTGATAGAATACCTATTGTGATTCTAATAGTAAGCGCAGGGAGTACGCATGAAAATTGGGCTTGTGTCACCGTATGACTGGAGCTATCCTGGAGGTGTGCGTGACCATGTATGGCACCTCGCTAGCGAGTTCATCTCAATGGGGCATGATGTACGCATAATGGCACCTGCTTCAGGGCCAAAGGGCAAATTAACCGAGAAGTACATCTACAAGATGGGGTGGACAACTCCTATTCCAATCAATGGCTCAATTGCGCGTATTATGCTCGACCCTTCAATTGCTCTGCGCGTGCGTAGGGTGCTACAGCGCGAACATTTTGATGTGATACATGTGCATGAACCGCTAGTTCCGGGCCTGTCACAGACGGTACTACGGTGTTCGCGCACAGTCACCGTAGGAACATTTCACGCATCTTCATATCCAGGTATTTACTCTACTTCAAACCTGGCATATGCTTCTACTTACCCGTTTCTTCGTCCTCTGTTTCGACGCCTGTCCGGTTGTATAGCGGTTTCCACTGCTGCGCTCCAATTTGTTTCGCGCTACTTTCCGGCAGACTATCGCGTGATTCCCAATGGTGTCAATCTTGAGCAGTTCAGCCCTCAAGTCGCGCCAATGCCACAGTTTATGGATGGTAAACAGAACATTCTTTTCGTTGGTCGCTTCGAGAAGCGTAAAGGCGCGAAGTACTTGCTGCGAGCTATACCGCGTATTCGCGAACAGTTCCCGCAGACGCGCTTCATCTTTGTTGGGGAAGGTCGCCTGCGGCGCGGTTTTCAGCGATTTGTCGAGCGACAGGGTTGGCAAGATATTATCTTTACCGGCTATGTCTCCGACGAAGACTTGCCTCGTTATTTTGCTAGCGCCCACGTTGTCTGCTCTCCTGCCACAGGCGGTGAAAGCATGGGCATTGTGCTCTTAGAGGCTATGGCTTCAGGCAAGCCGATCGTCGCATCTAATATCAGTGGCTATGCAACTGTCGTAAACCATGGTGTGGACGGGTTATTGACGACCCCACGCAATAGCGAGGAACTGGCATGGGCTGTGGGATACCTGCTTGGGCATGAGCCATTGCGCCAACAATTCATTCGGGCTGGCCTGCTTAAGGCTCGTGAATATGCCTGGCCGCGTGTTGCAGAGGGTGTCATGGAGTTTTATGACGAGTTGTTGGATGAGCGGAGTAAAGGAGTATTGAGACAGAGGTCGCGCGCCTAGTAAGACTTTTGGCTTCAAGTAATGAATATGGAAAATACTCATAGCAATGCGCAAACCGCCTTAAAAAACTCAGAGGAAGAGACTGCTCCAAGTGGCTACAGTCGGGCCGATATCCATATGCATACAAATCTAGGTGATGGCTGGGCCAGCCCGGCGCGAGTGGTTGAAGAGGCAACGCGCCGGGGGTTGCGCTTAATTGCTGTTACCGATCATGATCATGTAGAGGGTGCAAAGCGTGTAGAGGAGTTAATAGGGCAACAGAACAGTCCGTTACAGGTGATTACAGGCGTTGAAGTTTCGACACGCCATGGGCATTTACTCGGTCTGTTTGTGAAGAAGGCCCCTAAAGCCATGCGGCCGGTCGAAGAAAGCATCGAGAGCATTAAAGGGCAAGGTGGCATAGTCATTGTGCCTCATCCTCTAGGGCGCCTTGTGCCCAGTCTCAGCCGGGCGAAGATCGATGCTTTGCTTGACAAGGGGTATGCTATTGACGGTATAGAGGTATACAATCCCTCCCCAGCAAATGCTTCGATGCGATCTGTTGTTCGCATTGCTAATCAGCAGTGGAGACTGGCTGAAACTGGTGGAAGTGATGCGCACTTCTGGCAGCATATCGGGTCGGCCTATACGCTCTACCCAGGGACCAGCCCCGAAGACCTGCGCCGCGCTATTCTTGAGCGTAGCGTCCGTCCAGGAGGGCACGAACTACCGCCAGCGCGTCTTCCGGCAAGTGTCTACGTTGCGCAGTGCGCCTGGAGCTGGTTTGTCGACCCTCCACGGCGTATCATGAGGTCTCTCAAGCAGTCGACATAAGGTCATTCACCGCCTGGAATCTACCCATACAGGCTCAAAAACCACCCACTGTTCAGGGTGTGCTTGGATGAACCGCTCCATCACTTCGATCACATGACACATCAATGTATCAGTATTGGCCTGCTCCTCCTCAGTAAGTTCGAGCGAAAGTGGGACAAACTCCCCTACCATGAGTTTTGAAGACCCGTATCTGCCAAATGCGCCGACCAGAGGCGCACCCGTGCGCTGAGACAGGGATACGGGACCGATCGGGAGACGCGCAGGCTCACCGAAAAATGGCTTTACGACACTCTCTCCCTCTACAGCTCGATCGGCTGTAATCAGCACAATCTGATTGTTTCGCAATGCCTGAATGATTGATCGCAAGGGTGCACTGCCTCCCAGCGGGATATACTGGATTCCCTGACTACTTCGCAGCTCCATCATTAGATCAAGCATGCGTTGATCTTTCAGGCGTTCGACAGGAATGATCGTCTTGTAGCCTTTGAGAGAAATCCATTGAATAAGATAATCAAAAGGCCCCAAATGGGCCGAAAACAGGATCAAGCCTTTGCCTTTTGCCAATGCTGCCTCCACATTTTCTGCACCTTCGATGACTATACGGCTCATAATCAACTCCGGTCGAGCATGCAGTAAGGTGAACGTCTCCAGGTAGTTGCGGACGCTATGCTGGAACATGCTGCGCACAGTGTGCCGGAGCCGTTTGCGACCAGCGTGAGTTGCCAGTAGCTGTGTGCCGAGTACATGGAGCATGTTGGCGGTTGCTTGTTTTCTGGGTTTGCTTGCTACGAGCCACGCTACCAGCCCTATGGCGTTAGCTAAGAAGCGCACAAACCAGTGTGGCAAACGTGGAAGGACAACTGTAGCAACTCTAAAAAGGTAATACATTTCCAGACACGTCCAATTTCTTATAGTTCAGCATGTTTACTCTGCAATGTGCGTATTGCATCTCCCATGAATTGAGGCAAGCAATACTGGATTTATTATTCCAGTGGCCAGAATTGGCGAAACATGTACCATTGCGTCGGCCATTCGCGTACCATTTCTTCTAGCGCATCATATAAATGTTGAGTCAGACGCGCAATTTCATGTGCGCGTTGCTCACCCTTACTCTGCTGTGGAAAAATGGGAGGGAACAGTCGCGCATAAAATTCGTTGTGATGTCCATACCAAACATAGCCAGATACAAGCGCGGCGCCACTTTTAAGCGCCAGCGCGGCCGGACCACTCGGCACATACGTCTTACGCCCGAAGAATGTGACCGCTGTACCTTCATCTTCCGATACAGGGCGATCGGCGACGATAGCCACGATTTGATTTTGTTGCAGAGCACGCAAAATGCGCCGTGCCGAACCCTCCATCGGAATGATGCCGATACCTTTCTCTTTGCGTTGATCTTGCAAAAGCCGGTTTAGTTGGACGTCACTAAAGGTTTCTGCCACGGCGTAGAGGGGGAAGTGGCGAGCAACTATAGCTCCTGCCATATCCCAGTTGCCGAAATGAGCCGTGGTAATGATAGCTCCTCGACCTGCCTGCAGGGCAGGCTGCACAACGCCTTGCCAACCCTTTTCCCCCTCGCTCAAATCGCGCATATTGCGCTCTATGGCGCCGACATCAAGATATGGAAAGCTTATAAAGTCGGCGACGTAGCGACCATAGTTACGCCACGAAGCAAAGGCCAGGCGTTGTACATGCGGATCATGTGCGGGACGTCCTGTAACCTGGGCCATGTTTAACCGGGTCAGCAAACGTTTGGAAGGCCAACTCAGGTAGCTAGCAGCGCCGATAGAAGATCCCAGGGCATGTTTTGCACTTTGTGGTGTCCACCTGGCTACGGTGTTGCCACTGCGCGCAAGATAATAGATAGATGACACTCAGTCCTCCAGAATACTTGTGTGATTACTGTTGATGGGGCATAGAAGTATTATTTGGGCACCATCATTCTGTATTGCTTGTGTTCATACTACCGCTTTAGATTTGGTGATGTCAATGTTTAAGCAAGCGTTCAGCCTGCACTTATTTGTCAGGAATTTGAAAAGTAGGGGAAAACTCGATCTTGCCACATAGCTCACACGTACCTATCAATCGGCCATTCTGTTCGTACACATCCGAAAGACGGCGGGCACAGCGACAGACATAGCCGTGCTGACGAGCAGGGTTGCCAAAGACGAGTGCATGTGGCGGAACATCGCGAGTTACAACGGTTCCCGCACCGATGAGGGCAAACTCTCCTATAGTGATGCCACAGATAATGATAGAACCAGCGCCGATTGATGCGCCGTATTTTACCAGGGTTGGAGTAATGACCCAATCATCAGCGCTTTTGAGTGTACCGTCAGGGGTAATAGCACGGGGTAGGAGGTCGTTTGTGAAGCATACGTGAGGACCAACGAAGACGCCATCTTCGAGTGTGACGCCTTCAAACACAGAAACGTGATTCTGGATTTTCACGTTTGAGCCGATATGCACATGCGCATCGATGTATACGCCTGCTCCTATATTACAGCTTTCGCCCACGTGCGCATGTTCTCGCACGTGGGCCAGGCGCCAGATACGAGTGCCTGCTCCAATGTGCGCATCTGGGGAAACTTCAGCAGTGGGATGAACGTAAAAAGGCGTGTTTGTCATTGGTTACTTCTCCAGAGTAGTCGATTCACTACTTATCAAAACACAATTCTCGCAGAAAAGATTTGCTCTTTGTATTGATTCTGAGCCTGAATTTTATGCTCAATCCGTTATTCCTCTTTCCATAAAGCGTTCAACGTGGATAGGAATGTATACCTTGGTACAAGTATTACAACATTATCTCAACGTCGGCAACAACCAACTTGCTATCTAAAAGACTCTATGCTTAGAAATGTGCGAGAAAAGACTGTTCATAAACAATGCGTGTGGGAAAGATAGAAACCTATGAGTAGTACCCGTTCAAAGCCAAACACTTGCTCAAAACATGCTTACGTAGACTTTCTTTCTTAGCCCCCTACTGACGCGCAAGGGGAAGCTCTTTTGAGTTGAGAGAGGATAGCGTCAATGGCAAAAACTCTTAAAATATTGATGCTGGTAGAAAATGCTTCCTGGCCTGGTGATCAACGCGTTAAGAACGAAGCTGCAGCGCTATGCGATTGTGGCTTTCAGGTGTGTATTATCTGCCCTAAAACGCCTACAGGTACTCAGCATCAAGAGTCGTATATTTGTATTGATAATATCCATATTTATCGATACAGGCTGCCTACAATTTCAAATAAATACGTTGCCTATAGCCTGGAATATAGCCTCGCTCTCATCAAAACATTCTGGATAAGTTTGAAGGTGCTATTTCGCCACGGCTTCGATGTGATTCATGCCGCTAATCCTCCAGACTTGTTCTTCACGATTGGATTGTTCTATCGACTCATCGGCAAAAAATTCGTATTCGACCAGCATGACCTTGCACCGGAGCTATTCAAAGTTAAATTCAAGAATCATATAGAGCCGCTTTACAAGCTTCACCTTTTTCTTGAGAGGTGTTCTTATCGAGCGGCTGATATCGTCATCGTGACCAACCTGTCACAGAGACAGAAGGCTATTGAACGTGGTCGTTGCCCCGCTAGCGAGGTGGTT
>WNGJ01010990.1_pt1 | contig 15596 bp, 9 predicted proteins | sample 5400611 | NCBI WGS metagenome assembly WNGJ01 (sample SAMN13153375, study PRJNA577476) | soil metagenome | isolation source: 40 cm soil or saprolite under Garry oak tree replicate 1 | place: USA:California | collected 2016-06-15
TAAGCCCAAGTAAATGCCCACCGTTCTTATGTCAACGTCAGCCTTGGGGTGCGGCGACTGGCCGATTTAGTGCGGACCTGAGGCAGGGTTCAACCTGACGATCTTGCTGGCGTCGCAAGACGCCGGCACGCCCTTCGGGGCCGCTGAGGAAGCCATCCTCGGGCACCTTTTCAGGCGAGTGCCGCACGACCACCTGCGGCATCATCACCAGCTGCAAGCAAGGTCTGCAAGTCGTAATCCACGAGTTCCCCAATTCGGCAGATGCTGATATCCGCTGGCGGATAGCTGGACAGGGCCTTTGGATCAGCGGCGTAATGCCCCTGGCGCGGGAACACGGTGGTGACTCGCCGGCCCCAGGCTTTCTTGACAGCCGTCAGGATGCGCAACTTGTCATCTATGAGGATGTAGCTGTCTGCGGGATGGCGTTCAAGGACGTCGTCCAACTCGAACTCCTTGTGTACGTAGATGAGTACATCGCCATCTACGGCCGCGAACAGGCCGGAGCGTCTGATTTTGAGGGGCTGAAATACTACGTCACCGTCCGACAGGATTACTGGCCGGCCAAACTGCTTCACATGATCTATTACGTCGAGAGAATTGGGAAAGAGCCGGTTGGCGAATGGGTATTCAACGAGAAAATCCGACACGGTTAAAAGATGCGGGTCGCGAGGATACTCACTGCGGTAGCGCTGCAGGGCACCCAGATAATCCGCATATCCCAGTTCGGCGCGCAGCTCTTCAAAAAATGCCCAATAGCGCTGCTGCCGCTCATGTCCGACTTCTTTTTCGAGATGACGCTTGAGATCAGCCGAGACTCGATCGTTGTCGAGCAGCGTATTGTCTACGTCGAAAAGAAAAACAAAACTGTGGCGCATAATGATGCCTCTCTCGCAACAAGATCTTCCGCACCGCTTTACGCCGCTTGAGCCCGCCACTCTCGCGCAGTACGCGGCAGCATTTGCTCCGCTTCTTTGGGACCCCAAGTCCTGGCGGCGTAGTTAGGGAAGTCGCGCGGCGGAAGTGCCTGCCATACGTCGAGCACCGGAGTGATAACGCTGGCCGCGACCCTCACACTGAGCTAGAACTGTGAGCTGTATACAATAGCTAAGCGGCTGTTGTCTTGGTTCTTTGTTGAGTCACTTCGGCTTCTGCTTGCCGCCAATCCTCCAATTCGTGGCCGTCGGTCCTTCCGCGCTGTTCGAACAGCTCATAGGCCCGAAGGCGAATCTGCTCCAGAAGGTCAGGCGTAGATCCAATCTGAGTTGTTGAACTACGCGGAGCGGGCGAGGTGCGTTGAGCTTTCATCTGGTAGCCCTATTTTTAGTGGGAGGAGTATGCATAGTCGGCGACGGGGTGTCAATACCGGTTATCAAACAAACTGCAATCAACACAAATGTAGCAGTTCTCGTACTTAGCGGATCAGCTTTCCTGAACGCCCGCGATCGCCACCGACCAGGTCAGCCGGCGTCTGGATGATGTGCTGCATGTGCTCGTCTGTCACGATAAGCAGAGAGAGAGGTTATTAGCCGAGATAATTGAGGCCGGAGAAGACTCGGCGACATCCGCAGTTTTGCCGAGCCCGACACATCGGGCGTGAGCGACCACCGTTTTCTTCTCATGCTCAACGCGTGAAGCTATCTAACCAGTTGAACTGGCCGCCCTGAGCCTTGGCTTTCAAGAACGGCACCCGCTCATGAATCGATTAGTCGAGAACGGCCAAAGTTGTTGCTGACCGCGGCTGATTGTGGTAGGAAGAATGCCAGATTTTAGTCAATGTGCTCGACGACAAACCAGCTTTGGGCTGGAGCCGGGTCTGTTATAGTGTCCAGCGGCCTGGGTTCGCACAAACTGTTTCGTGCCTCATGAGCGCTTCGCGATGCCTCAATCGATGACTCGACCTAACGGCAAAGATGCACGAGGCGGCAAGAGTTCCGCATCAATGTGTGCGGAGAAACAAAGGCTATCCGAGCCTTTTGTCGAGCATATTCCTCCGTGGCGCAAGTGGGGACCATATGTCAGCGAGCGGTCCTGGGGCACGGTGCGCGAAGATTACAGCCCTTATGGCACGGCCTGGGATTTCCTCACTCATGACATGGCCCGGAGCAAGGCATATCGCTGGGGTGAGGATGGCATCGCCGGCATCTGCGACCGCTACCAACTCCTGGTCTTCGCGCTCGCGCTGTGGAACGGTCGCGATCCTATCCTGAAAGAGCGCATGTTCGGCCTCGCTTGTCCCGAAGGCAACCACGGAGAAGATGTCAAGGAGTACTGGTTCTACCTGGATAACACACCGACCCACAGCTACATGCGGATGCTGTACAAGTACCCGCAGCATTATCCCTACGCGCGTCTGGTTGACGAGAATCGTTGCCGCAGCGGCACGGACGCCGAATTCGAGCTGCTGGACACGGGTGCGTTTGATGAAAACCGCTACTTCGATGTGTTCATCGAATATGCCAAGGGTGATCCCGAGGATATCTGCATCCGCATCGAGGCCGTTAACCGCGGACCCGATGTCGCCGAGTTGCACTTGCTTCCACACGTTTGGTTCCGAAATACGTGGGCGTGGACCAACCCGCCTCGTTCGGAACCTAGGATCACCCTCGACAAGGAAAGCGTGGATTTAATCACCCTAATCGCCGATGACTCTACGGCACACAGTCTCGCTAATCTTCAATTCCCTTATGCGTTGGGCCGCTACCACCTTTATGCACCCACGGGGGGCGAGGTCCTCTTCACGGACAATGAAACTAACGCACCCCGCGTATTCGGTTCTTGGGCGCAAAGCCGCAAACCGCACGTCAAGGATGCTTTTCACCGACACATCATTAGCGGTGAAGCATGTGTAAAGCACGACTCGGGGACCAAGGCCTGTGTCCATTACCGTTACGAGATACCCCCGAGCGGCTCGGTAGTGCTGCAGCTACGGCTTAGTTCCCGTCAGCAGAAGAACCCGCTGGACGGCATCGACGGAATCGTGCAGCTGCGGAAAAACGAGGCCGACGAATTCTTTAACTCCATTCATCCGCCGAACGCAACCGATGACGAAAAGCTGGTTCAACGCCAGGCGCTCTCGGGCATGCTCTGGAACAAGCAGATCTACCTGTTCGATGTGCAACACTGGATGGAAGGAGACGACCCCAAGCGGCCGCCGCCCCAGTCACGCAAGACACTCCGCAATATTCACTGGCGACACCTCAATTCCATGCGGATCCTCTCCATGCCCGACAAATGGGAGTTCCCTTGGTTTGCCTCGTGGGACTTGGCGTTCCAGTGCGTCACCCTAGCGCTCGTGGACCCCGAATTTGCCAAGCAGAACCTCTGGTTCTTGCTATTTGAACAGTTTCAACATCCAAATGGTCAGATTCCGGCATACGAGTGGGAATTTTCCGACATGAACCCGCCGGTACACGCATGGGCCTGCTGGCGTGTGTACCAGATCGAACAGCGCGACAGCGGCCACGCCGATCTCGAGTTTCTCGAGAAGTGTCTGCACAAGTTGCTGATCAACTTTGCCTGGTGGGTCAACCGTGTGGACAGCCAGGGCAACAATGTATTCGAAGGCGGATTCCTTGGGCTGGACAACATCACGGTGGTGGACCGTAGCCAGAAGTTGCCCGAGGGAGCAATCCTCGAGCAGTCAGACGCAACCGGCTGGATGGGATTCTATTGTCTCTACCTGATGCGGATGGCGCTCGAATTGGCCAACCACAACCGCGTCTATGGAGTGCTGGCAACGAAGTTCTTCGAGCATTTCATTTATATCGTGGCAGCCATGAAGAAGATGGGCGGTCGCGACTACCAGTTGTGGGATGAGAATGAGGGTTTCTTCTACGACGTGCTCCGCTATCCCAATGGAGAATTCCACAAATTCCGCTTGCGTTCCCTGGTCGGCATCATTCCGTTGTTCGCTATCGAGTTCCTCGATGAAGAGGAGTTGAAGCGGTTTCCGGAATTTCTGCGAAATGTGGAGTGGTTCATTAAGAACCGTCCGGACCTGGTGGGCGATGCGTGTTACATACGTGAGGACGGTGGCAGCCGGCATTATGTACTCTCGATCGCCGATGCCAACCAGTTTCGACGCATTGCCGCCCGGCTGTGGGATCCCGACGAGTTTTTATCGGAGCACGGCATCCGGAGCTTATCCAAGTACCACGCGGCACATCCCTTTCAATTTGGCAACAGCTCGGTTGGGTACGAGCCTGGTGAGTCCCAGGCGCAGCTGAAGGGTGGTAATTCCAACTGGCGCGGCCCAGTCTGGTTTCCTACTTCCTATCTGCTCATTCACTCCCTGCTGCGTTTCCATGACGCGCTGGGCCCCGAGTTCACCATCCCCGCCCGTGGCCATGGGCACGGGGTGACGCCATGCGCAATGGCGCGAGACATCGCGAATCGCATGATTCGCATTTTTGTGCGCGACGGGTCCGGCAGCCGGGCCTGCTTTGGCGAATACAAGAAGTTTCAGGAAGACCCACACTGGCGCGATTGCCTGCTCTTCAACGAGTACTTCCACGGAGAGACCGGCGCCGGTTTAGGCGCCAGTCATCAGACCGGCTGGTCCGGACTGGTCGCCAGCCTCATTGACGAGTGGCGGCGCTAACCAGTCTCCGTGCCGGCAGCCGGCCGTCATTTCCGATGAGAGGCAGCACGCATGCCAACGCGAGCTACCGGGCCGAGTAGACGTGTCCGCAGGGTTCACTATTTCCCATTCAATCGGCTGGACGGTTCGGAATTCCGACTTGGCTTCGACAACCGTTTTCGTTTTTCCCTTGTATATGGTTGAGGCTGGATAAGGCTGGATGTTTAATCTGAGACTTTAGAAATGAGCAACTCGACCCGCAGCCGCGAAGCATAGAGCCCCGCCGATGGACAAGAGAAGCAATCCGCTCCACATATCAACTGACTCTTCCAGACCTGCTGTTTAGAGCGCAGAGTGTCCATCGCGAGCATCACGACCCATGTGCGGTACAGATGTGTCGCCTGCTCTCCATTAAGACAGGTGGATGCCCCGAGGATTGCGCCTATTGCCCCCAGAGCGCACTTTACAGCACCGGCGTGAAGCGACAACCATTGCTGAACCCGGAGGAAGTTGTCCTCGCAGCAGGCAAAGGCAAGGAAGAGGGCGCAACCCGATTCTGCATGGGAGCCGCATGGCGGGAGGTGCAGCCGGGCAAGGAGTTTGACTCCGTGCTGGAGATGGTGCGTCGTGTCGCCACGTTGAACCTGGAAGTCTGTTGCACCTTGGGCATGCTGGACCGAGGAACAGGCCCTACGGCTTAAAAAAGGCGGCCTTACCGCCTACAACCATAACTTGGACACATCTCCAGAGTTCCATGGCGAGATCATCGGTACGCGGACGTACCAGAACCGACTCCAGACGCTTGACGCAGTTCGGAAAGCAGGCATTACGGTGTGTTGCGGCGGGATTTTGGGAATGAGGGAGTCAGACGAGGATCGCATAGGATTACTGCAGCAGCTGCCCAATCTACATCCCCACCCGGAAAGCGTGCCCATCAACATGTTGGTGCGAGCAGATGTGACTCCCCTCGGCCGTCGCAAGCCATTAGATCCGCTCATCATGGTGCGAACCATCGCAACGGCGCGTATTCTGATGCCAACTGCCATGATCCGCCTGGCCGCGGGGCGCACGCTCATGGCGCGCGAGGCGGTCCTGCATGACCTCCAGGGACGCGGCCTGGCAGCAGAAGCTGAGATCGTCAATGAAGTGCTGGCTATCGTCCACACCTGCGGGAAGGCGCTTGCCAGCATGGGTGCGTTCGTGTGCTCAGGGTACACCCTGAAGCAATTCTTGATCAATCGAGCGCGGACCTTTGTCTTCAGCACCGCCATGCCTCCATATTGAAGCGCCCGCGAGTATCGATCAAAATTCCTATCGCGCTTTTCCGCGTCGCCCAACCAGCCCATATCGCGAGAAGCAGTAATGCAAGGGCCGACATGACCCAGCCAACATCTCCGGCTCCCCCTCTGGGGAGAAAATCCAAACCAAAGCTGGATCTTAAGGGAAGTTATTGCGCGGCGCTTCATCTGGGAGCCGGCCGATGACCTTGACGAGTCCCGGCCTCAGTACCGCGTGCCACAGTACAGCGGGGACCTGGCTCGAAGACATGGATTTCGGGGCATCATGTACGACAGCACTCGTCCGTCTGCTTACAACAATCTCGTGCTGTTGGACCCCTACCACAGCGCGAATTCAGACCGGTCGAAGTGATGGAGTTTGGAGAGCCGGACCACGGCATATTCCCCATGGAGCGCTGGCCTCTGTGCCCCATACCGACCGCTGTATCTGATGCGTCTGCCTTACAGTTTGCCAATTGATTACTTTGGCCGTATATTGCCTCTGGTAGCTGAGTGCAAAAAGATCGGCGGATCATTTTTGGCTCTTCTCAGCGGCCCCTCAGCTTTTCCTTTGGCTTGCAATGCGCCTAATTTGCTCTTATCGCGGAATGCAAACAGCCTGCGAAGTGCCCGAGACGGAATTCGTACTTGGGCGGCCTCATGAGAATTCCCAATCGGTGCTCGACTTATCTCCTGATAACAAGATTTCACGCCTACACGCGAGAGTCTGGAAAGAGGACGGCCTCTATTGGATTGAGGACCGTCAGAGCTCTCGCGGGACGCTGCTGAATAATATTGAAATCAAAGAAAAGGGGAAGCAGAAACTCCAGGTGGGCGACGTAATCTGCGCCGGAGAGACGATGCTGCAAGTGGAGTCTTTAGAATCTCAGGATACACCTGCGCAAACCAACTATCTGGAAACTGGCGCGAGTCTACCGTCGGACGAGCGACAGGCAGACACCGGTGTGAACATTGCATTCGATTTGGACGCCACCAACTTCGACCCTGTGTCCGCGAAAAGTACGGGAGATGCAGGGGTGCCTCGGCTGAAGCTTGTTTGCGAACTTCCACTGCAATTTGCGGCGAAAACCCAACTGGCGGAGCTTCTGCCAATGGTTGTGGACCGCCTCGCGGAGCTCATTCCAAATGCAGACAGTTGGGCGCTGGCGCTTTGCGATCCGCAGACCGATGCACTTTTGCTGAAGGCCTACCGCTGTGCGCACGAGCCTCATGTCAGCGAAACGCTTGCCCGCCGTGCAATGAGCGAACGCAAAGCCTTCATCTGGAACCGAGCCGTCACTGGAGACATCAGCGGCACCATTCTGCAGAGCGCGATCATCACCGGCATGTATGCTCCGCTACTTTGGCAGGATGAAGTGCTTGGAGTCATCTGTGCAGAATCGCGAAGCTTTGAAGGAAACTTTGGTGAAGAAGACTTGCGACTAATCGTTTTCATGGCCCAGTATGCCGCGATGGCTGCTGGCAGCCACAGGTTGCAAGAAAAATTGCGCCAAGAATCCGTTCTTAGTGCAAAGCTCTTGCGACAGTTTTCTCCTAAAGTTGCCGAGTGGTTGCTAGCCCACCGCGGGCGTCTACGGCTGGGTGGCGAACGAAGCGAAGTAACAATCCTCAACTCGGACATTCGTGGTTTCACTCAGCTTACCAATGACATGGATCCAGACGATATCGTCGAAATGCTTAACGAATACTTTGCCGTGCTGGTGCCCATCATATTCGGCGAACGGGGAACAATCGATAAATTCATGGGTGATGCGATCTTGGCTGTTTTTGGCAGCCCTGAGCCTGATCTCAAGCAGCATGAACACGCCGTTGTAGCGGCTGTCAAGATGCAAGCCGCAGTGGCAAGGGTGAATGAGAGCCGGCGGTTGCGTGGACTACCGTGTGCCGAGCTTGGGATTGGAATTCATTGCGGAGAAGTGGTGCATGGTTTTGTGGGCACTTCGGATCGGATGGAATTTACAGTGATCGGAGATATAGTAAATAAGACCACGCGTTATTGCACTGGAGCCGCCGGGGGCGAAATCTTGATCAGCCCTGAAGTGCACCAACGAGTGTGGCGCATGGTCAAGATTGATCAGGTGACCATTGAAACGAAACACGAAGGGAATTTCCCAGCTTATCGTGTGACCGCTGTGCGGGCCGCCTCTGAAGAAGACTCAAGAACATGAATCGGTCGTTGAGGTAATTGAATAGAGATTTTCAGTAGGGCGCTGTCGTGAGCGAGAAGGTATATCTTCAGCTCGAGATTGGGTCTCGGACCGACGTGGGACGGGTTCGGAAAAACAACGAAGATGCCTGCCGGGCGCTATCTTCGCTGAATTTGTTCATTATTTCGGACGGTATGGGAGGTGAATCGCACGGAGAACTGGCAAGTGCTATAGCAGCCGATACCATTACGGCCCACTGCTCCGAGACGTCCTCCTTTGACGCCTCGGCACGTTACGGGGAAGTTCGAGGCGGGGATTACTCCGAAAAAACGAAGCGCTTGGCTAGAGCGGTTCGCCTTGCCAATCGCGACATCTACCAAGCAGCGCTCAGCAATCCGCTGTTTCGTGGCATGGGCGCAACTGTCGTTGCTGCGTGGCTGGAAGGTCCTCACTTGAGCCTAGTGAATGTGGGAGACAGCCGTGCTTATCTGTTTCGTTCCGGAGTGCTGCAGCGCCTGACCTCAGACCATACGCTAGTCGCCGAGCAAGTAAGACGTGGGCTCATTACGCCCGAGCGAGCGCAACTAAGCAAGATGCAAAACGTGCTAACCCGAGCTTTAGGGACCCAGGAACAAGTCGAATTGGACGCGGCGGAGTACTTGCTGCTGAATCATGACGTCGTATTGCTTTGTACCGATGGACTGACACGCATGGTCACAGATGCGGAAATCGCCAGGATGCTGCTTGAGGTTTCCGACGCGCAAGCCAGTGCAGACCTTCTTGTCATGGTCGCGAACGAGCATGGCGGGGAAGATAATGTGAGCGTGATTGTAGTGCACGTTGCAGAAATGACTTGATCCTCTGGATCCTCGGGAAAAGTATTTTCCGCTCGAAGGCGGGTCGGTCCTTGAAAACTCGAGCGAAAGAAGAGGACACGTTGTTCGAGTGAAGGGTGCGCTACCTCACTTCGAGGATGAGCATCACGTGGTCATCCGCCTCTGGGCGGTCCCCAGAAAATCGATCCACTTCGGATAGGATAGTTTCTACGATCTGTTTTGCTGGCAATGTTCGCTCCGTCCGAACGCGATCCACCCGGCGTTCAGCAATCTTCGTAGGAGATTAACGTTGTGGCCTTTAGAGTACCCGAAGTCCGCAACCCCTCAGGCCACGCCAGAAGAAGACGGACCGGCTGCGACCTGACATTATGAAGCCGCCGCGAAAGGGCGCTAAAAGCTATAGGATACGCCCACCAGGGGCACGACTGTGGAGCGCAGACCACTATCGTCTAATTTGATCAGGGCGTTGCCCGTGACGACTAAATGGCTGAATGGCCGGTACTTGAGCCCGACGGACGCGTTTGTAATGTTGTAGTCCGTACTGGTTCGAACGCCGAGGTCTGGATGTGTCGTTCCCGGAGTCAGCGTTGTGCAATTGCTGTCGCTGCACTTTCCTAAGTCTGTGTACGGACGCGAGAATAGTTGTGGAGCGCCCAACAGGCGCTGCCCATAGATATCAAATGAGGCCGTTAGTCGCTTAACGATCGAAGCGTCCGCCCCCACGATGTATACAAATCGGTCTGTCAGTCCGCTCTTGGCATTGGTCGCCATTCGCCCCACAAAATCGCCTGCGAGCGTAGACTTGCCGCTACTCCGATAGCGCCGGAACCCAGGAAATTCTGTTCATCGCCAGTCGGCAAACGGACATCCACACCCGCAGCGAGCCCGAAGTGCTCTCCCTGATAGACCTCGTACTTGCCGCGCAGATCCACGTCTCCAATCCCCGTGCCGGATCCGGAGCTGGAAAAAGTACCATTCAAGCAAGGCACCGCTGATCCGCAGCTTGTAACAATAGTCGGGTCAAACTGGTGGAAAGCACCGCCGGGGAACTGAGCCGAAGGTGTCGTAAACGAATTCTGCACGATCGTCGCATTCGTATTAACTTTCAAGCTGACGTCCAGTATCGGCACTGCCACGGAGAAATCTAGATGGCGAGTAATTCCGTATGTGGCGTACAGCGTGTACTGGCGCACCGTAAGGTCAATATTGTTTGTTGTTTGAATGTAATCGCGCACGACACATGGATTTCCGGCGTAGCTTCCCGTCATTCCGGTCTGGTTCGGGCAGGCTACTATGCCGGTGGGGAACGGCGGGGGAAAGGGCTGATGCTTCAAGACCGCGGGAATATTGCTGGTATTCTGCCCATCAAGCGAATTGAAATTGAAGTATTGAAAACTGAACGCCACGTAAAGCTTGTTGCGCCCGATCGTACTTGCGCGTTCGCCGAGAATCGGTCCCAAGGTTTCCTCCGTCGACGGCGCGAAGGTTTTAAGCGCAGGGTCGTATGTGAATGTGATACCTGAGGAGGGCGAAGCAATTGGCAACTGCGAGACTTGAATGCCCATAGCTTCAGTGATTGGTCCGAAGCTAGAGAGGAAATCGCCCCTGAAGTGAGCCTGGTGCCCATTGGCAAGTAATGGTGCACCGGCGCCGCTGTCCAAGCCAAAAGGGCCAAACGTTTGCGGTATTACGCAAACTATTTTGTTGCTCGAAGTCCCGTTCAACGGACAGATGCCCTGCCCCGACGCACTAATGGGCACAAGAATGAGAATTAAAGTCCCCAGAAGCACGTGCTTTGACATCGCGTCCTCCTGCAATAGGCGCTCTTGCGCTGTGCGCCCCTAAGCGATGGCGAAATTTAACTGCTATCATAGGTGTGGCGGAGTTTATACGACCGTCTAAAATTGTCAAGCGGCGCGTAGAATTGCTAGAAGAGCCTTACTACTGAAGCTGCGTAATTACCCAATTCCCGTTCGTCTTGACCATATAGAAGACAGTCTGGTCTTTGGAACTCTTTGTCTTGCCTTCCTTCGGAGTGTAGTCCTGTGACACTACAGCTCGCACCGTGGCCGATGCCCCATCGGCGCCAATCTTCACGTCGAGGATTTCCATTTGCAACTTGATGGACCTCGCGAATCCGAAGGCGTCCGTGTATTTCTTGTACTGTCCTCCCATCGTAGGCCAGATTTGGCGCAACGCGTCTGCGTTCCGCTGCTCGAAAGCCTGCTGATACCGCAGCACTACCGCCCTCACCTCCGCATCGTTCTCAACCGGACTGATAGCCGGCGCTTCCCGTCTCGTTGTCGAAACCGGCGGGGGCTCCACGGCAGGCGGGGTCGCCGGCTTGTTCATCGCCGTCAATTTGGAGTTGATCTCGCTCAAATACTTTGCTGGAGTGCTCCAATCGCCGAGGTCAATGCGTTCTTATCATTCGTGTTGAGAGCCTGCTCATATTTCCGAACCGCCGACTGAAACGCCACTTCAAACCGCTTGTTCTGCGCCCGTGCCTGAACATCTGAGATCGCAGTCGGAGAGTTGTCGAAGTAAGTCTGTGCTTCCGCAGACTGCGGTCCTCCATCGTTCGATAGCGCCTTGAACTTTGTCTGCAATGTCTGTAGCTGCTGCACAGCAGCATCATCGTCTGCTTCCTTGAGTTGCCTGAATTGGCTCTCGAGCTGGGCTAGCCGGTCCGCCTCGGACTTGTCGATTTCTCCATTCAGTTGACTTGTGTCGCCGCCGCTCTGCTGAACTTGAGACGCGAACTTTCGTGCCGCGCTGAAATCGCCCTGCCGCAGCGCTTGCTGCGTTTGGGTCAAGAGCTTGCCTTGCAGCTGGAGCTTCGGAATGACGTCAGTGAGATTTCTTTGAGCCTCGTCCCGATGCACCCCGCCTTCAGGCAAGGCCAAGAGTTGCCGCAAATCCCTTTGTGCTTCCGCATACCGCTGCGCGGTCATGTTGTAAGACGCCCGCTGCCACAATTGCGCTTCGTGCTGCCGTACCTGCCTGAGCCCCGCGTTCTTAATCGAATCTTCGATTTGACCTTGCATTCGCTGAAGGTCTGAGGTTAGCGGCCCATTCAGCTTCTCCGCCTCCAAAACCGTTTGCAGCGCGTTCTCCAGATCGTTCGCGGCCACCAATTCATTCGCTGAGTTGATGGCGTCCTGCTGCTTAACCTCCAGCGGATTCAAGGTCTTAACTGGAGGGGCGGCTTTGCTCGGGGCGGGAGGCTGGAGCTTTACTTCTTGCTTCGGCCACAGGAGATACGTCCCGGCTACAAAGAGAACCACTATCAGTGCCAACACGGCTGTCAGCACAGGCTTCTTCTTCTCCGGCTCCGCTATTACTGGAGCAAATGGCTTCGGAACTGGCGTTTCCACCTGCCGTACAGGTTCTGCAGGTGGTCCGGTCTTGGCGGGCCCGACGGGAACGACCGGCTGGATTGGCTTCTCGGTTCGTGCGGGCTTAACTGGCGGCGCAGATTTCACGGGCTCTGCGACCTCTGGCGGCTCTGCGGGCCCGACATGCTGCACAGGCTTCGAAGGCTGCTCAGAAATCTTTGGCACCGACGGTTCCGCGACGCCTGGCAGGGAAGCGTGTGCGGGCTTCTTCGGGTGAACGGGTTCAATCACCGGCGCCCGGGCAGGTGGTCCGGAAGTGACCTCCTGACCGCTGCAAGGGCGCGCCCCCGGCGCCTCCGCAGAGGTCAAGGTTTCAGACGTAGGTGGAGGAGCATCGAGCACCGGCGGCTTCTGCAGGAAGGCGTACTCCTTCGTTAGGTTTACCGGAAGAGCGGGCGCCGAAGGCGACGGCTCTTCCTTAGCTGCGTTTCTGCCGGCAGAAATCTCCTCGGCCGCTCGTTGCGCGCGAGAATCGAATGGATCGAAAAGCCTTTTCGAGACAGCACCGTCCAGAGTGCGTGCTGCCTCATCGAATTTTCCGGATTGCACCAGCCCTCGAATGCTCTCGATAGTTTCTTCCTGTTGCCTCTTTCTCTCGCGAGCCTCAATCTCCACTTGTGCGGACTTCAGCAGTTGAGTCACATCCGTGTCGGGCCCGACCACCGCAATTGTCTGTTTCGCTAAGTCGATCGCTTCGCTAAACTTCTCGCGGTTGATCTTGACTTTGATTTCCCGGATCCGCTGCTCGATTTGCTGTCGAGTGCGCGATTTCTTCCATTGAGTTTCCACCTGTTCCCGCAGATTAAGTAGCTCGCGGTTGTCCGAATGACCTTTGAGGCCCACATTGATCGCTCGCGCCGCCTCATCAAATCGATTCACTTTCAGCAGCGCTTTGCCTTCGTCCAGCGCCTTGCGAACGGCAAGCTCACGTTCGATCTCAGCCTGCTGGCTGCGCGCGAACTGGATTAATCGCGCCACATCGGCGCTCGTGAAATACATGACAGCCAGGTCATCAGCCTTCGCGAGAACTTCAGGATATTTCTTCTCGCTTACGAGCTTCTTCAGAACAGCAATGTCACTTTTGAGCTTTTCAGCCTTGGCGTGCTTCTCCTTCTCCTGTAAAACAACCGTGCGCAACTTTTGAACCCCGGCATCGTTCTGATGAGCGGTGCTGAGCACCTCCAGGAGGTTCAGAGCGTCATCGAATCGCTCCGCGGCGATCAGAGATCTCGCCTCAACGAGCCGTTGCTGTTTTCGCTGTTCAGCTTGCTCCTCCCGTGCGGTTTCGAGAAGCTTCGTGATGTCATCTTCTTCTTCAGGGAAAGCTTTTTGAAGCTCCGTCAGCAAAGCCATTGATTCGTCGAAGCGACGTGATGCCAGCAGATTTCGCGCCTCGATCAGGGTTTGGAGCTTGCGCTCCTCCACCTCGTCTTCGTGCACTGTCTTGAGCAGGTTTTCGATGTCTGCTTTGCCGGGGAATTCCTTCTGCAGACTAGTCAGCAAAGCGATGCATTCCGGGTGCCGGTGAGCGGCCAGAAGCTTTCGCGCTTCTGCCAGAGCCTCCAGTTTGCGCTCTTCCTTCTGTTCTCCAACAACCGCCTCCAGCAACCTTGGAATTTCAACGTCCGCAGGAAATTCCTTCCGGATGTCCTCAAGCAATGCGTTGCATTCCTTGTACTGACGCGAGGCCATCAGCATTCTGGCCTTTGCCAGCCTCTGCTGCTTCCGCTCCTCCAGCCGCTCGCGACGCGCGGTGTCGAGTAATCTGCTGACTTCTTGTTCGCCGGGATACTCCTTCTCCAAGCTGAACACAAGAGAAATGCATTCATCGAACGCGCGGGAAGCAAGAAGACTCCTTGCTTCCGTTAGGCGTTGCAGCTTGTGCTGGTTCGCTTCGTCTTCACGGAGCTCTTGGAGCAGAGAGGAGACTTCTTCATTGTTCGGGAATGTCTTCTGCAACTCCGAGAGCAGCGACCTGCATTCCTCGTAGCGGCGCGTCGCCAGATAGTTCCTCGCCTTGTCCAGGTTTTGCTTTCTCTCTTCCTCTGCCAGGTCTTCGCGCGCTGTCTGCAGCAGCCGGGAAACTTCCTCTTCGTCCGGATAGAGCTTTTGCAATTCTGTCATTAGCTGGATGCAGTCGGCGTATTTTTGCTGAGTCCACAGACTCCGAGCCTCCTGCATCTTCTCGATCAGCTGCAGGCGCTGCGCGCGCTCCGCTTTTTGCTTTGACACCTGCTCCTGGAGTGCACTAGCTTGTTTGTTCAAGGGCTCGGCATCGATTACTTTCGCCAGCAATGCCTCGGCCTCTTCCGGCATTCCCTCAGCAAGCCGGTGTTTGACGCCATCGAGCCAATCCGCAACACGTTGAACTCGGTCCAATTCCTTCTGCACTAAGCGCCGCAACTCCTGCGCGGGCTCGAAGCTGGAGTCCATCTGCAGCGCGCCGTCGGCCGCTGCCCTGGCCTCCTCGATCTTTCCTTCCTCAAGCAGCGCCTTTCCCTTTTCGACTTGCTGTTGAGCTTTTGGCCGGATTGTCAAGCGCCGGAGCTCCGCGTTCGCTTTTTCCAATAGCGTTCGCGCCATTGCGTTCTTTGAATCAATCAGCAGAGCCTGGCGCAGAAGATCACGGGCTCGTGAGCACTCGCCGTGCTCTACTAGTTCCCGGCTCTGAGTCACCATCTCCGCAACTGATGCTACCTGGAGGTTCTTGCAAATTGGATCGAGCCTGAGCAGGAGGTCTTCCATTGACTGAAATCGATCCTCTGGCGATTTCTGGAGCAACTTGCCCATCACAGCCTCAAGCTCCTCAGGAATGTCGGGACACACGGAACGCAACAAAGGCGGTTCTTGTGAGCAGATGCTGTGCATCAAGGCCGCAGGAGTTGTTCCAGCGAAGGGCCTCTGAAGACACAGGAGCTCATACAGGAGTACGCCGAACGACCAAATGTCAGAGCGCTCATCTGCGTGCTCGCCGTGATACTGCTCGGGAGACATATAGGCAAAAGTACCCATCAGCATCCCGGTTTGGGTTTTCGAAGCTTCGAGGATGCGTGCGATGCCGAAATCCACCACCTTGACCGTGCCATCCTTGTTCACCATGATGTTGCCAGGCTTGATGTCACGGTGGACGATTCCCCTCTTGTGCGCGTAGTCGAACGCGCTGCATGCTTGCGTGGTATACACGATCTTCAAAGAGAGCGGAATTGGAGTGCGCTGTGAAATCAACTGCTCGAGGTTTTCGCCGTCGATCAGCTCCATGGCTATGTAGGGCACGCCGTGTTCATCGCCCATGTCGTAAATTGTTACGATGTTCGGGTGCTGCAGCCCGCCCGCGGACT
>WNGJ01011168.1_pt1 | contig 15593 bp, 12 predicted proteins | sample 5400611 | NCBI WGS metagenome assembly WNGJ01 (sample SAMN13153375, study PRJNA577476) | soil metagenome | isolation source: 40 cm soil or saprolite under Garry oak tree replicate 1 | place: USA:California | collected 2016-06-15
GCGGGACCGCTACAGCTCCGACGCCGAGATGTTCGACCTGGTCCACGCCATGCGGACCCGTGTGCTGACCAGCCCGGCGTTTGATGGCTCGCGCGTTCTCGCGGCGATCTTGTTCGAGCAGACCATGGAACGGGACGTCAACGGCGTCCCCACGGCGCGGTATCTGTGGGACGAGAAGAACGTGGTGCCGTTCCTGAAAGTCGACAAGGGGCTTGCCCCCGAGCAGGACGGCGTGCAGCTCATGAAGCTCATCGACACCCTCGATGATCTGCTCGAGCGCGCGCAGCGGCACAAGATCTTCGGTACCAAGATGCGGTCGGTGATCAACGACGCCGACGAGGCCGGGATCTCGGCGATCGTGGACCAGCAGTTCGGCTACGCGGGCCGGATCCTGGCCGCCGGCCTCGTGCCGATCATCGAGCCCGAAGTCAGCATCTCCAGCCCGCACAAGGAGCAGGCTGAGACGCTGCTGCGCGACGCCATCACCAAGCACGTCGAGGCGCTGCCCGAGGGCGCAACCGTCATACTGAAGATCACCATCCCGACCCGGCCTGGCCTGTACGGCGACCTGGCGGCTGACCCACGCGTCCTGCGGGTCATCGCCTTGTCGGGCGGCTACAGCCGTGACGAAGCCTGCGCCCGGCTCGCACGCGATCCCACCCTCATCGCCAGCTTCTCGCGCGCGCTTCTCGAAGGGCTGACCGAAGACCAGACCGACGAGCAGTTCAACGCCCAGCTCGAGTCGTCGATCGAGCAGATCTACCAGGCGTCGGTACACAAGCAGCCGGCCAGCCCCTGAACCGAGCGCCAGCTGCGCGCAAATCCGCCGCCATGGTCGGCGCCTGAACCGCCGGCTTGATTGCCTCGACCGCGTCCCCGACGGGTGATATGGGGTGCCGTGACGCGTGCGGTCGCGGCTCTCGGCGCTGGGTGACGGCGGGATAACGTTCTTGCTTACGGCTGGGGATGGCCGGGCGATGTTTCAGCTGGACCCCTGGCGAGGGCCCTGGTCGGCGGCCAGCTGTTCCAGCCGGTCGGCGGTGCCTTGGCGGCGGGCCTGCCACATCCCGTATTTGGCGAACAGCCCGTTGGTTACCAGCAGCAGTTTCTTGCGGGGCGGCGCCACAAATCCTTTGGATGTCTGCGGGGCGTAGAGCGCGGTTCCGTCACCAGCGACTTCCAGCCATCCGGTGAAGGTCCGGGTGCTGAGCCCCACCAGCTGCGGCCGGTAGGCGTGGGCGAGCAGGCCGGCGCGGCGGCCTCCCGGCGGGAGCAGCCCATTAGCGGCGACCAGCCGCAAGCCTGCCTGGTCATGCCCAGCCAAGGCCACGGGCACCACTACCGGGAACCCGTCGGCCCCCCGGTACGCCAGCACCCGGTGCGGCAGTAAAGCGATCCGCACGGCGGCCCGGTCCACATCCACCCGCGGGCCGGTGCCGTTCTTCGGCGGTGCCTGCGGGCCGGGCGGCCCCGGCCAGGCCGCACCGCTTACCCGCATGGCGCCGGCCGCGCTCAGATCGGGCCAGGCGACCATCCGCGCCACGCTGATGTCGATGAAAACCCGCTCCTGGTAATACTCACGCAGCAGCCGGTCCCACACCGGGCCGCGCATGATCGCCCCTACGTACCGCTCCCCCTGCGGGACCATCGCCTCCAGCCGCTCGCGCGAGGGCCGGATATCCACCGACGCGGTGCCTTGCGCCAGCACGAACGCTGGGCTGGCCGAGAACCCATGCTCACGGGCGTGGTAAGCCAGTGTCACGTGCGGGTCAGCGATGATCCGCTCCAGCTTCTTGGCGAACCCCAGCGAGGTGGTGAAACCCACCTCGGCCTCCTCCCGCCGGTCGATACCCATCGGGCAGATCGAGCTGACCACCGCACCCCCGGCCGGCGTCACATACGCGGCGGCCGCCGTCAAGTCACCCCTGATTACCTCATCGACCTCATCCGGCCAGCTGACAGGCGCATCGGCCATGCCTGTTCCCCTCCCGGTCGGCTCCGCCCCGATCATGACAGCTTTCCGCCAGCCAGCACCACTGGCGCTTGCCGCACATCAGGATGATCTGGGCGTGCAAACCCAGCCGTCGCCGCCAGGATCGCCCGCCCGCCGGCAGCAGGACCGCTGAAACCTGGTAACACCTACTATTCATGTCGGCAAGGGGGGGTTATCTTTGGGCCACGGTTGACGAACCAGTCGGGGCCTATGCGCACAGGGCCGGCGCCTCAACCCCGTACAAGGTGACAGCAGCAGTACAGGCCGGCCCGCACCCGGCTGGTGTCCGCCTGGTGGGCTTGTTCGCGTCACTACGACAATGCCCCCGGGCGGATGCGGCCCGCGCCGCGTTGCCCCCGTACGCCGCGCGGGCCGCTCAACCGTCCAGCTTCGGTAAGACCGCGCAGGATGCGGTTGAACCGCCGTTAAACTGCCGTACGTGCGCACCGGGCGCAGATCGGCACTAGCAACCGGGCGTGGGCCAGCTCCAGTCACTGAGCGTGATCCGACCTCAGCCCCGGCGTGACGCCGGACGGCCGACTCGGCGCGGCTGATATCAGTGCGGCTCGTCCATATGGGCACGCGCAGATGAGGCTGGATCTGTGCGGGGGCAAGACCGGGGTCTTCATGTGGCTTGCGGTCGGCAGGGCCCTGCGGCTGGGCAGGCCGGGTCGTCCTTATTCCAGCGCGTATTCTCTGGCGCGTCTGCTTCCGGTGGATGCGCCCCACGCCTGGGCCTCCTCGAACGCCGCATCGCCCAGGCGGGAGCGCAGCGCGGCCAGGACAGCATCGTCGTGCGGGACGCGCGGCACGTAGGCGTGCAGCCACCCGCTGCCTTTGGCTTCCAAGAGCGAACGTGCGGCGGCGAGCAGCCGGACGGCACGCTGCGGGTTGTCCTGCTGCCCGGCGACGGCCGCCAGGCCCTCGAGGTAGTAGGCGGCGCTTGTTTCGTCTCCGGCCTCGGCCGCCAGGGCCAGCCCTTCCTTCAGGTGTCCTGCCGCTCCGGCCAGGTCGCCCCGGGCCTGGCTGCTGAGCGCCAGGTCGTAGAGCGAGACGAGCAGGGAGATGGGGTCCTGTGCGCGGCGGGCCACGGTCAGGCCGTCGGTGAACAGCCGCGCCGCGGCGTCGTTGTCCCCCTGGCTGAGCCGGACCTGGCCGAGCAAGTTATCCACCAGGGCGACGGTCAGCAGGTACTGAAGGCGGTCGAATCCGGAGAAGTCGTCGCGTACCTCCCCCAGCAGGGCCTGGCTCTGGCCGAACAGGTCGGTGGCGTGTGGGTAATCGCGGCGCAGGGCCGCGAGGTAGCCCAGGACGCCCAGGACGGTCGCGGTCAGGACCACCCCCAGCTTTCCGCTGACCTGGCGGTACAACGGCACGTTCTGCCCGAAAAGCGCCTCTGCCTTAGCCTGGTCCCCGTTGGAGATGAGTATGTAGCCGGCAGCGCTCAGCGCGATTGTCCGCTGGTCTGGCGGCAGCCGCCCGCTGTTGGCCGCGAAGTCGTCCCCCAGGCGGGCCAGTTCCGCGGTGTGGCCGCGCAGCCACCAGAACTTCCACGTCACCCAGAACAGGTGTAGCGCCCGCTCGGGCGGGCCCTGGTCCACCAGCCAGGACATGGCGGCCAGCAAATCGTCGTGCTCGGTCTCCAGCCGGTCCAGCCACGCCAGCTGGCCCGGACCGGCGAGCTCGGCCGCGGCCGGCTCGGCCAGCGTCAGAAAATAGGCAGCGTGCCGGTCATGCGCCTCCTGCCAGTCGACGTTACCGAGGCGTTCGAGCGCATATTCCCGGATGGTCTCCAGCAGCGAGAACCGCGGCTCGCCGCCACGGGTGTCCGCCTGGACCAGGCTGCTGTCCACCAGCGAGCCCAGCGTTTCCATCACCGGCCCCGGCCCCGTGGCCCGGCCCGGATCCGGGGAATCGGCGCCGACGGCTTCGGCCGCTGGCAGGCTGAACGGGCCCGCGAACACTCCCAGCCGGGCGAACAGCGCCTGTTCACTGGCCGACAACAGGCCGTAGCTCCACTCCAAGGTGTTCTTCAGGGTGCGCTGCCGCTCGGGCAGATCGCGGGCCCCGCCCGTCAGCAGGCTGAACCTGTGGTCCAGCCGCGCAAGCAGCGTCTGCGGTGGCAGCAGCCTGACTTTGGCCGCGGCCAGCTCGATGGCCAGCGGCAGCCCGTCCAGCCGGCGGCAGATCTCAGCGACCGCCTCCGCGTTGCCGCCAGTGAGCTTGAAGTCCGGGGCCGCGGCGTGCGCCCGCTCCACGAACAGGTCCACCGAGGCGTACCGCTGCAGCTCTTCTGGGTCCGGGCTTGACCCGGCGGGCGGAACCGGCAGCGGGGGCACGGGGAACTCGTGCTCGCCGCTGAGCCGCAGCACCACCCGGCTGGTCACCAGCATCACCACGCCGGGAGCGGCTCCCAGCAGCTCAGCCAGCAGCGGAGCGGCACCCGCCACCTGCTCGAAGTTGTCCAGTACCAGCAGCAGCCGCCTGGCCCGCAGGTAGGACTGCAGGTCGGTCACGAGCTTGTCGCCCGTGGTGGTCAGCCCAAGTCCGGTGGCGACCGCGGCCGCGACCAGGTCCGCCGATGAGACCGAGGCCAGCTCGACGAACCGCACACCATCGGCGAACCCTGGGCCGAGCCGCCGCGCCGCCTCCACCGCCAGCCGGGTCTTCCCGACCCCGCCCGGGCCGGTCAGGGTCACCAGCCGCGCCCCCTCCCGGACCACCAGGTCTTCCACCGCCGCGGCTTGCCGCTCGCGGCCTACCAGCAGCGTGGCCGGCGCCGGAAGAGCCCCGGCCAGCGGCGCATCGCCCCCGGCGTCATCGCCGGACCGGGCCATCTCGAACCGCTCACTCAGCAGCACCGCCAGGTCGTCCTCGACCAGCCGCTGCAGCTCGGCGGGATCCGAGAAGCGCTGATACGACACGCCATCCTCGTCCCGGATCCGGGCCAGCATCTCCGCCAGCCGCGGCTCACGGGCCGGCGCCGGCGACTTCACATAGATCAGCCGGGGCAGCCCGGCCGACAGCCGGTACTCATCCTCCAGCCCGGACACCTGTTCGCCCGGCGCGACCGAGCCGTAGCTCTGCCAGTAGATGCCCACGAAGACCTGGCTTTGCGCCAGGTAAGCCCGGTACACCGGGCGCGCCGGATACGGCCGGGCGCCCAGCTCGAACATCACCGGCACCAGCCGCAAAGTGGTCACCGCATCCCGCACCGCCCGGCGCTCCGCGGCCAGCTCCTGCAGCGTGGAACTCACAAACACCCGCACCCGCTGATCGGGCGTTCGGATCATGTCTGTCTCGGCCATCACCGCACAGGCTAATCCGGAGCGGCACCATCGCGAAGATCATCTGCCTCGTAACCCCTCACCCGCGCAGAAGCGCGGAATGCCCGGATCTGGCCGCCAACCTCATCCAGCGCCGAACCGCCGATTCCGCGAATAACGGTGGTTCTACGCGGTGCTCAACACCCTGACCCAGTGATCTTGATTGCCGGGCCGGCCAGCATGTAGCCCCAATGGGGGCACTGGCAGCTGTCGCCCGGCAGTCCTTACAGGAGCGGGGCGAGGTCGGAGTCCTCGCGGATCGAGGTGAAGTTGATCGTGTAGCCATCGAAGTGGTCGGTGCGGTCCTCGGCGGGACCGTAGTCGGCGACTTCGGACGCGGTGTCGCGTGAGACCTGGGCATCAGGCTGCGCTCCTTCGCGCGGTGATCTTGCTGATTGCGGCGAGTGAGGCGGGGACCTCTTGGCACAGCTGTGGCCGGCGGACACGTGGGGCGACCAGCCTGCGGCCGAGTGTCTTGAGGTGGGCGTGCCAGCGCACACCTACCCGCGCACCGTCGTCCTCGGCGACGATTTCCCAAGTCCACACCACGAATGTGGGGTTGCCGTCGTCGGTCTGGGTTCGGTAGGCGAACCGGAGCCGGTCACGATCGAGCTCCTCGACCTGCGAGCGGCTGTTCCAGCGCGGCAGCCGCGGCGGGTGCATGACCACGACCCATTCGGCGCCCACGTCGAGGATCGTCGGCTCTTCGATGACCGCTTCGATCGCCCGGTTCCACTCCGGGAGCCGGTTGATGTCGGTGATCACGTCGAAGATCACGTCGGGGGCCGCTTCGATGTGTGCAGTTGCGGATCCTTGGAACTCGCGCATCAGCGGTCATCCTCCTTCGGGCCGGTCTCGGCAACATCCGATTGGCCGACCGTGAGATCGCCCGTGGCTAGCCGCAACGTCAGCGCATCTCTGCGGGCCTCCAGCAGGAGGTTCCTGGCGTCGAGCACGGGTATCGGGCACGGCCGAGCATGTTGGGTCATGGCCCGAGCATGAGGACTACCGACGCATGAAGCATCAGTAGATCCACCTATTTCGTGGGACGGCCATGCTCCGATTGGCGGACCATGACGGCCACCTCGGCGCGGCTGGTGGCGCCGAGCTTGGCGAGGATACTGCCGACGTGGTGTTCGGCCGTCTTGCGGCTGACGAACAACCGCTCGGCGATCGCGGCGTTGGAGAGCCCTTCGGCTAGCAGGCCGAGCACTTCGTGCTCGCGCTTGGTCAAGGTCCCCCACCGCTTCGGCCCGACCCGGGCCGCCTTGACGCCAAGCTCGCGGAGCAGCCCCGCGGTGGCGTCGGCCTCACTAACGGCGCCCAGGCGCTCGAAGATGACCAGCGCCGTGCGGGCCTCGGCCTCCGCAGCGGCGGTGTCGTCGCCCCGGACCGTCTCGGCGAGCAGCCGGCGTGTCCGAGCGGCCTCGAATGGCATCCCCAGCTTCGTGAGCTCCGACACCGCCGAGCCGAGGTGCCGGCGCGCCGACCCGGGGTCCGCTGCAGCGAGAGCATGGCCGAGGAGCCGCTCTCCACGGGCAACGATGACCCGGCAGCCGACCTCACCCCCAAGGTCGGCCAGGGCACGGCCCCGTTCGCTCGCCGCGTCGTGAGCCCCCAGGGCGATCTCAGCGTCGCCGAGCAGCTCAAGGAGCGGCGCGCTCGCGAGCTGGCGCATTCCGAGAACCTCCAGCCTCGGCCGCACCATCGCCGCCGCGACCGCCGGGCGGCCCCGCATAAGCTCGACGCGCGCCGCGGCTAGCAGAATCTCGTCGCGCCCTTCGCAGCCCGCCACGAGGCGCTCCGCATCCTCGAGCCGACCCTGCGCCAGACGGAGCTCGGCGAGCGCGGCGATGCCCTGGAGCAGATAGGACGGCGCCGCGTGGCGCGACAGCTCGACCACCTGCCCGAGTTCACGCTCGGCAGCCTCCCACTCGCCGGTAGCCAGGAGCACCCCGCCATAAACGAGGCGGCACTCGATGTAGAGGAAGGGACAGCCGAAACGCTCCTGGAACCGATCGGTAGCCCGCACCCACTCCGCCGCCCGCTCAAAGCTCGCGCAACTCGAGCACGACACCATCGTCGTGCAGGTGGTGAAGACGACCGTGTCCAGCTGGTCACCCTGGCCGCCCAGGGCAGCGGCCATCGCCTCATCCAGCAGCGCCATGCCTTCGGTAACGCGGCCCTGCTTCACCAGATGCGCACCGACCTGGCTGAGCGCCATCAGCTCCACGTCAGGGTCCTTGGACTCCCCCGCAAGCTCCAGCGCCCCACGCGCCCAGCGCTCCCCAGCGACCGGATCATTAGTGTCATGGGCCCGGATGACCAGCAGGAAGCCACGCAGGTGCTCCAGCTGGGCATCCTCGATCAATCTGGCCGCCCGGGCCAGCCAGCCGCTGGCGGCGGGACGGTTGGCCAGGTGCTGCTTATAGTGCACAGACAGGCGGAGCGCGCTCGCCGCGGCGAGGGTCGGGTCTGACGCGCGCTGGAACAACGTGTACGTGCGCTCGTAGGTGGACACCGATCCCGGCATGTCCCCCAGCCACCACAACGACATCGCCAGGCCGAACATCGCCTCCGGGGCCTCGCCAAAAGCCAGCGCCCCCCTCAAATGCGGCACGGGCGGACCGCCACTCACCCCCCGCAACCGCCTCGTAGCCCTTGGCCACGAGCTCCCCCGCCTCACCCGCCCCCACAAGCCTGATCGTACGTCCCTAATCGCCGCAGACCCCAGAGGCACGACACCTCACCCAAGCGATCGATCATCTGAAGCGGGGACCTCGACCCCCTCAGCTAGGCACGGTCGGCCTGTCCGAGGCGCGCGGCCAAGCTCTGCCGAATCCCCCGGTCCGCATGGCCGCTCCTGAATCCGCGGAACATTTGCGGACATCGGCAGGCAGGTGAGACAGGACGCCGCCCCCTTACGGAATCGAACCGTAGACCTTCTCCCTACCATCTGGGCGCGCTCGCCGCCGTTAGCCCGCCTATGCCGCCCCGATGATCGCGGCACGTGTCATAGGGCCGCCTCCTGGCCGCCGGGGCGGCCGGATGGCTGCCGGGTTCTGTTCCACCACAGCGAGAGCGCGAGCGCGGCGGCGATGAAAAGGCCGCCGAAGCCGGCGAACCACGCGGCGATGTCGCGATGCTCGTGGATGATCGTGAACGTGCCGGAGAGGTTGCCGAGGGCGGCCTTGAACTGGTCGGCGTTCTGCGCGCGGTAGAACTTGCCGCCGGTGGTGCTGGCGATCTGCCGGAGCGCGCCGTAGTCGGCGACGAGGGGGTTGCGCCCGCCGAACCCGCTGCCGTATCCGCCCCCGCCGAACCCGCCGAACTGCGAGCCGCTGCACACCAGGGGCGCGGGATTGGTGGTGCCGAACCCGATCGTGAAGACGCGCACGCCGCGGGCGGCGGCCTGCCGCGCCGCGGTCTGCGGGTCGACGCCCTCGTTGTTCGAGCCGTCGGTGAGCACGACAATCACGTCGTGCGCATAGCCGTGGGCGCTAGCGGGGCGGGCGCTGGTCGGCGCGACCGAGGGGTCGACCTGCGCGATGGCGTCGAGCGAGGTCAGGATGCCCTGGCCGATCGCGGTGCCCCGCGAGGTGGACAGGCCGCTCAGGGCACGCAGCAGCGCGCCCGAATCAGCGGTCGGGGGCACAAGGACCCCGGCGGTTCCCGCGAACGCGACGAGGCCGATGCGCGGCCCGCCCGCCTCGGACCTGATGAAGGCGCTGGCCGCGTTCTCGGCGGCGGTTATGCGGTTCGGGCTCACGTCGGTGGAGCACATGGAGCCTGAGACGTCGAGGGCGAGCATGATCGCACCGGACGACGACGGGACGGGCACGGTTGCCTGCGGGCGCGCCGCGCCGATGCCGAGCACGGCCAGCCCGAGCACTAGCAGCGCCGCGGGAATGAGCCTGCGCCAGCGGTTGCGGCCTGGAAGGGACGCACGGACGAGCGCGATCGAGGTCACGCGCACCGCTCCGCGGCGGCGCCGGCGCCGCGTCCACCACCAGGCCGCGATCACCAGCGGGATGGCCAGCAGGGCCAGCAGGGCCCACGGCCAGGACAGCGACATTCAGATCACCCGCCCCGATCGGACTACGGTGAGAACGGAGCCCGCGGCGAGAAGCCCTAGGGCCAGGGCAATGAACGCGCCCGCGAGCGGCAGCCGCTGGCTCGTGATCGTGAGCCGGAGCTTGATCGTCGAGGCGACGTGGTCCAGCTCGCTGGCATCCGAGGCGGGGTAGTACGCGCCGCGGGTGGCCTGCGCGATCGACTTCAGTGTCGATGCGCACGCCTGCCTTCTCGGCAGCTGCGGTGGCCGCGGCCGTGGCGCTGGCCGCGCCCTCATCCTGGCCGTCGGAGAAGATCACGATCGTGGCCGACGGCCAGTAGCCGATGCCGGGTACCGTGCCGTCGCGCTGGACAGAGATCGCTTTGCCCGTGATCGCGGACAGCGAAGCGATGATGGCCGAGCCAAGCGAGGTCCCGCCGGAGACCCTCAGGCGGGCGATCGCCGCCGCCGCCTCGGCGTGGTCGCCTCTTGGCCGGTTGGTGATGAGCGCGCCCTGCTCGAAGGCGACGACGCCGATTTCGATGCTGTCCGGCTGCGCCGCGATGAACGACCGCGCCGCCCGCTGTGCGGCCGCCAGCCGGTCTGGGGCGACGTCCTTGGCGCCCATGCTGTTGGACACGTCCATGGCGACGATGACGGTGCCGGACGCGCGGGGCACCGGGAGCGATGCCGCCGGTCCGGCGACGGCGAGCGCGAGCACCGCGATGCCCGCGATCGTCAGCCACACCCCTGCCTGCCGGGCGCGGCCCGGCCCGGCGACGCCGGCCGCCGCCAGCGCCGCGGCCCGCCGCCGGGAGACGGCGACGGCGCCGGAACCCAGGGCCGCGGCGACGAGCAGACCGACGGCGAGCAGCGCGGGAGAGGCGAGTGTCATGCGCGCCTGCGATGGGTTCGGGTAACGACCTCGATGAGCGAGGCGACAAGGTCATCCGCGGTGCTGATGCGGTGCAGGGGCACTCCCGCCCGGCGCATGCCGGCGTCCAGCCGGGCGTCACGCTCGCCAGCGCCCGCCTGGAAGCGCGCCCGCAGCAGCGGGTCGCCGGAGTCGACGACGAGCTGCTCCCCGGTCTCGGCGTCCTCGACGACGATCAGCCCGGCGTCGGGCAGCTCGTCGTCGGCGGCGTCGGTGACGCGAAGGGCGACAACCTCGTGGCGGGGGGTCAGCCGCAGCAGGGAGCGCTCCCAGTCGCCGCCGCCGATGAAGTCGGACACGGCGACGATGAGGCTGCGGCGCCGGGCGAGCCGCGCTACCGCGTCGAGCATGGCGGCGAGATCCGTTGTGCCGCCGCGCCGTGTGCCGGCGGTGCGGGCGAGCTCGGCGCCGATGCGCAGGACGTGCCGGCGGCCCGTCCCGGGCGGCACCACGCGCACCATCCCGGTGTCGTAGAACAGCGCCCCGACGCGGTTCCCGCCACGGCTGAACAGCCGGGCAAGAACGAGGGCCAGCTCGGCGAGCACGTCATGCTTCCCGCGGCCCGGCGCGCCCACCGCCATGGACGCCGAGCGGTCGAGCACCAGCCACGCGGTGAGCTCGCGGTCCTCGTTGAACATGCGCAGGTGCGGCTCGCCCAGCCGGGCGGTGACGTTCCAGTCGATGTGCCGCGCGTCGTCGCCCTCGACGTAGCCGCGCAGGCCGGCCAGATCGGTCCCGGGCCCGCGGTGCGTGGTGCGGTAGCCACCATGCACCCGTCCCTCCAGGCGGCGGATAACCCGCCATTCCAGGCGGAGCAGGAGTCGTTCGGGGACGGTGCGCATGGGCTCACCGGCCCTGCAGGACGACCTCGGGCTCGGGCACGGCGTCCAGCACCCGGGCGATGATGTCGTCGGCGCTGACGTCGTCGGCGAGTGCCTCGTACGACAGCACGACCCGGTGGCGGAGCACGTCCGCGGCGAGCTCGCTGACGTCGTACGGCAGTACGTAGTCGCGGCCCCGCAGGAACGCCAGCGCCCGGCCGCCGACGACGAGCGCTATGGAGGCGCGAGGGCTGGCACCGTAAGTCAGGTACCGCTTCATCTCGTCAAGCCCGGCCAGGCCCAGCAGACGAGTCGCGGTCACCAGCCGGACGGCGTATTCGATGATGGCGGGGTCGACATACAACTGCTGCACGCGCTCCTGCATCCGGGTCAGGTCCTCGGGCGTAAGCATGGCCCGGATCGGCTCGGCGGGGCGCAGCGCGCGGTCGACGATGGCGTGCTCCTCGGCGGAGCCGGGGTAGCTGACGAGGACCTTCATCATGAACCGGTCGACCTGCGCCTCCGGCAGCGGGTAGGTGCCCTCCGACTCGATCGGGTTCTGCGTCGCCATAACCAGGAACGGCTCGGGCACCCGGAAGGTCTCACGGCCGATCGTGACCTGGTGCTCCTGCATGACCTCAAGCAGAGCGCTCTGCACCTTGGCGGGAGCGCGGTTGATCTCGTCGGCCAGCAGCAGGTTCGCGAAGACCGGACCGAGCTGGGTCTCGAACTCGCCGGTGTGCTGGTGGTAGACCCGCGTCCCGGTCAGGTCGGCGGGCACCAGATCGGGGGTGAACTGGATGCGCTGGAACTGCCCGCCGACCGCCGCTGCTAGTGACTTCACAGCTAGCGTCTTGGCCAGGCCCGGCACCCCCTCCACGAGCAGGTGCCCGCCGGACAGCAGGGCGACCGCCATCCGCTCCAGCAGCACGTCCTGGCCGACGATGGTGCGCTTGACCTCGAACAGCACGCTCTCGAGCGGGTTCGTGGAATTGGCCGGGCTCATCTGCCCCCTCCGGGTGGTTCGGCGGTCATATCTGCGGTCCGTGTCCGGGCCCGGTGCCGTTTCCGTTGCCGAGCGCGGCGCCGATGGGCACCGCGAACCCGATGCCGGCGAAGGCGTCCTCGTGTGCCGGGTTGGCGATCGAGACGACGATGCCGATGACCAGGCCCCGTGCGTCGAGCAGCGGGCCGCCGGAGCTTCCGGGGTTCACCGACGCGTCGAACTGGATGAGCCCGGAGTAGGTGCCCGCGGCAGTCTGCGCGGTCCGGTTGAGGCCGGAGATCACGCCGGTGGACACGCTGTCGGCCAGTCCGAGCGGGTTGCCGACCGCGACCACCGGCGCCCCCACATCGCCACCGCCGCCGAGGGCCGCCGGTACGACGACCTCCGGCAGCGATGCCGGGCTGAGCACCGCGACGTCCAGTTCGGGATCGGCGGAGACGACCGCCGCCGACGTCGTGGCGCCGTCGAAGAACCTGACCGTGATCCGGGTGGCTCCGGCGATGACATGGTTCGCGGTTACGATCGTGCCGTCATCCGCCACGATCACGCCGGAGCCGAGCGCGTCGTTGGTGCGGATGACGACCACGGACGGCCTGACCCGCTGGTAGATGGCCGACACCGACGGGCTCGCGGTCGCGGTCGGTCTGGGCGTCGCGGCGGGACTGGCATCGCTGGCCACCTGGCGGCGGGTCGCGAGCACCGCGATCACCGCTACCACCGCGACCAAGACAACTGTGACCACGACGACGGCCGCGCGACGACGGCGCGGGCCGCGGGCCGCCGCCGGGCGCGGCTCGGCGTCCATGACACCAGCAGGCTCGCGATCCATTGCCCCACACAGAGAACAGGTTTACCTACAGGATAAGAGCGGACCCTGAAACTGAGCCGAGGAAGAGCCGCAAGCACGATTGATGCCGCGCCGTACGTTCCGCCTGCGGGGTCAGGCACCGAGGCGGCAATGCGGGATCAGGAGCGCCGCTGGTCACGGTGCCGGGCAGGGCTGACGGGGTTGCCCATAGACCGTTCATCGGTATATAACATTGGCATGACCAACCAGGCCATGCAGGAACCAACGTTCCTCATCCTCACTGCCCTGGCGGCCGGGGCGCAGCACGGCTACGGGATCATGACCGACGTCGCCCGTATCTCCGGCGACCGGGTCCGGCTGCGGGCCGGGACGCTGTACGCGGCGCTTGACCGCCTGCGCGGTGACGGCCTGATCGATGCCGATCGTGAGGAGATCGTGGACGGCAGGCTCCGCCGCTACTACCGGCTGACACCGTCTGGTGCTGACGCGCTTGCCGCGGAGACCGCCCGGATGCGGTCGAACGCCGCCGTCGCAACGAGGCGGCTGCGGACGCTCGGGATGAGTGCCCCGTGAACGGCTCCGCTGCGCTCGAACGCTGCTACCGCCGCCTGCTGGTCTGCTTCCCGGCGGAGCACCGCCGTGAGTACGCGCAGGAGATGATCGGCGTGCTGCTGGCTTCCGCCCCGGAGGGGCGCCGCCGGCCCCGGCTGACCGACGCCTTCGATCTGATGACGGGCGGCCTGCGGGCGAGACTCAGGCGGCGAGGCGCTGGGCTCAGCGACGCTCGCTGGCCGGACGCGCTCGCCGTCTGCAGCGTCGCCCTACCGGTTACGCTGCTCGCCGCGCTCGCGGTCAACTACCTGTGGAACCTCCTGCCCGCGCTCGACCTCTACGGGGTGAGTGACTTCTACCTGCCAGCCCTGGCACTCGCGCTGCCGCCGCTGATCGCCCTGCGGTACCGGCGCACGGCCGCTGTGGCCGCGTTCGTGGCCGCCGCGTGGTTCTGGTTCCTGCTGCTCGGCTCTCTCACCGTCTGGATCGACGGGCTGGAAGCGAGCTACTGCGTCGCGCTGCTGGTCCAGGTGATCGCCCTGGCCGGCTCGCCAGGGCCGCGTCGAGCGGCCGCGATCATGACCTGGAAGACGTGGCTGGTGCTGTCCGCCGCCGGCGTCACGATGGGGGCGGCATCGATCTACTACCCCTCGTCGCTGCGCACGTGGCAGGCGGGCGTCGTGGTGTTTGCGTTCCTCGCAGCAGTGGGAGCCGGGCTGGTCGTGACCCTTCCGGCGCCGACGGCGCTGCGGCTGCTGCTGCTCCTGGCGGTTCCCGCTGTCCCGTGCGCGGTCTGGGTCCTCCAGTTCACCGCCGCGACGGCAGGCAATGCCTCACAAGATCCGTTCCCGGAGCTCGTATTCCTGCCCGTGCTGCTGCTCGTATGCGCCAGCGCGGCCGCGGCCTGGCAGGCCCGGCGCGGCAGCAAGACGGCGTAGAGCCCGCTAGCCACGTCAGCACGAAAGCGGTTAGACGGGGGGCGTTGCCTGGTTATCCTCGCGAGGTGTCAACGCTTGCTGTGATGGGCGCCGGCCCGAAGGGTATCGCGATCGCCGCCAAGGCCCGCGCGCTCGCCGCTGCCGGCTTGCCGGCGCCGCGCGTTGTGCTGGTCGACCGCGGCGAGGTCGCTGGGAATTGGAGCGGGCGCCAGGGATACACCAGCGGCCTGCTGCCACTGGGGACGCCGCCGGAGAAGGATGTCGGCTATCCGTACGCTGCGAACTGGGGCGATGCATCAGCTGATGTGGTCGCGGCGATGGCGGGGTGCAGCGCCACCTGATTAGGCACGGCGCCTACAGCGACTGGGTCGATCGCGGCCGGATGAGGCCGACGCATCGCCAGTGGAGCGTATACCTGCGCGAAGTCGCCGAAGTGGCGGAGGCGGAAATTGTCTGCGGTGTCGTGACGGGCCTGGAGGTTACCGGCGGTGGTCGCTGGGAGGTCAGGCTCGCGGCGGGCGCCGCGATAACTGCCGATGGACTGGTCATCACCGGTGCCGGCCCGGCCACCACAGTGCCCGGCCAGCCTCGTGATCACCCCCGGGTGCTGGACGGGCGGACCTACTGGCTGGCGGCGCACGAGCTTAAACATGAGCGCGCGCAGAATGTCTGCGTCATCGGCAGCGGCGAGACTGCCGCGTCGGTGGTCATCGATCTGGTGAAGCGTTGCCACAAGCGCTCCACGACCGACGTGCTGACCGCTCGTGGTGTCCTGTACTCGCGCGGTGAGAGCTACGACGAGAACCGGTTCTACTCCGACCCGGGAGAGTGGCCGCGCCTGGCCGAGGCGCACCGGCGTGAGTTCCTTGCGCGCACCGATCGTGGCGTCTTCTCGCTGCAGGCTGAGGCGGCGCTCAACCAGGCGCGCGGCTTGCGCACTCTCGCTGGGCGGGCGGCCGGGATCGAGGCGCGCGAGCACGACGTGATTGTGACCATCGCATACGGCGATGAACGTGAGCGCGTCGCGTATGACGCCGTTGTCGTTGCCATCGGCTTCGATGGGCGCTGGTTTGAGACCCTCCTGGGTGAGGAAGCAAGCGGCCGGTACCGGGACGCGCTGGGCGGTGGCGAACTGGAGCGTGTGATCGACGTCGACCTGTC
>WNGJ01003825.1_pt1 | contig 15592 bp, 9 predicted proteins | sample 5400611 | NCBI WGS metagenome assembly WNGJ01 (sample SAMN13153375, study PRJNA577476) | soil metagenome | isolation source: 40 cm soil or saprolite under Garry oak tree replicate 1 | place: USA:California | collected 2016-06-15
TGATGCCAAGTATCAGGAACGCCGAGGCGACGTAGCTGATGGCGTCCAGGATCACGGCAAAGGGTGCCGTGATCAGGGCTACAACGGCACCACCGGCGGGCTGACCGAGGAGCTGCGCGGACGAGGAGCTCAGCTGCAGCTTTGAGTTGCCCTCGATGAGCTGATCGCGCTCGACGACGGTCGGCAGGTACGACTGGTCCGCGACGTCGAAGAAGACGGTCAGCACGCCGTTCAGAAACCCGACGACGTACAGCTGGTAGATCGTGAGGACGTTGAGTGCGCTCGCGATCGGGATCGTGATGAGCATGGCAGCACGGGCCAGATCGCTGCTGATCAGGATCCGCCGGCGCGGCAGCCGGTCGACCCAAACCCCCGCGGGCAGTGTGAAAAGGAGCCATGGCAGGAACGAGATCGTCTCGATGAGCGCGAACTCGAACGGCTTGGCGTGGAGGACGAGGACGGCGATCACCGGGATCGCGATCTGGCTGATCGACGTCCCGAACAGGCTGACCGTCGCGGCGGTCCAGATCTTGATGAAGTCCGGATGGCGCCAGAGGCTCGCCCGGGTTGCGCCGGAGGCAGACATTGCGGGTCGTCCAACGTGCTTCGGGGGCGGGCAAATTGGCCACGCCCGGGGAGGGAGGGCTGGCTCGTTAGTCTAGCGTCTAACAGGAGTTATCCGAAAGGAGTCAGGGTCGATCACGCCGAACGTGGCACGATAGGGTTGTGGCGAAGCTGGTCGAATCGGTGCCCAACTTTTCGGAAGGACGCCGTCTCGATGTCGTCGAGAAGCTGGCTCTTGCAGTCACCAGCATCCCGGGCGTTCACCTTCTCGACCGGACGAGCGACGCCAGTCACAACCGGAGTGTGCTGACGCTGGCCGGCGCGCCGAATCCAGTTCAGGACGCGCTCGAACGAGCGGTTGGGGTTGCCGTCCACGAGATCGACATGGAGGAGCACTCGGGCGAGCATCCGCGGATCGGCGCGGTCGACGTCATCCCGTTCGTGCCGCTTGGCGACTCGACCCTGGACGACTGCGTGGCCCTTGCGCGCGAGTTTGCTGCCCGCATCGCAACGCGCTTCGACCTGCCCGTCTACCTCTACGCGGCGGCGGCGACGAGGCCCGATCGCGAGAAGCTGGCGGACGTCCGGCGCGGCCAGTACGAGGGCCTCAAGGCTGAGATCTCTTCGCGCGGCAGGGAGCCGGACTTCGGCCGCCATCGGATGCACCCCTCGGCCGGAGCTGTCGCCGTCGGCGCGCGGCCATTTCTCATTGCCTACAACATCAACCTCGAGAGCGCGGACGTCGACCTCGCCAAGCGGATCGCCCGGCGCATTCGCGAGTCCGGCGGGGGGCTGCCGCGAGTGCAGGCCAACGGGTTCTGGATCGAGGAGCTGGCATGTGCCCAGGTGTCGATGAATCTCCTCGACTTCACGGTCACGCCCATGTGGCAGGTGTGGGAGATGGTTCGAGCGGAGGCCGCCGAGGACGACGTCGAGTTGCGCGAGTCGGAGCTGATCGGATTGGCGCCACTGGCGGCCCTGCTGGACGTTGCAGATCGAGCGGGAGCCTCGACCGAGTCGACCGTCGAAGCCCGGTTGGCCGCCGCGGCCGAGTTCATAAAGCTCCGTGACTTCTCGCCTCTGCAGGCGCTGGAGCTGAAGCTCGAAGCTGCCGAACGAGCCGCGCTCGCCGCGGGCACGCAAGACGTTGCTGCGATGTCCTCGGACCGCCCGCCCGGGCTCGGGTGAGTCTCCGGCTGATCCCCGGCGGTCGCCCCCGGGACGCCGAAGGGCTGCTCGTTACTGGCGCCTCGGAGGTTGTGACGATGGCCGGCGGCCTTCGGGCGGGCGCCCGGCAGGCTGACGCCGGGATCCTGGACGCGGCGGCCATGGGCGGCCTCGGAACCGCCGGGGCACCAATCGTCGCGTGCTGGGGCGAGCGCATCGTCGCCGTGGGTCCGCGCGACGCCGTTGAGCAACGCCTGGAGGCCGAGGGCCTGCCCCTCGAGCGGTTTGGTCGGCTCGATGCAGGCGGCGGCGTGGTCACCCCAGGGCTCATCGATCCTCACACGCATCTGCTCTTCGCCGGCACTCGCGAGCACGAAGTCTCGCTGCGGCAGGCAGGCGCCGGGTACCTCGAGATCCTGGCAGCTGGCGGCGGCATCCTTGCGACCGTGGCCGCAACCCGGGCCGCCAGCGCCGAGAAGTTGGCGCGACACGGCAGGCGCTGGCTCGACGAGATTCTGACCCACGGCGTCACCACCATCGAAGCGAAGTCGGGCTACGGCCTCGACCTCGCGACCGAGCTGCGGCTCCTCGAGGTCGCTTTCCAGCTCGGCCGCGAAGGCCCGATCGACATCCTGCCAACCTACCTCGGGGCGCACGCGGTGCCGCCCGAGTTTCGCTCGCGACCCGATGGGAGCGAGGCCTACGTGCGGTCCATCCTCGAGGAGCAACTGCCGGGGGTCGCGGCGCAGGGCCGTGCGCGCTTCTGCGATGTGTTTTGCGAAGAGGGGGTCTTCGGGGCGGACGAATGCCGGCGCATTCTGGAGGCCGCCGACAAGCTGGGCATGGCGCCGCGCCTTCATGCCGATGAGCTGGCGCCGTCGGGCGGGGCCGAACTGGCGGCCGAAGTCGGCGCCGTGTCGGCCGATCACCTGGCGGCCATTTCCGACCAAGGCATCGCGGCGCTGGCTGCGGCCGCGACCGGAGAACGGCCGGTCGTCGCGACTCTGCTGCCAGCGACCAGCCTCTTTCTCATGTCTGACCACTACGCGCCGGCGCGCCGGCTGATCGACGAAGGGATCCCGCTCGCTCTCGGCACCGACTTCAACCCGGGCACGTCACCCACCCCGAATCTGCCTCTGGTCATGGCGGTCGGCTGCCTGGAGCTCAAGCTGAGCCCGGCGGAAGCCCTTAGCGCGGTCACCATCAACGCCGCCCACGCACTCGGACTCGGCGACGAGATCGGCTCGCTGGAGCTCGGGCGCCAGGCTGACCTTGTCGTCTGGGGCGTACCTGAGGCGGCACAGATTCCGTACTGGATGGGCGCCGACCTGGTCCGAACGGTCGTCAAGCGCGGCCGCATCGCCTTCGAGCACGCCTGAACGCGGCCGGGCCGTAGGGGTCCCGCCCCCGGCCCTGCGGCCGCGACCTTCAGGTCTTGCTGCGCGACTCCAGGAGGATCGTGGTCGTCTCCGGCGGGAGGTTCGAGGAGGTGATTGCCAGCTTGGCGACCGAGGCGACGGGTTGCGCACCCATCTCGTGGAAGAACCTGCCCATGGCTTCTTCGGCCGAACGTTCCTCGGTCAGGGGCATGGGCACCACGATTTTCGGGTCGAGCTGTGCCACGAGTTCGGCGGCCTTCGTCGGGGTGAGGGCGCCGCCAATGGGAACGCACGCGACGTCGACCGCCCCGATCTCGGCCAGTTCCTCCTGGGTCAGCAGGTGGCCGATGTCTCCGAGGTGAATCGTGTGCACGCCATCGAGTTCGACCGCGAAAGCGACTCCTTTCCCGCGCTCGCGGCCCTTGTCGTCGTCACGATACGTCCGAACCCCTGTCAACAGCACGTCGCGGATCTCGTACTCGCCCGGTCCATCGAGGAGCACGGCGCTATCGAGGCTCGTCGGCAGGCGGGTCTGGCCATTGCGTGAGCTGCCGCCCTTCGGCTTTCGGAGCGGCTCGTCATCGGTGTGCGAGAACGTGACGATGTCGCCGGTCAGACCCCGTCCGGTGGCGCCCACCAGCGACGGGTAGGCGTCGGCCACCACCACGGCGTCCTTGCCCCGCAACCGGATGCAGGTGCGCCCGTACCAGGTGATCTCCATACGCCGGGATTCTGGCATAGGCGGGTGCACGGCCGCTTGATCGGGTGGCGCGCCGGTTGTCGGCCGGACGACCGGCAAGTACCGGCGCGAGCAGCGGCAGCATCGCCAAGGCCGGGAAAGGAAGACCGGAGGCGCCTGCCCAATCGGCGCCCCCGGTCTCGAGGGAGGGAGGTTGGAACGGGTTGGGTTCCACGGAAGACGATAGGAGGGGCCGATTACGTGACAAGCCCGGATGCGATTAAGAAAGCGACACGATGCCCGAGGGGCTCGGTCCGTTAGGTCCGCAGAATGGGGGCGTGCCAAACTGGTGCGACAATCCGCCGATGTCCTGGGGGATCGACAGGGGCCTCAACGGACGACGGCTCGGCGTGCTACTCGCTGCCTGCCTGACAGCGGGAGGCTGTGGCAACCCGACTGTCACGACGACCCCGGCGGCCACGTCAGCGCCGCCGTCCCCGTCGCCCGCGTCGACGGCATCGGCGAGCCCCGTTCCTTCGTCGGACATCGCGTCCGCGCTGGCGACCATCGAAGCGGACGTCCAGGCGATCCGACAGCTGTCCCTGAAGGGGCCCGTGGATCCCAGTTTCGTCGACACGGCGCAGCTCCAGACCGTCATCAACGACTCGTTCAACCAGGACAATCCCCCTGACCAGATTGCGTTGAACGAGAAGCTGCTGAAGGGACTCGGGCTTCTACCCCCTGACGCATCGCTCAAGGAGCTCTATCTCAAGCTCCTCGGCAGCCAGGTGCTCGGGCTGTACCAGCCGAAGACCAAGCATTTCTACGTCCTGACATCGGGCGGGGGCCTGAGCCCCCTGGCGCGATTCACGTTCTCCCATGAGTTCGACCATGCATTGCAAGACCAGAACTTCGGCCTGGCGAAGCTGGGCGTGGACCAGATCGGACAGGGCGACCGGTCACTCGCGCACCTGTCCGTTGCCGAGGGTGACGCGACGCTCGTCATGGGGCTCTGGGCCAGGGAGAATTTGACGCTGCCCGAGTTGTTGGGGTTGGCGCAATCGGCCGATCCGCAGGGGCAGCAGGTACTCCTTCAGATGCCGCGCATCCTGCGCGACACCCTCACCTTCCCGTACACCAGCGGGCTGAATTTCGTGACCGGCCTCCAGACCACCGGCGGCTGGAGCGCGGTCAATGCGCTTTATCGGACGCCTCCCGAATCGACTGAGCAGGTGCTTCACCCCGCGAAGTACGACGCGCACGAGAAGCCGGTGGCAGTGAGTGTGCCGGCCGATTTGGCCCGTCGGCTCGGGGCCGGCTGGAAGGTGAGCTTCCAGGACACGTTGGGCGAGTTCCAGCTTGGCATCTGGCTCGCAGATGCATCGGGTGGACGCGTCGACTCGGAGGAGGCCACGACCGCGGCAGCCGGGTGGGGCGGCGACCGGGTGGCGTTGCTCGAAGGGCCCAACGGCAGCTGGAGCGTCGTCCTCCTAACCGCCTGGGATTCAGCGGCCGAGGCAGGACAATTCGAGACGGCAGCGATCGGCACGGTGCAGGGGTTGACGCATCCGGCGGCCGTCCTGCCCGGGGTCGGTGCCGTCAATCGTACGGTGATCGTCGGAAGCGACTCGGCCGTGCTCTCCAGGACGGCGAACGCGCTGGGCTCTGCCGGCTAACCGCTACATTAGTTCCGGGGCGGATATCCCGAGAAGCGCCAGGGCGTTGGCCAGGGTGATCTGGGTCGCGGCAACGAGCGCCAGTCGGCCACGGGAGCGGTCGGGCTCGTCAGGGTCGACTACCCGGGCATCGCGGTAGAAGGCGTGGAAGGTGGTTGCCAGCTCGGTCGCAAATGCGGTGATGCCCTGGGTCTCTTTTGCCTCCGCTGCGTCCTCGACGACGTCGGGTAGGCGGGCCACGGCTCGGGCGAGACCCGCCTCCGGCTCGTCCGACAGTGCGCCCTCGACCGAATCTGCTAACGACAGCCCGGTTTCGCTCGCCTTTCGCAGGATCGAGGCGATTCGCGCATGGGCGTACTGCACGTAGTAGACGGGATTCTCGTTCGACTGCTTCTTGGCCAGCTCGATGTCGAAGTCGATCCCGGTCGTGTGCCCGCGTGACGCGAAGAACCAGCGGGCCGCATCGACGCCGACCTCGTCGAGCAGCTCGTCGAGAGTGATGAACTCCCCGGACCGTTTGGACATGGAGATCTCGCGGCCGTCCCGCACGAAGCGCACCCAGGCGATGAGCAGCATCTCCACGGCCGCCCGGTCGTAACCCATTGCCTTGGCCGCATTGCGCACCCGGGCGACGGTCCCGTGGTGGTCCGCCCCCCAGACATAGACGAGATGGTCGAAACCGCGGCTGAACTTTTCCGTGACGTATCCGATGTCTGCCGCGAAATAGGTTGGCTGGCCGTTCGAGCGGTAGATCACGCGGTCCTTGTCGTCGCCGAAGTCCGTCGAGCGGAACCATGTCGCTCCGTCCCGCTCGTAGACGTAGCCCGCCTCGCGCAGCTTGGCGACTGCTCGCTCGACCCAGCCCTCCCGATGGAGTGAGCCCTCAGTCTTCCAGACGTCGAAATGCACTCCGAGGCGCTCCAGACTCGCCTCGATCCCCGCCCGGACGCGTTCGGAGGCCCATTGGCCGACGACCACCGCAGGATCATCGGCGGTGCCGGCACTCTCCACGAGCCGTGGCGGCAGGTCGGCCGCCAGCTCCGCCACGTAGCTGCCGCGGTACCCATCCTCGGGCACCTCCTTCGCGTCGCGAAGGGCCAGGATGGATGCGCCCAGGTTGCTGACCTGTGCTCCGAAGTCGTTGAAGTAGTACTCGCGCGAGACTTCGTGGCCGGCTGCCGCCAGGACGCGCGCGAGCAGGTCGCCCACGAACGCCCCGCGGGCATTGCCGATGTGCAGCGGGCCGGTCGGGTTGGCCGACACGAACTCGACATTCACTCGCTGCGGGATGGCTGCCTGGCGGCGGCCCCAGCTTTTGGGCTCGCTCAGGATCCGATCGATCGTGGCCTCGAGGGCGCGCTCGGAGAGGCGGAAGTTTAGAAAACCGGGCGGCGCCACCTCGACCGATGTGATCAGGTCGGCGAGCTGCGTCCGCCCGGCCTCCCGCCCGATTTGGCCCTCGAGCTCCGCGGCCAGAGTCTGCGCGATGGCCATCGGCGAACGGCGGTACGGGCGGGCCAGCTTCATCGCCAGGTTCGTGGCGAAGTCGCCATGCTCGGGATGCGCCGGCCGTTCGACGTGAGCGTCGACCTGCGACCTCTCGTCGTCCGGGAGAGGCGGCAGTGATCCGCCGGCGATCGCGCTCTGCCACGCGCCCGTGACCGCCTCGGCGACTCGCTCCCGGAGCGAATCCTCCACCTCAACCCTGTCCCTTGAGGTTCCCGGAGGGGGCTCGGTGGCAGTCATCGCGAGCATGGTATCGGGTAGGCGGCCCCGTCTGGTTTCCCGGCTTCCAATCGTTCGTACCAGGACCTCGGTGCGGTCAGGCACCGGAAACGCCGATGTCCGTCACCGCGGTCCGGTGAGGTTCGCTGGAATTGGGACTAGAAGTGCACAGTCTTCGCTAGTACCTTTGGGGACTGCGCGGCCGTACGATGCCGCAGCACTTGTCGACGGACCGTTCATCCGGGTCCGTCCAGGGGGCAACTGGATCGCCGGCAATCCTCAGGGGGAACCGGCAGCCTCGCATAACGAGGTATTGATCGTCGGTTCTCGGGGATTTCGGAGGGAAAACAGAATGAAGGGGTCTCGGGGTGCGCTCGTCTTGAGCGCTGGCACTCGCAAGAGCTTCACGCTCGTGTGGGTGTTTTTGTTTGTCATGTCGCTGCTCCTGCAGTACGCGACATTCGCTGCGCCCAAGAGCGTCAACGGGGCGTCCGGCCTCCACGCTGCGACCGTTCAGAACTTCGAGATCGACGGCGATCTCAACTCCGGGACGGCAACCACGCACCCGGCCAGCTGCCCCGCCGCAACGAGCGGACCGGTCTGCATTCCGTCGGCCCTCGCCGACACGCTGACCAACGGTGACGACTGGCTCAAGGGATCCACTGGCGCGGGCGTCGTGGATCCAACGACGGCGGATTCGTTTCTCTACCGTGACAACGTCGACGCCGCCAGTGTCGCCGGAGACGTTACCCCGGACAACAGCGCATACGTCGGCGGCAACAAGGAAGATGACACGCGCGACTGGGGCTACTTCAACAACGCGGGCCCCAACGACAAGACCGACTTCCGGCACATCATGGCCTACGGCAAGGTCGTCTCCGGAAAGGCCTACGCCTTCATCGGAGCGGAGCGGCTCGTCAACAACGGGACCATGGTTGTCGACTTCGAGTTGAACCAGCTTCCGTTCAAGGTCTTCCCGGGCACACCGGGCGTCTCCAAGCCCAATCGCTCGATCGGTGACCTGCTCATCTCGCTGGAGTATTCCAACGGCGGCAGCAACCCAATCGTCACCGTCTACAAGATCACTGCCGTCACCAGCTTCACCACCGGCCAGACTGTCACGTTCACGGCGGTTTCTGACGCGCTGACGCAGGCTAACGTGCACTCGGCCACGAACTTCATCGATATGGCCAATGTCACGTTCCCGGGCGAGGCCGGCTACACGATCCCGAGCTTCGACTTCGCCGAGGCTGGCCTGAATCTGAGCGCCCTGACCCCGGACGCGACCTGCCTCAACTTCCAGGCCGGTCATATCCGCAGCCGGACGGGAGGCTCCCCATCCACTTCTCAGCTCAAGGATGCTGCACCAAGCTTCCCCTTCTCGCTCGGCACCTGCGCGAAGATCAAGATCGAGAAGAAGGATCACGACGGCAACCACATCGGCGGGGCGACCTTCACGATCACGCCGAACCCGCTGCTGGGCCAGACCGGCACGCTGACGATCACGGACAACGATGCCAACGATAAGGACCCGCGGGCCGGCTACATCGAAGTCGACCCCTGCAAGCCCGACACGACGTACTCAGTCACGGAGACTGGAGCTCCCCCCGGATACGTCATCGATGACGCCGGTCCCCAGACCCAAACGGCAAGCCCGGGAGAGACGATCACGTTCGTCTTCCTGGACACCCCGAAGACGGCAACGACGACGCTGACGCTCCATTCGTCCAGCCCGACGGACGGCAGCTTCATCGATGTCGGTCAGTCGATCACCCTCGTCGTCCGCGAGAAGAACACGGGCGAATCGGTCCTCACCAACGTCAACGTCATTGGCACCAATTCATGTCCTTCGACGGGCACGACAGCCGGCAAATGGATAGCCGCCTCGAACAAGGTAGGCGGTGGGGCCTTCACCGGCTCACTGGCTCACAACGACGAGGTCGACTTCACCTGCACGTTCACCGCGGACGGTAACGACTTCAGCTGGTCGGCGACCGGGCACGGGACCGACGAGCTCGGCGGTGCCGCCTCACTTGCCAACGAAACGGTCAATGGCTCGTACGACGTGCTCATGCCGGCGACGACCCTGACAATCCAGACCAACGCTCCCGCACAGGTCCACGCCGGCGACTCTGTGTCGATCGTCGTCCGTGAAAAGAACACGGGCGAAGGAACGATCACCAACGTCCACGTCGACGGCACGGGCGCCTGCCTCTCGTTGTGGACGGCTTCGGCCACCAAGGTCGGCGGGGCGGCTTTCAGCGGCTCGCTCGCCCACAACGAAGAGGTCGACTTCACGTGCTCCTTCCTGGCGCCTGCCAGCGACTTCAGCTGGACGGCGGACGGCAAGGGCACTGACGCCCTGGGCCATGCGGTCCCCGCGACCGGCGAGCACCAGAGCGGCAGCGTCGACGTCGTCAGCCCTTCGACCGCGCTGACGCTGAAGAGCGTCTCGGCCACCAAGATCCACGCCGGCGACTCGGTCACGATCGTCGTGACCGAAAAGAACACCGGCGACGGCACGCTGAGCAACGTCCATGTGGTCGCCGGTGGCGACTGCGCGGCCTTCACTCCGGCCAACGTGGCTAGCTTGGCGGCCAACGCCAGCCAGGACTTCACCTGCACGATCCATACGAGCTCGAGTCAGACAGCCGACCTCTCGTGGACGGCTGACGGCAAGGGCACGGATTCGCTGGGCGATCCCGCCCCAACGGCAGGCGAGCACCAGGAAGGCAGCATCACGGTCATCAACCCGGCAACGACCCTGACCGTCAAGACAGCTCCGCCGGCCAAGGTTTACCCGGGCGGCTCGATCACCATCGTCGTGACCGAGAAGAACACAGGCGACGACACGCTCGCCAACGTCCACGTCATTGGCACCGGCTCATGCGCTGCCTGGAGCCCGGCCAACGTCGTCTCGCTGGCTCCGAATGCCACCGCCGACTTCACATGCACCTTCAATGCCCCGGCTGACGACTTCAGCTGGAGCGCGACAGCCCTCTCCAAGGACAGCCTTGGATCAGATGCCCCGCTTACCAACGAACAGGTTGGCGGCGACATCGAAGTCCTCAATCCCGCCACAACCCTCGTCCTGAAAAGCAGCACGCCGGCGGATCTCTCGAAGGTCCTCCAGGGCAGCTCGGTCACCCTCGTCGTCACCGAGACGAATACCGGGGATGACACCCTCACGGGCGTCAACGTGACCGGCTCGAACAGCTGCGCGGCGTGGGCGGCCGTTGGATCCTTCGGTGGGACCCTCGCGCCACTCGCCAACCAGGACTTCACCTGCACCTTCTCCGTGACCACGGCGGACGTCGACTGGGCGGCCACCGGCCACGGGACGGACTCGCTCGAGAACCCGGCTCCCGCCACCAATGAGACGACAGGCGGCCACATCCACGTCGTCAATCCCAACATCGACGTCGTCAAGACGGCCGGGGCAAGCCTGGGCAGCCAGGTCGCCGACGGCGCCGTCTACCAGACCGAAAACGGAACAACGGTTGTCTACAAGTACGTCGTGACCACCCAGGATCCCGATGGCTTGACGGCAGTCCAGGTTTCCGATGACACGTGCTCACCGGTTTCGGCCGTGACGAGCGGCGGTCACAACATCGGTGACTCGAACACGAACGACAGCCTCGAGCCGGGCGAGAGCTGGATCTTCCAGTGCTCGAAGCTGCTCACCATCGCTGACGATCAGAACACCACGATCAACGGCCATCCGGGCGTGCTCAACGTGGTCACGGCGAGCGGGCAACCGCAGGCCGGCGGTCGCGTCAGCGACACCGACAACGCCAAGGTCGAGCTACTCGTCCCGGGCATCCAGGTCGTCAAGACTGCCGGTTCGGCCGCGGACGGTGCGACGTACACGACCGAGGCCTTCCCGAACAACGTCACCTACCACTACACGATCACGAACACCGGCCAGCTCGGCCTCCTGAACCTCGTCGTCACTGACGACAACGGGACCGCCAGCACGGCCGACGACTTCGAGGTCTGCACGATCGGCTCCCTTGCCGTGGGCGCTTCGACGACCTGCAGCAAGACCCTGACCGTCTCGGCCGACCGAACGAACGTCGCGACGGCGACCGGTCACACCAGCCAGAAGCCAGACGTGGACGTTTCGGACACGGACAACGCCGTGGTCGATATCGTCGGACCAGGCATCCAGATCATCAAGACTGCGGGCACGGCTGCCGATGGCGCCGAGTTCGTCACCCAGCCCGGTCCCGTCACCTTCACCTATGTCATCACCAATACCGGTGAGGTCACGCTCCTCAACGTCGTCGTCGTCGACGACAACGGGACTCCGGCCGACACCAGCGATGACGTGACGGTCGGGACGATCGCCAGCCTCGATGTCGGCGAATCGGTCACCCTGACCAAGACGCTCGACGTCACGACCAACCGGACGAACGTGGCGACCGCCACCGGTCACACCGAGCAGCAGCCGACCAAGGACGTCACCGATAGCGATGACGCCGTGGTTCGGGTGCCCACGCTCACCATCGCCAAGGACTTCACCGGGAACTCCCTGCCCGACCTGGGCGGCCTTCCGCAGGCGAAGATCGGCGACACGCTGACCTACACCCTGACCTACACCCTGGCAAATGGACCGGTCCACAACGCGGTGATCACCGACGTTCTGCCGGTCGGCCTCGCCAGCGGGGCCCCGTTCGACATCTCGAACGGCGGCACCTACGACGCGGGCACCCACACGATCACCTGGAACCTGGGGACGCTCGAAAGCAGTGGCACCGTGAGCTACAAGATCACGGTCGCCGCGACGGCCCCGGCCGTGCTGGATCAGCCGTTCGTCAACACGGCGACAATCAAGAGCGATGAGACGCCTTCGAACAGCGACACTGCCGCGGTGCTCGTGCCGGCTCCTCCCAAGGAGGCGACACCGACGCCGAGGATCACTCCTCCCAACACCGCAACCGTGGGCGACGAGCCCAGCTCCAGCAATCCGGACATGAGCCTGCTGCTGGTCCTGGTCGGAATCGCCGGTCTCGTGACGCTGCTTGGGTTCCTGACCCCGGCTCCGGCACGGGCCCGCCGACGGCAGCGCCGGCGCTAGCGCCAACGATCGCCACCTCAACCGGTCGTCCCGGCCTCGGGCCGGGCGGCCGGAACGGGTGAGATCGCAACTGAATTTGGGTCCCCGAGACCCGGACGGGGCGCACTTGCCTGAGTGTGTCCCGTCCGTCATCCCATTCAGGCGAAGCAGGAGTCGATCGAGGCTGGTGTAGCGCCGCACCGAAATCGGCGGTCTGGGGTACTCCTCGCGGCGGGGATGCGATTAGATAGGGGTACCTCCGTACTGGACGGGTATATGACACTTGCCGCAGCATTCACCGGCTGCGGTACCGAGGCCTCGGTTCGACAACCGATGCACCTCCACAGCGCGTACCGGGGTGATCGCAACAAGGAGAGGATCAGGGGACTGAATGAACGGACTCATCTCTGGCCGGCGAAGACGCCGGTCCTCATCATTCCGAATCATTGGCTGGCTAGCCGTTATCTCAATGCTCGGCCTGGCCCTGCTCGGCCCTGCGGCGAGCTCCGTGCTCGCTCTGACCGGAGCCGTCTACACGAGCAACAGCGATGGTTCGATCATCGATGCGAACCACTACGACGCCAAGGCAGACGTCTATCTGACCGGCGGACCGTGCAACGGCGGTTCCCACCTCGCCGCGGGGGACTACTACTTCGAAGTGGTCCAGCCGGCTGGTGGCGGAGACCTCCTGTCGACCGACGCGATCGGCAACCGAAAGTTCACCGTCGCCGCAAATGGGTTCATCTCGTCGACGACCGGGACGCACACGACCCACGCGGTCAACTGCACGCCCTCCGTGACGGGTGTGACGATCCAGCTCATCCCCTTTGGAGACAGCGCTAACGGGGAGTACAAGCTGCAGGTTGGGACGGCAAGTTCCGTAGAGGCTTGCGCAGGTTTCAGTGCGCTGTCAACGACTTTCCAGTTCTGCCAGCAGGCCGATCAGAAGTCGGACAACTTCCAGGTCGGAGAAATTCAAACGACCCCACCGACCAACCCGCCAACGAACCCGCCGACCAACCCCCCCACCAATCCGCCGACCAATCCACCGACGACCCCGCCAACGACTCCGCCAACGACTCCGCCGACCGCGGCGCCGACAGAGTCCCCCGCGGGCTCCGTCGCGGAGCTGACGGGTACACCGGGCGCTACCCCGGGCCACACGCCGCCCAATACTGCCGCCGCTTTCGACGGCTCTGGTCCCGGATCGGACAGCTGGCGAATCATGCTGATCGCGTTGGCGATCCTGCTGACCGTCGTCCTCCTGTTCACGCCGAGTGGCGAGGCACGCCGCCGGTAACGGCTCAGGTATCTCGCATAGACAGGCCGGGGCGCCACGACGGCGCCCCGGCCTTTTCATGCCTATCAAGGGCGCGCTAAGGGTGCTTGGGTGCGGATAGGAGTGGTTCCGACCAGTACCTTCGTCCTGGCCCTGAAAGCTGTCCGATAGACGTAAGGCGGGTTCGTGTATCGGAGGGTTTCGGCCGGCGGCCTACAACGTGGGTTGCGCAGGCCTCAGGTCTCCCCAGTCGATCGTCGGCGGCGCCCCCGGCAGGCTGCCGGGCGTTCGATGTCGGTAATCGAAGGAGATCTGCCATGGCTCTGCTCCATTTCGGGCTTCCAAACCCATTCCGGCCGCTGTTGCTCGTTCGCCTGGGCGCGGCGACGGCGGCAGTCGTGCTGGCGGGATTTGCGTTGCTGGCACCGGTTGGGGCCCACTCGAGCGCACCGCCGGGCAACAACGGTACGGTCAAGGTCGATGGTGAGGAGTTCGACAAGCTCCACGACAACGATCCGCACGTCAGCTGCACGTTCTGGATCCAGTGGTATGGATTCGACGAGGGCACGCAGACCTCGAGCGTGACGTTCCAGGCCTGGCCTCCCACCGGCAACGGGGAGACGCTCATGGATGACGAAGTGAGCTTCAGCGGCCACGGGTCGGGCAACACACTCGACTTCCAGAAGGCTTACGACCTGACTGCGGCTCTCGCGACGTACACGCCGCATCCAAAGCAGGGCTTCCACGTCAAGCTGACCATCCACACGACAGGCTCGATCGGTGCCGATACCAAGCACAAGGTCTTCTGGGTCGGCCCTTGCGAGCAAGGCACAACCGGCGGCTCGACGCCCACGCCTCCGACGGGCGGCGGCGGCTCCACGCCCACGCCTCCGGGCGGTGGTGTCGGTGGAGTCGGTGGAACGCCCACCCCTCCGGGCGGTGGAGTCGGTGGAGTCGGTGAGGTCCTGCCTCCGGGCGGTGGCGGAGCCGGTGGCGCGGTCGAAGCCGCCACTGGCGGACCAAACGTGACCCCGCCGAACACGGCCACGGCGGGCGACCTTGCCGCGGCCCCCGATCAGGACACGTGGCGCTGGCTGCTGTTGGCCGGGGCAGCGCTGCTCATCTCACTCGCACTGACCCTTCCCAAGAGTCGCTCGGTCAGGGAGCGCTAGGGCTGCCTCGGGCCGGCTCGAGCCTCACAGCTCGAGCTGGTCCCCTGGCCAGACGAACCGAACCGGCCCCTTGAACTCGGCCCGGACGGAGGCAAGCGTCTCCTCCGGGTCGAAACCCATCTGCAAGTGCGTCAGGAACAGCCGGCCGACGTTCGTGGACGCGGCAAGGGCTCCGACGGCTGGGCCGTCGAGATGCTCGGCTCCCGGCGCCGCGGGTCCAGGGCCGAACGACACTTCGCAGAGGAGATCGTCGCCGGGCAGAATCAGCGGGGCCAGGTCCGCAGCTCGACCGCAGTCGCCCGAGTAGACGAGACCGCGCGTGGCGGAGGACCTGGAGCCGACGCTGACGCGCATGCCATAGCTGTCGCCGGTATGCCTGACCCGCGCGGACTCCACGCTCAGGTGCCCGATCTGGCACTCGCCTGGCGCCTGCGCCTGGTACTCGAATACGCCAGCCGCGAAGCCCGGCTCTCCCCACAGCGAATCCAGGCGCTTGCCCAGCTCCCGGGGCGCCAGCACGAGGACCCGACGCTGGGGGTCGAACTCGTAGCGGAGGTAGTGGCGTAGCGGGACCAGATCGATGAAGTGGTCGGGATGGAGGTGGCTGATGGCGACTGCGGTCAGTCCGCTCGGCTCGATACGCGCCACGAGGCGAGCGAAGGCACCCTGCCCGAGGTCGAGCAGGAGGCTGGAGGCCCCGCTGCGGAGCAGATAGCTGGACCCGATCGCATCTGGTCGATCGCTATAGGCCGGCCCGGCGCCGATGACATCGAGCTGCACACGCCCAGCCTAGCCGAGCAGTGCCTGCGGAGATGTCAGGTCAGGGCGTGCGTGAGCCGCCGTGTGCGGGGGGACTCGGGCGAGCCGAGGGCGGCGCGTGGCTGCTGCCTGG
>WNGJ01003826.1_pt1 | contig 15592 bp, 10 predicted proteins | sample 5400611 | NCBI WGS metagenome assembly WNGJ01 (sample SAMN13153375, study PRJNA577476) | soil metagenome | isolation source: 40 cm soil or saprolite under Garry oak tree replicate 1 | place: USA:California | collected 2016-06-15
GACGGAGTCGCAGTTTTACCAGGCTCACCTGAATGAATTTGGTTTGCCACTTGACAACCGAAGCGACTATACCAAACTGGATTGGGAAGTCTGGACGGCCACGCTCGCGGACAACCGGCAGGAGTTCGACCGGATCATGGCACCCCTCCAGCGATTTCTCAGGAAGTCTCCAAGCCGGGTACCTTTAACAGATTGGTACTGGACAACTGATGGAAAACAACAGGGCTTCCAGGCGCGGTCTGTCGTAGGCGGCGTCTTCCTCCCGATGATTGCGAATCACGAAATGTGGCGAAAGTGGGAGAGTGGCCAGCAGAAATAGCTCGTCCAACTAGGAACCAAGCCCGCAATGAGCCATCTGAATCAATTTGAGGCATGGAAGGCGCTAGACAGATACGTTCGCAAGGAATAGCCTTTATCGCAATTTATCCCCATGCGCTAAATTTCCTGCCCACACCGTCCAGAGCGAGCCGAACCCCCGTCTATCCGCTCCCTGCACTACGACCTACTGAATCTCGCCGTTTCACGACAGGCTCCTGCCCCGGTCCACAGCTCAATGCTTTGGGCGTTCCTTGTGAATCGCGCTATAGATTCCAAAACTGTAGGTGTGCGAAGCAGTCGGGAACATTCTGTGCCTGTACAACGTAAGTGGAGAAATGGACACGTCTATCGGCCGATTCATTCGACGAGCTGGTTCCATGCTGCTCGTCTTACTCGCAGTTCCTCTTCATTCACAACAGCCTGCCGTTTGGAAAGACCCATCCCCGCACATCACGCGATTTGTAACCGTGGACAAAAACGTTCGGCTGGAGGTGCTCGATTGGGGCGGTTCTGGCAAGCCCCTCGTGCTCCTAGCCGGAGGGGGAGACACAGCGCACGTATTTGATGAGTTCGCGCCGAAGTTAATGGCCAGCTTCCATGTTTACGGCATTACGCGGCGGGGCTTCGGAGAATCCGGTTTTTCCGCCTCGGAGTACGGCGCCGATCGCCTCGGTGACGACGTGCTCGCCGTCCTTGACTCGCTCAAACTGAAAAGGTCGGTGCTGGTAGGGCACTCAATCGCCGGAGAGGAGTTGAGCTCGATTGCCAGCAGGTATCCCAATCGTGTTGCGGGGCTGGTTTACCTCGAAGCCGGATATCCCTATGCGTTCGATAACGGCAAGGGGCCGACCATGCAGGAGTTTCAAGATATCAGTGGGCCTCAGCCTCCATCGCCAGGTGAATCCGATTTGGCTGGATTTAGTGCACTGCAAAGGTATTATCTGCGAGTTCTTGGATTCACATATCCCGAGGCGGAGATCCGGCAGCAATGGGATTCCACTTCAGACGGAAGGCTTGGGAAGCAGCGCGACTTTCCGGGTTACGCGACGGTTATGGCAGGCATGAAGAAGTTCACCGATATTCCTGTGCCCGCGCTCGTGATTTTTGGGATACCCCACGGTCAAGGAAACTGGGTCGATAACAGTACCGATCCCAAGGTGTGTGAGGCGGCGAAGGCTTATTCCGCAGCGTTGACAGCTTTGACAGAGCGCCAGGCGAAGGCGTTTGAAAACGCCGTCCCCACAGCGCGTGTGGTTAGGCTGCGTGGTGCGCATCATTACGTCTTTTTGTCAAACGAAGCGGACGTGCTGCGTGAAATGCGGCCCTTTCTCAGTGGCCTGCGGTAGCGGATGAATGGCTGAGATTTGCGATCCGCATGAACCGGAGGCACACCCTCGCAATGGTGTGCCGATGGGTCGTGTAGTTGGCAACTGGCCGAATTGTTATGCGTGGCAAACTGATGTCTCACTATCCAATCAACAGTCTTGTGCGTTGAGGTTCCAGCCAGTCAGGGGATGCCTCCTGATTCTGCACTCCGGCTGAGCGGATCCATCTGTTCGAATAGCTATTTATTCCGATGAATTCTCTTGACACGAAACTGCCGGCCTGCTAGTTTTCTAGCATACATGCTAGGAAAATAGCACATGGCGAAAAAACCCAAGCCAAGCTCCTTCTCCCGCCGCGAGCGCCAGGTCATGGACATCCTCTACAAGCTGGAGCGCACCTCCGTCGAACAGGTCCTGTCGAAACTCGCCGATAAGCCCAGCTACTCCACCGTCAGCGCCCAACTCTGCGTGCTCGAAGAAAAGGGTCACGTTCGCCACGAGGAGCACGGCCTGCGTTACGTCTACGTTCCCGCCGTGCCGCGCGACGTGGCACGCCGCTCCGCACTTCGCCATCTTGTCGAAACGTTTGTCGACGGCTCCACTGAAAAAGTCGTGGCCGCACTTCTCGGCGGCGAGGTCGCCCGCATCTCCCCGGAAGAGCTCGATCGCCTCGCCCGCCTCATTGCAAAAGGCCGAAAGGAGAGCTGACCATGAGCACGCTCGCCAACTCCGAACCGGCGCTCACCTTTTTGATCGCGTGTTGCGCCAAAGAGACCATTCTCCTCGCCAGTGCATGGATAACGGTAATCGCCCTGCGCCAGCGTTCCTCCGCCTTGCGGCACCATGTGTGGGCAGCCGCGATTCTCGCCTCGCTCGCGCTTCCTTTCCTCGCGCTGCTGCTTCCCGGGTGGCATTCCGCCACACTCGGCAGCGCTGCCGCTCTATGGAGCCCTGTGCATGAGAATGCAGCAAGCTCCAGCTCTTACGCAATTCCTTCCGTCTTTGTTGACGCCGTAGCCGCCTCTCCGGCCTTCAACAAACTTGCCATCGCCGCTCTTATCGTTTGGGCGTTCGGTTTTTCGCTCGTCCTCGTAAGGCTTGTAGCAGGTCTAGCGCGCCTCGCTTGGATCTCAGCGCACGCGAAACCCATCTTCGACGAGGATTGGATGCGTACCGTCTCGGAATTTTCCCAGTTCCACAAACTCGGCCGCTCCCTCCGCCTTCTGCAATGCAACAGTCCTCTCGCCATGCCGCTCACGTGGGGAATGCTCCGCCCCGTCATCGTGCTGCCTTCCGGCGCTACGCTTTGGACGGAGGACCGCTGCCGCATCGTGCTTTCTCATGAGCTTGCGCACATCGCCCGCCACGACTGGCTCCTGCAGATCTGCGCCGAAGTTGCTCGCTGCTTCTACTGGTTTCATCCGCTCGTTTGGTTGGCTACTGCGCGCCTGCGCCAGGAAAGCGAACGCGCCTCCGATGACGCCGTCCTACGCTCTGGGATCGCGCCTTCCCACTACGCCAGTCAACTTCTCGATCTCGCAAGAACGCTTGAAAACTCCGGCCGCGCCTGGTCCACCGCTCTAGCGATCGCGCGTCCATCCAATTTGGAAAGGAGATTTGCCGCTATGCTGAATCCGTCTATCAATCGCCGTACTCTGTCCGCGAGAACCAGATTCCTCGTTCCCTTTCTCGCTCTTACGTTCCTGCTTCCCCTCGCCGCTCTGCGCCTCACCGCGCAGCATCTCTCCGGCAAAGTCAGCGGCTCTATCCACGACATCAGCGGCACCGGCGTTGCTAACGCCACGATCATTATGTCCAAACAACCGCGCGACATTGATATGATCACCATGACCACCTCTGATCGCGAAGGCAACTTCAGCTTCAAAGCACTCCCCGCCGGCGAATACGAACTAAAAGCCATGAAGCGCGGCTTTGAGCCTTTTCGCCTTCCGCAAGTCACTCTCGACTCCGGCCGGGATTTCTCTCAAAGCATTACGTTGCAACCCGGCACAATCATCGAAGAAGTCGAGGTCGTCCCCAACGGGACCGCGAAGCCGCTACCTTCCGGTGCCACGGGCAAACCGTCGCGCATTCGTGTCGGGGGTGACATTGAAGCTCCCCATCTCATTACGAAAGTTCAGCCCGTCTATCCCGAATCAGCCAGGTCGGCCGGCGTCAGCGGCATCGTCATCCTCCATGCGATCATAAGCAAGGACGGTAAGCCTCTTTCCCTCCGTGTCATGAACAGCCAAATCGACCCCGACCTTGCCCGCTCCGCTGTCGAAGCCGTCAGCCAGTGGCGCTATACTCCTACTCTTCTCAACGGTGAACCCATCGAAGTCGACACCACCATCATGGTGAATTTCTCACTGGCCACCTAGACTCACTTTATCGCCTACGCGAATCGTACCCGCCTGCGGTGGGAAATTTTCCGACTCTGTACTCTCGGCCAAACAGCTTCATGAGCGGCCAGACGATCGCCATGCAAGAAAGGAGAGAGCGAATACCTTCCTTTTCGCAGTGCGTCATGGTTGAATGTGGGCCACGATTGGCATTGGTCAAAGGGAGAAGGAGCATGGTGATTTGCGACCGTTTGCGAGCCTTGCGCGAAGAAAAGAAGCTGTCACAAGGCGATATCGAGAAACGCACGGGTCTGCTGCGCTGCTATATCTCGCGTGTCGAAAACGGTCACACGGTTCCCACAGTGGAGACGCTGGAGAAGATGGCTCGGGCGCTCGAAGTCCCACTGTACAAGTTGTTCTATGATGGCGAGGCTCCGCCGAAACTTGAGAATCTACCGACGCGCAAGACAGCCGATGACATTGCCTGGGGAAGCTCCGGCAAAGACGCGCGCTATCTCTCGAACTTGCGCAGGCTACTCGGGCGGGCGCAAGAGCGGGACCGAAAGCTCCTTTTATCCCTCGTTCAAAAAATAGCGGTGAAGCGCGACGGAAAGAAGTCCAATGCCGCCTGAACGCAGCAGTCGTCCAAAAGCTACATCGCGTCATTCACTTTCGATCGTGTTCTGCTCTTCAAGCTCCTTCGATCGAGTGCGCAGTTGATCGTGCATGCTCACGACAAAAGTCCTCGCGTCTCTGAAACCCGCCGTGGTGAGAATAGGAAAGGCTTGGGCGCAAAAGGCGCCGAGCTCCCGATCCAAACGACGGCTTGATAGTCGGTGCACGTCATTTCCTGTAAAGGATGAATGGTCATCACTGTTTTTCCTGCTTCAGACTTTGCAGATAGGCAAAGAGGTTGTGAACATCCGCCTGAGTGAATTTGTCGAGCAGTTCGCGGTGGGCAGCGAGCGGATCTTCGATTTCGACCTTCACGCGATCTCGCGCGAAGGACCGATACCAACCTGAGGCGTCGCGCAGCGCAATCTCAAAATCATCGGAGTGCAGCAAAGGCCCCTTGACCTGCTCGCCCGTGGGAAGTGTTACGACCGCCGTGGTGTGACGACCCGCTGGATAAAGCATTCGCGCTTGGAGATCGATAGGAGAATACTTCTGAGCGATGCCAGCAAAATCACGCGTTGGGGAATGACAGTTCTTGCAGCCGCCTGCTCCATTGAAATACGCCTTTCCGGCATCAGCATTGCCGGTCAGCAATTTCTCAACAGGATAGGACCTGGGAACGTGGGCGGAATGTAGCGCTTCGGCGGCGCGTGCGTGGAGATAGGTCGCGATATCGCTGACTTGCTGATCGGTCACAGGCATAGGGGGCATGCCTTTATCCGGCCGGCCGCGACGGATGACTTCGCCTATCTGGTCACCCTTCACGTCATGCGCAACGAGCGGCGAGCGGACCAGGTCAGGCCCTCGAGCGCCGGTGCCATCGGGCCCATGACAGAATCCGCAGGCTTGCTCGAACTGTTTGTGGCCGCGCTCGACTGCAGGATCCTGAGAATCAGCCTGAGGCCGAGCCACGGAATTCCATGGAATGATCACAAGGACTATGGCTATCCCAAAACCTGCAGATATGGACAAACGTCGTCTTGAAGAAAATCTCTGTGCACGCATCGTCATTCCTCGGTCGAGGTATTCTATGCAGGTTTCCAGAACGTCTTCAATCTTGCCCCGCAGACCAGCAGGTTCTTTCCTCACGCCGAGGGATGGACACGCGTGTCAACGTTTTCCGTCCGTAGGCCCGGGCCAATTGTCGCTGCGAAACGGGGCCGCGGGGAGGCCCGCATCGTTCGAAAGGTTGGGGTTTCGCGGGTTACTGTTAAACGCGTAGCGGACCGCTTGCGGCTGAGGCACGTCGCCGGACCACACGACCACGCGGTTGCGGCCTTTAATCCTGGCGCTGGCCCAGTGCCATTGGTGATCGGCTCCGGCCACAGCGAACTCTTCCAGCTTGCCGCCATTGCGGACGCGCAATCCCTTACCAACTTCATCAAAAGTCAGCACCAGGCTCGAGCCCTTGCGCTTTGCGCTGCGAAACATCGGGCCTGAGACGGTCATTTTTTGGTGATACGCCACAACCAGTGCCCAGCGCGCCATGCGCTTGGCAACGTCAAGTTTGTCCTTCGGATGAATGTCGCGTGCTTCGCCGATGTCGATGGTCACGATGAGACCGCTATCCGGGGTGCTCAGCGCCGTGCGCCGCTGCGCCTCGCGCAGGAAACTCCACGGTTCATCGGACGGCTGGGGTTGCGGGTCACGGTAATTCGGCAACTGCACAATGCCAAAGGGAAAGTTGCCCTGGCCCCAGCGTTCGCGCCAGGCTTTGATCATTGTGGGAAGCAGCAATTCGTATTGCTGCGCGCGGGCTTCATTGGATTCGCCCTGATACCAAACAACGCCGCGAATCGCAAAGGGGATCAGCGGCGCGATCATGCGATCGTAAAGCGAAGCGGCGATGCGACTCTCGCGCAGCGCATCGGGAACGCGCGGTTCGGACGGCGGCCGGGCGCCTTCCGCCTTGGCCTTTTCCGCAACTTCGCGCCAATGCTGCATCTGTTCGTCGTATTCGGCTTTGACTCGCGGCCGTTCTTCGTCCCAGAGTTTGCTGCGCTCGACGCAGGGACGCAAATCGGGCAAGGCAAGCAAGTATTCGACCGGCGTCCAAGCTTCCGCCTGCGTGCCGCCGTAGGATGAATTGATGATTCCGATGGGCACGTGCAGGGCATCGCGTAACTGAATAGCATAATAATAGCCGGCAGCGGAAAAGTCGCGCACCGAAGCAGGAGAAGACGGCTGCCACTGCGAGAGAGGGCCCGACTCATGCTGAAAAGCAACTTTGCGCCTAACATTGAATAACCGGACGGCAGGGCCGTTGGCAGCGGCAATCGCAGCCTCGCCGTCCGCACTCTCCGCAACCGTGAACTGCATGTTTGACTGGCCTGAGACGATCCAGACTTCTCCGACGAGCACATCATTCAGTGTGATGGTGTTGTTGCCGGAAATGATCATAGTGCCTGGCGTAGCGCTCGCAGGCAGCGGACTGAGTGTGACTCCCCATTTGCCGTCACGCCCCGCTTTTGTGCTTTGCGTCTGAGAGGCAAACACTACCACCACCGTTTCACCGGGATCCGCCGTTCCCCAGATCGGCACTGCGCAGTCGCGTTGCAACACCATGGAATTGCTGATTACGTCGGGCACGGTGACGTTGGCCCGCGCGCCCGTCGCACTCAGCAGAATTGCGAGGAATAGGAGCGTCAAGGTCACACCCGTCGGGCGTGGAACTTGAGCCTTCGCAGTGCGGTCAGCTGGTGCCAATCTGCCGATCGTTTTCTGCCAGGACTGAAGCTGCAGGCAAATGATACGCATAGAGAGGGCTATGACCCTTTCCCAAGTTCCACTGCGAATACGTACGTTGGACCAAGCATGTTCGAGCGGAAGACCAGCCATTTGCCGTCAGGAGTGAATGTCACGTTAGGCTCCAAGCGATAATTGTGTTTTGAAAGATCAACGAGTTTTTCGGCCTGCCAGGCACCGTCGTGCGCCGTAAATAGATAGATCCACTGGCCATTGCCGGGAGCGGCAACACTGTTCGGACCGCCGCCGTCGCCCGCGAAGAGCTTCCCGTCAGGCGACACGTTGTAGTGCACGGACCATTCGGAGCGCTGCACCTTGTAGCGCATGGCTTCTCCCGTGGCCAGCACTACTCCGGCAAGCCAGAACTCCTTGCCTTTGGGCGTCTGCAAGTCGTACCAAATAATTTTGCCGTCGGGATTGAAAAACTCATGGCCGGCAATTTCCATATCCATCGTGCGCGCGTGAATCTTGCGGAGGCCGGAGCCATCTGTGCGGATGGTCCAGATGCGGTCCACCTTGTGCCAAGGTCCCTCGTGGCAAAACATCAGAAGCGTGGGATCGCTAGGTGAGAACTGCACATGATTCAGCCAATCCGTACTGTGGTTGAAGGTGTTGAGCTTCCCTGTCGTGATATCGATTGTGTAGAGCGCCATCGGAATGCGCGCGGCGAGGCGCCGCTCCATCATCTGGCCTTTGCCAGGCGGGTTGTCGCTGTGTTCTTCGGGTTTTGCGGATGACTCGGGAATGGCGGACGGAGGCTTTCGATCTTCGACGAAGCTGCCGCCCAGGAGCGTCTCATCCGCATTGACCGTCAGGCCCGATCCAGATCGCAGTTCTGGCTTGGTGACAATGGCGCGCGTAGCTCCGGTGTCCATGTTCGTGGCGTAGACCGTGTCGTCCTTCATATAGAAGACCTGACGGGTTTTGCGGCCGACAACAACGTGGTCCGCGTGGCCCTCAACCAGTCGGCGGATTTTGCGAGTCTTAAGATCGATGACAGAGAGCCCCGGAAGCGTAGTGAAGATCATCAAATCGCCATTCGCGGTATAGGCGTTCTGATGGAAGTAGAGACTGGCGCTGCCCGGTTCGTCCGAAAGACGAATGATGCGGTGACCCGTCGATGGGTCAACCCATTCGGCCAACCGCTCTTGAGCCACGAGCGATCCGGCCATCGGCAATGCAAATAGCAGAAACAGGCCCGCTGAATTCCGCATTACGTTGTCCTTTGAGGTTCTTCTCGGCAACGTCAGAAAAATATCCTGAGGCCGAACTGCAGATACCGTGAGGTCATGGGAGGAACAAAGAGTCTCCCTGCGGCGGAGGTTCCCAGGTCCTGGCGCACGCGGAAAAGTTTGTAGCCGTCCAGAGTCCTGATGTCGAAGGAATTGACATTCATAAAGCTGAACCCTTGCGGCACGGGGACGGTGAAAAAATCGGCTGGAAGCGCTCCGATGGCTCCCGGGTTCGAACCTGGGGGAACAGGCAGCCTGTAGCTGTTGACCATTGCATTGACCTGGCTCAAAACTGCCGTGCCGCCTGGCTGGGAGGTTTGCGGCTGGCCGTTGGCAATAGCCCAGTTGTTGTAGTCCGTCGCGTTCAAGGTGCCCGTCGCCAGGCCTCCGCCGCCTCCACCCCAAATGTCGGTGCCGCCAAAGTTGTCCGGAACAGTACGGAAAATCGGGTGATTCAGGGCATTGAGCGCGTCCACGCGCAATTGAACGCGCCATCTTTCCGTGACTTTGAAATTTTTCTGCACGGAAAGGTCGAGAGTCTGTTGCCAGGGACCGCGCGCGCCGTCAAAAGTGCGCGGTGCATTGCCCAACTGGCCCACCGGAGCCTCTTCAAACGCGGCAGGATTGATATACGGCTGGCAGAGGTTGCCCACCGGGCATTTTGAGTCGAACAAAGGATTGACAATCGGCACTCCGGGAACACGGTTCGGCCGAATGTCGTGCGTGACGGTGGTGCCGCGGTCGTTTGCAAACGCCTGCGTAACAACGGCGGGAAGTCCGCTGTAGAAGCGCTCCACTCCTGAGACGGTCCACCCGCCGACGAGGAGATTAAGCGGCTCCCAGGCATTCCCGAGGAATCTTTGCCCGCGACCAAAGGGCAGGTCGTAAAGGCCGACAAAGTTAAGTGTGTGTTTGACGTCGAATGTGGAAACGGAACGATCTCCCCTGGGGGTTCCACCAAAGGTGATTTGGCCACCGGGCAGATTGCTGCTGGTGAGAACGTTTTTGTCCGGAGAACCGTTGGAAGCATCGTCAATCGATTTGCCGTAGGTGTAATTTGCGCTCCACGCGAGACCGCGTGCAGGCCGACGGATGACGCTGATGTAGCCCGCATGACGGATGCTGTTCGCTGACGCGTCTTGAAAGGTAAACAGGTTTGAAAAACCCGGAAAGGCTGAATACAGCGTTCCAATGGGAACTTGCAGAATGTCATGGCGAAGGGTTGGAGTTGCCTTGTCGGGAGGCGCACCGCTACAACGCGTTCCGGCAACGTCCGGAACGCTACCGGGAACACAGCGGCCTAGCGGGTCAAGGATTCTGGAGTTAAAAGCGCCGACGCCGTTTGCTTCCAGGAAGGCAACCCAATTGGGATCAAAGAGATTGACGTTGATTTGGGGCAGGAAGAGATGAGTGCCTTTGGCACCGACGTAGGCCACCTCGACCACCGTATTGGCCCCCAGAGACCGCGAGATGGAAAAGTTCCAATTCTGAACGTAAGGCGTTTTAGTGTTCGAAGAAAGAATCGCGCCGGGAAGATTGATGCTATTTACATACGACAGCCCGTCGGTTGCGCTCCCGAGGCCGACTGCTTGCTGCGGAGTCTGCGGAACCAAGTTTGGCGGGTTCCCGGAGAGGGTCTGTGCAAAACCGGTATTGAGAGAAGGCAAAGCGGCGGGGCCCCCGAAATTGGGCACCGGCTGCCGGTTCTGACCGGTCAGAGGAACATGCGAGATTCCGTAGCCCCCGCGAACGACGAAGGCGTTCAGCCGAAACACTCGAGGAGCATAGGCCAAGCCGAAGCGCGGCTCGAAATCCATCCAATTAATGTGGGTCATAAAGATCGAGTTCCCGGAGACGCCGCTATAGGCGAAGGGCACGACGGGCACGGAACTGATTGGGGTCGGCAGGTTCAGCGTTCCGCTGCCGCCAGCGACGAGGCGGACGCTCGTAAGTGTGATGGGGCTCCCGCTGGAGTCCAGGATAGGAAAGTTTTGGGCTTTTGAAGGTGTGAAAAAGCCTTGGAGATTATTGGATTCGGCCCGGGGAATTTGGAGCGAGTAGCGCACGCCGAGATTGAGGGTCAGACTTGGCCGCACCTTCCAATCATTCTGGATGAAGCCGGCCGCATTCCTCCATGTATAGCTATAGGGGACAAGAGAGGTGGCGAGCAGATTGTCGTTGATCACCCCCTGAAGGAAGGTGGCCCAGACGATTCCACCGTTTCCGGTAGACCCGCCATTGCTGCTGGTCTGATTGTAGCGAAACCCGTAGCGGCCCCCCGCGGCGAAGTTGTACTGGAGGGTGTCTAGATTCTGCTGGCTCAGTTCAAACCCGAACGTCCAAGTCATGTCGCCGCGGGAAAGGAATAGATTGTCCAAGACTTGGTATTGTCTCTCGCTGTTATCGTTGATTTGGGAACTTCCCGCGCCGATATCCGCACCCACGGTGCGGCGGTTGGCGGCAGCGCTGAAGGTAAACAAGGGCAGACCGCCTTTGGTCAAGCCGGGCAGGCCGAGTTCCTTGCTGAGATTTTCGCCGGACATGATGTCGAACTGAGGAGAAAACGTTCCGCTGAATCTGGCATAGGTGTAGCTGAAGCGGACCTCGTTATACACTGTGGGCGAAATGGTTTGCGTGTCACCGACGGCGTACTGGCGTGAACTGCTGTACGTCGCACCGGTCGTGTTGAGCGGACCGTTATTCCCGTAGACACCGATGATGGGAACGGATGTGTAGCGAAAGAACGCACGATTCTTGCTGGTTATGACTTCGTCGGCGCGGACCAGGTAGCGCATCTGGTCATTCCGAACAAAGTTGGTCCCTACATAGTTCGCGAGATCGCCGTTGCCATCGAGGAAATATGGGCCCACTTTCGGCAAGAACTGCAAGATTTTTTGTGCCGTCGGGTCAATGAAATCTGCAGGCAACACGTTGCCCGGAAAGGCGCAGTAAGTGGTAAAACCGGCGCCACATCCTCCGGTTGCTGTTCCCAGCGTTATCGGCTGCAATTGCTGTTGGCCGTTGACCATGACAGAGTCGAACACCTGATAGATCGTGCTGTCGAAGGGCGTGGCCAGCGTGCGGCCGGGAGGAAGGTTCGCCTGAAACTGGTTTACCACGCTGGTGGGCGCCCAACCGTTGTTTACATTGGTCAGATTGCTGAAGTCGCCGTTGCGCATGGCGTCGGTGGGCAGCAGGGTAGTTCCTTGGGTGGCGTCTGACTGATAACGTGGCTCGACCGACGCAAAGAAAAAAGTCCGATCGTGCCCGTTGTAGAGCTTCGGAATGCGCACCGGGCCTCCCAGATCAAACGACATCTGCGTGTAGCGGAGATTTGATGTGGGCCGATTCACAGTGGCGTTCGACCAGGGAGAAGCATTGGTCGCAGGATTCCTGTGATACACGGTCGCCGCGCCGTGGTATTCGTTGGTACCCGACTTGGTCGTCACGTTAACCACACCGCCGCCAGTGTGGCCAAAGGCCGCCGAATAGGATGACGTTTGAACGGTTATTTCCTGGACAGTTTCCGGTGAGAAAGAGACGACCTCACGCGAGAGGCCCACGCCGGTGTTGCCGACACCGTCGGCGATCATGTAACTCGAACCGGGTCTTCCGCCGTTGATGCTCAGGTTGAATCCGGGAACCGGCACGGCATTGGCGTTAATTGTTGGATCTTCCGTTCCGACGTCTCCGGAAGTATTAGGAGTCACGACTGCCAGGTCGAGTACGCTACGGTTTGTCAGCGGGACATCACTCAGCAAACGTTCTGAGATCGTCTGGCCGAGTGTGCCATTCTCGGAGTTCTGCAAAGGCACCTGTTCGGTGACGCGCACTTCGGTAGTGAGACTTCCGGGCTCCAGGACAAAGTTCACTGTTGCGATCGTTGCCGTATCTACCTTAACTTTCTCGACGATCGCTTTTTTGAAGCCGGGGAGATCCGCTTCTACCCGGTAAACCACCGGATCAAGGTTCTGGACACTGTAGGAACCCTGCTTGGAGGTGGTCACATGATAGGTCTCGTTGGTCCCAAGATTCGTTACCGTGACGGTTACGTCGGGCACCAAGGCACCACTCTTGTCCATGACCGTACCGCTGATGCCACCTCGATTGGTCTGAGAAGCCGCGCTTGCCGAAAAAATAAGGGCTGCGACACAAGCCAGAGACGCTCTCATGTCTTCTCTCTTCCGCGCCCGCTTAGCGAACCGGAAAGCACATCTGCCTGCTTCTTGGGAACAACGGACGCCACAAAATTCCACTTCAACCTGCGGGGCACAGTTTCCCGCAAAACTCGGTCGGTTCTACCGCCCGGCAGGGAGAGCGGTCAAAGGATTCGTAGTGACAAAGACGTCTTTCGCAGAATGAAACAAGCTCAACAAGAGAGAATGGCTGCATGTTGCGTATTTTCATAGAGTTATGGGATTACAGGACGAGATGGAGAGCTATTTGACGAAGGGATCGAATGATTCACGTTTTGCATTGCGACACCTGTACGAGGTGATGACGGCGAGTTGCTCAGTGTAGTTGGCGAGTTTCGGCGAGAGAGACGAGGGTATCGGTTTGGGTCAAACTATCGTTCGGGTAAAAGTGATCAACCGTGCCGGGTGTGATCAATTTGTGCTCGACAAATACTGCTGGGGGGACAGGGCGACGGTTCAGAATGTCGAGACTCACACGGATCAAATCCCCGCCATATCGCTCAGGGAAAAAAGCGACAGAGCCAAGGAGACGCGTCTCCGGCTGGCGCAATTCTGCGCGTCCTTCCGGCGAGGCATTGTGCCCCATGACGGCGCAGCACTCGCTGCGTCCCGCCTCTTGAAAGGCCCGTAGAGCGCCCAGCGCGCTCGGATCGTTAATAGCGCCAACCAACTGGCGGCGGGCACGCGAGGAGCGCAAGTGCTTGCGTACGGCTTCGAAACTTGGCCCTAATTCGCCGTCACCGTCGAGACGCACGATCCGGCAGTTTTTCATATCGGGTAGGAAAGAGCCAAGGCCCACAAGAATCCCGGTGAGCCGCATGCGCGGCAAGCTCCCGGCACGCGCAAGCTCAAGGAGCATGATCTCGTCCAATTCCGAGTGCCAATTTTCCTTGACCCAACGGCCAAGATAACGGCCGGCGATCAAACCCGCTTCGTAATTATTGGCGCCGTAATAGGTAGCGCCAGGATGCGGAATATCGATGGCGATCAAGGGAATGCCGGCTTCGCGATACTTTGCCGCGACAATCGGAGCAACCTCCTGATCGGTTTGGAACTCGATGACCAAGTCCACTTTTTCGCGCACCAACAAATCGGCGTTGTGCTGCGCGATCTTCGCGTTGTAGCGATTGTCCAGCGAAATCAGCTCAATTCCTTCCACCGTTGCTGCGCGTTGCAAGCTGGCGGACACTTCCCTGGAGAATTGATAGTCCGTCCCTTGCGCGGCGTATCCAAAGCGATAAAGCTTTTGTTTCCAGGGCCGGAGGCATGACTGGTACAGGTTCTCTCCCACCTTTTCCACCATGCAGCATTTCTCCAAAGTGTACAGGAGCCGAAACGCCATGGTTTTCGGCAAGCCGCTCCGCAAGGAGATTTCTTTGAGCGGCAAAGCTTCTCCTGGAGAACGGAAGGCAGTAAGCAATCGAGAGGAGTGAACAACAGATTTGACTAAATAAGCGTCCCTGGACCGGACATCGCGGCTCATACGAGCAGCACCATAAACCGAAGATGGCGTTCTGCCAAGCGAAATCTAGACAGACCCACAGGCCACGCCAAATCGAGGCGACCTCCAGTACTGGGCCTAAACTTTTTGCTCTTGCGGCTGTTAAGAAGCGGGACGTTAGGTTTGGCCGTTGTGCACTGCGAAACGCCAGCCTGTCCAGAGAAATAACGTGACTTGCAGGGCAACCGAAATGTAGGCTTCGCGCCTTGGAAGGTTATGCGCTCTACTGCATCATCTGATTCGGGAACTGGCGATTCGGCTTGGACCCAATGGGTGCTGTATTCCCGTGGACGGCGAGTTGACTGAAGCATTCCTGCGTATAGATGAGGATTTCATGAAACGCGTTTGTTTTGTGCTGCGAGTGAAGCCAGAACGTCTCGAGGAGTACAAACAGCGGCATCGTGTGGTGTGGCCGGAAATGCGGGCGGCCTTACGCGAAACCGGTTGGAGCAACTACTCGCTGTTCCTCCGGCCCGACGGCCTGCTCGTCGGGTATTTGGAAACCGCGGATTTCGACCGTGCTCGCTCCGAGATGGCCAAACGAGAAGTGAATGAACGCTGGCAACGGGAGATGGCGGATTTTTTCGAGCAGCCTGACGGCGCCTTGCCAGATCGGGCCATGGACCCGTTGGAAGAAGTATTTCATTTGTAGTTGCGCTTAGAGGCGAAATGACATCAAATCCCGCGCTTGGGGTTGTTCTGCTTCCCAAACGGAGCGGCAAGCGGGTGTGTTCGCCAAAAGGAGATCAATAATGTGCCGTACGACTCTCTATGGAGCCATTTGTGTGGCTGGATACTCTGCCTTGCTTGTCCTGTGGTCCCCGAATGCCCGAGCGCAGCAGGTAAACGTCGCTCAGGTGTCCGGGCAAGTAACGGACCGCTCGGGAGCCGCAGTGGCGGGCGTGGCGATCAGACTGCTCGAGACGCAGCGAAACATTGCCCACACTGCGACCACCGACGAACAAGGACTGTACGTTCTGCCTGGCCTACCCGTTGGGCCCTACCAGCTGGAGGTCAAGAAAGAGGGGTTCAAGAGCTACAGCCAAACGGGAATTGTGCTGCAGGTGAACGACCACGTAACGCTCAACGCGGTTCTCTCGGTCGGTGCGGTCTCGGAAACGGTGGAGGTGACGGCAGCAGCCAGCATGATCCAAACTGAGAATGCTTCGGTCTCCAATGTCGTGGAATCGCAGCGCATCTCCGAACTGCCCTTGAACGGCCGCTATGTGACGCAGCTCGTTCTGATTTCGGGCGCGTC
>WNGJ01006047.1_pt1 | contig 15591 bp, 12 predicted proteins | sample 5400611 | NCBI WGS metagenome assembly WNGJ01 (sample SAMN13153375, study PRJNA577476) | soil metagenome | isolation source: 40 cm soil or saprolite under Garry oak tree replicate 1 | place: USA:California | collected 2016-06-15
GTCAGATAGTTGACCTCGCCGCCGAGCGCGACCGCCTGCCACTGCAGGCGGGCATTGACGTCGGTATAATAGGCTCGGAAAACGGCCATCTTGACCGACGGACCGACCGTCACATCACCGTGGCCGCGCATCAACACCACAGGCTTGTCGCCGAGCGTTTGCGCCAGCGATTTGCCGCGCGCGCCATCGCGGACCAGCATGTCGGTCTCGCCAAAATCCTTCCGGATGTCCCAGACCGGCGCGCCCGCCGCCAGGAAGGCCGCATTGTGATAGATCGGCCGCAACAGCACCTGGCTTACCGTGAATGGAATCACCCCGGGAGAATGGGTGTGAACCACCGACATCACATCCGGCCGCGCCTTGTAGATCTCGCTGTGAATGAAGCGTTCCAGAAACAGGGATCGGCCGCGGGGGTCGACGGCGTTGCCATCGAGATCGAACGCCATGATGTCGTCGGCGGGTGGCCGAAACCGTCGAGAACGCCGAAGTCAGCAAGCACACGGCTGCCGATCACGATATCCTCGATCGGCGTGGCATCGGCCGAAGGCGGAACGGCCGGCGTTTGGGCATGCGCCTGCGGCAAAACGGACAGGCCGGTGCACACGGCCAACAACACTTTCCATTTTGCCGTCATGGTCGCCTCTCCTCTCAAGCGGTCGGCAACACCGAAAAGCCCTCGCCCGCGTGACGCAGATTAAGCTCCGCCTCGCTCGCGGATTCTTTGGTGACCGCCGTGACGCGCGCCGAAGGCGGGCCGTGCCGGCACAGCGCCACCATTTCCGCGACCGCCTTGGCGTTGCCTGCGAACAGCGCCTCAACGCTGCCGTCCCTGCGATTTCGCACCCAGCCCTCGAGCCCGCTCGCTATCGCCTGATATTCGACCCAGGCGCGGTAGCCGACGCCCTGGACGCGGCCCGCGATCGTCACCTGGATGATCACGCGGCTCATTTTTGAAGCCCGAGAAAGTCCGCGCCGCGCGCCTTCATCGCAGCGTCGCGGGTGACACGGCCGGTCAGCTCGGCCGAGGCAAGGCCTTTCAACTGCTTCGGGGAAGTCCCCTCACGCAGCGCCTTGAGCGTCTCATAGACGGCCTGCGTCGCAGCCGCGAACGGCGCGTGGCCCTGCAGCGCGATCCGGACGCGCTGGCCCGCGAGATAATCGAGCGCTGTCATCTCTTCCGGCGCGCCGCCGAGCACGATCGGCAGGCGCGTCGCCGCGGCAATCGCTTCCAGCTCAGTGCGCGCCTTGATGCCGGTGAAGAACAGCGCATCGACGCCGGTCGCCTCATAGGCCTTCACGCGGGCGATCGCATCGTCGAGCGAGGTAACCGACGCGGCGCTTGTGCGCGCCATGATGACGAGCGACGGATCGCCGCGGCCATCGAGCGCCGCCTTCATCTTGCCGACGCCCTCCTCCAGCGAAATCAGTTGCGTCTTCGTCTCACCAAAAGTCTGCGGCAGCAGCGTGTCCTCGATGGTGAGGCCGGCGGCGCCCGCCGCATCGAGCTCCTGCACGGTGCGGCGGACATTGAGCGCGTTGCCATAGCCATGATCGGCGTCGACCAGCACCGGCAATGACGCCGCGCGCGACATCCGCCGCATCTGCTCGGCCAATTCGGTGAGCGTGATCAGCGCGATATCCGGATCGCCGAGCACGGCGAGCGACGCGACGGATCCGCCGAACATGCCGACCTCGAAGCCGATATCCTCGGCGATGCGGATCGAGATGGCGTCATAGACGGAGCCTGGGCGAACGCAGGTCGAACCGCCAAGTATCGAACGCAACGCATCGCGACGCTTACGGAAGGCCATTTGGGATCCCTTGGTATTGCACCGAACACAGACAACGGGATTAGGTCGTCACTGCGAAGCGACGAACCAAATCCCGGCTTCGTCATTCCGGGATGGTGCGTTAGCACCAGACCCGGAATCTCGAGATTCCGGGTTCGCGTCTTCGACGCGCCCCGGAATGACGGGGGCTATGCGAACTCCAAAATCAGCGCGTCCACCGCGAGTGTCGCACCGGGGGCGGCGTGGATCTTCTTCACGGTGCCGTCGCGCTCGGCGCGCAGCACGTTCTGCATCTTCATCGCCTCGACGACCGCGAGCGTCTCGCCGGCCTTGACCTCCTGCCCTTCGCTCACCGCGATCGAAACCATCAGCCCCGGCATCGGACAGAGCAGCTTCTTGCCGGTATCGGCCGCGGTCACGACCGGCATCAGCCGGGCGGACGCGGCCTCCGCTTCGGTGAAGACATAAACGGGAACTTCGACGCCTTGATGCGCAAGCCGGATACCATTGGCGATCGGGCGCGCCTGGACGGCGAGCATCGCCCCGTCGATGGTGCCCTGCCAGACCGGCTCGCCCGGCGCCCATGACGACACCAGATGATGCGGCTTGCCGACCGCGCCATCCGCGCCGACGAAGCGCACCGCGATGCCGCCGTTCTCGCGCGCGATGTCGAGAATGATCTCGTCGCGGCCGAGCCACACCGCGCGCCGTCCCTGGCGCTTGACCGGCCGGCCGATCATCTGCCCGGAAATCTGCCGCTTGCGCTCGCCGAGCACGTGATCGATCGCAGCGCCCACGGCGGCGAGCCGTCGCGCGATCTCGCCTTCGGGCGGACGCGCGGAAAAACCTTTCGGAAATTCCTCCGCGATGAAGCCGGTGGACAAGTTCCCCTCGCGCCAGCGCGGATGATTCATCAATGCCGACAGGAACGGAATGTTGTGGCGGATGCCATCGACATAGAACGCATCGAGCGCGGTCGACTGCGCATCGATGGCCGCCGCGCGCGACGGCGCGTGGGTGACGAGCTTTGCAATCATCGGATCGTAGAAGATCGAGATTTCGCCGCCCTCCTGCACGCCGGTGTCGTTGCGGACCGTCGCCCGATCGAGGGCAGGAAGTTGCGAAAAGGATCTTCGGCGTAGACGCGGGATTCCACCGCCCAGCCGGTCAAGCTGACGTCCTTCTGCGTGATCACCAGCTTCTCGCCGGCGGCGACCCGGATCATCTGCTCGACCAGATCGATGCCGGTGACGAGTTCGGTCACGGGGTGCTCGACCTGCAGGCGGGTGTTCATCTCCAGGAAATAAAAACTCTTGTCCTGACCGGCGACGAATTCGACCGTGCCGGCGGAATCGTATTTCACTGCTTTCGCCAGCGCCACCGCCTGCTCGCCCATCTTGCGGCGCGTGGTCTCGTCCAGAAGCGGCGATGGCGCCTCCTCGATGACCTTCTGATTGCGGCGCTGGATCGAGCATTCGCGCTCGCCGAGATAGATCACGTTGCCATGCTTGTCCCCCAAGACCTGGATCTCGATGTGGCGGGGATCGACGATGAACTTCTCGATAAAGACCCGATCGTCGCCGAAGGAGGACTTGGCTTCCGCCTTCGCGAGCTTAAAGCCTTCGATGACTTCGGCCTTGGAATGCGCGATCCGCATGCCCTTGCCGCCGCCGCCGGCGGAGGCCTTGATCATCACGGGGTAGCCGATCTCGTCGGCGATCCGCACCGCATGCTTGTCGTCCTCGATGACGCCGAGATGGCCCGGCACGGTCGAGACTTTGGCTTTCGCCGCCGCCTTCTTGGATTCGATCTTGTCGCCCATCGCCGCGATCGCATTGGCGTTGGGTCCGATGAAGACGATGCCGGCCTCCTTCAGCGCGCGGGGAAAGGCCTCACGCTCGGACAAGAAGCCATAGCCGGGGTGCACGGCCTGCGCACCGGTCTTGCGGCAGGCGTCGACGATTCGCTCGATCAGCAGATAGCTTTCGGCCGCGGCGGGCGGCCCGATCAGCACGGCGGCGTCGGCCATCTCGACGTGAAGGGCGTCGCGGTCGGCTTCCGAATACACAGCAACTGACTTGATTCCCATGCGGCGGGCAGTCTTGATCACCCGGCAGGCAATCTCGCCGCGGTTTGCGATCAGAATTGTCTTGAACATCTTGTTGTTTGTCGACTCTTTGGGGCGGGTTCCTCCCCAGCAATCTGGCACGCGGGGGCGGACGTCACAATTGCGTCTACAGCAAATTGGGCCGCTGGCAACCGCCTATTGGGCTCTGCGAAGCCTCCGTCGGACCCGCCAGGACCGTTCAGCCGGAATAGCTGTGAAATCGTCCACGCGCATAGGCGTGCGAGACCGCCTTCATCAACTCGGTAACTTCGGATTCCAGATAATTGTTGGCAACGATCAGCGCGCGGATGGCCGATCGCATATCGCCGCCGCAGGTGGCGATCGCCTGATCGACGGCCGCTTGCAGTTCGTCATCTTCCTCGATGTTAGGCTGCGAATGAGAGGACATGACGTTTGAGGACAGGACGATTTCGAGTCTGGGGGCATCAATGTTTCCTTTTTGTTCTTGTTCGTCAACCCTCCGCCCTTACCTTTCGCTTGTTCGAGAATTCCTGCACCAAGGCTGTGGATCAGGCTGAACTTTTGACGACCTCCGGCGAGCACGGCGCGGCAGGTATCGAGTTGACCTCGGCACAAGGGGCGATAGCGCGCACCCTGCGAAGACGCCCAGCGATACCTTCGTTCCGCCGTCGGTGGCGCAACTTGGCGGGCAATACGTTGCCGTGACGCATTTTTTCCCGACGCCGCGCCGAAAGCCCTGCCGCACCCGGGAACGAAGTGGCAGGGCTTCTCTTTGACTAAGGCCTCTCTTCCTTCTAAGGCCTCTCTTTTTGACCAGAGCTTCTCTTTTTAACCAAGGCTTCTCTTTGACATGGCCAGGGATGGAGTGGCAGGTAGCCAACAGATCGCCAACGCTTCAGCAGCCAACGCTTCAGCAGCCAAGGCTTCGGACAACCAAGGCTTCGGATAACCAAGGCTTCGGATAACCAATGCTTCCACCCTGTGTGACGATCGGTCTGGAGATCGCGAGGCGCACATGACCAACCCGGACGCTTCGAACGCCCTTCCTCCCGAAACTTTGGCCGCGGAAAAGCTGCGGCGGCATCTGGAAGAGATCGCGCGCGAGCGCGACAGAGCGCACCAGGCCTTACAGGAGCGCGAAGCTGAACTCGTCCGCATCCAGCGCATCGCCCGCGTCGGCGGCGTAGAAATCAATTTCCGCACAGGCTACCGAAAACGCTCGCCGGAATATCTTATCATTCATGGTCTGCCGCCCGAAGCAGCCGACGAAACCTACGATGATTGGGTGAGGCGCATCCACCCCGAGGACCTCGAGCGCACGGTTAAGCAGTTCGCTGAGACGCTGAATGGAACGAGCGAGGACTATCTAGCGGAATACCGGATCATACGACCGAACGACGGCCAAACGCACTGGATTCGCAACATCGCCAAGATCGAGCGCGACAGCGACGGGCGCCCGGTTCGTCTCGTCGGCGCCCACATGGACATTACCGACCAGATGCTGGCGCAGCAGACGCTGCGCGAAAGCGAGGAGCGCTTCCGGCTGATCGCCGACAGCGCGCCCGTCCCGATCTGGGTCACCAAACTGGACCGCACGCGTTCCTTCGCCAACCAGGCCTACATCGATTTTCTCGGACTTCCCTATGAAGAGGCCATCGTGTTCGACTGGCGCAAGGCGCTGCATCCGGACGATCTGCCGCAAATCCTGCAACAGCAGATGACGGGGGAAGCTTCGCTGAAACCGTTCGTGCTGGAGGCGCGCTACCAGCGTGCCGACGGCGAATGGTGCTGGCTGAGATCGGAATCGCAACCGCGATGGGACCCGACCGGCAAGCACATCGGCTTCATCGGGGTGGCCCACGATATTACCGCGTCCAAGCACGCCGAGATCGAGCTCCGAAAGCTGAACGAGACGCTGGAACGGCGCATCGAGGAGCGCACCGCGCAGCTTCGGTCCAACGAAGCGATGATGCGCGCCATCTTCGAGACCAGCCATCAGTACCAGTGGCTCCTCAACCTGAAAGGCGACGTCCTTTACGCCAACAAGATAGCGCTTGCCGGCATTCGTTCCGACGGCACGGATGTCACAGGCGAGCCATTCTGGGAGACGCCATGGTTCACGGCGACCGCGGGGGCACCCGACGCCGTCCGCAATGCACTTGCGGCCGTGCTGCGCGGCGAGGACGCACGAAACGAGATGCTGATGCATCTGCCGATCGGCGATCGCTATTTCGATTTCGCCATGCGGCCGCTGTTCGACGAGCACGGCGAGATCACCGGCGCCGTGCCCGAAGCGGTCGACATCACCGAGCGCCGTCAGGGCGAGGAGGCGCTGCGCCAGTCGCAAAAAATGGAGGCTGTCGGACAGCTCACCGGCGGCGTGGCGCACGACTTCAACAATCTTCTGACCATCATCCGTTCGGCGACGGACTTCCTGCGCCGTCGCGAACTCCCGGAGGAACGGCGGCGCCGCTATGTCGATGCGATTTCCGAAACCGTGGAACGGGCCTCCAAGCTGACCGCGCAGCTTCTTGCCTTTGCCCGCCGCCAGCCGCTCAAGCCGCAGGTTTTCGATGTCGGGGCGCAAGTCGAGAACGTCGCGCAACTCATCCGCCCGCTGGTGGGCAACCGCATTCAGATCGAGGTCGATATCGGCGACTCCAACACGTTCAGCATCGCCGACATCGCGCAATTCGAGACGGCGCTGATCAATCTTGCGATCAACGCGCGCGATGCCATGAATGGTGAAGGCCGCCTGGAAATCTCGGTCAGGAAGGTTGGCCTGATCCCTGCCCTGCGCGGCCAGTCCGCGCGCAACGGCGACTTCATCGCCGTTTCGGTGGATGACACCGGCACCGGCATTGCGCCTGAACATCTCGCCGCGATCTTCGAGCCGTTCTTCACAACCAAGGAAGTCGGCAAGGGCACCGGCCTCGGTCTCAGCCAGGCCTTCGGCTTCGCAAAACAGTCGGGCGGCGATATCGCGGTCGCAAGCACGTTAGGCCAGGGCGCCAAGTTCACGATCTATTTGCCGCAGGCCTCCGCGCCGAAAGAGACGGAAGCCGCCAAGGCGGGAAGCGAACCGGCGGCCACCGGGCGCGGCTATCGCGTGCTCGTCGTCGAAGACAATGACGATGTCCGGATGTTCTCCACCGAGCTTTTGGAAGATCTCGGATACAAGGTCAGGCGGGTCGCGGACGCCAGCGCGGCGCTCGCGATCCTTTCGAACGATGAATTTGCCGTCGACCTCGTGTTCTCCGATGTCATCATGCCCGGAATGAACGGCGTCGAGCTCGCCAGCATCATTCGCGAGCGCTATCCCGGCTTGCCGGTGGTGCTGACCAGCGGCTACAGCAACGTGCTGGCGGAGAGCGCCCACCGCGGCTTCGAACTGATCCAGAAGCCCTACTCGGTGGAGTCGCTGTCGCGCATTGTCAGGAAAGCGATCGCGGACCGAACGTCGACGGCGGGATAGGCGCGACCAAGACAGGGAATCAACAGGGAAGCGCCGATGCGATCTCTTCGATCCCGACTGTTGGCCCTTTGGATCATGCTCGTCGCCTCGGGTGCGGCGACCGCGTACCTTCTCGTTGAGTCGTTTCAGCAGACCGCGAACGCGCGTGTTGCACGATCCGAGGAACTGGTTGCGCGCGCCTGCCGCGACATCGCGGACCGCTACCAGTTCTTCGTCTCGGGCTCGGGTGGCGGACCGATCGATGATCGGCTGAAGCAGGACCTCGGAACACTGGTCCAGGCCACGCTATCGAGCGCCGTCGGCGTCGAAGGCGGGGTCTGGCAAGCCGACATCGGATCTCTCGCCTACGCCTTTCCGTCCTATGAGGGCACAGGTCCGAAGACTGACCTGCCGGCGGCGGAGTTGAACTCGATCCGCCAGGCGAACGCGGAGGCTCTGCACTCCGGCCGGCCCGCGGTTCTGCGCCAGTCCGGCCGGTCGCAAATCCTGTTGCTGCAGGCGTGTCCGCTGCGCGGACCGTTGCCGGGCTTGACGGCCTGGACCATGACACGCGCGTTCACGGCCGAAGGCCCGGCCTATACTCAGTTGCTGACCGGCCTGCTCGTCCTCGCTCTCACTATCTTCGGTTCGGCGATTTGGCTTGCGCGCCTGCTGTTTTCATGGTCGCGAAAAATATCGTTGCTTGAACATGCTCTCGGCAGCGGCAACAGCAGCTCGATCGATCTTCCAACGCTTCCGCACACCGGCGAGCAGGAGCTCGACCGGCTGGTGGACGCGCTCAACCACGCCGGCGAAAGGCTCGCGCTCGAGCGCAGGCGCACGAGCGCGGCCGAACGTCTGGCAGCCGTGGGGCGGCTGTCCGCCGGCCTCGCGCACGAGATCAGGAATCCGATCGCTGCCATGCGGCTGAAGGCGGAAAACGCCCTTGCTTCCAACGATGACGCCCGGAAGCGCACCGCGCTCGAAGCCATTCTCCAGCAGGTGGCGCGGCTAGACAGCTTGCTGCGCGACCTACTCGAGATGACGCAAACGGGCCAGCCGAAGTTTTCGGATGTCGAGCTCTCCTGCTTCCTGAAAAATACCGTCGAGACCCACCAGGAGCTCGCCGCCGCGAAGGGGTTGACGCTGAGAGCTGGAACCGAAGAGCCGCATGGTCCATTATGCCGTTTTGACCCGCATCAGATTCAGCGAGCTTTGGACAATTTGATTCTCAATGCCATCCAGAACACGCCCGCCGGCGGGCGCATTGTCGTCGATGCGCTGCGCCGGGATCGCAAGCTGCTGCTGCGGGTGAGCGATACTGGCGCGGGCGTCAGCGAAGACATCCGCGACCGGCTGTTCGAGCCGTTTGTGACGGCGAGGTCCGACGGGACTGGCCTTGGACTTGCCATCGTGCGTGAAATCGCGCGCACCCACCGAGGAGACGCCCGTTTTGCGGATACGGGATGCGGCGCGACGTTTGAGATTGAGCTGCCATGGCAAACATCCTGATCGTCGATGACGACGCAGCACTGCGCGAGGGCTTGGCAGAGTCGTTGACCGATCTCGGCCATACAGCGCGCATGGCGTCGTCGGGACGCGAAGGACTGGCTGCGCTGTCGGACGAGATCGACGCCGTGCTGCTCGATCTTCGCATGCCCGGCGGGATGGATGGCATCGAGGTTCTCCGGCGCATCCGGACGCACGATGACGCGCCGCCGGTCGTGGTCTTGACGGCCTTTGCCAGCGCAGACAACACGATCGAAGCCATGCGGCTCGGGGCCTTCGATCATCTCACCAAGCCCATCGGACGAGACGAACTCAGAAGCTTGCTCGACCGCCTGCCCTCCCGCGCCCGCGCGATTGCCGACGCGGGCAAACAAACCGCGGAGACGCTGATCGGATCGAGCGAAGGCATGCGGCGCGTGCAAAAAGCGATCGGCCTTGCGGCCGACAGTCACGCCACGGTTCTGATCTTCGGCGAGACCGGCACCGGCAAGGAACTGGTCGCACGCGCGCTACACGTTCACAGTCAGCGCAGGGACAGCCCGCTCATCGCCGTGAATTGTGCTGCGATCCCCGAGGACCTGCTCGAAAGCGAACTATTCGGCCATGTCAAAGGCTCTTTCACGGGGGCGGCGAGCGATCGCGCAGGAGCTTTCCGCGATGCTGGAAACGGAACACTGTTTCTGGACGAGATCGGCGACATGCCACTTATGATGCAGGCCAAGATCTTGCGGGCCTTGCAGGAGCGGACCGTCACGCCGGTTGGCGGCAAACCGGTCCGGACAGCGGCCCGTGTGATCGCGGCAACCCATCACGATCTGGCGAAGCTGGTTGCGTCCGGAGAATTCCGCGAAGACCTCTACTATCGTCTCAACGTAGTCCCTGTGTCCGTTCCGCCCCTGCGCGAGCGGACATCGGACATTCGGCCGTTGGCTGAGCATTTCCTCGCGCTCTCCGCCTCGCCCGGGCGTCCGAACAAGCAGCTCGGTCCGTCCGCGATCGACAAGCTTTGCCGTCACGATTGGCCGGGCAACGTGCGCGAACTGCGCAACGTCATCGAACGTGCCTGCGTGCTGACCAGAAACCATGTCATCGAGGCGAGCGACATCGACATCAGCGGTGATCGGAGCCATTTACAGCAGTATGGCGAACTTCCGGCCACCGACTTGCCGAGCGCCGTGGCGAAGCTCGAAGAGGCCATGATCCGTAAGGCGCTCGATGAATGCGGCGGCAACCGGGCGGAAGCCGCGCGTCGTCTTAACATCAATCGCCAGCTCCTTTACACCAAGATGCAGCGCTACGGCCTCGCCGCCGATGTGTCAGGAAATCCGACGCTCGCCGTCCGGAAAGACGACGACTGAACCGTCGGGCCTCGCGCCAACTCCTTCAAACTCAATCATTTCGTGTTTGGCACGCCGGTTGCTGAACTCCTGGGATCAGCGAGCTCTCGCAGATTTCGAAAGGAGTTCCACAATGAAAATGACACGAACGCAAATGCTGATTTGCGCACTTTTCTCGACAAGTGCGATCGGCGCAGGCGCCGCAGCCTACGCGCAAACGGCGGGCGGCGTATGGGATTCGTCGCAGCTTCCGGAAACGCGCGGGACAGTGAAGCAATACACGCTCACCCCGCGCGGCGACGTGGACGGGCTGATCTTGAGCGATGGCATGGAAGTCAAGCTGCCGCCGCATCTCACGGCGCAGATCGTGTTCGCGATCCATCCGGGCGACGCGGTTTCTATCAGAGGTTTGCGCGCCCGCGCGCTTCCGCTGATCGACGCGGCGTCGATCACCAATATCGCGACCGGCAAGAGCGTGGTGGACAACGGACCGCCGAACGGCCCGGCGCGCGCTACGTCCGAGCAGGCCGTTAGCGGCAGGATCGTCTCGACCCTGCATGGCAAACGCGGCGAGGTGAACGGAGCCCTGCTCGACGACGGCACCGAACTTCGGCTTCCTCCGCCCGAGGCTGAGCGCCTGGAGGGCTGGTTGCAGGCCGGACAGATGGTCTCAGTCCGCGGCGACACGCTCGATACCGCGCTAGGCAAGGTCATCGACGTCCGCGCAATTGGACGCTCGCCGGATCAGATGACCGAACTCGCCGGACCTCGTCCGCCGCGCGGTCCCAAGGACGGTCCCAAGGGCGGCCCCGACTGGCGAAACCCGCCTCCGCCTCCGCCTCGCGGCTGAACACGCACTGACCACGTTCAATCAACTTAAACAGGAGAGCAACATGCATTGGATTGACCCTAACAGCCTGCCCCAAGTCAAAGGCACGCTCGAACGCTTCGTCCTCAATCGCCATGGCGAGGTCGACGGCTTCTTGATGACGGGAGAGAAAGAATCCCCCATCCTCGTTCATACGCCACCCCACATGGACGCTGAGCTCACGAAGCATGTGAAGGCCGGCGACACAATCACCGTGCGTGGCGTGCGGCCACGCGGCGCGGAGTTACTCGCAGCGGTCGCGGTCACGGCGCAGACCGGCCATCAGGTCATCGATCAGGGGCCGGGCCATCACCGCGAACATCCCAAGGCGAAAGACAAAGCGAAAGACAAGGCGGACCACAAGAAAATGCAAGCGGAGGGAACCGTGCGGCTGTCGTTGTTCGGCCCGAAGGGCGAGCTTCGCGGTGCGCTTCTGACCGATGGCACGGTCGTGCGGATCGGCCCCAAGGAAGCGGACCAAATCGCCAAGCTGCTGAGGTCCGGCGCTCGGCTTGCGGTGCGTGGAGACGGCATCGAGGCGAGGCCTGGCCGTGTCATCCACGCCGAAGAAGCCGGCAGCGGCCTCTCGGAGCTTCAGCCGATCAAGCAGCCAAAGGCCAAACCGAAGCACAAACACGATCACGAAGCGCATGCCTGAAGCCGGCGCAATCCGGAGGGAAGCGGCGGCGATAGCCGATGAGGTGCGAGGTTCGATATGTCGCAACATGTCACATCGAAACTGCAAGCGAGCCGCGCACTCGACGCCGCCAATTTCTTCCTTGCCGATGTCCGCGACGGGCTTGGACCCTATCTCGCCGTTTATCTGCTCACCGAGCAGAAATGGGACGAAGCGCATATCGGCATCGTCATGTCGGTCGCCACGATCGCCGGGATCCTCGCACAGACGCCGGCCGGCGCGCTGGTCGACGCGACCCGGGCTAAACGGCTTGTGATGGTTGGCGCCGCGCTGATCGTCACGCTTGCGTCGCTGCTGCTTCCGCTGTTCCCGGCCTTCTGGCCAGTCGCTATCTCGCGAGGCATTACGCACGCAGCGGGCGTCATCTTCCCGCCCGCGATCGCAGCGGTGTCGCTCGGCATCGTCGGTCACCGCGCCTTCACTGCACGGATAGGACGCAACGAAACGTTCAATCACGCCGGCAATGCCGTGGCCGCGGCCATCGCGGGCAGCGCGGCCTATCTGTTCGGCCCGCAGGTCGTGTTCTACCTGTTGGCTTTGATGTCGATGGCGAGCATTGTCAGCATCCTGGCGATCCCGGAAGACGCCATCGACCATGATCTCGCGCGCGGGCTGCATGACCTTGAGCAGGATAACCTGAAGCAAGCGGCCGCGGCCTCACAGGAAAGAGAAAAGCCGTCAGCATTGAATGTGCTTTTGACCTGCCGGCCGCTTCTGATCTTTGCCGTCTGCGTGGCGCTGTTTCATCTGTCGAATGCGGCCATGCTGCCGCTGGTCGGACAGAAGCTCGCCTTACAGGACAGGAATCTCGGAACCAGCCTGACGTCGGCCTGCATCACCGCCGCCCAAATCGTGATGGTGCCGATGGCAATGCTGGTGGGCGCGCGGGCGGACGTATGGGGCCACAAGCGCTTCTTCCTCGCAGCCCTCCTCATCCTCCCGATTCGCGGCGCGCTCTACACCCTGTCCGACAACAAGGCATGGCTGGTCGGCGTGCAGCTTCTGGATGGGATCGGCGCCGGCATTTTCGGCGCGATTTTTCCGGTGATCGTGGCCGACCTCATGCGCAACACGGGCCGCTTCAACGTCGCGCAAGGCGCCGTGATCACCGCCCAGAGCATCGGTGCTGCGCTGTCGACCACGCTCGCAGGATTGGTGGTGGTGAAGGGTGGCTACAGCGCCGCATTCCTCACGCTGGGTGGCGTCGCAGCACTCGGCTCTGCCGTTTGTTGGTTGGCGCTGCCCGAGACTGGCGAGCGGTCCGCCTCCGGCGTCGTGCGATTGAAGCAGACAGCGGAGCCGGCTTCCAGTATCGCTGCCGGTTAGCTGTCCGCCAGGAAATTTGGAGACCGATCTGACGATGCCACCGCACGAAATTCTCCTGGCCTGGAGCATCATCATTCTCGCCACCGCGGGCGTCATCATCAGGCCCTTTCGTCTTCCGGAAGCGATCTGGGCAATGGCGGGAGCGGTGGCGTTGGTGCTGCTCGGTCTGCTCCCCGTCACTGACGCGCTCAATGGCATGCGCAAGGGCGTCGACGTCTACCTGTTTCTCACCGGCATGATGTTGATTGCCGAACTTGCGCAGAGCGAGGGTCTGTTCGACTATCTCGCGGCGCTTGCGGTCGAGCATGCGCGAGGCTCGCCGCAGCGACTGTTTCTTCTGGTCTATGCCGTCGGCATCCTGGTCACCGTCTTGTTGTCCAACGATGCGACCGCGATCGTGCTGACGCCCGCGGTTTACGCTGCGACCCGCGCGGCAGGAGCCGCGCCCCGGCCCTATCTCTTCGTCTGCGCCTTCATCGCCAACGCGGCGAGTTTCGTGCTGCCGATCTCCAATCCCGCCAATCTCGTAGTGTTCGGCGCGCGCATGCCGCATCTTCTCGAATGGCTGCGCCAATTCGCGCTGCCATCGCTCGCCTCGATCGTGGTGACCTACGCCGTGCTTCGCCTGACGCAGCGAGGCGCGCTCAACCAAGAGCAGATCGAAAGCCGCGTGGGCGAACCGCCGGAGCTCAGCCATGGCGGCAAACTCACCGCCCTTGGCATCGGCGCCGTTGCGCTGGTTCTCATCGGCGCCTCCGCGCTTGATGTGCGACTGGGACTGCCGACCTTCATCTGCGGCCTCATCACGGCGGCTGCGGTGCTTGCTCTGAGCCGTCAGTCCCCATGGCCCATCGTGAAGAGGATTTCCTGGAGCGTGATTCCGCTGGTGGCCGGACTGTTCGTCATGGTGGAGGCCTTGATCCGGATCGGCGTCATCGGCCAGCTCAGCGCCATGCTTCACGACATGGTGGCGCAATCCGTGCCCGGAACAGCGTGGGGCGCTGGCCTCATCACGGCGCTGGCCTGCAACATCGCAAACAATCTCCCAGTCGGATTGGTTGCCGGCTCGGTCGCCGCCAGCGACCATCTTCCCCAACCTGTCGTCGGCGCGCTACTGATCGGTGTCGATCTCGGGCCAAATCTTTCCGTCACGGGTTCGCTTGCGACCATCCTCTGGCTGGTGGCGCTACGCCGGGAAAAGATCGACGTCAGCGCCTGGCTCTTTCTGAAGATCGGCGCTCTGGTGACGCCGCCCGCGCTGCTGGCGGCGTTTGTGGCGGCCATATGGTAACGCGATAGCATGAGGTCGACAGAGATCACCGGCGCGCGAAGGAACCATCTCGGGATTGCCTCAGTTCTATCGTCTCATGCGCAGGACTCGAATAGAATAACCTTAACCGGGGACTTCGTTTGTATTTAGCGAATTTCGATGTTCAGTTTATGCGTGCGTGGGGATCGCTAGATACCGATGAGAGACACGGTCGACCGATCGCTTGAATTCATGGCCGGCGGCGGCAAGATCGGCGCGCTGATGCGCTGCCACAATTGGGCCAACTCGCCGCTCGGATATCCCGCGACATGGCCACAATCGCTGCGATCGGTGGTCGGCCTCTTGCTCGAATCCCGCTTCCCCATGTTCGTCGCATGGGGCAAGGAACTCGGCCTCCTCTACAACGACGCCTATGCGGAGATTCTGGGCGAAAAACATCCCCGCGCGCTCGGCGCCCGCTTCCACGATATCTGGTCCGAGATCTGGCCTGACATCAGCCCGTTGATCGCGTCGGCGATGGCGGGCGACGCCAGCTATCGCGAAGACCTGCCGCTCATCATGAACCGGCGCGGCTTCGACGAGCAGACCTGGTTTACCTTCTCCTACTCGCCGGTGCGGAACGAGGACGGCGCGGTCGCCGGCATGTTCTGCGCGGTCGCAGAGACGACCGAAAAGATCGTCGCCGGAAAGGCCCTGCGGAACAGCGAGGAAGCCCTGCGCAACCTCAACGCAACGCTGGAAACACGCGTCGCTAATGCGCTGGCCGAACGCAAGGTGCTCACCGACATTGTCGAGGGGACCGACATCATCGTGATCGTCGCCGATCCCCGCTATCGATTGCTCGGCATCAACAAAGCGGGCCAGGACGCGTTCGCGAAAATCTACGGCGTTCGCCCGGAAATCGGCGACGACCTGCCATCGCTGCTGTGCGACAAGCCCCCTCACCTCGCGCAAATCAAGGCTTACTGGGATCGCGCATTGGCGGGCGAACAATTCACCGCGATCGACGAGTTCGGCGACCAGGCGCTGGCGCGGCGTGCGTTCGAATTGCGCTTCAGCCCGCTATTCGAACCCGACGGCCGGCAGATCGGTGCCTATCAGTTCGCGCAGGATGTGACCGAGAGACTGCGCGAACAGGTGCGGCTGAAGCAGGCCGAGGAAGCACTGCGGCGCGCGCAGAAGCTGGAATCGCTGGGTCAGCTCACCGGCGGCGTCGCGCATGATTTCAACAACCTTCTCGCCGTCATGTCG
>WNGJ01029379.1_pt1 | contig 15590 bp, 16 predicted proteins | sample 5400611 | NCBI WGS metagenome assembly WNGJ01 (sample SAMN13153375, study PRJNA577476) | soil metagenome | isolation source: 40 cm soil or saprolite under Garry oak tree replicate 1 | place: USA:California | collected 2016-06-15
ACGCGTCGGTGATGCGGGTCGTGATGACTGGGCGGTCACAACCACTCGACGTTGGTCGCCGCACGCCGGTCGTCCCACCCGCCATCCGCCGAGCGGTGATCGTGCGCGACAGGACCTGCCGGTTCCCGGGATGCGACCGCCCGCACACCTGGTGCGATGCGCACCACGTCGTGCACTGGATCGATGGTGGTTCGACCTCGCTCCAGAACCTCCTGCTGCTGTGCCGGCGGCATCACGGGATGATCCATCGTCACGAAGGCTTTCGGCTGAACCTCGAGGACGGCGTCCCGATCTTCCGACGAGGGGACGGCACCGCCCTCGAGAACTCGATACCGCCGCAACGCCTCGCCTGCTGACTCTTGCGAGAGGATGATCCTCAGGCCGATCGGCTGAACGAAGGCACGGGCGGCAGGTTGAGCATGCCGTCGACCACGCTCGCGACCTCGCGGGGGTCGAAGGGCTTCGTCATCACCTTGTCCGCGCCCTCGGCGAGACACCGCTCGCGCTCGCGGCTCTGGGTGACGGCCGTGAGCACGAGGATCGGCACGTCCTCCTCGGCGGCATCGTCGCGGAGCGCCGCCAAGACATCGTGTCCGGTCACCTCCGGCATCATCAGGTCCAGGACGATGGCGTCGGGGTGCTCCGCCAGAGCACGCTCGATCCCCTGCCTGCCGCCCCCGGCCAGGAGGGTCTCGTGGCCCTGCTCCAAGAAGGCGTAGCGGAGCACGGCTCCGATCACGTCTTCGTCGTCGATCACCAGGACCCGTGCCACGGCAGACTCCTCCAACCCGTCTCCTTGGTGAATCGGCATCGGCGGCCTCCAGGTCGAGTCGCCCGGACGGTCGTCACCCGTCTGGACGATGCTTCCGGCGGGTAGCGTGGGTACGTGAAGCTGACCATGCTCGGGGCGGGCGTCCGGGCGCCCTTCGTCCTGCACGGCCTCGCGGAGCGCCAGCACGACCTCGGTCTCACCGAGGTCGTGCTGCACGACACCGACCACGAGCGCCTCGACGTGATGGCCGCCCTTGGCGCGTTCCTGTGCCGGAGCTGGGGCGCGACGTTCACCGTTCGCGGCGAACACGACGCCCGCGCCGCCCTCGGCGGCGCGCGCTTCGTGTTCGCCGCGATCCGGCCAGGGCAGGAGCGCGCGCGGACCTTCGACGAAGAGCTGCCTCTGAAGCACGGCGTCCTCGGCCAGGAGACCACCGGGCCCGGCGGGTTCGCGATGGCGATGCGCACGATCCCCGCGATGCTCGAGCACGCGCGGACGATCGAGGAAGTGGCCTCAGACGCCCTGGTCGTGAACTTCACGAACCCGGTGGGGATCGTCACCCAAGCCCTCAACGATCACAGCGGCGTCCGTGCCGTCGGCGTCTGCGACGGGCCGGTCTCGATGAAGCGGAGCGTTGCGGCCTTCCTCGGCGTGCCGGGCGATCAGGTGCACGCCGACTACTTCGGGCTGAACCACTGCGGATGGATCCACCGGGTCCTGGTCGACGGGCGGGACCGACTGCCGGAGCTGCTGGATCGATACGACGAGCTCCGCCGGCTCGACCATCAGTGGCGCCTGTTCGAAACCGAGCTCGTGCGCAGCATCGGCATGCTCCCGATGGAGTACCTCTACTTCTATTACTACCGCGAGCAGGCGGTGGAGAACATCCTGCGGTCTGGCGGCACCCGCGCCGCGCAGATCGCGGCGATCAACGACGAGCTCTGGCCCGTCCTGCGCTCGCATGTCGACGCGGACGATCCCGCGGGCGCGGCGGACGCGTGGACCCGGGCGATGCAGACGCGCGACGAGACGTACTTCGCGCGCGAGCGCGGCGAGGCGCTCATCGTGCCGACGTCACCGGACGTTCATGACGAGCTCGTCGAGGGCGAGGGATACGCCGGCGTCGCGACGGCGGTGATGCTCGCGTCGAGCCAACGCCGCAAGGTGCCACTGATCCTCAACGTGCCGAACCGCGGGGCGATCCACGGCCTTCGGGACGATGACGTCGTCGAGGTCACGTGCCTGACGGACGAGCACGGCGCCCACCCGCTGGCGCAGGGGGAGATCCCGGACTCGGCACGGGCGTTGCTCGCACAGGTCAAGCTCTACGAGCGCCTCACCGTGCGGGCCGCGGTCGAGGGCTCGTACGACACCGCGCTCGAGGCGCTCCTCGCCCACCCATTGGTGGGCTCGTACCCGCTCGCGCGCTCGATCCTGGACGACTACCTCGCGGCGCACACCGCGTACCTGTCGCTGGTCTGAGCGCCTCCGACAACTGGCGGCCTACGAGCTCGGCCGCTGCGCCATGATGGACCGGCCTCGGAACACGGCCCCCTCGGCGACGACGAGCGCCGTGCAGGTGATGTCGCCCTGCAACCGTGCACCCGGGCCCAACTCGACCTTCTGCTCGGCCACGACGTTGCCTTCGACGGCCCCCTGCACGGTGACGCTCTTGGCGCGGACGTCGCCCGTGACCTGACTCTGCGCGGGGAGCTCGACCGAGCCGGGAGCGGTCAGGTTGCCGTTCACCCGGCCGGCCAGGTTGATGCTGCCGGCCTTGATGTCGGCCTCGACCTCGCTGCCCGGAGCCACGGTCACCTGGCCCTCGACCGAGATCTCGCCCGTGACTCGACCGGCGATCCACAGCGATCCGGTCGATACCAGGCTCCCCTCCACGTGGGCGCCCCGGCCCACCACCGAGACGTCCCGTTCCTCTCGCTCGCCCATGGCCCCTGAATCTACGCCACCGCCGAGTGGTGAGAGCATCGACCCATGAGGGTCCTGGTCGCGTCGCAGGAGGGACTCCGTCCGTTCGATGCACGAGGACTGGCCGGACCCCTGCAGCTCGCGGGTCGTGCGGTAACCGCCCTCGCACCGCAAGGACCGGAGCCATGGGCCGCCGTGGACGGCTCTCAGCTCTGGCAGGCGAGCGGTGAGGAGTGGGACCACGTCGCCGATCTCCCCGGTCTCCGGATCACTTCCATCGCGACCACGGATGCCGACGTGTTCGTGGGTTCGTCCGAGGCTCGCCTGTTCCGCATCGTCGGCGATCGCCTGGAACCGGTCGCCGCGTTCGACCGGGCGGACGGTCGTTCCTCTTGGTACACACCGTGGGGCGGGCCACCGGAGACACGCTCGCTCTCGGAATGGGATGACGACCTGTACGTCAACGTGCACGTGGGCGGGATCCAGCGGACCGACGATCGAGGTGAGCACTGGACGCCGACGATCGACATCGACGCGGACGTCCACCAGGTCGCGACCGCGGAAGGTCTGGTGCTCGCCGCGTGCGCGGGCGGGCTCGCCGTCAGCGACGATCGCGGGGCGACGTGGACCCTCCGGGCGGACGGCTTGGAGGCTCCCTACTCCCGGGCGGTCACCGTCTCCGGAGACGTCGTCCTCATGTCCGCGTCGAGGGGACCGCGCGGCGGGCAGAGCGCCGTCTACCGAGGGGCCCTCGCGAGCGGAGGGTTCGAGCGCTGTCGCGACGGTCTGCCCGAGTGGTTCGACGACAACATCGACAGCTCCTGCCTCGATGCGCTGCCGGACGGCTCGTTCGCCGCCTTCGGAACGTCGGACGGGCAGCTGTTCGGATCCCGCGACGCCGGGTCGTCGTGGACCGACCTCGCGTCGGGGCTACCCGCCGTCCGCCGCGTCCTCGTGCTCCCCTGACGGTTGAGTGCTACTGCGTCCGGCCCTACCCTGGCCCGCATGGTCTGTCCCACCTGCGGGCACGAGAACCCGGAAGGGCAGCGGTTCTGCGGCGACTGCGGGAGTCGTCTCGATGGTGAGGCAGCGCCTGCCTCTGAGGTCCGCAAGACGGTCACGATCGTCTTCAACGACGTGACGGGGTCCACCGCCCTCGGCGAACGACTCGATCCGGAAACGCTCCGCCGAGTGATGAGCCGCTATTTCGACGTGATGCGGGGGGTCCTGGAACGCCACGGCGGCACGGTGGAGAAGTTCATCGGGGACGCGGTGATGGCGGTCTTCGGGGTCCCGGTCGTGCACGAGGACGACGCGCTCCGCGCCACCCGAGCGGCCGCGGAGATGCGCGAGGCCCTCGACGACCTCAACAAGCAGCTCGAGCGGGACCACGACGTGACGATCTCGAACCGGACCGGCGTGAACAGCGGCGAGGTCGTCGCGGGGACCGGGGCCCAGACGATCGCCACCGGCGACGCGGTGAACACGGCGGCCCGACTCGAGCAGGGTGCCGTTCCCGGCGAGATCCTGCTGGGCGAGTCGACCTACCGGCTCGTGCGGGACGCCGTGGTCGCGGAGAGCGTCCCGCCGCTTGACGTCAAGGGCAAGGCCGAGCCGGTCAAAGCGTGGCGTCTCATCTCGGTCCACCCGAGCGCCGAGGGGATCGCACGGCGTCGCGACATCCCGATCGTCGGGCGCCAGCGAGAGCTCAGGCTGCTCACCGAAGCGTTCGACCGGGCGATCGCCGACCGCGCCTGCGTGCTCTTCACGATCCTCGGTACGCCGGGGGTCGGGAAGTCCCGTCTCGTGGAAGAGTTCCTCGCGAGCGTCGAGACCGCGGTGCTGCGCGGCCGGTGCCTACCCTACGGCGACGGGATCACCTACTGGCCGCTCGTCGAGATGCTCACGCGCGCGGCCGGACTCTCCGACGTCGACGCCGCCGACGAGATCCGCCGCAAGTTGCGACGCCTTGCCGGCGAGGACGCCGATGGAGAGCTCGTCGCCGAGCGATTGGCGCAACTCCTCGGCGTGGCCGGCGCGACGGCCGCTCCCGAGGAGACCTTCTGGGCCGTGCGCAGGTTGTTCGAGTCGCTCGCGCGGACGCAGCCCCTCGTCGTTGACCTCGACGACATCCAGTGGGCCGAGCCGACCTTCGTCGACCTGATCGAGCACGTCGCGGACTGGACGCGCGACGCGCCCGTCCTCCTGTTGTGCAGCGCCCGGCCGGATCTCCTCGACACGCGCCCCGCATGGGGCGGAGGCAAACGGAACGCCACGTCGATCGAGCTCGAGCCGCTGTCGACCGACGAGACCGAGCGCTTCGTCGAAGAGCTGCTCGCCGGTGTCCCGAAGGAGGTCGCCGACCGGATCGCGGCGGTCGCCGAGGGGATCCCGTTGTTCGTGGAGCACCTCGTCGCGATGCTCGTCGAAGACGCGACGCTCGTCCCGGACGGCGATGGCTGGGTCGCGCGTGGCGATCTGACATCGCTCGCCGTGCCCCCGACGGTGACCGCACTGATCGAGGCGCGCCTCGAGCGGCTCCCGGCGGACGAACTGGCCGTGCTCGAGTACGCGTCCGTCGAGGGCAAGGGGTTCCACCGCGGGGCGGTGACAGCGTTCTCTCCGGAAGGCGATCGCCCGACGGTCTCCGAGCGTCTGACGGCGCTCGTGCGACGCGACCTGATCCGTCCCGGCGAGTCGCTCTTCGCCGGCGAGGACGGGTTCGCGTTCCGGCACCTGCTGATCCGCGACGCGGCCTACGCGCGGATCTCGAAGGAGGCGCGTGCCGACCTGCACGTGCGGTACGCCGCGTGGCTCGGATCGACCGCCGGAGGTCGCGAGAGCGAGTTCGACGAGATCGTCGGCTACCACTTCGAACAGGCATCGCATCTCTGGTCGGAGCTCTCCCCCGGGGACCAGCGCGCTCAGGAGTCCGGCGAACGCGCGGCTGCCCGGCTGGGAGCCGCGGGCAGCCGGGCGTTCGATCGCGGGGACCTGCGCGCTGCGGCAACGCTCCTCGGGCGTGCCGACGCCCTCCTCGCGCCTTCGGCGACCGACCGGGTCTCGATCCTGCTCGATCTCGGGGTCGTTCACGAACGCGAAGGGCGGTTCGATGACGCCCTCGCGGTGCTCGACACCGCGCGGAAGCTCGCTCACGATGCCGGAGACCTCGGCTCGGTGGCAAGAGCTATGGCGCGGCGGCTCAGCTGGCTCGGACAGAACACCCGTGCGGTCGAGATGCTCGAGCGCGCGCAGCAGATCGCCGTTCGGTCGCGCGACGTCCGCCTCGCACCGGAAGCCGTATCGTGGATCCCGGCGGTGATGGCGTACGGCCCGATGCACGCCGCGATCGTCGATACACGGTGGCGCGAGCTGTCGACGTCGGGCACGATGTCACGCTACGCCCGGGCGTTCGGTGATGTCCTCAACGCGTTGTCGATCGCCATGATGGGTGACCCGGGCCGTGCCATGACGCAGTGGCGTGAGGCGCGCGACACGATCACCGAGCTCGGCGATCAGACGCACGCAGCGGCGGCCAGCATGCAGGGCGGCTACATCGAGCTCCTCGCGGGGGAGTTCGAAGCCGCACTCGGGTTGCTCGCCGAAGGCGAACGGGAGCTCGAGCGTCTCGGCGAAGGCGGGTACCGATCGACGGTTCTGTGCTTGCTTGCCGACGCTCAGCTTGCCCTCGGCCGACCGGAGGACGCGATCGGGACGACCGAACGCGCGGAGGGGATCTCGTTCCCTGACGACTTCGAGACCATCTCCGGGTGGCGCGCTGCCAGGGCGCGAGCGCTTGCCGATCTCGGCCAGCACGCCGACGCCGAACGGTTCGCGCGCCAAGCCCTCGGCGCGGTCGCGCCGACCGAGGCGATCGAAACGCAGGCGCGCGTCTGGTCGAGCCTTGGGTACGTCCTGGCGAGCGCCGGACGCACCGACGAAGCGCTCGAGGCGTACGACGAAGCCCTCGATCGGTTCGAGAAGAAGGGGAACGTCCCGTCGGCCGAACGCGTGCGGGGCACGATCGCGACGCTGCGCGGAGAGGACGCTGACGCCGCCGGTCTCTCGCGTGGCGCGTGGGGTACTACCTGGCCCCGCAGGTCCTGAGCTCACCCCTCCGGGATCGCGCCGATCGCTCGTTCGAGCCGCTCGAGGAACGGGACCTGGGCCGGGAGGATCTTCCATCGCGCGGTCTCCAGGTCGAACCATCCGACCCGGTCGATCTCAGGGAACTCGCCGGTGTGCCCGGACCGGGGTGGCCACTCCATCTCGAAGGTGTTGCTCCGAGCCTCCGCCGGATCCAGATCCCCGACGAGTGCCCATGCGAGAACCGTCTTCCCGCCCCGCTGCCGAACCTCTCCGAGCTCGAGCATCGTGCCGTCCGGCGGCTCCTGCCCCGTCTCTTCGGCGAACTCGCGGCGAGCGACAGCGGGCAGCTCCTCCCCGGGATCGGCCTCACCCTTCAGGACGCTCCAGGACCCCTCGTCTTTCTTCGCGAAGAACGGGCCCCCGGGATGACCGAGGAGGACCTCGAGATGCCCCTCCCGTTCGCGGAACAACAGGATGCCCGCGCTGAGACGGGCGCGAGGCGTCGGCTGGTCCATCGCCCGTCAGCCCCCCGCCCGGCAGAACGCGGTGATGGTGCGGAACGTCGGCACGAACAGGCACCCCGGTGCGGACGACGGACTCGCGAAATGCGAGACCTCGGCCATCGGCCGTCGAACGACCTCGTGGCCGCTGGCCGGATCGAACCCCATGAGCGCGGACGACGAGAGATCGACCGTCCACACGAGGCCGCCCGCGACGATCGGTGGGCCCGCGTCGAAGGCGGGCGACCGCCAGACCTGCTCGAAGCTCCGGCCCCCACCGGCCACCCGCACCGCGACCAGCCCATCGGTGCACGGCACGTAGATCGATCGGCCGTCGTGTGCCGTCCCGCCGAACGACCCGCCGCACACCGGCGCCGATGCGAGGTCTCCTCCGATGCCACCGAGGTCGTTCGCATCCAAGAGATACCCGACGCCTCCCTTCCCGATCTGGAAGATCCGACCGCCCGGTAGCAGCGTGGGGCCGACCGAGCCGAGGTCCACGTCGCCGGTGTTCAGGGCGGCCCAATCCGCCGGTGCGAAGAACCCGAGCTCCTTCAGCGCGGGAGAGAGTTCGATCACGCTGTCGCCATGGTCGAAGGTGTCGGCGGAGAAGCTGTTCCCGGTCGCGACGAAGAGATGCCCTTCGCCGTCAACCGCGGGACCCGATGGAGCCCAGATGCCTCCTGCGTTCGCCGTCGGGACCTGGTAGTCGAGCAACGGCCCGGAGCCGTCGGCCGCGACGCCGGCGACCCACCCGTGGTACGACCCGCAGTCGCCGAACAGCCCGCCGTACGTCACGTACACGGAGCCGTTCGCGAGCGTCAGGGCCGACCGGAGCTGCTGCGTGTGAGGATCCATGCCGGGCGGATCGATCGGGCGATGCCACAGGACCGCCCCGCTCGCCGATCGGAGCGCGAACAGCTCGTGCCGCGCCGGGCTCAGGAACGTGGCGACGTAGAGCACGCCGGCGACCGGGTCCGCGACGGGCGTCGCCGTGATCCCCGAGGTCGGCACGATGTTGCCGCACGGAAGCGTGGCGCTGTCGACCGGCGTCCCGAGGTGCCGGCGCCACACCACCTTTCCGGTCACCGCGTCCAGTGCGTACACCGTGTCGCTCTCCGTCGCGGTGATGACGCGGGCGCCGATCGCGAGCGGCTCCGCGTAGATCGTGCCGTCGAGTTGGGCCGACGTCCAGGCGTGCCGGACGTCGGCCAGCGATGGTCCCGCGGCGACCCCGCTCCGCGCCCGATCGCCGTGGTACGTGGTCCAGCGTCCGCCCGTGCTTAGAGCCGGGCGGACGCTGGCCGTGGGCGTGGGGCTCACCGTCGATGACGTCGGCGGCGTCGGCAGGGAATTCGTGCTCGTCGCCGTACAGGCGACGAGCACGACCACCCCCACCAGCGATCCTCGACGCGGCCACATCTCGACATCTTCCCTGTTAGCGTCGAGCGGTGGGTTCCCGCCCGAGGTCCCGCGGCATCATGGCGTTGCTGTTGGCGGCCGCCGCCTGCACGTCGACGGTCACGACCGCGGCCACGGGGTCCTCCCGGCCACCGTCCGGGTCCGCCACGGTCTCAGAGTCGACGAGCCCCAGCGCGTCGGCATCCCCCAACGTCGTCGTGATCCGGCAGCGGGGGAACGGCTCGCTCGGCGTCCGCGGCGCGTATCCGCACGCCGCGTCCGTCTGCCGGCACCCGGAGCAGCCGCGGCTCGACGCGCGGTACCCGGGCAGCCTCGCGGTGCGTCGCGCGAGCGACGGCACGCTCGACGTGACGGTCACGCTACCGTTCGGGCGCTACCTCGAAGGGATCGCGGAGGTGCCGCCCACATGGCCGACCGCGGCACTGCAGGCGCAGGCGATCGCGGCAAGGAGCTACGCCCTCGCCGTCACCGGGTGGAGCGGTGCGCAGGGAGCCACGCTGCAGACGCCGATCTGCTCCACCACGTCCTGTCAGGTGTACCGGGGGATCCCGGTCACACCGACCCCGGGCATCAAGCGGTGGTACGCGGCCGTGAACGGCACCGCGGGTGAGGTCCTGCAGGACAGCGGTCGACCGATCGAGGCCGTGTACTTCTCCACCTCGAACGGTCACACGTACGGCAACGACCAGGTGTTCGGCAGCGCCCCGCTGCCGTACCTGCGCCCCGTCGTCGAACGCGACGACGGGGCCTCCCCGGAGTCCCACTGGCGCGTGGCCCTCCCCTTCGCCGATCTCGTCCGGTTCCTCGCCCGGGCCCAGCTCTGGCCCGCAGGCGCACCGATCGGCTCGGTCACCCGGACCGGCGGCTCGATCGTCGTCGCAGGTGGCGGGACGTCGCGCACGATCGATGTCGGAACGTTCGATGGCGCGGTGGACCAGTGGGGCCCTTGCCTCTTCCCGGGGCGATATCCGGGGCCGAGCCGGTTCGGGTCCGCGCTCCCCTCGACCGTCCCTTCCGGCTGGTACACGGTCTCGCACACGAGCGGTCGGGCGATCGTGACCGGACGCGGATGGGGCCACGGCGTCGGCATGGTGCAGTGGGGGGCCTACGGGAAGGCCCGCCTCGGATGGTCCACCGACCGGATCCTCGGCTACTACTACGGAGGGTTACAGCCGCAACCGTTCCCCGAGCCCGGCTTGATCCACGTTCGGGTCGCGACGGGTCTCACGTCGCTCACCACGAGCCCGTCATCCGGCGGTGTCACCGTGAACGGACGCCACGTGAGCGGCTCGGTGGTCGTGCGCGGGGGCGACCGCCTCCAGGTGACGGATCCTCCGCCGACCGCCCGGTTCGACGGGTCGGTGACCCGCATCTCGCCGACGCTTCGCGCGAAGCTGGTCGGCCGCGACTGGCACCCCGGCTGCCCCGTCCCGATCGATCAGCTGCGCCTGGTGCGGGTCAGCTACAGAACGTTCACGGGGGGCATCCGGCAAGGGCCGCTCGTCGTGAACGAGCAGGTGGCTCACGACGTCCTCTGGGTGTTCCATCGATTGTTCGAAGCACGGTTCCCGATCCACCGCATCGGCTTCCCACCGCGCTACCGGCCGCCGCGACCGTCCGACTGGTACGGCACCCGCGATCTGACCGCCGCGTTCAACTGCCGCCCGGCGACGGGCAACCCCGGGGTGCTCTCGCAGCATTCCTACGGATGGGCGGTCGACATCAACCCGCTGCAGAACCCCTACGTGGGTCCGGACGGGAAGGTCCTGCGCCGGGTCGCCAAGCCCTACCTGGATCGGACGCTTCAAGCGCCGGGCATGATCCATCCCGGCGACGTCGTGGTGCGATCGTTCGCCGCGATCGGATGGGGCTGGGGCGGCGACTGGCACACGATCAAGGACTACATGCACTTCTCACTCACCGGGCGATAGGGTCCCCGCGCGATGACGGACTGGACCACGATCGCCTCGCTGGCGACGGCGGGCGGGACCCTCGTGCTTGCCCTCGCGACCTTCGCCTCGGTGCGGTCCGCGAACCGTTCCGCTCGGTTGGCCGAGTACTCGATGCAGATCGGGATCCGTCCGCTGCTGATGCCGTCCCGGCTCGAGGACGTCGCGCAGAAGATCATGTGGGGAGACGAGCACTGGGCGCTCCTGCCGGCAGCCGGCGCGACCGTCGAGCTGGTCGACGGCAACGTCTACCTCGCGATGTCGCTCCGCAACTCGGGCTCGGGGATCGGCGTGATCCACGGCTGGCATCTGGGATTGCACGACCCGCACACGCCCCACCCCCACGCCGAGCCCGACGAGTTCCGGCCGCAACTGCGCGATCTCTACGTCCCCGGGGGCGACATCGGCTTCTGGCAGGCAGCGCTCCGGAACCAGGACGATCCGGAGTACGCCCCACTCGCGGAGATCGTTCGGTCATCACGGATGTTCCTGGTCGAGTTGCTCTACACCGATGAGGAGGGCGCGCAGCGAGCCATCACCGCGTTCCTGCTCGCGCCGGGCAAGGAACGATGGCTGTGCTCGGCGGTCCGACATTGGAACCTCGATCGGCCCGACCCTCGATGAGCATCTCGCCCGCCGGCCTTCCATATCGGGTACGCTGTCAGGGACACATCCTGCGGGTCTCGACCTGAGACACGCCGCGACGACGTCTCGCGATCCCTCGCGAACACACGTGCAACGAGCAACCACCGAGCCGCAAGGGCTCGGACGCACCACCTCTCCGACGTTCATCGAGCTCGGCGTCTCCGAGCCGGTGACGCGGGCCCTCCGTATGCGAGGGACCGAACGACCCTTCGAGATCCAGACCCTCGTGATCCCCGACGCCCTCGCCGGACGTGACGTCCTCGCGCGCTCCCGGACCGGATCCGGCAAGACGCTCGCGTTCGCCGCGCCGCTCGTCGAGCTGCTGACGCCGAGCGGTCGCAGCCCGTCGGCGCTGATCCTGGCGCCGACCCGCGAGCTCGCCAGCCAGGTAACCGAGGAGTTCCGCGTGATCGCCGACGTGAAGCGCCTCCAGATCGCCGCCGTGTACGGCGGCGTCGGCATCGGCTCGCAGGCCAAACGCGCGCGGCATGCCGACATCCTCGTGGCCACCCCCGGCAGGCTGATCGACCTCGTGACGCGCAGGCTGCTCCGGCTCGATCAGGTGCGCATCTGCGTGCTCGATGAAGCCGATCGCATGCTCGATATGGGGTTCCTGCCCGACGTGACGCGCATCCTCCAGATGCTCCGTCCCGACCGGCAGACCATGCTCTTCTCCGCGACGCTCGACGGCGAGGTCGGAAGGCTGGCGACCCGGTTCACCCGTAACGCCGTGCTCCACGAGGTCGGGGACAGCGGGCTCCACCTCACGGACGCGACGCACCGGTTCATCGCGGTGGAGCAGCCGCGCAAGATCCAGGCGTTGATCCGCGAGCTGGCCGCCGATCGCGGACTCACGCTGGTCTTCGTCCGAACGAAGTTCGGGGCCGACCGTCTGGCCAGGAACCTGCGCAGGGAAGGCTTCCGAGCCGGCGAGCTCCACGGCGGCATGTCGCAACCGCAGCGAGAGCGGGCGCTCGGCCGGTTCGCCTCCGGTGCGAACGACGTCCTCGTCGCCACCGACGTTGCGGCGCGCGGACTGGATCTGGACGACATCACCCACGTGATCAACTTCGACGCGCCGGCGGATGAGAAGGCCTACATCCACCGTGTCGGCCGAACGGCGCGAGCGGGTCGTGGCGGTGAAGGCGTAACGTTCGTGACACCGCAGCAGCGCTTCGAGGTCGGCCGCATCGCGAAGAAGCTCCAGTTGCATGCAGAGTTCGCACGCGTGGGAGGGCAGGTACAGAAGGAGGACGGCATGGCGAACAAGGACAAGGGCGGAGCGAAGAACAAGAAGACCGCCAGCAAGACCCTCAAGCAGAAGCGCGAGGCGAAGCGATCGAAGGGTACGTCGGGTTCAGCCGGCTCGGTCCGGACGACCGGTGGTTGATCAGGCGACGATGCGAGAGCCGAAGCGAGAGCTCGCACCACGGCCACCGTGCCCTTCGTGCGGCTCCGCGCATACACAGCCGTTCACGCACGCGGGACCGGGAGCGCGACTCAACATGCGGTGCATCGATTGCGGACACCTGTTCCGGGAACAACGCGCACGCGACGACTCCCGGAAGGAGTCCAGATGAAGACCGGCAGGACGCAGGCCTTGTTCGGAACGCCGACGCGGCTCCGGGATGTGGCACGGCAGGCGAGCAAAGGGCGGCACTGCTCCGTGTTCGGCTGCACGACGCTGCTCTCGACGTACAACACCTCAGACACATGCTGGTTGCACACCGCGCCATCGACGCGGCACCCACTGGCTCACGACTGAGCCGCGGGGTCGACCTGCTTACTTAGGCGGGGCCTGGCAGAGCGTTGATCTGACGCTCGGTGAGTCGTCGGGTGCCGCGCGCGATCCTCAGGCCGGCCATCCCGATCGGGGCGGAGCGCCAGGCTGAGGCTTCGAGGAGCTCGACCGACAGATGGCCCTCCGGGTCCTTGGACACCCGGAAGATGGTGCCCGATTCCGTCCGGTAGAAGTCCTTCACGCTCATCCCGCCTCCCTCGCACGAGGGACGCGTCACGACCCGTGCGCGGGCGCCCCTTCGTCTTCGAACACCATCTTCTCACCTCCGGGCCTTCCTCGGCCGATCCCCGCACCGACGCGAACGGAGGGAGTCGGAAAGCCGAGGGAGAACCGACCTTCGCCAGGCGGTTCGGGCCGACCGGCCCACGCACTATGCCCCTCCGAGGGCTACGCTGCATGGAGCAGACCGTCTCACCCACACCGAACGAAGGGATCGCGATGGCCACGTACGAACTCTGGCGCGAGGTTGCGGGCTACCGGCCCGGTCGCCACGACAACAGCGGGCTCCGCGCCCGGCTCTCGGGAACGAAGATCGAAGACCGACCGATCGTCTCCGAGCTTCGCCTCGCGATGGAGGAGCGTGAGGCCCTCACGTTGCCTCGGAAGACATCGCGACGCTGAGCCGCCGACCGGGAGCCGCCGATCAGTAGCCGCCGACCGGTAGGAGGAGTACCGTCGAGAGCATGTCCGACACGAACACGCCCGAGACCCCCAGCGGTGGCATGGGCGACGACATGGAAGAGATGTTCCTCGACGAGGCGAAGGAGGATCATCTCGCCAACGAGGCGGAGCGGGCCGACGCCGAGGATGACCGCGAGCGGGCCGAGCTCGGCGAGTCGGTGACCCGGAAGCGACCCTGGTGGAAGTTCTGGGCGTGATCGCGCTGCTGAGCGCTATCCTTGCTGGGTGATGGACACAACCTCCACCGCGACACCGATCACCGTCACCGACGGCGCCGCCCGGAAGATCCGGCAGCTCGCGGAGAAAGAAGGCTACGCCGAGCCGATCCTGCGGCTACGGGTGGTCGCGGGAGGGTGCTCGGGGTTCGCCTACGAGATGGGCTTCACCGGCTCGCCCGAGCCGGAAGACTTCGTGATCGAGGCCGCGGAAGACGTCCGGGTCGTGATCGACCCGAAGAGCGCCCCAATCGTCACCGGGTCCACGCTGGACTTCGACACTGCGCTCCTCGGTGGCGGGCTCAAGGTCAACAACCCCCAGGCGATCCACGGCTGCGCCTGCGGCGAGTCCTTCAGCATCTAGCGGGCAGCAGCTCAGCGGCGGCATCCCGGCGGCAGCATCCATCGGCAGCCCGAGTATCCTGCCGCCCAGGATGCCCAAGGCCGACACGACGCAGTGGCGACACCTGTATGACGAGGTGGTGGTCACGGGGCTCTGCACCGGATGCACGGCCTGCATCGTGGCGTGCCCGTTCCACGTCCTCGGGTACGAGGACAACAAGCCGGTCCAGCTCCAAGAGGACGGTCCCGACGTCTGCACGCACGGCGACCGGGGTTGCTCGCTCTGCACGCTCGCGTGTCCGCGCTTCCGCGAGTGGGAGTCCGAGATCGACGAGCTCATGTTCGGCCAGGTGCGCCAACCCGAGGAGCTGATCGGGAAGTACCGCGAGATCTACCTGGCCCGCGCGACGTCGGCTGACGCGCTGATGCAGGGCCAGGACGGCGGCGTGGTCTCGGCCCTGCTGATCTGGGGGCTCGAGAACGGGATGATCGACGGCGCCGCCACGTCCGTCCTTTCGGACGAACGTCAGTGGGATTGCGAGCCGGCCATCGTCACGGATCGTGCCGGCGTCCTGGCGTCCGCGGGCAGCCGCTACACGTACAGCGCCAATCCCCTCGCCCTGCTCAAGGCTGCGGAGATGGGGTTGTCGAAGGTCGCCCTCGTGGGGATGGGCTGCCAGACCTCGGTCACCGGCGCCATGGAAGCGCGCAGGGTCAACAAGTGGCGCAAGAAGATCGCCTGGACCTTCGGCCTGCTCTGCTCGAAATCGTTCACGTACGACGGGCTGATGGTCGAGATCGCCCAGAACGAGCTGGGGATCGATCTCGACCACCTGATCCGGGTCAACATCAAGGGCAAGCTCCTCTTCTACACGGATACGGGTGACGAGATCACCTACTCGCTGAAGCAGTCGCACCGGTTCACCCGCCCCGGGTGCCTGCGGTGCCCGGACTTCGCCGCGGAGCACGCCGACATCTCCTTCGGGGGCCTCGGCCAGGAGGGCGGCTGGACGCTCTCGATCGTTCGGACCGATCTGGGGCAGGAGATCTGGGACCGTGCGATCGCGGAAGGGATGATCGAGGTCACCCGCGCGATGGACGAGGATCCCAAAGCCGTCGAGCTGATGTTCCGTCTGGCCGAGCGGTCCCGCGAGCGCTGGCCGACCCACGAGGAGCTCGCGACCGCCGGGTCCACCCCCGGCCTGATCATGGCCGAGCCCGAGACCGATTGATCGCCGCTCGACCGCG
>WNGJ01006271.1_pt1 | contig 15588 bp, 13 predicted proteins | sample 5400611 | NCBI WGS metagenome assembly WNGJ01 (sample SAMN13153375, study PRJNA577476) | soil metagenome | isolation source: 40 cm soil or saprolite under Garry oak tree replicate 1 | place: USA:California | collected 2016-06-15
CTCTTCCGAGCTTTTGCTGATTCAGGATTGGAGAACCCGGAGCCGTAAGAGATCAAATTTGGGATGTGTCAGAACTGAGACCACAGAAGTTAACAAGATGGTGATCGACAGCCTCGCCCCTCATTCTTCTCTGTGTTAGGCCATCACAATCATGGCCTGGAAGCGCATCCAATCGTTGATGGAACCCAGTGCGTTGTTCTGCCAAGGAAACGTGTTGCTTCATCGTGGTAGGTGCCCGAAAGAACTGGCGCACCTCATCGAAGGCTCTGCAGAAGCGCGCTGCCGAGGTCACACTTCCGAATCCGCGCATGGGGTAGTAGCGCTGTTTGATACCACGATGATCTTGCTCGAGTCGATTGTTGAGAGAGCGGTTGGTCCAGTGGAGCACATCACTACCAAGGGTCTCGCGGATCGCACGCGGGTAGGAGTCATGCCCATCGGGCGTCACCCGCTCTGGGGCGTGACCAACCACATCGACAGCTTGCGCAGATCAAAGCGCTTGGCCGCCTCCATCTCTCGCTTCTCGATCGAGCCGCGAATCAACCAGATTGCTATCTCGATCGATGGCTCGATCGAGATAGCATCATTTCCCTTTGACGGTGACGGAGGTTTCAACCACGTACCAGGACCGCCCTACTTGGCCACGTCGCTTAGCTCGCAGTTGATCCGCCATGAGCGGATCAAAACGGGCTTCCCAGTCTCGAACGGCCTCATGGGTGAACTCAAAGCCGCGCTCCACGAACATCTCGGCCAGGTCCCGCGGGCTCAATGTGTACCGGAGCCGCCAGAGGACGACCAGGAGCACGATGTCCGTGGGGTATTCCAGAAAGTTGAAAGGGATTTCAGTACGCTCATTGAAGGTTCGCTTGCAGTCGGAGCAGCGGAATATTCGAGAGCCGAGCGAGGTACTTTTGCTCTGTTCTTTGGTCACTCCAGACCATCTCCGTCCTTTCCCTACACGGACAGACACGGCCCGCAGACAAGGAAAGCAAGCAGCAGAGCACACAGCCCCATGCTGCAGGAAGCACCGGCTGGATGAGGAGGTCGTCACAGCGCTCAAGGTCGTGGCCGGGGAGCAGGCCGCTCGTCGGGCCAGCTCTCCCTGTGAGGGCGATCAGGCTGTTGGCCTCACGCTGCTTCCACTCCTCCAGACACACCAGGGCAGACCGAGTCAGCTGACAACCGCTCCCCTCCATGGGAGAAGGAAGAGAGCCTGCCGCTCGGAGGGACGGAGACCAGCGTGTGTAGCGTTACGCTTCTGGCTGTCCATGCGGCTTCTGAGCATGAAGGATGAGGCGGCGGATCGTTTCATGGGAGACAGCATACTCATCTGCCACTTGACGAAGCGGTTCGTTGTTCTTCACCACACGATGGATGACCATCGGCCAGTGTTCAGGGGGAAGACCGTCTTTGGGGTGTTTTGGTCCTGGCCGCCGTTTGCCAACCATCGGAGGAGGGCTGGCGTCAGGTGCTTCGTCGTGAGCAAGCAAGTCTTGCACCTTGAGATACAGGTTGCCGGAGGGAGTAAGGAAGAGAGAGAAAATTGGTGACAGAGGAGCCGAATCCCGTCGGTTCCGGTACGATTATCTATGCATTTTTCTAATATTACTTGAATACCGTGCTTTCGCCTCGACGTCTCCTGCCTGCGCTGGCTCTGGTGTCTCTGTGTGCTCGCACACTCCCTTCAGTGAGACCTTGCTGATCCCTCCTCTGCCTCCGAACTCAGCACTCATGGACCTTCCGTTCGTCCTGTTCTCTCATCATCCTCGAACTGAGAGACCAAGGAGCCAGCACAGTCCGAAGCTATTACACTTATGTCAACTTGATTTTTATTGGTATCAGGCGAAAGGAGCTGTGCTGGCAACAAACAAAGCGGTGGCAAGCTTCTCAGTGGGGCGACCCGATCAGGCGATCCCTATTTGAAAGGTGTGCTAGCCGAAGTCGTTTGGGCGATCTCGCATACGAAAAACAACTATTTGTCAGCTCAGTATCATCGTCTGGCTCGGCGTCGAGGCAAGCAAAGGGCAGTGGTGGCTGTTTCTCACAGTGTATTGGTCATCATTTACCAGGTGTTACGAAACAAGCAACCCTCTACTGACCTGGGGGCAGATTATTTCGACAAGCTGGATGTGAAGCGCGTTGAGCGTCAATATTCGTCGTCTTGAACAACTTGGCTACACGGTTACCTTGACACCAAAGGCGGCAGCATGACCTCCTCGGAGAGTATTTTCGAAGGAATATCAATGATACGGTGACCCCTCTTGTGCATCGATTCAACGAACGTTGCGCTATCTGGCACCATCATGTGAGCAGGAACGACCATACTCGCGCAAGAAGGCGGCATTGGCGCTATGAGTATCGATAGTGGAGGGGATTTCCAAACGCCCTAAGCTGATTACCGATCAACTGCCGTTCTCCCCCCCGGCAGGCTCGGCGTGCTCCATGAGCTCTTGGAACTCCTGGGCTCCGGCCACCAGCGCGCAGACACAGTCGATCACGCGGTTCAGGCGTTGCAAGGTCGAGAGCACCAACATGCTGGCTGCCGAGATTAGCACCCCCGGCGTGATCATCGCGTTGGGCACGTCTGTGACCGTATCACTCCCAGGCATCTGGCGATCCCTTGTGATGTGTAAATCTGACGAGAGATGACAGATGGTTGGCGCTCTCCTCTCAGCTCATGGGTTTTCATGCCGAGAATGGATCCAGGAACAGATAGCGTTCCCGATGCTCTTCCGGCTCCACATGCGCATCTAGATTGAGCTGCATCACCTGGATGGTGTCACCACGGTTGGCCGGTGGCCACAGGGGAAGGCCGGGGCCGTTGGGGTCCCCGGTTTTCACGAAGTGAGCATAGTACGCCTGCATCAGCTCAGAAAGCTTAGAGTCGTCCGGCGTCCACGCATAGACCCTGTTGGTCCCAAGATTCCCCATCGCATACTCAATCTCAGCTGAGTGGACAGCGCCCCGGGGAGCCGGAAGGCGCTGCGCCTCCGCCTCCGGCCCTCTTATCACACCACCAGCCAGACCAGCGACGGCATTCCCCATCTCGGGGGTCATCGGTGGCCGTGGATGGGTGTAGAGGTAGCGGTACACCGGGGCTTCACCGGTCTGGCTGTGGAGATCGCACCATTTCCAGGTGCTGTAGCCGACGAAGCTGTCGCCGGCAAGATCCGTGGCGGATTGGAGGGCTTGCTCGTATGTCGCAGCGGGGTACAGGCGCAGCGCCTCATCGGCTCGCTCACCGTATCGTGTGTGCAGGACCTTCGCAAAATTCTCCGGCGTTGGCGCCTGGGTCCCCATGAGCCATGGATAACTCATCTCCTCGGAATTCCAGCCAGCCAGCAGCGGAACATGCGCCTGCTGGCCGGCGGCGAAGATCGACGCCGGGGGATGCGGCAGGAAATAGCCGTCGAGGGTAGGCGAGAACTGTCCAAGAGGGACATTCGCCGTTGCTTCCAAGAGTTGCGAGGCTGGCAGAGCGCGGAGCGCCGCAAGCGAGGTCACCCCAATGCTGGTGGCGAACACCATTCCGTTTTGTTCTGCTTTGGCGAGCGGTATGGGGGGGAGCGTCCCTATCAAGGAGCCGCTCGACCCGATAGCTCCGGCGATGAGATGCTTGGCGAGTGGTGAAACCATCTGGGCGCTGACCGAAGTAGATCCGGCTGACTCGCCAGCGATCGTGACCCGGTCGGGATCACCGCCGAAGGCCTGGATGTTGGCCCGTACCCAGCGGAGAGCCGCAGTCTGATCCAAATGGCCATAGTTGCTGGAGGCGTGGTGTGGAGCTTCCTGCGTCAGCTCAGGATGGGCAAAGAAGCCAAACACGTTGAGCCGGTAGTTCACGGTGAGCACCACGATGCCCTTGCGCGCGAGGCTTGCGCCGTCATAGCGTGGCTCCGAGCCATCGCCAGTCAGTAATCCACCGCCGTAGAAATAGACCAGCACTGGCAGGTGATCCTGGTCCGAGGTGGCGGGTGTCCACACGTTCAGGTAGAGGCAGTCCTCGCTCATGCGGCTGGAACGAAAGCTCATATCGCCAAAGAGGGGCAGTTGCATGGCCCGCGGGGCAAACTGGTCGGCTTTGCGCACCCCCGACCACTTTGCGACCGGCTGCGGCGGCTTCCACCGCAGCTCACCGACCGGCGGTGCCGCAAATGGGATCCCTTTGAAGCTGCGAAGCCCAGAATCTGGCTCCGAAGTTCCTTCGATGATGCCATTGGTCGTCATGACGCGATTGTCAGTGAAGAGACTCCCGCGCTGTATTTCCTTCATGGAAACAACTCCTTTCACTGGATGCTTATGAGAAACCCCGCCAACAGTTCCTTGACCTGCGGGTGCAGTTTCCGTTGGAGGAAAAATCTGGCTCTGTAATGAGTGACATGGCTTCTCTGGCTTGACAGACCTCTGAGTCAGACCCATTTTTTACAAAGAGTATTGCACGCCACTGTCAATACACCTCTGGCGGGGTTTCCTTATGAAGCTTCATCTTAGTATCAGTGTCCGATTTACCAAATTGCTCCTAACTCTACAGGATTATTTAACTCTCAATCCCTCAACATCCTCAAGTTCAATTCTCCTTCCGAGCCTGCCACTTCATGTATTCAACTCATCGAACAGTTGGTAAATGACCTGAAGGATCGAACGAGAATACTGGGTTGAGGGCCATCACGTCGAACATTGAGGGCAAATTTTTTGCGTTGAATGTTCGACACCATTTCCAATGTCCGGCTTCTTTTCATGCAAGACATTTTTCAGAAGAAGAGACGTAGTACAGATTTTCATCTTTCACATCGAAGGTCCTGCTCCAGAAGCGGTCCCACCCGTGTGGCTTCTGGATTGATCGAACCTTGAGCGCACAATTCGATCATTGGAGTGAATTCCGCCGAACCTTCACGTCATTTACCAGTGCCTTGTTCGTTAGTGGTAAATGACCCGAAATGTGGAGCAGGTTTGGCCCTCAAACATGAGCACTTGACCCCAAGAGTGAGCAGCCCAACCATCGACGACGAGAGAAGCTGCCTCTGGACGGGTTTGTTGATTTCGAGAGGGGGAAATTCGAGTGGCAGGCTCAGAGCGCTTGTCGTTCAACGGATGTGTCATGCAAGCAAACGCTGGAGCTGGAGCCACTCGCCAAAACGATCAATCCAATGATCGGCTGGCAAACCCTGCTTCCTCATGCCGAAGCCATGCCCTCCCTGTGAATAAATATGCAGTTCGACCGGCTGACCAGCAGCCCTCCACGCACGATATAGGGCCACACTTGGCTCCACAACGATCTCATGATCATTGGCAAGAGCGATAAAGAACGGAGGCGCGTCGGCTGGAACGATGATCTCTTCCCAAAGAGCACCGTAGATCGCAGCAGCGAAATGAGGACGACTCTGCGCATCGTGCTCAAGTGCCACACCAACGGTGACTCTGCCGCCAGCGGAGAAGCCCATCATGCCAATCCGGTCCGGGGCGATACCCCACTGCGAAGCATGCTGCCGTACCACTTTCATGGCTTGTTGTCCGTCAGCAATCGCCAGCGGTTCAATCTGCCTGGTCACCTCCTTGAGCTTGTTTGGGTCTGGTAAACTCTGTATTTGCTTCACAAAGTCTTCATCGCGCATTGCCGTTGGCACGAGCCGATATTTGAGCACAAAAGCCGCTACTCCTCGTGCGCTGAGCCAATGCGCCACGTCCAGACCCTCGTGATCGATGGCGAGCATGTGGAAGGCACCGCCGGGACAGACGATGATGGCGGTTCCGCTGGCCACAGAGGGATTGGGGAGAAAAGCTGTCAGGGTCGGCTCAGTGACGTTGTGAACAACCTTGAAACTGTCCGGTGGGGGTAAAACGCTCTCCTGTTCCTGCTGGGTCCAGTCTTCGGATCCAGGGGCACCATCAGGCCAAAGAGGAATGGCTTTTGGCTGGTCAGCACTATTCATCAGAAGATTCCTCCTTCCTCAGCAAAGTCTACATGAAGAGGAAGGCAACATCAATTCCAACCTTGCCCCTTTTGGCTCCTGGTTGTTCCGGTTTTTGGCGCTGGCTCTGAACTGACGGGCTCTCTGCGGACAGGAGCGGAGCCATCCTCGTCGTTAGAGGCCTTTGAGGAACAGCGGAACCATTTTGTACGCTAAGCTGTGAAGCCTTTCCTCAAACCAGTGAAGAGGAAAAGTCAACGCGATTTCCACTTCTCAGAAGCAGTATACTCGATCTGGAGCGGTTTTTCCAGGTTCTGGACCAGCAGTGCTCACTCTTGGGGTCAAGTGCTCATGTTTGAGGGCAAAATCGGCTAAGGTTTCGGGTCATTTACCACGAACACGCAGCACTGCTTAAGAGTGCCGCGTGTTCGTGGTATGCAGCCAGGCCAAACAAGACAATCAATTCAGGAAGGATAGCGGACAACTTCGTTGAGTGGCATTTGGCGGGTGGTGCCCAACCATTGGCTGTGAGCATGAACGAGGGGGTCTGCCTGGCTGTGGAGGCAGATCAGCAGCGTATTCAGCGCCTGTGATGGCTACTTGGGACATCCGTTCGTAAAATTGGCCGTTTGCGTCAGTAGGATGTCTCGCTTTTATCACTTTCCTTGCGGTATGTCCTGCATTCCGCAGTTTGGTACGAACCTTTTCAGAACATTGTCATTCGCCAGGTGAGCAGTAATTTTATGCACGGAGTTCATAGAATACCCGATCTTCGTGCCAAGTTTTACGAAGTTTTGTTCCATTATTGCGGTTGTGCTGGCTACGTGAGACACCCGTTCCCAAAAAATGGGTCCTTTGGTAGAACATGCAACGATTCATCAACGCTTGTCGTGTCTGCTCGCACCAGTTCCCTGCACTTGCAGTACCGCTACAAGACGACTCACCTTCAACACGATCGGTCAACACTGCTCCATGGTACTTGTGGCGATTCAGCCAAAGTCAGGAAGTGGTATCATCATGTGGTGGAGTTCTGGGTTGCTCCAGCTACCTACATCAGCGTGGTGCTCGATGACCAGACATAGCGGAATGCTGAGCCGGAGGGCTGTTGGTGGAGACGCACCGAAGATCATCATTTTCACAGATGAAAACCGCCTTGATCTTCCCTGGAAGCCTGGGGAAGACGACAGAAGATGCCTTGGCGCGGGCCTACCAGGGCTCGACCATTCTTTCCTGCACGACCAGCAGTGGTGACCAGGTTGGCCTCCTGTTCGGCACGGGTCAGCCTTGCGCTGTCATACCCTCCCCTCCTGCACCTGGAACGTGGTACCTGGTGTACTTTTACGGCAACGGCATGTGCCTTCAGACCTCCTGCTACGAGTTTGCGCAGTTCCGACAGCTGGGATGCACCGTCCTGATGCCTGAGTATCCGGGATACGGGATCAGTAGCGGTCGCGCGAGCGAGTCTGGATGCTACCAGGCAGCAGACGCAGCCTACCACTACCTCACCGAGACCCTCTGCGTCCATCCCGGCCTGATCGTTGTCGCTGGCTGGTCACTGGGTGCCGCCGTGGCCATCGACCTCGCCGCCCGCAAGCAGGTAGCCGGTTTGATCGTGCTCGGTGCATTCACGAACATCCCTGAGCAAGCTCATGCCATGCTCCCCTGGGTTCCCAAGTCGGTCGTCCGCCTCTTCGTCAGGGAACGCTTCGACAATAAGAGCAAGATCCGCCGAGTGACTTGCCCAATCTTCATTGGACATGCGACCGAGGATGAACTTGTGCCCTTTGCCATGGCCGAGTGCCTTGCACAAGCAGCGAAGCCGCGCGCTCCGGTGACATTCCTCCCTATCCAGGGGTGCTGCCACAACGGGATCTTTGAAGCGAGTCGGGGCTGTGTTTGGACCGCGATCAAGGACTTTTTATCGAACTTGGAGCAAGCGAGCATCGACACTGATCAGAGCTTTTGAACTGACAGCTGGGATCATGCGCGAGTGCGATGACCACGTGGCAGATCAGTGCTGTCCCTCGTTCCAGGCAGATCCTTCCTTGACGGCCGACATGAAAATAGAGAGAAGCTGCCGAGAGCGGCCAGGGTGGGAAGCGCGTTTTCATGCACCACGACCTCCCCTTGGGAGCAGCATCATACACGCTCTCCATCAGGGAGGCCACGCACAGTGTTTGGTCAAGAAGGAGCGACCGATGATGAAAGGGCAAACGAAGAACCTGACCGGGCAGGGACGAGACGCTGTGCTGGCTACTTGGGGTATCCGTTCTCAAACAAGAAAAGAAAGAGTCATATCACTCCCTTATCACTTGCCACTTACACCTCTGATGGAGAGGAAATGGAGCTGAGAGAGATCTCTTTCACGCATTTTTGGAACGGATATCCCCAGCAGCACATACAGGAGGAGATGGCCGCTGTTGCCCTCGTTTCACCTCCCAGCTGGGAAGCAGCCCTTTCCCAGGTGCTTCCTGCCTTGTTTCGACGCGTCCCGCTTAGATCCGACCTTGCCAACTCTTTCTAGAAAGCACACTGCTGGCTCGTGTGGGCTATCCACGAAGAGGATGGTTCACGTGTCACACTCTGCGGGCACACGTGGTGTTCCAGGCGAGGGGAAACCGCCCCACTTCTGCCTGGAGCGCCGGCGTATCGTCTGCGTAAACCCACGATCAATCCGGCTTCCAGCCTTTTCCCGCCCTCTGTCCAGGTGCTCCTCGTGTCGCACCGCCTGCCTCTGCTAGACTTGTTCTGTGTCAACACGACGAGGAGCGCATGACAGACCATCTCCTTCCTTTCCCTGCACTTGCAAACACGGCTCGGGGAAGAGGCAAGGAAAGGTCGATGTGCAGGTGGGGACCAGGCGCATCCGTAAGCTCTCTCGGCTTTCAGGACATCATCGCGCCTCTGTCGGAGCAGGACCTGTCCCGTTACGCTTCTTGCTGTCCACACGGCTTCTGCGCATGAAGCAGGATACAACGGATCGTTTCAGGAGAGACACCAGACGCTGCTGCCACGGTACGGAGCAGTTCCTTTTGCTCCACCACACGCTGCACCACCGTCGGCCGCTCTGAAGCGGGAAGACCGTATGCCGGGTTCTTTGGCCCTGGCCGCCGCTGCTTGATCACCGCAGGAGGAGGGCCTCCCTCAGCTGCTTCCTCCTCAGCAAGCAGGCGTTGCACCTTCTGATACAGGATCCCTGACGGAGCAAGGAAGAGGGAAAAAATTGGTGACAGAGGACTCGAAACCCGTCGATTCCTGCGAGTCTATTTATGTAATTGTATGATAAATAGTACGACTTTGAGCAGGTGACCTGAGACAAGACGAGCCATTCCCCTTTAGAGTACGTCTCCTGGAAGCGTTCGATAGAAACGTGCTCCGTGCCTTCTCAAAAGCTGTTTGAGTGTCGAGAACCTCGCGGGCAAGATGTGAGTCCTCTCGCTGTGCGATACAGCACCCCTCCCCCAAGAGAAATGCTCTTTCCCACTTGCCATTCACTTCCATTTTCTCCTTGGTGTATCGCTCCTCAAAGTACCTTTTTCTGAACGGATGTACCAGATAGTCAGCACAAGCCATCAGAGGAGCATCATATTCACACCAGATTTGTTCATTCGGGAATGAGGATGAGCTTGCGACGAGCAGACGCAGCCTGCCGATCCCAGGCCTCGGCAACTTGCTCAAGCGGAACCATCTCCTTCTCGACCGTGCAGCGGCCAGCGGCGGCGTGTGCGAGGATTTGGGTGAGGGCCTCGGCTTTCTGCTCGTGGGTCAGCGCATTGTTGGTATAGCCCAGGATAGCATGCAAACGGCTGCGCACGATGGCCGACTCAAAGCGCGTCGAGGCTCCGGCAGCAGAGCCGATATTGACGAGCCTTCCCTCTGGAGCCAGTACGCGGGCGGCGGCCTCCGCCGGCAGACCCCACACGGGGTCGATGACGAGGTGCAGGGGACCGTCACACGCCGCCGCGATTCGCCTGCTGATCTCGTCCACGTCGCCGCCTGAGAGGTCAACGGCGGCATCGGCGCCGCGTGAGAGCGCCAGAGCGCGCCCGTCCTCGTCGCGCGAGGCGGCAATCACGCACCTCGCTCCAAGCAGCTTGGCCGCCTGTACTGCCACCTGTCCGACCGCACCACTAGCCCCCAGGACGAGCACCTGCTCCCCGGGCTGGAGGCGACCGCGCCAGGTGAGCGCCATCCAAGCGGCAATGGCGGAGAGCCCTAGAGCGGCCGCGAGATCGCTCTCAATCTCGGTGGGAAGCGCAAGCACTGACGCCTCCTCGATCAGGCAGTACTGCGCCATGCTGCCGTCCCCAGGCTTCATGCCGGCATCGCAACTGAACCACACGCGCTGTCCGGGCGCAAGGGCATCGGCTTCCATTACGATGCCGACGCCCTGCGTACCCGGAATATAGGGGAGCTTTGGCGCTCCGAAGTAGGACGTGCCAGAGGCGCACAGCAGATCCAGCGGGCTGATGGGGGCCGCCAGGACTCGCACCAGCGCTTGTCCTTTCCCGCGCTGCGGGATGGACCATTGGAGATACTCGGGTGGAGTGGCGTGCTGGCCGAGCACTGCCGCCTGCATCTCGGCGCTCATCATGGCGTCCTTTCATTCACTGCCAGTTTTGCTATCGCTGTGCGCATCTGTTCGTAAAGTACACATTACTCCTGCTGCTGCCCGGCCTTCGCGCGCTCCCGGTCGGTGTAGGTGTACGGGTTCTCAATCAGCTCAACTTCTGCCTTCTGAGGGTTCATGCCCTCGTTCCAGGCCTGCTCACCCATTTTGGATTTCGCGTACTCAACCGTTTTCGCGACAGCCTGCCTGGCTCTGTCAAGGTCAATGCCGAGGAGGCGGTGGTCGTACTTGACGACCTTGCCATCCACCATCACCGTATGCACATCACCGCGCCCGGCTTGAAACACGACGTGGCCGTAGGGGTGGAGCAGCGGGAACATCGCCGGCGACTGGTCATTCTTAATCAGGACGAGATCGGCCTTTTTGCCGCGGGTGATGCTGCCGATGAAGCTGTCCATCCCCAGAGCTTCAGCGCCGCCGAGGGTAGCCCAGATGACCACTTGCTCGGCGCGCAGGTGGCACAGCATGACGGTTTCGTTGCGTTTATGCGCTTCCATGTGCTCGCGGGCGCGGTCCGCGTTGAGCGTGGCACGCATCGCAGAGAACAGGTCGGCGCTCCACCACACGCTGGTGTCCATCGACAGGGACACGGGGATGTTATGCCGCCGGAGCTTCCACGTGGGCGGGTAGCCCTGGCCGGCGTTATCCTCGCTCTCGGCAGACACGGATGCGTGGCCGCCCGTGGCCGCGATGCGGTGATAGGAGTCATCGGAAAGCGATGACGCATGTACATAAATGGTGGAAGGGGTCATGAAGCCATGCTCGTACATCATGCGGATACTGTCGTCTTTGGTGACGCCCCACACGCCGGCGTGGGTAGTTACCGGCAGGTTGAAGTCACGCGCAACCTCGAATGCGGCCTTCTCGGGGAAGGTCGGGTCGCCGGTCACATCGAAGGCAATCTGCATGCGCAGCATATCGCCGTGCCCGTCGATGCGGCGCCGGATGAAGTCGGCGAACTCGGGGGCCTTTGTCCACTCCCAGGGAGCGCCGAGCAGGTTGCCGTAGGCGAGGACGAACCGGCCCGGGACCGCTTCGAGCGCATCTACCGCCGCGTCGGCGTATTCGACGGTTTGCAAGCCGTGAGACCAGTCAACTGTTGTGGTGACGCCGGCGTCTACGGCCTCGATCGCCGACAGGAGGTTGCCGGCATAAATATCCTCGGGACGGAAGATCTTGCCCCAGTTCAGGTAGTAGAACTGGAAGTAGTTCGTGAGGGTCCAGTCGGCGCCGAACCCACGGAGCGCCGTCTGCCACATGTGGCGGTGCGTGTCGACCATGCCCGGCATGAGAATACCGCCGCTCGCGTCGATCTCCACCGCGCTATCCGGCGCGGTGAGCTGCCGCCCGACTTCAGCGATGCGGCTGTCAACGACGAGGACGTCGCCGCGCTCAATCGTCCCAAGCGCAGGGTCAATGGTTAATACGGTGGCGTTACGAAATACTACCGGGCGTCCTGAGGGGAAGGAAGTGCTGTGTGCTGCTGCGTTCTGACTCATGTTGCTCACCTCGTTGTGTTGGGGCCGCAGGACGCGCATTGCCTGCCGAATGCCGGTAGCGCCAGAAGTCTCCTACCTCTCACGCATCCTGGTAGCCGAGTTGTGTTACTACGCTCAAAAGGATGACGGTGGTCATGAGAAGTGTCCGTACAACGGACAAGTGTCCACTCAACAATTTTACACAATAGACAAGGCTGTGTCAAGGTTATCGTTGAGATTGAGACAGGGGCCACGACACGAGCAGACGTGCTGAAAACCGGCGTCATTCCTCCTTCACAGATTTGCGAGGAGGAACGATGAACTGGACATCAGGTAGTGTTTCTGCTACCATGAGGGCAGAGAAAACAGTACCGTGTCTACTAGCACAAAGTGCCCAGAAGGAAGGGGGCTGATGTGCATAGGGGGAAATGATGCGTGGCGAAACAGGACCCGACTTCATCGAGGCGCTGGCACGCGGCCTGGATGTCATCCGGGCGTTCGAACCCAACCGGCCAACCATGACGCTCAGCGAGGTGGCTGCGGCAAGAGTTTTACAGGCGAATCTTCCTCGCTGGCACAGCTCGACGGGTCTGATATCGTGTACGTCGCGCGTGTCGCGGTGCCCAAGATCATCACCCTTGCAGTAACCATAGGCACGCGCTTTCCGGCCCTTCAGACCTCGCTTGGCAAAGTGCTCCTTGCAGAGCTACCGCAAGATGAACTGGAACGAGTGCTCGCAGAGCCGAGCCGCTCCGGCATTACACCGCTCTGGCAGCCGGATGCGGAGGAGCGCGACCGCGTTTTGAATGAAGTGCGAACGAGAGGATGGTCGCTCACCGATGAACACCTGGCGCGCGGCATTCGCTCGATTGCCGCGCCCGTGCGCGATGGCACCCATCAGGTTGTGGCCGCGCTCAACGTCACCGTTCACGCGGCGGAAACCAGCATTGAGATACTGACCGAAAAGTATCTTCCCATGCTGCTGCAGACCGCTGCCGCGATCAGCGCGGACTGGGCGCTGTGGCAATGCAGGCCGCAGATCACGTCTGGGGGGAGGACGGCGAGCGCCGCCCCTTGAAAAGCTCGTATAGACCGTCGTTCCCCTCACTCCTCTTAGTGCGTCCCTTGACATCACTTTCGATGTCATCTATACTTCTTTTACGAACGGCTGTCCGTACAACGGACAAAGACCGACATCCGAGAGCAATCACTGCACCCAGCAGGGCCTGCACACGCTCATAACGACCGTTCGCTACCACTGGAGGCGTACACCTTATGCCAGAGCAGGACAACGAGAAAACCATGCAAGAAGCAGACCGGCGACCCGGGCCGCTCGATGGCCTGCTGGTCGCCGACTTCTCGCGTGTACTCGCCGGCCCTTACTGCACTATGCTGCTGGGTGATCTGGGTGCGACGGTGATCAAGGTCGAAAGCCCCGCAGGGGATGACACGCGAAGCTGGATGCCTCCTGAACGCGACGGGGTAGCGACCTACTATTTGGCGATCAACCGCAACAAGCGCTCGGTCATCCTCGATTTTAACGATCCCGCGGACCTGCAACTGGCCCGCGAACTGGCTGCTCGCGCCGATGTCTTCATCGAAAATTTCAAGCCCGGCAGCCTCAAGCGCTTCGGCCTGGATTATGACGCGGTCCAGCGGCGCAACCCCAGCATCATCTACGCCTCCATCAGCGGTTTCGGAACTGCCCAGGGGGCGACCCTGCCCGGGTACGACCTCATCGTGCAGGCTATGTCCGGGTTAATGAGCCTGACGGGCGATCCCGATGGCCCGGCTTATCGCTCCGGCATCTCGGTGTTCGACGTGATGGCCGGGCTGCACGCGACCATTGGCATTCTGGCGGCCCTCAACCACCGCAACCACACGGGCGAAGGCCAGCATGTGGAAATAAGCCTGTACGCCTCGGCGCTCTCAGGGATGGTCAACCAGACGTCTGCCTATGTGGCCGGGGGCGTCGTTCCGACCCGCATGGGCAATGCCCATCCCAGCTTGTTTCCCTACGAACCGCTACCGACGGCGGACCTGGATCTTATTATTGCCGCCGGCAACAACGGGCAATTCGGCAAACTCTGCGAGATCCTCGGTCTGCCTGACCTGCCGCGTGACCCCAGGTTTGCCACCACCAAAGATCGCAACCGCAACCGCGAGGCCCTGCGCCCGCTGCTGGTCGAACGGCTGTGCAGGAAAACAGCTTCCGAATGGTTCCGCCTGTTAAGCGCTGCCGGAGTCCCGTGCGGCCCGATCAACAGTGTCGAAGGAGGGATCGCGTTCGCTCGCGAAATCGGCCTCGATCCCGTGGTCGAGGTCGGCGCTGGAGATGATGCAGTGCCTATGATTCGTCATCCAATTTCGTTCTCGCTGACGCCTCCGCGCCACCGGCTGCCGCCTCCGGCGCTTGGTCAGGACAACGAGCAGATTCGTGCCTGGCTCAGCCAGGCGGGACGCACCAGCGCGGAGGAAGACAATACGGATAGACCCTCCTCGGAGCAAGGCTAAGCAATGAGAGGTTCCGTTCAGCCAGGATGACCTGGCAGCCGCCTTGCGTCGAGAGGATTGAGAAGCATCGTAGCCTAGAAGGGGGACATATGGAATATCACACCGGCATCGGGACTTCTGATGCCACGAGTATTCGCCTGCTCGGACACGATCTTGCCGGCGAACTGCTTGGTCACGTCGGCTTCGGCGAGCTGGCCCTCTGGCTCGCCACGCAGCAGCGACCGACGCCACAGCAAGTGCGTGTGTTCGAGGCGGTGCTCGTCTCGCTGGCCGACCACGGCTTTACCCCAACCGCGATCGCTGCCCGCTTGACGCTGTACAGCGCCCCTGATGCACTGCAGGGGGCGATGGCGGCGGGTCTGCTGGGGGGTGGCTCGCGCTTCCTGGGTGTCACGGAGGACACCGGCCGCTTTCTGGCGGGCGTGCTAGCAAGCGTCGTGGGCCAGCTCCCGGAGACCGATGAAGAGTGGGATGCGCTTGCCAGAAGGGCAGTGACCGAGCAACGGGCTGCTGGCCGCTTCGTTCCAGGATTGGGCCACCCGGTGCATAAAACAGTGGATCCTCGCACCGCTGTGATCATCGCCATTGCCGAACAGGAGGGCCTGCGGAGGTCGCATCTGCGCCTGTTTGAGGCCATTGGCCGTGTCCATGCCGAGGTGCTTGGCCGCAGGCTGCCGCTCAACGGCGCCGGGGTGGCTGGCGCCGCGCTTGCCGACCTCGGGCTGCCACCAGAGTTGCTGCGCGGTGTGGCTCTGCTCGCGCGTGCGGCGGGGCTGCTCGGTCACATCGCTGAAGAGCTGCGTCATCCCATCGCACCCGATATCTACGCTGCGATCGACCGGAACGCCGTCTATCGACCGGCGGCCAGCAACGACATTCCAGAACAACGCTAGCCCAATTCATCCAATGCCTGCTAGCGTGCAGGCCATGTTCGAAGGAGGAAAGTATGGCAAATCTTGTCGCCGTCCTCGCCACCACCCACCACCCATTCTTCTACCGTGCCAGCACAGCGCCGCCGGAGAGCAGGCCCGATTTCGCGGACGAGTGGGTGCGCAAG
>WNGJ01003829.1_pt1 | contig 15584 bp, 11 predicted proteins | sample 5400611 | NCBI WGS metagenome assembly WNGJ01 (sample SAMN13153375, study PRJNA577476) | soil metagenome | isolation source: 40 cm soil or saprolite under Garry oak tree replicate 1 | place: USA:California | collected 2016-06-15
CCGCGAGGCCAGGACAGGCACCTCGCCGATCCAGCGCGGCAGGATCGAGCGGTAGGGCAGCGCCTCGGCCGCGAAGCCGTCCGAATCGAAGCGATCGAGCAGCTCGCGCGCGCGAGGTCCCCAGACGCCAACGCAACACAGCGAGCTCGTCAGGTCGGTCATCTGGACGGTTCCGTCGCCAGGGAGATGCCCTCGGAGCCATGCTTCGTCGAGAGCTCCAACCGAGGCGCCGGTGACCACCATGAAGCGGTCCCGGGCGAGCCGGCTGACCGTGAGGTCGGCCTGGATCCCGGCGCGGTCGTTGAGCAGCGCGCTATATGTCGTCCGGCCCACCGGCGTGTCGACGTCGTTGGCCGCAAGTCGTTGCAGGAAGCTGCGTGCCCCCGGCCCGCTGAGCTCGAGCTTCTGGAAAGGTGTCAGGTCGAAGAGACCGACGGAATCGCGCACGGCGCGATGCTCTGCCCCGATTACCGGCGACCAGCCGATCGCCGCCCAACCCGTGCGGCCGGGCCAGGTGGCCGGGGCGGCATCGAGCAACTGCTGGTTGGCCTCGTACCACAGAGGCCGTTCCCATCCGGCTGTCTCGATGAACCTGGCGCCGAGGGCGCGCTGGGCCTCCGCGAATGGTGTCATGCGAAGGCCACGCAGATCGAGTGCCTGCTGGGTCGGGTGGACGATGTCATACACCTCGAGGTAGCGCTGTCGCGCCCGCGCTCCAACATACCTGGGGCTAACCCCATGGCGGGTGAAACGCCGGATGTCGCATTCGTGCATATCCCACTCGGGGGCGCCGCCCACGATCCACTCGGCCAGGGACTTGGCCACTCCCACGGCGTGGGTGATCCATACGGCCGCAGCCGACCACAATCCCTCGACTCCGGGAACGGGCCCGACCAGCGGCATTCCGTCGGGCGTGAACGAGAAGACCCCGTTGATCGCCCGTTCGAGGCGGAGCCCGCGCAGCGCGGGCAGGAGCAGGTCCGCAGCATCCCGGGAACCGGCGAAGTCGGCCGGCGCGAAGGGCAGGATCGCAGGAGTCTCCCCGGGTCCCAGGCTCCGCTCGAGAACAGCTGGATCGATCGGCCTCGGTTCGTGCCGGTACGAGCCCAAACCGTAGCGCTGGCCAACCTGGCGGAAGTACATCGCCCTGTCCTGGTGGCGCAGGATCGGGTGGCGGATGAGCTCGGTCTCCGTGGCGAGCGCCGGCAGGGGCTCGGTGATCGCGTACTGGTGCTGCATCGGCACGAGCGGAATCGGGACACCGGCGAGCCGGCCGGTGAGCGGTGCCCAGATCCCGGTCGCGATGACCGCGGTCTCCGTCACGACCCGCCGGCCGCCGGCTCGCACGGCGCGGACGCGTCCACCGGCGACGTCGATCCCCGAGACGGGGCAATCCCACAGGAAACGGACTCCCTTGTGTCGCGCCACGGAGGCCATTGCGTCGGCGCAGGCCACGGGTCGCGCGGCCCCGTCCTGCGGCACGTGGAGCGCCCCGAGGATCCGATCGCTCAGGAGCGGCAGCCTCTCCTGGGCCTCATCTCGGCCGAGCAGCGCCGACTCGACGCCCCATGATTGGGCAACGCCGTGCTTGCGATGCAGATCCTGCCAGCGCTCCGGGGTCCAGGCAACTTCCAGGCTGCCCACCGACGCGAACGTCGGGATATCGCCCGCCGGTCCGGCCGAGGCTTCGCCCGCAGGTTCGTCGCCCGCAGGTTCGTCGCCCACAGGTTGGTCGCCCACAGGAGCACGGTCCGGAGGAGAGTTGTTCGACACGCCATTCCGGTAGCGCTCGATGCTGGCCGTCGCGAAGCGAGTCATGGTCCGTGAGTTGTTGATCGAGAACACCAGCCCGGGAGCATGCGACGTCGAGCCGCCGGTGTCCGCAGAGGCGGCGCGCTCCAGCACGATCACATCTGAACACCCGAGCAGCGCGAGGTGTTCGGCGATCGCCGATCCGACGATCCCGGCGCCCACGATCACGACCTGGGCGGAGTCGTTCATCCCTCCTGCGATCGACTCAAGCAGGGTTCGCGGGTGTGGTGGCGGCGGCCACCACGTCGTCGGGCCGGGCCATGCGGGTCAGCTCCGGGACGAAATGGCAGGCCACCGCGTGGTCTGGCTGGGCTGGCTCGGGGGCTGTCAGCGGCGGCTCCGTCGACACGCAGACCTCCGGGTTGCCCAGCCGCTCCCGCAACCAGCAGCGCGTGTGGAAGCGACAGCCGGAAGGTGGTGAGGATGGGCTCGGGATGTCACCCTGCAGGATGATCCTGCGGCGGGATCGCTCGGCAGCCGCATCGGGCACTGGAACGGCTGACAGCAGTGCCACGGAGTACGGATGGAGCGGCCGGGAATAAAGAGCGTCTGATGACGCCAGCTCGACCAGCTTGCCCAGATACATCACCGCGACGCGATCCGCGATATGCCGAACGACCGCGAGGTCGTGGGCGATGAACAGGTAGGTCAGGCCGAACTCCCGCTGGAGGTGCTCGAGGAGATTGATCACCTGGGCCTGTATCGAGACGTCGAGCGCACTGATTGGCTCGTCGCACACGATCAGCTCGGGCTCTACGGCCAGCGCTCGGGCAATGCCGATGCGTTGTCGTTGACCGCCCGAAAACTCGTGGGGGTAGCGGTTCACGAACGCGGGATCGAGTCCGACCAGCCGGAGCAGCTCGGCAATCCGACCCGATCGCGCCGGGCCCGTGGCCAGGTCGTGGGTCCGCAGCGGCTCGGCCAGCGTATCGCCCACCGTCTGCCGCGGGTCGAGCGACGCATACGGATCCTGGAAGACCATCTGGAAGCGCCGCCGCTGCCGCCGCAGGGCCGAACCTCGCAGGGCCAGCAGGTCCATGCCGTCCAGGCGTATCGCGCCCTCGCGAGGCTCGATGATCCGCACGATCGTCCTGCCCACGGTCGTCTTGCCGGAGCCCGACTCCCCAACCAGCCCGAGCGTCTCCCCGCGCCGAATCTCGAAACTGACACCGTCCACCGCGTGGACCCACCCGGTCGTCCGCCGGAGGATCCCGCCGGTCACTGGGAACCAGACCCGCAGGTCGGCGACCTCCACGAGTGGTCGCTCCGCGGTGACCTCCGTTCCAGAGTTCGCGTGCGCGCGCGGGGGTTGTGTCCTCTTGTCGACCACGTTCCTTCAGCCCTGGCTAGGCAAGATGTCGGTCAGGCCGACAACTCGACCACGACGGCGATGATGATGAAGCCAAGGAGGCACGCCATGGATAGTGAAACCCGCCGCAGCCGGCTCGTCGGCTGCTACGTCACGATCCCGACGATGTTCAAAGACCCGGATCTGGCGGTCGACTTCGACGCCATCAGCCGCCATGTCCGATTCCTGGTCGACGGGGGGCTCCAAACCGGGAGCGCGGTTCTCCTGGCCGGGGGCGCTGCGGGGGACTTCTCGACGATGACGTTCGATGAGCGAGCCGCGGTGGCGGAAACGGTCGTACAGGCGGCCGCCGGACGAGTGCCGATCGCGATGGGCGGCCAGACGACCAGCACCGCCGAGCTCGTCCGGATCATGCACGCCGCAGAACGGATCGGCGCCGACTTCGTCCAGGTCTCGCCTCCGTTCTACTTCGAGCACACCGAAGATGATTTCTACGAGCACGTGCTGGCCGCCGCCGAGGCAGCCGATGTCGGGCTGATCGTGTACAACACGTTCTGGACCAGCCTCGGTATCTCGGGTGCCCTCGTAGAGAGGCTCGCCGAGATCCCAAACGTGGTCAGCCTGAAGTGGTCGACACCCGACACCGGCATGATGTCCTTCGAACAGATCATCGCGCGCTTCGCCGACCGGTTCGCCATCATCGACAACCAGATGCGGTACGTCGTCAGCCACATCCTCGGGGCCCGCGCCATCGAAATCCACGTCGCCAACTACTGGCCCCAGTGGGCAGTCGGGCTGTGGGCCATGCTCGAGGGCGGAGAATACGTCGCGGCACAGCGGGAGCTGGTCCGGGTGGCGATGCCGTTCATGGCCCTGTGGGCGGAGATGGAGTCGTTCACCGGCGGGGATGGCTACCTGGACAAGCTGTGCATGGAGATCGTGGGGCTCCCTTCGAGTCGGTCGAGGCCGCCCACGCGAGACGTTCGGCCGGCCTTTAGCGAGAAGGCTCGCCAGATGCTGCTTGCGTGTGGCGTGCCCGGAGTGCTTGGCTGACCGGGCGCTCACCGAGTCGAGGCTCAACGATCCGACTGGCCGCGCGGGTCGACCGCATCTCGGATGCCGTCACCCACGAAGTTCACCGCGAGGACGAAGACGACGATCAAGATAGCGGCCGGCGCCCATTGCCAGGGCTCTCGACTGAGGACGCTGATTGAGCGGGCGTTGTTGAGCAGGTTGCCCCAGCTGGGCGTGGGCACCTGAACCCCCAGCCCGAGGTAGCTGAGGGCCGCCTCGAGGAGGACATTGCCCGCCACGGCGATGCTCGTGTAGACCAGCAACGGGGCGATCGCATTCGGCAAGACGTGGCGCACGACGATGAAACGGTCCTTGACTCCCAGGACCTTCGCGGCGACAACGAAGTCTGCCTCGCGCAGCTGCAGGAACTGGCCCCGGATGATCCGAGTCGGGATAGGCCACGTGATTACCCCGATGAGAATGATGATGTTGAGAATGCCCGGCCCCACGAACGCTGCGGCGAGCAGCAGCAGGATCCACAACGGGAAGCTCATGATCACATCGACCCCGCGCATGATCACGAAGTCAAGCGAGCGGTAATAGCCTGCAAGAGATCCAACCACAAGGCCGATAACTGTCGAAAACAGGGCCGACACGAGACCCACCACCAACGACACACGCCCGCCGAGCAGCGTCCGCGCGAATACGTCCCGGCCGATCGCGTCCGTTCCGAACCAGTGAGCCGGGCTCGGTGGCTGATGGCCGTGGAACAGCTCCTGGTCGTAGGCCGCTTTCTCGGGAACGACGATCGCGGCAACGACCAGGATGACGATGATGATCACTCCGACCATTGCCAGGCGGTGGCGCCTGAACCGAATCAGCGTCCGTCGGAGCGGGGATTCAGAGGTCCGCTCGTCGCGGGTGACAGGTCGGGCGACGGTCTCTGCGGTGGCCACGTCGTCGGGCTCAGTACCTGATCCGCGGATCGACAGCCGCGTATGCGATGTCCGTGAGCAGGTTCGCGGAAAGGACGACGATGGCAAAGATGAGGGCGATGCCCATGATCACCGGGAAATCCCGCCCGTTGGCCGCGTCAACGACTCGGAGCCCCAGGCCGGGCCAGGTGAAGACGGTCTCCGTGATCGCGGCTGCTCCCACCATGTCCGGCAGGTAAACGCCGATCACGCTCAGGATGGGGACGAGGGCGTTGCGTAAAGCGTGGCGCACGATGACCGTGCGGCTCGGCAAGCCCTTCGACTCGGCGGTCGTGATGTACAGCGAGTTGATGACCTCCAGCATGGCCGCCCGTGTGTAGCGCATGAAGATGGCCACGTAGCCAAACCCCAGGATCATCGCCGGTAAGGCCAGGTGCCCGAGGAAGTCCGGGATCGTGAACGGCGCGGCCGCCGTTTGCATGCCGCCGATCGGAAAGATCCCGAGCAGCAAGCCAAAGACGTACAGCCCGCCAATGCCGGCCAGGAACGACGGCGTGGACAGCCCCAGAAAGGCAATTCCTGTGAGCGCGAAGTCGAGCCTCGAGTACTGGCGAAGCGCCGAGATCACGCCAAGCGGGATACCGAAAACGACCCCGATGACCAGGGCGGTGAGCATCAAGGCGCCGGAGGCGAGCAGGCCGTTCCAGACGATGGTGTTGACCGGCTCACCGGTGATGGCTGCATAGCCCAGATTGCCCTGCAGCGTCTGCCCGAGCCAGGCCAGGTAGCGGATCGGCAGCGGCTGGTCGAGCCCGAGCTGGTGTGACAGCAACTGTCGTAGTTCCTGATTGCCGGCCATCTCCGGGCGCAGGTAGGCATCCACAGGGTCGCCCGGGGCGAGGGCAACGAAGGCGAATAGCAGGAGTGTGATTCCGAACAGAATCGGAATCGAGAAGAGAATTCGCCGGGCGATGTAGGTTGGCATGGGCCCCGCAGGAAATGGCTAAGGGCGGAGTTAAAGCCCCGCCCTTAGCCCGTTCAGCGTGGAGACTGGCCTTAAGGCTTGACGGACCAGGTCTCGGACGCGTCGTAGTACGAGCCGCCGCCGGGAGCCGGCGTGAGTTGGAAGTTGGCGATCTTCTTGTTGACAATCCAATAGCGGGTCGTTTGCCACATGATGTTCCAGGGCATGTCGTCCGCCAGCACCTTGCACAGCTGCTGGTAGATGGTCGCCCGTTTAGCCGTATCGAACGTTGCCCGGCCCTGCTGGATCAACTGGTCGACCTGCGGGTTCTTGTACACGTAGCCTTTCCAGCCATTGTTACCGGCGCCGGACTCCTGCGACGCAGTGGACAGGAAGTAGCTCGCCGCGATGTTGCCGTCCGGACCGTTCTGAGCCCCCAGGAAGGAGACCTGGGACTTGCCGTCGGTGTAGTACTGCTTGGTCCACGCGGCCGAGTCCATCTGCTTGATGGTGACTTTCAAGCCCACGTCGGCCCAGTTCTTCTGGATCGCCGTCATGACGTTCAGCGAGAGCGGGTCGTTGTAGTACGTGTCGAAGATGAACGTCGGCAAGGACGAAACGTTCACCCCTGATTGCTGCAGGAGGGCCTTCGCCTTGTCCACGTTGTAGTCGTACATCTCGGTATCCGGCGCCACGTAGGCCGGATTCCCGAACAGGCAGGGCAATGCCGTGCCCTTGCCGTTATACAGGTTGGTGATGATCGACTTGCGGTCGATCGCGAATTCCATGGCCTGCTTGAATAGCTTGTTGCCGAATGCCGGATTGACAAGCGGGTTGAAGACGACCGCGTTATCTACCTGCGAAGGGCCCGCGATGATCGTCGCGTTGGCGTTCCCCTGCTCGCGCTGGACCTCGTCGGCGGTCAGGTAAGTGAAGTCGATCTCGCCCTTGTCGAACGCGATCAGGGCAGTCGCCGGGTCCTTGAACTCCTTGCGGACGATCTTGTCGAGGACCGGCTTCCCACGCCAATAGCCGTCATACCGGCTGAGCTCCATGAACTGGCCGGCCTGGTAGCCAGTGATCTTGAAGGGACCCGTGCCGACCGCCTGTCCGGGAGTGGTCCAATATGGCGCCTTCGTGATCTGGTCGAGAGGGATCGAGCTCAGGGATTTCTTCTGGACGATCCACATGACCGAGAGCGCGTCCAGCATGGCCGCATTGGGCTGGTCGGTGGTGATGGTGACTGTCTGCGGGTCGGGTGCCTTCACGCCCGCAAGGGTGGTGCTCTTGCCGCTCTTCACATCGGCGGCGCCCTTGATGTTGCTGATGCCGCCACCGTAGACACAGCCGACGGCCTTGCTCTCGCAAAGCGTGAGCGTGAAGACCACGTCGTCGGCCGTGAACGGCGTCCCATCCTGCCACGTCACACTCGGCTGCAGGTGGAATGTCCAGGTCAGCCCGTCGCTCGACGACTCCCAGGTCTTGGCGAGAGCCGGGACGATCGCACCGTAGCCGCCCGTCGTCGTATCAATGCTGTAGGTGACCAGCGGCTCGTAGATCTTGCTCAGGAAGTGTTGATCGCCGCCCGCGATCAGGGGGTTGGCGTTCGCGATGCCGACACAACACGGGCCCACCCAAGCCCCCGTGAACGTGCCGCCCGTCGTGGCCGCCGATCCACTGGCGCTGGCACTGCCCGCGGCCGAGGGACTGGCAGCGCCGGAAGAGGCCGCCGGGCTAGGTGACGCGGTCCCGCTGCAGGCAGCGAACACCAGCGCGAACACCGCCAAAACGCTTGTGACCCTCGACCACCCGCCGGGCGCCTGATGACTTCGCATCGGATGAGCCCTCCTCCTGGCTGCCGGACGCATCTGCCGTGGCCGAAGCCGGCCGTGGCTCGACACAGGCTCGAAGACTAACACCGATCGATGGCTGGAGATCAAGTACGACTTCAATCCAGCCGTCAAGATGAAGAACCACCATGACCGGTCAGTCGGCCAGCCCTGGATGGCAGGAGAATCCGTTGATGACGATCGGCGTCGGCGTCCTTGGAACGGGGTTCATGGGACATACCTGGAGCGAGGTCGCTCGGCGGCACGCAAGCGGCACGCACCTGGCCGCCGTCGCCGGTGGGCGTCGAGCTGCACAGCTCGCATCCGACTACGACGTGCCTCTGTCGCCCAGTTTCGAGGCGTTGCTCGCACGGGGCGACGTCGATCTCGTCGTGCTGGCCACGCCGCCGGATGGGCATCGCGATCAGGCGATTGCGGCCGCTCGCGCCGGGAAGCACGTTCTCGTCGAGAAGCCAATGACCGCGACCGTCGCCGAGGCGGCCGAGATGGTCGATGCGGCGGACGCGGCCGCGATACGCCTCGGGGTCGTCTCCCAACATCGCTTTCGCGGCGCGCCCGTTGCGGCCAAGCGAGCCATCCAGGCCGGGCGGCTCGGACGCCTCCGGATGGCACGCATCACGGGCGGTGAGGTCGGCTGGTGGGACATGGACAGCCGCGGCGACATGTGGAAGAAGGACCCGAAGATCCAAACGGCTTACGCGTCCTGGGCCGCGCACGCCTGCGACCTGCTGCGCTGGATGCTCGGCCGCCAGGCGGTGCGAGCCTTCGGGCAGGCGGTGTCGTATTCGGGCTTCGTGCCGAACGAGAGCGCAATGGTGACCTACACGTTCGAAGACGGCACGATGGCGGACGTCTGGATGACGTACGAGCTGCCTGCGCCCGGGCTGGGCAGCGGGCTCCAATACCTGCTGGTCGGTTCGGAAGCCATGCTGACCCTGGACGTGTACGGGCAGGTGCAGCTGAGCAGCGCCGCCGGCTGGGAGGTGATCTTCGAGCAGGAGCCATTCGACCCGCTCGACGCCGTCGACCCGAAACGGCTGCAGGCCTACGCTCGCCAGCTCGAAGACGTGGTCGCCGCGATCCAGGCCCGGCGCGACCCGCTCGTCAGCGGCCGTGAAGGGCTGCTGACCACCGAAATGCTGGAAGCAGCGGAGCGCTCGTTCGCATCGGGCGAGGCTGTCGACCTGCCGCTCGGTGCGTCAACCGCTCCACGCTGATCGGCGCCAACGGCCCTTGGCCGGTGGTCGGGACGTTCTACTTCTTGTCCCGGCGGGCACGCCAGCGCACACGAGCCGCCTCTGCTTCGTAGGCGAAGGCCTGCGCCGGGTTGTCGATCGTCATCCCATGGATCTGGTCCTCGCTCACGCCCCTGGCGCGAAGGAGCGGCAGAAAGTTGCGAATGACGTTGGCGTAGCCCGGACCTCCGTACGCCTCCAGCTGGTCGCGCTGGCAGATGTCGTTGCCGAGCAGAACCTGTCCACCGAACCCTTCCTCACACAGCGCGGCGACGTTGTCGGCGCGGACTTCGAGCGGGGCGTACCCGGCGCTGAACCCGAGATTGTCCACGCTCAGCCAGGCTCCCCGTTCGGCGATCGGTCGAATGGCCGCCGGGCCGATGCGGTCTCCGAGATGACTCACGACCACCGATCGGGGAGCGACTCCCTCTTCTTTCAACAGGTCGAGCTGTTCGATGGCAAGTTCTCCGAAATGGGTCGTGTGGGTCACGATGGGACAACCGGTTTGCCGATGAGCGCGCGCCGCGGCACGAAAGACGCGCTCCTGGGCAGGGCTGATGCCTCGCCGCTCGGTGCCGATTTCACCGATGAATCCGGGCCGGATCCCGGTGCCGTCCACGCCTTCCGTCAGCTCGCTCACGAGCCGCTCCGCCAGTCGATCTGGCAGCTCCTCTGCAACGTAAGCGGGATATACCTTCTCCCGATACCAACCCGAGCCCATCACGACGTGAACGGCCGTCGCCTCACTGATCCGGCGCAGCGAAACCGGGTCGCGGCCGAGGCCGACGTTTGTCGGGTCGCAGATGGTTCCACCGCCGACCCCGCCGAACCGGCCCACCTCGTCGATTGCCAGCTCGACGTCGTCGATGATCCAGCGGTAGTCGACGGCGCCAAACACCTCATAGGCGTCGACCAGGATGTGGTCATGGGAAAGGACGACGCCGAGCTCGTCCGGGCGGACGGGTCCGCGCACCGTCACGACCTGCCGACCGAGGTCGTTGCCGGCGATCATATGGGCGCGGCAGGCCGCTGCGCGTGCCTCCCCGAACGCCGCCCGGCGACCCTTCGACTGCACAAGCGGAAAGCCTCGACGACCAGGTCGACCTCGCCGTCCTGCAGGTTCTCGGGGTCAAGGCGGAGGCGTCCGAATTCAGCCGCTCCGTCGGCGACCATCACCAGCGGGTCCAGGTCTGCAAGTTTCCGAACCAGCTCGACCGCGGACCTTCCATAGGTCCGCGCGTCCACGGTGACGGTGGTGCTGGCAACCGGCCGGCGGTCCGGTTGGATCCGCTCGACCGCAGCGCTCAGGCCGTCGATCCTCGCCAGTCCTGCGGCCAGCTCCTCGGCCATCCTGCCCCATCGCGCCGCGTCCGCCGCTTCGTCACGAGCGAGGTAACGCTCGAGAGCGACGAGCAGGCCCACGATCTCTTCCTTGCCGGCCTTCATGGGCCGACCGATCCCGTGCCCCGGCGGCCTTCGGATGACCCCGGCCTCGAGCAGCGGACGGCGTGCCCAGGTGGATGCCTGGACGTCCATGTCCTGGTGCTGCAGCGAGACGGACAGAAGCAGGTCGGCTCGGCCCGCGAGGATGCCCGACGCCTGTGGACCGCGAATGGACTTTCCGCCGCTGAAAGCGACGAGGTCTGCGCCGGTCGCGGTGAAGCGGCGCAGGTTGGATCGGGGCGGCAGACAAACCGACGCATCCACGATCACCGGAAGATCGTGCTCGTGGGCAGTCGCCACGAAGTCGGCGAGCGGCAGGCCGACGGATTCCAGCTGTGCATGATAGAAGGCGCCCACCGTCCGGGGGCCGATCGCGGCCTTCATCTCGGCCGTCATCCGTGCGAGCGTCGCCGAGCCGTCGCCCCCGAACTCGACCAGTCGAGCACCGGCCGCGCGGACCATGTGGTCGTACGGGTTGCGATGCACGCGCTGGACGAGAACCTCGTTAGGGTGGTGGCCGGTGTCGGGCAGAAGCTCCATTCGATCCGGATCCATGCCCGCGAGAACCGCCGCGGTTGCAAGGGTCACCCCGGCCGCCGCGCCCGAGGTCACGTAGCCCGCCTCTGCTCCGGTGGCCGCAGCGATGATCCGGCTCGCAGCGTCCTCCAGGTCGCCGATCCGAACGAACGATCGCGCGGCTTCGCCCATTGCCGTGGTGACTTCAGGGTCCATCAGCGTGCCGCCGGCGAGAGTTGCACAGCCACGGGCGTTCACCACCCGCCGCACCCCGAGGCGAGCGTAGACAGGCGCCTGGCCTTCCGCCTTGGTGTCGGAAGAGCGGGCCGTCGCCGCCGCTGCCCCGTGCAGTCGTCTCGCCCCTGCTGGAGCTCCCGGAACTGTCACCCGGGGCGATCTTCGTCGAGGGCCATCGCGGGGGTTTCGGAGGTGCCGGCGGCGACCAGCCTGATCACGTTGCCGGTCAGGCTGCCCACGAACACGTCGCCGGCCGCGGAACGGTGAACCGAGTGCCCGGGCGCATCCAACGACCCCAGAACGCGGCCGCTGGCGAGGTCGAGTCGCATCAGCCTGCCGGGCATGCTGTCGTACCGGAGGATCTCGTCCAGGCTGCGGAACGTCATCACCCAGACCTCGTCGCCCGCCGTGATGTCGATGCCTTGGGTGGCGCCCAAGTGAGTCCAGCTGCTCAGATACGTCCCGTCCTGGTCGAAGATCTGGATGCGCTCGTTGGCTCGGTCACTTACATAAACACGCCCTTCGCGATCCGTCGCGAGGGCATGCGGGGTGGCGAACTCGCCGGGCTCCGAACCTGGGCGTCCCCAGGCCGAGATGAATCGGCCATTCCGATCGAAGCGCACGATGCGCGAGTTGCCGTAGCCGTCCGACACGTACACGACGCCATTGGCCCCGAACGTAACGTCGGTTGGGCGATCGAACGTAGCCTCGTCGGCTCCCGCACGGCCCGGCGTCCCGAGGGTCCGCAGCAGGCGACCGGCCCGGTTGAACTTGAGGACGCAATGCGACCCGACGTCGGTGATCCAGACCGCTCCGTCGGGATCCAGACGCAGGCCGTGGGCGATGCCGATCCCGGCACCCCACGAGCGCACGAACCGCCCTTGGGGATCGAAGACCACGATCGGGTCCGTTCGCGGGCCGCGCTGGAAGGCGAAGACGTTGCCTTCCGGGTCGGTTCCCACGGCCGACACCTGCCCGAATGATGCGCCCTCGGGCAACGAGTCAAGCCCGAATCGAGTTTCGACTCGATACGAGAGCGAGCCGCCCTCGCGCGGCGCCCATGCCGTCAGGTCGACCAGCTCCATTTCGCGCAATCTAACAGGCAGCACTGCAGTTGACCTGGAATCCGGCGCCGGAATTGACCCTCGATCCGAGCATCGATTAAGGTCAGTCCCGTGCCCGAAGCGGTCGACTTGGTGATCGAGGGCGGGATCGTCCATGACGGCAGCGGTCGCCCGGGGTACCGTGCCGACGTCGCAGTCTCAGACGGCCGCATCGTCGCGGTCGCGGCCGAGGGGCGTGACGTACCGGCCCGGCGGAGGCTGCGTGCCGACGACCTGATCGTCGCGCCGGGATTCATCGACCTTCACTCCCACGCGGACTTCACTCTGCCCGCTTATCCCGGCGCACTGAACTCGATCAGCCAGGGGGTGACGAGCGAGGTCGTCGGCAACTGCGGCTACTCGCCCGCACCGCTTTCGGCCGATCCGGGCACCGCTGCAGAACAGATCGCCACGTTTCGGGCCCTCGGCCCGGATCTCGACTGGGAATGGCGGGGCTTCGGAGAATTCCTCGATCGGCTCGACGCGGCGCGGCCCGCGGTGAACTGCGTCCCGCTGATCGGCCACGGCGCCGTGCGAATGGCCGCGCTCGGCTTCGACGACCGGCCGCCGACCACGGCCGAAGCTCGGCAGATGCATGACGCCGTGGCCGATGGTTTGGCGGCCGGTGCGTGGGGCATGAGCACCGGACTCGTGTACCCACCCGCATCCTTCGCGTCGACCGACGAGGTGGTCGAAGTGGGCGCATCCCTCCCGCATGCACGAAGCCTCTATGCCTCCCATATTCGAAACGAGGGTGCCGGGCTGCTCGAGGCCCTCGACGAAGCGTTGACGATCGGGCGGCGGCTAAGGACCGCGGTCCATGTTTCGCACCTGAAATCGGCCGGTCGTCAGAGCCACGGAAAGATCGGAGCGGCCGTCGACCGACTCACCGAGGCACGCCGCCGTGACGCCCGCGTCACCTGCGACGCCTACCCGTACACGGCCGGGAGCACCATGCTCAGCCAACTCCTCCCGCCGTGGGTTCACGACGGAGGCATCGAGGCCATGTTCGAACGTCTCGGCTCGGACCTGCCGCGAGATCAGATCCGGGTTGACGTCGCCACTGGCCTTCCGGGCTGGAGCAATTACGTCGAGGCAGCCGGCAGCTTCGAGCAGATTCGGATCGCCTCGGTCGGCGACCGTCGCCTCGCCGGGATCGAAGGGCACAGCGTCGCCGAGCTGGCGAATCGCGACCACGTCGACCCACTGACGTTCGTCTTCGACCTGCTGGTACGAGACCGCGCCGCCACAGTGATGATCGTTGAGCTGATGCATGAGGACGACGTCACGGCGGCGCTTCGCTTCCCGGCCACCGGAATCGGCTCCGATCAGTTGGCGGTAACGGGTCCGGACGCGAGCGTCCATCCCCGCTGCTACGGAACGTTTGCGAAGGTGCTGGGGACATACGTTCGCGAGCGTGGCGTCCTGGCGATGGCTGAGGCGATCCACCGCATGACCGGACTGGCCGCCGAGATCATCGGGCTGACCGATCGAGGCAGGGTCGTTCCCGGCGCCGTCGCGGATCTCGTCGTCTTCGATCCCGCAACCATTCGTGACCAGGCGACCTATGGATCACCAACGCAGCTCGCAGCAGGCGTTGAGGCGGTGCTCGTCGATGGCCGATTCGCGTGGGATGGCGGCCGGCCGGCCGACCTGCACCTCGGGCGGGTGCTTCGCCGCGAGGCCCAGTGAACGCGTCCGGACGCGCGTCAGAACGTCGGCGGACTGATGATGATCAAGACCTCTGCTTCGATGCTGCTGCGGTTGACCATCCGATGAGGCAGCTCGCGGTGGATCTTGATGCTGTCGCCTTCGCCCAGCTCATAAAGCTGGCCGGCGACTTCGGCCGTCACGGCGCCGCGAAGCACGATCGAGCACTCCTCGCTCTTGTGGCTGCCGGCCGCCGAAGCCGACGTCCCGTGAGGGGCGAGGACCAGGCTCAGGACCTCGAATTCGCCGGCCGTGTCGGCCGACACGAGCTCGTACTCGAGCTTGCGGTTCGGGAAGGTCAGCCGCCGCCGTTTGTCCCTGCGGACCACAATTCCGCGCGGCGCCGAACCGATCAGGAACTGGAACATTGGGACACCGAAGGCCTGGGCGATCCGTCGCAGTGAGTTGATCGACGGATCGCTGGCGCCCCGCTCCATCTGACTGAGCGCGCTGACCGTCAGGTTGACCTGCTCCGCCAATTGGGCCAGGGTCAGGCGCCGGCGGAGCCGCTCGCGCCGGATCCCGGCGCCGATGGATGCGGCGTCCGGGATGGGCCCGTCGACAGCGTCGGCTCGAAATTCGGCACGCTCGATCGTCGGCTCCGACGCCACCGGCGAACCTCCCTCGGTTGCGGGCACGCCACCCCACCTGGACTCGCAAGAGGATCGGTCGAGCCCAACGTCTGCACACTACGTCGCGACCATCGGAGGGTCAACCGCTGGTTGCCTGCCGCTCCCCTTTCAGTCATCTGGCCGAAGTCCGTGCACGGGACCGGATATGCTTCACATTGTCGACAATCTGCGCGGGTGTCCGAGGCCTTGGGGTGGAACCTCGGGTCGACTGGCGCTCGACAGGAGGAGTCGGTGGGATTCGGCAACCCCTTGCTGCAGCGCTGGGCTCGCGGCACGGCATCGCTCGGAGCCTGGATGACGACCGCGGATCCCCAGGTAGCCGAGTTCCTGGCGAGTTGCGGTTTCGACGAGGTGTGTGTCGACCAGCAGCACGGCCTGGGCGACCCCGCCAGTCTTGCCGCGGCGTTTCGGGCGATCGAGCTCCAGGGCGCTGTGCCGACGACGCGAGTGCCCTCGAACGATCCCGCGCTGATCGGCAAGTCGCTCGATCTCGGTGCCCTTGGTGTGATCGTGCCGATGGTCGAGACGACCGAGCAGGCGGCCCGCGCCGTTGACGCCGTCAGGTACGCCCCGGGGGGTCACCGGTCAGCGGGCCCGCTTCGGGGGCCGATCATGCGGGCCGCGGGAGCCCAGGCCGATTTCGAGCAGATCGCTGTCATCGTGATGGTGGAGACTGCAGAGGGACTGCGCAACGTCGACGAGATCGCCGCAACGGCCGGCGTGGACGCGATCTATGTCGGCCCCGCGGACCTGGCGGTCTCGCTTGGGTTGTCCTGGGATCCCGACGACTGGCGCGAATCGCAGGCGCGCATTCATGAGACGGC
>WNGJ01016482.1_pt1 | contig 15581 bp, 19 predicted proteins | sample 5400611 | NCBI WGS metagenome assembly WNGJ01 (sample SAMN13153375, study PRJNA577476) | soil metagenome | isolation source: 40 cm soil or saprolite under Garry oak tree replicate 1 | place: USA:California | collected 2016-06-15
TCTCCTATGCAATCCTGAGCGGTTCGGCAGTGACACATCGAGGCCGCATCAGCTCGTACATCCTGTAAAAGCCGGATGAGTTAACCCTTCTCGCACTCTAGAGTAGCGTATTCTGCTCCCCAAGACAATCCTTTACCGGCGATTCCTTGCCGCAACAAGCGGGAGGAATGATGGCGAGACCAACGCACCTGCTACACAGGAAAACACTGTGCCTTCCTGAGGTGAGAAGCCATGCATGTTTCGAAGGCAGAAACTGCACGCCGGTTTCTATCGGCTGCTACCACTCCAGACAACAAAACACCACACAAGTGCTCCCACCTGTTCACCAGGCATAGCCCATTTGGGACATGCTGATACACTCATATGGTATATTTCATCACATGCTGTACTATAAGAAAAAATGGAGCAAACGTTGGTCGTACTTATGACCAGTTGTTGTTCTGTACATATCGGTAGCAAGCATCAACCACCGAAGTTTGCTGTTGCTTGCGTCGTTCTCTTGACGAAGTGGGAGGTCAGCATATGTCACAACACGAACGATTGTATACTCATCCACCCGATTCGAGCATGACAGCGGGTCATCCATTTCTCAGCATGCCAACGGATATATCCTCTACTTTTGTGAAACCTCTTCATGATGGAGCGCCGCAGTCTCCCTCTCCCTATACATTTTCTGCGGGAACAGCTATTCCCCCTCCGCCACCAGACCTGTACCCACCACTTCCATCTCAGCCGAAAAGAAACCGAGGGTATTTCATCGCTCTAACTGTTCTCACGTTGCTCGTTGTGGTGCTCGGCTCCTTGGAAGTTGTTCAATTGGCAGCACATACGCTGTTGACCACGTATCCCTCTGGATCGGCGGCATCGAATCAAGCAGGTATCTCACCGACACAGCATTCGACGGTATCCCTCAAGACAACACCTGTGAGGACACTGACTCCGGGAACGATCAAAGAGAACATTACGTTGACCTGCGGCGGCTGCAATGATCCCGTTCACATAACCGTCAACTCCATCGCTCTCGATATCACGAATCTCAGAACAGTCTGGACGGTCACCTTAAACAACGAGAGTGGAGCACAACAAATCGACTACTTCGCTGAGTTCAGCCTTCAAGACCCCTTGGGCAATAGGTATGAGGGAACAGGTAAGCTCAATACCGACTTCTTTTTACGTGCTGGACAAATAGTGTTCAAAACCGAGATCTTCTCGTTTCTGCCGCGTCCAGGTATCTCCTACATACTTGTAGCCCGCCTTGGCATTTCTGGAATGACCTATGACCCTCTCCAATTCACGTTTTAGGTGGCACGTTGGGATGTTGACCGAGGTCCTGAAAGGTAGTAACTCAAGCGTATCATTACGACTCATCCCTACAAGAGAGTAAATCTGCTTGCTATGATACGTGGCAGTTCTTGTTGGAAGGGAAAATGGCTCTCTGCTTGCTCTTCATTGGTGCTTGTCCCTCTTCCATGGGTGTTCTATACTCAAGGTACTTGCCTGCTTGTGACACTCCGCAGGGGTTGAAACCCCGCAGCTTCTGACACTCCTGCATAGTCGGTTTCCTGAGAAGGTGTAGCGTGGCTACTACTCACATGAAAACCGTAGGTGGCAGGGAATATCTGAAAGGCGCTCGTCCATCCTGAGCGTTCCCTCCTGGGCGGTGCCATGCCCGTTGCGGTCTCCATGCCTCGCGAGGTCGGTAGATGGCCGGGTTTCGCGTTTGGCATCCTGGGAGAGCGCAACACCTGTCTCTTTCGAGACCCTCCCTGCACGTCGCACAGGAGCATGAGGCTTTTCCTTGAGTGGTTCCTGAGCGCGGGCGATGAGCCGCTGTCCGATAACCAGACTGGCATTGCGATCCGCATGGCCCTGCATCCCACACCGCTGACAGAGGACCAGAGGAGCACCCTGCGTATAACCCTCTGCCGGTTGCCCCTCTTGATAGCGTGCCACCAGCGCGTGACAACGAGCACACTCTCGACTGGTGTTGCGCGGGTTGACCCGACTGGTGATGATCTTCTCGTTCCATGCCTTATATTTGGCATAGGCGAAGATACGTCCCTTCATCCAATAGGCACGTTTCTCATTGCCCCGTTTACTGTATTTCCCTTTTGTGGGTTTGAGGTTGCCTAGATGCTCAAAAACGAGGATAGTAGCCTCATGCTGCTGAGCAAATTGGACAATGCGATTACTGATGAGATGGGCTATTTGCTCATCACCATGCTTAATCTTGTTCCAGAAGTCCACGTTGTCTTGTTCATTTTCAGCAATGATGCCAGTCTGTTTTCGGTTGCGTGCAATACGTCCTAACTGTTTCTTCCTAAAGCTGGATATCTCTCGGCCATGTCCGATAAAGCGGGTGGCCAGGATCATACCTTCAACAGTTTGGATGGTGCAGACCGCAAGGTGGTCGTCGAGATTGAGATCGACAGCACAAATGGTTGTCTGCAGGTTGGTCGTGACCTGCTGCTCGATTTTGGTAGGGCGAGCGAAGCGTTTCTCGATGGGCGTGTGGAGCCACCACCGCTTGCCGCGCCTGATCAGTGAGGGACTGCCCAGTTCGGCATCAGTGGGCAGTTCCCTACCGGTGATGCGCACCTTGAGCCAGGACCAGCATGTCCCCGTCCAGATTTTCAGTAGGATACTCGATGTGGTGCGCTCTCTCCATTGACCCACATAGAAGGGAACCGACTTGTCCCAGGTGCGAGGCGGGCCTGGAGGGCGCTCGGTGAATGTCTTCCCTTTGGCCAGTGCCTTCTCTTTGCGCTTGCGCCACCTGGAGAGGTGGGAGAAGAAGGAGCGAGCTGATCCAAGAGCGGCATTGATCGCGGCTCGCCGAAACATGGCAGGAATGTCCTGGGCAACCTCTTGAAGAGCCATCACGGGAGCAGGATTGCTTTGGGTGGTGTGAGTGAGCTTCTCAAGAGCAGTGAGTGCCTCTTTGTTGGAGAGATCTAATACCCTTTCATGGGCCTGGATGACTTCAGAATAGAAAGCACAGACCCGATTGAAGAGCGTTTGCGTGACAGCAAACCACGCAGCCTGATGTGGCTGATAGCTTAAGACTTGTCTAATGGTCGTGGTTGACTTTGCTTCCACCGAATGCCCTCCTGCTTTTCTTTTCCTCTTGTTCTTTTTCTCATTGCGTAAACCGGAAGAAACGAGGAGTGATACGAAGAGGATCTGGGCTCAAGCCCACAAAAACACGCCTCACCACCTGGGTTGAAACCCGGTGGCTTGCGGCGGGCTAAAGCCCTATCTTGTCAGTTTGTCTCTACAGAGTTCCTTGCCAGCACTGAGGAGGGTCTGAGATGGGTTTCTTCGACGCGAGGTTTGGAGCCTATCTTGCTGTAGCAGCGCTGCTGATTGTAACGCCCGGGCCAGATACGGCTCTGGTCACACGCACTGCGCTCTTCACCGGAAGGCGTGCGGCCTCTTTCACCACTCTGGGCATCGGGGCGGGAAGCCTCATCTGGGTGCTGGGCATCGCGGTCCTGTTGGAGCGGTCAGTGGTCGCCTTCACCGTGTGTAAGTTCGTTGGGGCGGCATACCTGGGGTATCTCGGCCTGCGAAGCCTGATCGCCAGCTTCAGGGGGAACTAGCAAGCCGCCGTGACGACACCTGCTCCGCAGGCGGCGCAACTCGGTGAACGGGTCGCCTTCAGGCAGGGACTGCTGAACAATCTGTTCAACCCGAAGGCTGGTGCCATCTTTGCCACGACTTTGCCACCATTTATCAGTCCAGGTGATCCTCCATTGCGGTTGGTGCTGATGATGCTTGCCTATGAGGCGATCCTTCTGAGTTGGCTCAACCTCTATGGCTATTTGGTCAGTCAGGCCGGGCAAAGCCGATTTGGTACACGCGTCCGTGACATCCTGCAAAGAGTTACAGGCGTAGTTCTCATCGCGCTTGGTGTGCGGCTGGCATTCGAGCAGAAGTAGAGTGTGCGTCAAGTGCTCGGGCTCATCCCCACAGATGTGAGCCTCATTCCTTGACTTTCGGAAGTGGGAAGAACTTACTACTCGATCAGCGTCAGTCAGTTCTTCGACAAGTGTTAGGCCAATCACTGCTGAAATGGAAGATACGTTGTATAACCTGCCGCATTGGTCTGATGGTGAGGATCGCAGAACTGCGAGACGGGAATTTGAAAGGGCACACCATCTCAGGTACTGAAAGAGGGAGCCGCACGGTATACACGTTCCTGCGCGCAGGATTCGGTACTTCTCCTCCCAGCTAGTATTTCTCAATCGGCCCAGGGAAAGCCTTCTCTGCCTTCTCTTCCAACTGTCTCTCATTGCGCCATACAATGATGAGAAACGCGATGATGATCAGTACCGCCAGCACGATGGTGACAATGCCTACAGGCCCCGTCAAGCGGTGGATTTCCTCGCCGAGGAAGTACCCCCCAAGCCCGTAGAGTGTGGCCCAGACCATTCCCCCAAGTGCGTTGAACAGCAAAAAGCGGCTCCATTGCATCCGGTTCACGCCTGCCAGGAAGGCAGCCCAGGCACGTAACACCGCGACGAAGCGCCCAAAGAAGACAACCTTGCCCCCATGCTTGCGGAACAGGTACAGCCCCACCTTCAGCTTACGCTCATTGAGGCGGATATAGTGCCCGTAGCGTCGCACCAAACGGAATCCCCCTTCACGACCGATCCAGAATCCGAGATTATCACCAAGGATGGCACCGCACGTTGCTGCTAGAATCACCAGAACAATCGAGAGCTGATGCGTTGCGCCAGCATCGATAGCGGCAACCAGGAGCATCGTTTCGCCCGGGAAAGGTATCCCGATGCTTTCAATAGCAACAAAGACAAAGACGGCCCAATAACCATAGGTCACCAGAATATGCTGCAGATCGGTTGTGGCTGCATGGAACATGTGCTGTGCGCTTTCTCTTCTTGACGAAACAACCCATTAGCGTGGGATGATCATCCGCCTCCGGGTTATTATACCCCAAGCGTCTGATACTTTCTGCCCCCTATTTCATGATATGATACACGAGACTATAGTCGCCACCAAGGAATCTTCAATGCGAGAGCCCAGATACGCGGTTGGCACTCATCAGGAAGCAGAATCAGGCAACCTGGACAAGTGTTCCCTTTCCTTTTTGAGTCTGGTGAGGTGATTCCTCAACGGAAACGAGCCGAGTCACAAGAACAGCAGGGAGGGCATCGCACATCTCTCCCTGCTCGTGCATGGAGCGCTCATCTGATCGCTCGCGATGCCCTCTGCTACTCTGTCTGCAGGAGGAACGCTCTTCCCCGACCCTCCAGCATCCTCAAAGAGGCTCTACAAGTGGGAAGAGGAGTCACGTAGATGATCAGTGCCACACCGCACAGCAACCCTGGCAGGATCATTCCAGATACTCGATGATGCAAACAAAAGTGAAAGGAAGAGCGCCATGGCATCCTTGCATCCGATCCGTAACGTGCATATCGCCCTGACCGTGGAGCCATTTGATCAAGCAGTCCAGTTCTATCGCGATGGCCTGGGACTAGCTGTGGTCAACAGTAGAGATGCTCCCACCTCATCCTTCTCTCTACATGTCCGCTGATTCAGGACATCTGAGCCACTTCCCTCCGCTTTTGGCGAAACAGATTCCGGTATGCGTTCAACGAAGCCGTGCCTCTTTGGGAGATGGCGCTCAGCATCATCGAACAGATCAGAGGATCAAGAGATGGACCCCTGACACAGTTTTGACGAACAGAAGAGAAGATCAGGCACCAGCAAAGGTCACGAGGAGGTCTGTGGCATAGCCCAGGAGGAAGCCGATGAGCAGTCCCCACATGACGATTTCGGGAGCTTTGAACCGCTTAGCACTCCCAAGGAGTTCAGCGACCACGTAGATAATCGCACCTGCGGCAAGTGCCAGGAACAGGATAAAGAGCTGTGGCGAATGGAAGATGATGCCTACCACCGTTCCCAGGAAGGTGGGACCTCCTCCGATCAAGCCCAGCAATGCCACAAATTTCCAGGAGACGGGGTGACCGGTTAAGGGACCAGCGATGCCAAAGCCCTCCGTCATATTGTGCAACCCAAAGCCGATCATCAACACCAGCGCGAGTTGGAGCGCTCCCACCGCTGCTGCTTGTCCGATAGCGAGCCCCTCAGAGAAGTTGTGGAGGCCGATCCCTGTGGCAATCAGAAGAGCTAGGGTGTGGGCTGAGAGCTCTGCTTGTTCAGCAACCACGCCGACGCTGGCTGAAGTTCCTTGAACGCGCCCGGCCAAAGCCCTGGTCACGACTGGGGGAGCGGTGTTCACCCGGACTCGCGCGATCGCGTAGCGGTTGAAATACACCAATCCGACCGAGCCAAGTCCGAGACCCAGAACGAGCAAGAACATATCCAGAGCGAATGTGCCCGTTCCCGTCTGTTGTGTGTGTACCTGATCCAGGGCGGCAGTGATGGGGTCGCTGGCCTTGCTCAACACGTCAAACAGTAAAAAAATCAGGACACCGGTGGCAAGCATATTCAAAAAGACCTTGAGTGACTGAGGCGTCTGTTTCAGGAAGGCAAGAGGTAATCCGAGGTAAATCGTGAGTCCAGCAAACGCTCCAAGCAGGAGAATGGTTTCCGTCGGCATCGTGACTTCCTTTCTTTGGTCATTCCCTCGTTCCGTGAGAGGAGGAACAGAACGAAAATGTGTAGTGTGTCTTCGTCATCCACCAAATATTAGGGCATGCTAATATCTTACTAAACTACTCGGATATTAGCATACCCTAAGATGGAAAGTCAAGCAAAACACGCTTGATCAGAGGATGGCAGACACAACCAGGTGAGTCGTGCGCCGGTGAAAGACAAGCTGAAACTGCTGAAGAGATACGTGTACCGTAGGCAGGCTTTCCTCTGGGCGCCTATCATGCTTGCTGGTCTGGTTGTACTCGAGGGCCATGTTTCTTCAAGAACCAGCTCAGAGCCAGCCACAGCCACACCACAACCAGCGATAGACCCAGCATGCCGACGGCAAACGCAAGGAGCAACGAAGTGAAGAGTGTATCGTAGAAGCTGAACACTCCATTTTTCAGATCGTAGATGATCCATGCAGGCTTCTGGAGTTGGAGAGGAGCATGCGTGTAGTTGATCACCAACACATCGCCATCGCTTTCATAATAATCTCCTCCCCCATTGCGCGCATACACAATGGGAGGGGTAAATGCTCCGTACAATTCATCTTTGACCAGACCCGTTTTTTCCAGGTCAGCGCCAACGGCATTTCTTTCCAGGTCAACGGTTGGAGCAATGTGATGGGTGGGAAGATGGTTGGTCCCACTGAGCTCGATCCCATGATCAAAGGAGGCTTGTCCCACCCAGACGAGTTGTCCCCCAATGAGCGTTCCGGTCTTCCAGAGTCGAATATGCCCGCGGTTTGCGACATCGTTGGTGGGCTTTTCAAAGGCCAGATCCTGGACTCGCCCAAAGACGTAGAGATTACTGACTGGTGCCGTTGGGTACCTTTTGTGAGCAAGACTCGCAACCGCAATTTTCTCAGCGGTTTGGGGGGTAATGGGATCAGGAATCAGCCATCCTGCTTGTTGAAAGCTGTACGTTATCTGATCTTTGCTCCCAACGAAGACAAGATTGAGGGGGTCTCCCTCTGCTCCTGATTTTGTCTGTGTTATGCTTGGATAGGCAGTGAAATTATACGTGTAGGGATAAAAACGTATGAGCACAATGCACGCTATCAAGAGCACGAACAACGTACTTATCATGCTCATGAATCTGATTCTCTTTTTTCTCATAAAGTATCTCATGCAAGATCCTGAGCCACTTTCATACTTCCTTCCCGTTCTGGCGAGGTCACGGTAAGTGCAACAGAGCTATCATTCGTATACAAAAAACACCACCTGGCTTCTACCTTGCTTGCACCCGACACCGATGGAGCATCGATATGCTTTCTTCGCAACGAGCGTCTGTCACGAACGTTTCCCTCTCGTCCTCCAGACGCCGTTCGTCGCACGATGACGAAGGCAGCGATGATGAGGTACACGCTCAGCACGAGCGGTACGATGCCGACAGGCCCCACCAGCCAGTGGACATTGTCGCCGAACAGATAGCCGCCCATCCCGTAGAGCGTTGCCCAGATGATGACCCCAAGGACAAGCACGAGCGAAAGCATTATACCTCGGGCTTTGGATCGGGCTATGAGCGTCCCAACGCTGCTGCCAAGCAGGCACACCACGCCCGTTCCAAGCAGCACGTAGGCGCGTTTATGCTCTCCCACGACGTGCAAGAACGAGAGATCAACGTCGAGGGCAAGCACTGCCAGGACAAGTAGCCCAAGGATAACAACCAACGTCGAGGGCAAGCACTGCCAGGACAAGTAGCCCAAGGATAACAACCGCAGTGACGATGAGCGATTGCATGCGAGTTTGCTTCATTGAAGAGTGAACCTCCCATTTCTCATCTCTTTCTCCTGGTCTCTCCAGCGTTTTCATAGAATCACATCTGCAACATGCTTCAGCGAACACCTCCGAGGGCCATCGCCAGGAGGTCAAGATCCTCCCATATGCAGTACAATAGGCAAGACGAGCAGCGACACCAATCCTGCCGCCCAACAATAATAGGCAAAAGGATAAAGTCGCCCGGTCTCAAAATACTTCATCAGAAATTTAGTGGCTAGATAAGCTACGATCCCTGCCACTACCATACCAATAACAACATAGAGCCACGTTTGAGCCGTTTGACCAACAAGTTGAGGTACTTCGAGCAAAGCAGCTAAACCAATCAGTGGTGTACCTAACAAAAAGGAATAGCGAGTCGCATCCTCGTGATTGAGGCGAACCCCTAAGCCTGCAACAATAGTCACGCCAGTACGTGAGATTCCTGGTATCAGAGCCAGTGATTGCGCGAAACCGACGATGAGAGCCTCTCTCCATGAAAGAGATGACAGGCTGCGAACCAGAAATGCAGCAGCAATTGTAGGGGAAGCAAACAATTGCTTGAGCGGCGTTTCCAACAAAACGCCTAAAATACCCGCTGGGATGACGCCGATAATGATCAGCCAACTCATCCACTCTTCCGTTCCAGTATGAACTTCGCCTTCCTTAATGTTCCTGGCTAGCGTGAGAAATATTTGCAGCCAGTCTCGCCAGAAATAAATCACGAGGGCAATACTTGTGCCAAGATGTAAGGCTACGATGATGGGTAGAAAACAACTTTGTCCGCCACAACTGGTATTGTTAATAAGATTCCCCCAACCTAATAGCCCGGGTATAATTACAGTATGGCCAAGGCTGCTGATAGGAAAGAGTTCTGTCACTCCCTGAAGCACGGCCAAAAAGATAATCTGCCAGATATTTAAGTTCATGGTTTCCTCACGCTCATGCAACAGGGGGAAGGGCATATCGTTGGGTGATCTCTCTCCTCAGCTTGGCGGATGCAACCGCTTCTTCTGAAGCAAAAGGGAACACCAGAGGAGATGGTACCAGGTGGATGGGCGTGCAGCGGTCACCCGTGTCAACGCCTGATGCCATCCCTCTCTCCTGCGAATGGCGAGTGCGGCCAGTATTGCCCTCTCCACGAGTTGCAAGAGCGACTACCTTCTCGCTGATTTCGGTCGAGTCACCAGGGCCGCAATGACGCATATGACCGCAAGGATGAAAAAGGCCACAGCATGCGTTGGATGCGAAGCCAGTGGAGGCGTCGTAGTGAGCGGGTGATAGATCCCCGGAATAAGAAAATAGACGGCTAAAGCCAGGGCGACAACTGCAACGACAATCGCGCCAGAAAAGAGGGTTCGCTTGTTCATCGATCGAATAATCCTTTCTCAAAAAACTCTGTATCGCTCTGTTGCTCACAGAGGATAGCACAACGATTAGTGTAGGGATGCCTGTCTCGTGGCTTTGACCAGGTATAGGCCTGCGATCCCGGCAAGCAAGCCGCAAGCCCCCACTGCCACCAGGACAAAGAGCACTTCGGGCGCATGCGTACTCAGCTTCTGAAGACCAATGGCCAGGAAGCGAAAGACGCTGGTGTGAGAACGCGCAGACAACATGAACAGGCCAGCAAGCGCAGTGAGCATCCCCAGCGCCAGCGCTCCGTAGCACAGCGGATGGGACAGCCGCCGGCCGAGCAGTAGAGCTGCGCTACGGTACCTGCCGAACACGCCTGCCAGGAACAACACCGCTCCCGGCGCAAGGACGGCATAAGCCCGTTCGTGATAATGGATGGCAATGTGCAGGTATATGCCGCACGCACAGGCGAGCATGCCCAGCGCCATCATGCCAGCCGACACGAGGGGGCGGCTCATCCAGCGGCGCTTGCCTCTCTCCTGAGCAGCGTGCCTCAGGAGAGACCGGGGCAGGTCCCCTGTAACACATGCCACGCGTCTGCTCAGGTCGGTGTGCTCCCACACAGGTCTGCCGCGTTGCGCTTCAGCGCCAGGGTAGTAGCGCTCCAGGGGGCCGGGCAAGGCCCGCTCCGCCTCCTCTTCCAACCGCCGCTTGTTGTGGCGTACGAAGACGAAGAGCGCGCAGAGGCCGAGCCCTGCCAGCACGAGCGCAGCGAGGCCAAGTGGCCCGGTGAGCCGTTGCAGATGGTCACCCAGGAGGTAGCCTCCCAGGCCGTAGCATGTGGCCCAGAGAATCCCTCCCAGGGCATTGAAGAGCAGGAAGCGTTTCCACTCCATGCGATGGGTTCCCGCCAGGAAGGCCGCCCACATGCGCAGCACCGCCACGAAACGCCCGAAGAAGACCACTGTACCCCCGTGCCTGCGAAAGAGGTAGAGGCCCAGCTTCAGCTTACGTTCGTTGAGGTGGACGAGGTGGCCGTAGCGGCGCAGCAGCCGGTAGCCGCCCTCGCGCCCGACCCAAAAGCCCAGGTTGTCGCCCAGGATCGCCCCGCTGGCCGCCGCGGCAATGACCAGCACTATGGAGAGCTGGTGCGTGGTTCCCGCATAGATGGCCGCGACCAGCAGCATCGTCTCGCCGGGAAAGGGAATCCCGGTGCTCTCGATGGCAATACACGCGAAGACGGCCCAATAGCCGTAGGTGGTGAGCAGCGCCGCGAGGCCCGCTGTACTATTCTGGAACATCTGGTGTGTCTTCTCCGTTCTGTGCTGTTCTGTGAATATCTGCGGAAGAGGTGAGCAGCGATGGATGGGTGTTCGCGCCTTCCACACGCTACTATAGCAGCCGAACATGAGACGAAAATGAGAACAGGGACCCATTTCCTCCCGCCGGTCGGGGAAGACGGCGCTGAAAAAAGTACCGTGTTCTCATCAGCAACTCATCTACTTCGTGTATAGTAAGAGCAGAGAACTACTGTCTTTCGTCTGCGCCGTTCGCGAGGAGTGTTGCATGCGTCTATTAGTCGTAGAAGACCATCCAGAGTTGGGACCTGATCTGAAAAAAGGCCTGGAGCACTGCCACTACGCAGTGGATCTGGTGACCAATGGCGAGGATGCGCTCGCGCAGGGGGAGACCATCCCCTATGACCTCATCATTCTGGACATCCTGCTCCCCGGTCCAAGTGGTCTGGATGTCTGCCGACAACTGCGCGAGCAGCCTCACGCGGTCCCCATTCTCTTTCTCACCGCGCTGGGTGAGGTTGAGGACCGCGTGCGGGGCCTGGATCTGGGCGCGGATGACTATCTCTCCAAGCCCTTCGCCTTCCGCGAGCTGGAGGCGCGGGTGCGCGCCTTGCTGCGGCGGGAGGGCCCCACCAGGTCACCGGTGCTGCGGTTTCTGAACATCACTCTCGATACGAGGACCCACGAAGCCAGCCGGGGCGAACGGGCGATCACGCTTTCCAGCAAGGAATATGCGCTGCTGGAGTTCTTGCTGCGCCATCCACGCCAGGTGCTGAGCCGCAGCATGATCGCCGACCACGTCTGGGACGACGATGCCGAGCATCTCTCCAACGTCATCGATGTCTACATCCGCTACCTGCGCACCAAACTCTGTGCCGCCGGTGAGCCCGATGTCATTCACACCATTCGCCACTCCGGCTACCAGTTGAAGGAGCCAGCACCATGAACGCCTTTATTCATCGCCTCTGGCCGTTGGGCATCCGTCTGCAATTGATGCTCTGGTACACCGCCGTCTTCGCGGCGCTGCTGCTCTTCACAGGAGCATTCTTCTACCAGCACCTGGAGCACTCCCTGGAGGCGAGCCTGGACTCGACGCTGCAAGTGCGCGCACAGCAAATCGCTGGGGGCATTGTGCTCACGGGTGGGACGGTAACCGTTCGCGATGTGACGGGCGATCTGCCCGGTTTCGACGCCAATCCCAACGATCAGCGGCTCTCACCCGTGGATGTCAACAACGGGGCGCTGGTGCGCCTGCTCGATGCGCACGGCAAGCTCTTGCATCAGACACCCGCCTTCCGCGCCCTGCGCGTCCCCGCAGAGAGCGTCGCGCAGCCCCTGCAGGGCACAGCGTGGCAGGGCACCGTCACCAGCAGTGACGGGCAGGAAGTGCGGCTCTTCAGCCGGGCGCTCACCGAAAATGGCCAGCTCTTCGCCGTGATCCAGGTGGGAGAGTCTCTGGTCCAGCTGCATACCCTCCTGCACAAACTGGTCGGGGAACTGCTCGTCGTGGGGCTGCTGGTCTTGCTCGCCTGCGCTCTCGGTAGTTACTGGTTGGCCGCCCGCGCCTTCGCGCCGATCCAGCGCCTGGCAGCCACGGCGAGAGCCATCAAGGCGGGCGATCTCCGAAGCCGCGTCACGGTTCCTACGGCACGCGATGAAGTGCAGTACCTGGCGCTTACCCTCAACGAGATGATCGACTCCCTGGACCAGGCGTTCAGCCGCCAGCGCCGCTTCGTGGCCGATGCCTCCCACGAACTACGCACCCCGGTTGCCGTGATCCGCAATAAAACGGACGTGGCTTTGCTCGGGGCGAGTACGCAGCAGGACTACGTCACGGTCTTACAGGGCATTAACGCGGAGGCCGAGCGCCTGGGCAACCTCATCAGCGACCTGCTGGCACTGGCGCGGGGCGATGAGGGCCGGACGCAGTTTGAACGGGAGTCGGTGCGCCTGGACCTCCTGGCCGGTGCGGTGGCGGCCAACGGGGAACCCCTGGCGGCCGAGCGCGCCATCACGCTCGAAGTGCAGGCGCCCAGGCCGGTCACGATCCTGGGGGATGAAGCCAGGCTGATCCAGGTCGTGATGAACCTCCTGGAGAACGCCGTGCACTACACCCACCCCGGCGGGCGCGTGACCGTTGTCGTCGAGGCACGAAAGAACCAGGCTCGCCTAGCCGTTCGCGATACAGGGATCGGCATCGAGCCGGAACACCTGCCGCACATCTTTGAGCGCTTCTACCGGGCCGACCCGGCGCGCAGGCATAGAGGTGGCAGCAGTAGCGGGCTCGGGCTCTCCATTGTCGAGTGGGTCGTCCGCGCCCATGGTGGGGCGGTCGCGGTCGAGAGCCAGCTTGGACAAGGCTCCTGCTTCACCGTGACGTTGCCCCTGGCCTCGCTCACCGAGGAGCGTACGCTCCCCCTGAGGAGTATCACCGCCTAGAGGCGTTCACACTCCCATCTCCAGTCTCGTGCTCACGACCTGGAGTCGCAGATTGAGAGACGACCCCGGACGGCCTCGCTGTGGGCAGGGACTTCCTGGCACGGGCGGAGGCCGCATCACACGTCAACTGGAGGCGTGGGAGTACCCCGGACGGCCAGCGGAGATGGGGAGGTTAGAGCAAGCCCACTCGAGCCCAAGCTGTGGCGGCTGATGTCCTTCAAGAAGCCGCCGCATCCTCAATCGGCAACCGCTCTGAGAGATCCAGACGGAACGTCCCATACGGGGTGACATGGCTGTAGATGAGCGGGGTGAGCGCCAGCAGGTCCTCTTTTTTCATCTGTTGGAACTGCTTCGGCTCGGCGAGGACCTGCTGGATGAGCAACGTATTGATGAATTATCTCGTGATTGCCTGGGACTGGCTGCGGTCAAGCAGTGGCAGAAGGCAGGGGCGTGATCCTGGCGCTTGGGCCTCACACCACCCTTGCACTCTTTGATGCCGCTCAAGCAGCCTTTGTTGATCACCTGGAAGTAGGTAGGCGTGTGAGTGGTCCAGTTCGTTTGGCCTTTGAAGTTCCAGATGTTGAAGCAGAGGCTTCAGCCATTCAGCAGGCTGGCGCGAAGCTGCTCTCTCACCCAACACCGATGCCCTGGGGGGGATCGCAATGCGCGGATAGAAACTCCCGATGGGATGCAAGTGACACTCTATCAGGTTGAGCTTCCAGAAGAGCAGCAAAACGAAGAGCGATCCTGAGGAGACACGCGACCTCACGAAACCAAGGAAGAACTCACAAGATGTCATCTCTACAAAACATTGGCTGAAGGTGCTCTGGTTGGCGATTACCCACACAAGTGCCAGTTCAACTCCTGATGATCCTCATGCAGTATGCACTGTTTGAAGGCACGGTACATTGGATCAAAGAGAAGCAGATTTTGAACTGAAACGGGGGAAATCATGGGAAGTGGCCATTCACGATAAGGCAGTGCTGCTCCCGATGTAGCTCCTTCCATCGACAGCTAGTGCATGAGCTGCCTCTTTATCACTGAGGAACTCTCCTTTACGCAAGAGGATCTCGCGACGGTCGCTGTCGAACAGCACTTATGTGCACGATCTTCGAGCAAGCAAGTAACTGGTGTCAGCACTGGTTCATTTCTGTGCCGACTCCCGGGTCTTTTGAAAAGAACGCTCTCCCTGTGAGAAGTCGCTTAGGAATGAGAGGGAGCAAGCTGTTGCATGTGTTCTTGACAATGCTCAATGACAGCTTTCGTTCGTTCATACACGTAGTCACCTGGCTGAAAGAATCTATCGTCCAACGATCGTAGCAACTCAATATTGCGCTGGTAGGCCTGTCGCAACATATCACAGAGGGTCTCGAGTGGTTGCTTTCCTATCAGCGTCACCATCGCAGCGTTGATTGCATCGTTCATGACCGTTTGCTGTGTTGGGTTGGTAAACTCCGCAGGCGGCATCCCCGCTACAATCCTGGGAATGCGCACACGTGCCATGACTTCCCAGCCTGCCAGGTGAGCCACAAACTCGCGTGGTCCCCACCCCTCTCTCCCTTGCGTCACCTCGCGCTGTGCTGCCAGAGATGCCGTTTCCATGAGGTGTTCATAGGCTTCTGCGAACTCCTGTAGGAGCTGTTCTTTTGACATGGTTTCCTTTCCCCTTATTGGTTGTCGGCAGGAAGGTGTGCCTCGATTTCTGTCAGGCCTGGTTGTTGATAGATGCCAAGGACGTTACCCGCAGGGTCACGAAAATGGGCATACACCTCATGCTCATCAGGGTTGACGGGCTGCACGATCGTGCCGCCTGCAGCGATGATGGCCTCGATCGTGGTCGCAGCATTCGCGACCATGATGAATACGAGCAGGCCTGGATCAGTCGAGGGAGGGCGTCCAAGGAACCATGTGCCGCTTACTTCGCCGATCGTATCGTCGAAAGCGATCGAGCCGTCGGAGCGTTGACGCGTGTGCCAGCCGAAGACCTGCTGGTAGAACTGGGCTGACTCTGCAATGTCGATGGCAGGGATTTCGATGTAACAAATCTTGCCCGTTCGGTAGTTAGGTGATGATGTTGGTGTGGTCATTCCTCTTCTGCTTTCTCTTTCTC
>WNGJ01003832.1_pt1 | contig 15578 bp, 11 predicted proteins | sample 5400611 | NCBI WGS metagenome assembly WNGJ01 (sample SAMN13153375, study PRJNA577476) | soil metagenome | isolation source: 40 cm soil or saprolite under Garry oak tree replicate 1 | place: USA:California | collected 2016-06-15
ACGACGTGCTGCTGGCCGCGATCGTGCTCGACCTGCCGGAGAAGCTCTGCGCGGAGCGGAACGCCGGCCGGCCGGACCGGGACTTCGGCCCGCACGTGCTCCGCCGCCAGCGCGGCCAGCTCCGCCGCGGCCTGCGCGGGCTGGCCCGCGAAGGGTTCCGCACCGTGCACGTGCTGCACACCCCCGAGGAGGTCGCCGCCGCCACCATCCAGAGGACCAGGCTGTACAGCGACCTGCGGCACGAGGCGGGCCCGTTCGACATCGTCGGCGACGTGCACGGCTGCCGGGCCGAACTCGAGGAGCTGCTGGCAACGCTCGGCTACGAGCTCGAGCGTGACGGCGCCGGGCGCCCCGTCGGCGCCCGCCACCCCGGCGGCCGGCGCGCCGTCTTCGTCGGCGACCTGGTCGACCGCGGCCCGGACACGCCGGGCGTGCTGCGCCTGGTCATGGGCATGGTCGCGGCCGGGACCGGGTTCTGCGTGGCCGGCAACCACGAGGCCAAGCTGCTCAAGGCGCTGCGCGGCAAGAACGTCAAGCGCAGCCACGGCCTGGACGCCTCGATGGAGCAGCTGGACGCCGAGACCGAGGAGTTCCGCGCGGCGGTGGAGCGATTCATCGACCGCCTGATCAGCCACTACGTGCTGGACGGGGGGCGCCTGGTGGTGGCGCACGCCGGCCTGATCGAGCGCTACCACGGCCGCGCCTCGGGCCGGGTCCGCGAGTTCAGCCTGTACGGGCAGACCACCGGCGAGACCGACGAGTACGGCCTGCCGGTCCGCTACCCGTGGGCGACCGAGTACCGGGGCCGCGCCGTCGTGGTGTACGGCCACACCCCGGTACCGGCCGCGGAATGGCTGAACAACACCTTGTGCGTGGATACGGGCTGCGTGTTCGGTGGCCGTCTGACCGCCCTTCAATATCCCGAACGGGCCTTGGTCTCTGTCCCCGCCGCCCGCGTCTACCACCCCCCGGCCAAGCCGTTCCCCGCGGTGTCCGCCTCGCTGCCCGCCCGCCGCGCCAGCGGCCTCAGCCAGCAGCGCCGCGAGCCCGACGTCCTCGACATCGGCGACGTGTCCGGGTCCCGCGTCGTCGAGACGGCGTACCTGCCCCGGGTGGGGATCCGCGACGCGCATGCCGCGGCCGCGCTGGAGGTGATGAGCCGGTTCGCGATCGACCCGCGCTGGCTGCTCTACCTGCCGCCGACGATGAGCCCGGTCGCGACGCAGGCCGACGGGGACCTGCTCGAGCACCCGGACCAGGCCTTCAGCGCCTACCGCGCCGGCGGCGTGGCCGAGGTGGTGTGCGAGGAGAAGCACATGGGCTCGCGCGCCGTGCTGCTCGTGTGCCGTTCGCCTCAGGACGCGGCGGCCCGCTTCGGCGTCTCCCCGGCCCCCGGTGCCGTCTGGACCAGGACCGGCCGGCCGTTCTTCCCCACCGCGCTGACGGCTTCGCTGCTGGACCGCCTCCGCGAGGCGGCCGAAGCCGCCGGGCTGTTCGCCGAGCTCGACACGTCCTGGCTGCTCCTGGACGCCGAACTGATCCCATGGAACGTCAAAGCCGGCCAGCTGATCAAGGACCAGTACGCCGCCGTCGGCGCGGCCGCCCTGGCCTCGCTCCCGGCTGCGGCCTCGGCCCTGGAGCAGGCGTGTGCGCGCGGCCTGCCCGGCGTCGGCGAGCTGCTGGACCGGACCAGGTCGCGGCTGGCCAACGCGGAGGCGTTCACCGCTGCCTACCTGCGCTACTGCTGGGCCACCGACGGGCTGGCCGGGGTGCGCGCCGCGCCGTTCCAGCTGCTCGCCACCGAGGGCGCGGTCTACCACGACCGGCCGCACCTGTGGCACCTCGCCCTGGCCGACCGGCTCGCCGCCGCAGAGTTGGCCGGAGCCGCTGGCGCGGCGGGCCCCGGGCTGATCTCGGTGACCCGCCGGATCTGCGCCGATACCAGCGATCCCGCACCGGCCACCCGGTGGTGGGAGGAGCTGACCGCGGCCGGGGGAGAGGGCATGGTGGTCAAGCCCGCCGCGAACCTGACCCGCGGGGCCAAGGGGCTGGTCCAGCCGGGCCTGAAGGTGCGCGGCCGGGAGTACCTGCGGCTGATCTACGGCCCCGACTACACCGAGCCGGCCAACCTGACCCGGCTGCGCCAGCGCGCGCTGTCGCACAAGCGCTCGCTGGCGCTGCGCGAGTACGCCCTCGGCCTGGAGGCCCTGGACCGGGTGGCCGGCGGTGAGCCGCTGTGGCGCGTGCACGAATGCGTCTTCGCCGTCCTGGCGCTGGAATCCGAACCCGTCGACCCGAGGCTCTAGCTATGACGATCATCAGTGTCCCGTACCACCTGGACGAATACCTGCCCGACCTCGACCTCCCGCTCGAGCCGGACCAGGTGGTCACCGCCGGCCTGCCCGCCGGTGACCCCTGGGAGCGGATGGCTGTGCTGCAGTCGGCGGTGGCCGGTACGGTGGCCCGGGAAGTGGCGTCCGGCGCCTGTCCCGTCGTGATGTCCGGGGACTGCAACACCTCGGCCGGGATCATGGCCGGGCTGCAGCGCGCGGCCGCCGACCCGGCCATCGTCTGGTTCGACGCCCACGGTGACGTGCAGACGCTGGAGACGACTACCTCGGGGTATCTGGGCGGGCTGGCGTTGCGGTTGCTGACCGCCTACCGGCCCGAGCTGATCGCCACCCGGCTCGGCCTGCGCCCGGTGCCCGAGGATCGGATCGTGCTGGCCGGCGCGCGCGACCTCGACCCGCCCGAGGTGACCTACCTGGCCGGCGCGGCGATCCGCCGCCGCGAGGTAGCCGGCCTGACCGCGGCCGACCTGCCCGACGGCCCGCTCTACGTGCACGTCGACCTGGACGTGATCGACTCGGCCGGACTGCCCGGCCTGCGCTTCCCGGCGCCCGGCGGACCGGACGCCGCCCAGCTCGCGGACGCGCTGCGCGTCCTTCTGGCCACTGGCCAGGTGGCCGCGGTCGGCGTCTCCTGCAGCTGGCACCCGGGCCACGCGGCGGCCCGGCACGTCGCCGCCCAGCTGAGCGCCGTCCTCGAGTAACCGCCCCTGAGTTACCGCCCCGGGTTACGCAGCGTACGTGCGCATCAGGCGCAGCGCGGTGGCGCCGGCCGGCCCGCTGGCCTGGAGCCCGGACCGAGCCGGATCCAGCCGCTGCGCCGCGACCCGGCAGAACGCCCCGGCCGCCCCGGTGATGGCCGACTCGGCGTCGGCCGGCCCGAACCGCCACACCTGTTCGCCGTCCGGCGCGGTCAGCTCGCACCGCACCGCGACCGCCGTCTCGCCCGCCAGGCTCAGCGCGTACGGCAGCGTGCGGTGCGCCAGCCAGGCGATGTGCCGCAGCCGCCCGGTATCGGGAAAGTCGGCGCCGAGCGGCCCGGCGATGTCAAGCCCGTGCGCCCAGTGCTCGGCCAGCCGGGTCGTCGCCAGCGTGGCCGGCTTGACCGTGCCGACCATCCACTGCACGGGCTGGTCCGGGTCGGCGGCCCGCATCGCGGCCAGCGCCGCCTGCCGGGCCTGCTGCCACCGGGCGAACACCTCGGCCGGCCCGGATGGCAGCACTGACCGCTCCATCCGGACCGCGGCGTCGGCCCGCTCGTCCGTCGTGTCGCCGGCCACCGCGCCCAGTCCGCCGCGCAGGGTGCCATAGGTGGCCGTGGCCGCGGCCGCCTCCTCCGACTGGGCCAGGTGCAGCACCACGTCGGCGATCGTCCAGCCGTCGGCCGCCGAAGCCGACCTCCACTGCACCTCGTCCAGGCCGCTCAGGATCTTCTCCAGCCGCTCCTGTTCCGCCCCCAGGTCATCGAAGATGCTCATCCCCGCACTATCGCACACGCCCTACCCGCCAGTAATCCCGCCTTTCTCCTCCCGCCATACGACATGGCTGCCGCAGCCATGCAGCTGGGGCGACATGGTTGCGGCAGCCATGCAGTACTGCCGCGGCACGGATGGTACCGGAGTGACCGGAGCGATTGCCGCGGCCCGAGCGCCGCTCCACAGCGCCAGCGCGCGACTAGCCTTCCTGGCCGATCGCTATTGGGGCGGACGTGCACGTTGTGCACAAAGGTGCCATCGGGCCGAGGCTGCCCGACTTGGTGCCTTTCTGGAAACCGCCGAACATCAGGGAAAGGATGATCAGCACCACGATCACCAGCAGTACCACCATCAGGCATCCGCCCGCCCGCGATTGCGGCCAGCGCCGCCGCGGGCCCCTAGACCTGTACATACGGATGGGTATGCCCAGGCACAGCGCAATATGCCGGCCGCGCCGAATTATCTGAACCGGCCCGGGTAGCTCAGTGACTCGTGAAGCTCCTTAGCCAGCCGACGACGCACAACGCAAGGAAAAACATGCCGCGTATGCCGAGAGTGGGCGGGATCGTGGCGGCGATCGCGGCCGTGATCGTGCTGATCGTGGTCCTTTCCGCGGTCCACCTCCTGCCGCAGCTACGGAACCCGTTCGCGGAGACCACCACCGTCCGCAGCCAGCCGGTCATCCTGAAGTCGATCACCAACCTGAGCCGCTACGAGGCAGCCAGCGGCTCGTTCGAGGTCGTGGTCGACCTGACCAAGCGCACCAGCCTGATTCCCTCGTTCCTCGAGGGCAGCGAGACGCTGTTCATCGGGCAGGGCACCGACATCGCCTTCGTCGACTTCTCCACGCTCAAGCACAAGGCCATCGCGGTGAACGCGAACCGCACCGCGGTCACGGTGACGCTGCCGAAGCCGCAGCTCGAGCCGGCCGTGCTGAACGTCAGCCAGTCGTACGTGTACGCCCAGCAGCAGGGGCTGTTCAACCGGGTCGGCAACTTTTTCTCCGGCAACCCGAACAGCCAGCAGCAGGTCTACCAGATCGCCCAGCAGAAGATCCAGACCGCGGCCAGGCAGAGCCCGCTGCTGACCGAGGCGCGGAAGAACACCGAGGGGATGCTGACGGGCATGCTGACGTCGCTGGGCTTCCAGCACGTCACCGTCACCTTCGGCGGTTTGCGTTAGAGCGCACTCCAACTCGTACGCTCTATTCGTGACGACCTGGAGCATCGGCGAGGCCGCCGCCAAGTGCGGTCTTTCCCAGCACACGCTGCGCTGGTACGAGCGGATCGGCCTGCTCGCGAACATCGAGCGGGGCGGGGACGGCCGCCGCCGGTTCAGCGAAGGCGACCTCGAGTGGCTATCCCTGCTGACCAAGCTGCGCGCGACCGGGATGCCGGTCAGGGACATGCAGCGGTACGCCGAACTGGTCAGGTCCGGCGCGGGTGAGGCCGAACGCATCGAGCTGTTCAAGAAGCACCGCGAGGAGGTGCGCCGGGCCCTCGCCAGCCAGCGGGAGTGCCTGAAGCTGCTCGACGCGAAGATCGAGTACTACGCCGACTGCCTGGCCCTCGCGCAGCAGGACACCGTGCTGCAAGACACCGTGCCGCAAGACACCGTGCCGCAGGCCACCGCACTCTAAGAGGAGCACGAGCGAACATGCGCACCACCACACTCGGCCAGTTGACCGTGTCCGCCCAGGGCCTGGGCTGCATGGGGATGAGCGAGTGGTACGGCGCTACCGACTGGGACGAGTCGATCGCGACCATCCACCGCGCCCTGGACCTGGGCGTGACGTTCATCGACACCGCCGACATCTACGGCGCCGGCCACAACGAGGTGCTGGTCGGCCGCGGCATCGCGGGCCGCCGCGACGAGGTGCAGCTGGCCACGAAGTTCGGCATCGACCGGTCCGGCGGCGACGCCCACCGGATCATCCGCGGCGAGCACGACTATGTGAAGCGGTCCTGCGAGTCCTCGCTGACCAGGCTCGGCGTGGACCACATCGACCTGTACTACCTGCACCGCCCGCCGCAGACGGCCGAGATCGAGGAGACCGTCGGCGCGATGGCCGAGCTCGTCAGCGAGGGCAAGGTCCGCTACCTGGGCCTGTCCGAGGTCACCAGCGACCTGCTGCGCCGGGCGTACGCCGTGCACCCGATCACCGCGGTGCAGAGCGAGTACTCGCTGTGGACTCGCGATGTGGAGACCGACGCTATGGACGCCATGCGCGAGCTCGGCGTCGGCTTCGTGCCCTACTCGCCGCTCGGCCGCGGCTTCCTGACCGCCACCGTCGACCTGAGCGCGCTGGACGACAGGGACTTCCGCCGCCGTAACCCGCGGTTCGCCGGCGAGGCCGGGCAGAAGAACCTGGCCATCGTGGACGCGGTGCGCACGGTGGCCGACGCCAAGGGTGTCGCCCCCGCGCAGGTCGCGCTGGCCTGGGTGTACGCCCAGCAGGAGCGCCTCGGCGTCAACCTCGCGCCCATCCCGGGCACCAAGCGGGTCAAGTGGCTCGAGCAGAACGTCGCCGCCCTGGACGTCGCCCTGACCGCCGACGAGCTCGCCATCCTCGACCCCCTCGCCACCCAGGTCGCCGGCGCCCGCTACTAGGCCGTGCCGGGCCGGTTCCAGGCGCACGTCTGGAACCGCTCACACGGCTGCTGGCTGGCGCCATTGCTCGACGAAGCGCTTCCGAGTCCGTTGACGTCCAGTCTGACATAGGTAAGACTGGACTATGTGTCGTATATCGAGATCCTGATCCTGCGACGGCTGCGGTCCGGGCCCGCGCACGGGTACGAGCTGCGCAAGCGGGTGGAGGAGACCACCGGCTTCGTGCTGCACAACAACTCGCTGTACCCGGCGCTGCGCCGGTTCGAGGAGGCCGGCGCGGTGACCAAGACCGCCGAACCGCAGGAGAGCCGGCCGCCGCGGCTGGTCTACACACTGACCGACGTAGGCCGCGACCTGCTGCACGACATGCTGGCCGACCTCCCGGCCGAGCAGGCGGGGGACGAGGCGGAGTTCATGGCCCGTCTCGGCCAGTTCTCTGAGATCAATTCAGCCGAACGGGCCAGGATTCTCGCCTCCCGCGCCCGAGCCGTGCGCGCCCAGCTGGCGCACCTCGAGGCGATGCGCACCCTGGCGGCCGAACACGGCGAGCGATGGGGCGTGCTGGCCACCGCCGAGCTGATCCGCCGGCACGAGCAGGAGCTGGCCTGGCTGGCCGAGCTGGGTGAGCTCGCCCGGGAGGAGCCGTGACCGCCCCGCCCACCTCCGCTGCCCCCGTCACGGGCAGCGCGGCCCGCAGGACGGGCCCGCTGGTGCAGTACGCGCTGCTGGCCGGGCCGCTGCTGTCGATGCTCGACTCCAGCATCGTGAACGTGGCCGTCGAGCCGATCGCCCGCGAGCTGCGCGCCAGCCTGACCGTGGTGCAGTGGACGGTCAGCGGCTACCTGCTCGCGCTGGGCGCCGGGCTGGCCGGGACCGCGTTCCTGGCCCGGCGGTTCGGCACCCTGCCGGTGTACCGGGCCAGCGTCGTCGCGTTCACCGCGGCCTCGGCGCTGTGCGCCCTCGCCCCGGACGCCGGGGTGCTGGTCGGCGCGCGGGTGGTCCAGGGCCTGGTCGCCGCGCCGCTGGTGCCGCTGGCCATGAGCATGCTGCTCGGGCGGGACAGCCGGGGAGCGAGGGCCATCTCGCCGGTGGCGGGCATCATGCTGTTCCTCGGCCCGGCGCTGGGCCCGACCGTCGGCGGCGCGCTGATCGGCGCGGCGGGCTGGCGTGGCATCTTCCTGATCAACGTGCCGCTGGGTGCGCTGGCGGCGGTGGCGGTCCGCTACGTCCCGGCCGCCATGGCGCCGGGGCGCCGGCCGGGCGCCCGCTTCGACCTGCCCGGGCTAATCCTGCTCGCGGCGGGCCTGACTGCCCTGCTGCTGGGCGCCAGCCAGGGCGCCTCGGCGGGCTGGACGGCCCCGGCCACCTGGGTCCCGCTAGCCGCCGGCGCGGCGCTGACCGCCGGTTACGTCGGCTGGGCCGGGCGCCGCGACCAGCCGGCCCTGGACCTGTCGCTGGCCCGGCAGCCCGGCCCAGCGCTGTCCATGGCGCTGTGCGCGCTGGCCTCGGTGGTCACCTGGGCCGCGGTGTTCCTGCTGCCGGTGTTCGTCCAGTCCGTGCAGGGCCGCAGCGCGCTGGTGGCCGGCCTGGCCATGGCGCCGCAGGGACTGATCACCGGGCTGTCCACGGCCCTGGCCCCGCGCTGGCTGACCGGGCTCACGGTGCGGGTCACCGTGCTGGCCGGCTTCGCCGTGCTCGCGGTGGCCACCCTGGGGCTGCTGCTCATCGGGGCGGCGACCCCGCTGTGGCTGATCGCGGCGATCCTGGCCGGCCGCTCGGTCGCCATCGGCCTGGTCATCACCCCGCTGCTGCAGGCGCTGGTGCAGCCGCTGCGGCCGGAGCAGCTCGGCGACGCGAACACGCTGTTCAATACGTGGCAGCGGATCGCCGGGTCGTTCGGCATCGGGCTGGTCGCGGCCCTGTACGCGACGCGGGCCCGCACCCTCGGCCCGGTGGCCGCCCTGCACACGGCCGGCCTGGTCCTGGTCGCGATCGCCGTAGCCGGCGCGCTCGGCGCGCTTGCCCTTCCGGCGGTGCGCAACACCGCTATGGCGCGCGGCTAACGCCACCAGGGCAGGCGGCGCTGCTCGGCCACGTGCGAGGCCGGGTCGCTGATCGCGCGCGCGTGCGAGCTGAGGTGCTGCAGGTGCTCGTGCACCCACAGTAGGTGCGGGTGATGGGGGGTGGTGATGACGCGGACCAGGTCCCTGGCCTCCTCCAGCCCGTCCGCGTCGCCGGCCGGGGTAGTCATCACCGCCACCCCGCTGCCCTCGCCGTCTCCGGCGGCCCGTGAGCTGGCACCTGACGTGGTGCCGTTCAGGCCGGTGAACGACGGGACCTTGACCGGCAGCAGCACCTGTCCGGCCACCGGCCGCCCGACCAGCACCGCGATCCGCTCGTAGAAGGTGGCCAGGTCCGCGGTGGCCTGCGTCAGCGCGGACCGCGCATAGGCGGCGGTGCCGCGGTGCTTGTGGTGCCCGAGGTGCAAGGGTGCCTTCATGCCGGCCAGCGAGTATGCGGTCAGCCGGAGCCGCATGGACGCCATCACCAGCATCCACAGGTCCTCCTTGGACACCCGCTTGGCGCCCTGTTCGGCCAGGAAGCCGCGCAGGGCCTCGTCCAGCCTGATCCCGGCGGTAGCCGCCGCGGCGCCCGCGTCCGGTGGGTCGTCCCGGGTGCCGAGGGCCCAGTCCACCGCCTGGGTTAGATAGGCGGCGCCGCGGCGGAACGCGTCGGCGAGGTCGTCGCCGACCACGGACGCGGCGCCCCGCGGCCAGAACAAGACACCGACTACCAGGCTCACCAGGCAGCCGATGGTCACGTCCTCGATGCGCAGCAGGCCCACCTTCCAGCCGGCCGGCGCGAGCAGGTTGAACAGGACCAGCACGACCACGGTGAACGCGGCCTGGCCGACGGTGAACGGCAGCGCCCCCGGGGCGTAGGCGGCCACGGCCACCGCGATGGGCAGCGCCACCCACAGCGCCGGGGCGCTGGTGCCGATGCCGAGCAGCAGCAGCGCGCCCAGCACGAAGCCGAGCACGGTGCCGCCCAGCGCGCGCAGCGCCGTGGACTCGGTCGACGCCGCGTTGGTGCGCAGCACCGACAGGGTGCCCAGGACCACCCAGAACCCGTGCTGGACCCCGGATATGTCGGCCACCAGGACCGCCGCGGCCAGCGCCAGCGACCCGCGCAGGCTGTTCAGGAACCAGACAGAACGGAAGCTGGCGTGCCTGGTCAGGACGCCCATCGCGCCGAAGATCGAGGCCGCCCGCCGCTCCGCCATCGTCCCCTCAGGCTGGGCGCCGTACCAGCCGAGGCGCCGGGCGGCGATGGTTTCCGGGTCGGCCCGGCGGGTGGCGATCAGGGCGTCCGCCACGATGTTCCTGACGACCAGGGCGATCGCCTGCGCGTGGAAGGCGTGCCGGGCCACGACCTCCACCGTGTCCCCGTCCACCTCTTCCGCGCACGGGGGGCTCCCGCCCCCCGTTCCCCCTGGCCCATCCCCCCTCTCCTCGTCCGCGGCCGCGGACTCGTGGTAGGCGGCGGTGGCCTGGCGCTGCCGGTCCAGCGCCTCCGCGTCGGGCTGCCGCTGGCTGGTGCCGGCCAGCAGGTCGCCGGCCTGCCCGAGCACCACCGCGGTCATGGCGAACAGGTCGCGATCGGCTGGCGCGGCCTGGTCCAGGTTCGGGTGCCCCTCGGTGGCGTCGGCGATCAGCGAGGTGCACCACTCGAGCAGCTGGACCACGCTGGCCATGCCCTGGTCGGCCGTTGCCAGGCCGACCGGCCGGTACGGCGTGCCGGCGAACGCCGTCATCAGCTGGTGCTTGGCCTCCTGGCAGGCCTGGGTGTCGGCGGCGGTGGCGGTGCCGCGCGCCGAGGCCTCTAGGTGCCGGGCCAGCGTACGGGCCGACTGGGCCGCGGCCGCGCGCAGCCGGTCTCCGGGGGACGGCGCCGGGATCAGCAGGACGACGGCGGTCGAGACGACGGAGGCCAGCCACCAGCCCGCCAGCCGGTCCGGGATCATGCTGACCGTGCCCGGCGTGGCCACCGGCAGCACGTAGGGGAGCAGCGCGGCGGTGACGCCGGAGGCCGCGTTGGGCCCGGCCACCCCGGCGAAGAAGATCCCGAACGTCACCGGGATCGTGACCAGCACGGCCAGCCAGGTGATCCCGGTGACCGCGGTGCCGATGATCAGCCCGAGGCTGCCGATCACGGCCAGGCCGAAGTGCGCGATGAGCTTGTCCCGCCTGCTGCCGCCGAACGACGCCATGATCAGGCTGGCGAACCCGCCGAACGCCGCGAACAGGGCCATCTGCAGGTTGCCGAAGCCCTCGAAGGTCAGCGCGAACAGGGACGGGACCACCAGGACCGCCCGCAGCGTGCGCAGCCCGGCCGGTACCGACCAGGCCGGCCACCAGGCCGGCCGGGTCCTCTCGCCCCCGGACATGGCCTGCGGGAGGCGGCGCGCAACGCTTAGATCGGGCATTGGACCAGTCTAAAAAGGCGGCCGGAACCCCTCAACCGCGCGGCCCGGCTGACCCCGCGCTGCTGATTAGCTGAACCCTGCCTGAGAGTCCTCGTGCCTGGTGCCCGCGTGCGCTACATTGCTTCATTCCGCGGGTGGCGTTTTCCCCGCGGCGACCCGGAGGAGGGAATATATGCAGGACACGGGGGCACAGGCGCCTGCCGAGGCCCTGGACGAGGACGACGCCCGGCTGGCGCACCTCGGGTACCGCCCGCAGCTCAACCGCGTACTCGGGCTGTTCGCGAACTTCTCGGTGGCGTTCACCTACCTGTCGCCGATGGTCGGCATCTTTTCCCTGTTCGTGCTCGGCCTGGGCACCGGCGGGCCGGCCTACATCTGGCTGACCTGGATCCCGGTAGCCGGGATGCTCCTGGTCGCGCTGGTGTTCGGCGAGCTGGCCAGCCACTACCCGGTGGCGGGCGCGCTCTACCAGTACAGCAAGTACACGGTCGGCCGGAGGTTCGGCTGGTTCGTCGGCTGGTTCTACGGGATCGCGCTGCTCGTCACGGTGGCGTCGGTGGACGCCGGCGCGGTCACCTACGTCGTCGCGCTGGGCCGCGACTGGTTCGGCTGGAACTTCAACCCGGCCAGCCACATGGTCATCCTGATCGTGACGCTGAGCCTGCTTGCCCTCCAGACCACGCTGAACACCATCGGCGCCAAGGTCATGGGGCGGGTCGCGCAGCTCGGCGTCTACGTCGAGATCCTCGGCACGTTCGGCATCGCGATCGTGCTCGGCATCTACGGCTTCCACCACGGCCTGGGCTTCCTGACTAGCACGCAGAACGTCCAGCACGCGGCGGGCAACCCGCTCGGCCTGAACTTCGGCGGCAGCTGGATCGGCGCCGCCCTGGTCGCCGTGCTCGCCCCGGTCTACATCTTCTACGGCTTCGAGTCGGCCGGTGACATCTCCGAGGAGACCAGGAACGCCGGCCGCCAGGTGCCCCGGGCCATGCGGCTGTCGCTGCTCGGCGGCGGGATCGCCTCGTTCGTGCTGACCGCGGCGCTGCTGCTGGCCATGCCGGCCGGCGCCGGCACGGTCGCCGATACCGTCAACAAGGGCGGCATCCCGTACATCATCAGCGGCCTGCCGAGCTGGCTGCAGGAGGCCATGCTGGTCCTCATCGTCGTCGCCTTCTTCTCCTGCGGCTCCGCGGTGCAGGGGGCCGGCAGCAGGCTCGCGTTCTCCTACGCCAGGGACGGCGCGCTGCCCGGGTCGAAGTGGATCTCGGAAGTCAGCCAGCGGTTCAAGACCCCGGCCAACGCCCTGTTCGGCGGCGCGCTGGTCACGGTGGTGTTCATCGGGCTCGCGTTCGCCTCGCCGACCCACGACGTCAAGATCTGGTTCATCACCTACCCGGCCAACACCAACGTGCTGGTGTCGCTGGTGTCGTTCGGGGTCAGCGGGATCTACCTGTCGTTCCTGCTGACGGTGATCGGGTCGATGATCGCCCGGGCCCGCGGCTGGGCCCCGGCCGGCAAGTTCAAGATGGGCCGCTGGGCCTGGCCCGTGTCCATAGTCGCCGTTCTGTACCTGGCCCTGATGCTGGTCAACGTGGTGCTGCCATCCGGGCTTGGCAGCGGGCGTTCCTACTTCAACCTGGACTGGATCACCCTGCTGGTGATGGCGGTCGTCACCGTGGCCGGGATCATCGTGTACTTCGCCGCGCATGGCGGCCGGGAGATCGGCGCGCACATGGTGGACACCGACGCGCCCGGGACCGCCGGGGAGGCCGTAGCCTTGGAGGACGCCGCGACCACGGCGGACGCCCAGGGGGCCGGGAGCCACCGGCCGGAAGCGCCGTGACGTGCCGCTGACAGGCGGGCGCGATCGCATCGCCGTCCGTGGTAATGTGAAACGCTGCCTGGCGACTAGCCCGGTCAGCAGGAGGTTTGCTGCACCCTCATGCGGCTGCCTCGCCCCTGATACCTCATTCGGGGCATCAGGCCGTTTTCGTGCAAATCCTTAAGGAGTCACGTGCCGCTCGATACCGCCGCCAAGAAGGAGATCCTGGCGGAGTACGCGACCAGTGAGGGTGACACCGGTTCGCCGGAAGTCCAGGTCGCGCTGCTGACCAGGCGGATCAACCACCTGACCGAGCACCTGAAGGTGCACAAGCACGACCATCACAGCCGCCGCGGGCTGCTGCTGCTGGTCGGCCGCCGCCGTAGGCTGCTGAAGTACCTGGCCAAGAAGGACATCAACCGCTACCGCGCGATCAGGGAGCGGCTCGGCATCCGCCGCTAGGCTCCCCGGCCAGGAAACAACTGAATATCGACAACACTGACATCCCGTAGCCCCCGGCCCCGAGCGCCAGGGCCGGTCCTCGGTAGTGGTCCCCGGGTTGCCAGCCTTTGAGACAGTGCCTTCGAGGCACGCATTGTTCTCCAGGCGGGCGGCACCCGAGGGCTTCGATCGAAGACCGGCCGGCAGCCACACTCTAGGCGAGCCAGGCCACATGCGGCACGGCGGCGGGTGGGTGCGGGATCTACCGCAAGGAGGTCTCACCCGTGGAGGGTGTCCACACAGCCGAAGCCATCATCGACAACGGCGAATTTGGCGTGCATACAATCAGGTTCGAAACGGGCCGGCTGGCCCGTCAGGCGGCCGGTTCCGCCTTGGTGACGCTGGACGGCGAGACCGTCGTCCTGTCCGCGACCACCGCATCCAAGAAGCCCAAGGACAACCTGGACTTCTTCCCGCTCACCGTGGACGTGGAGGAGCGGATGTACGCGGTGGGCCGGATTCCCGGCTCGTTCTTCCGCCGCGAGGGCCGTCCGTCCGAGGACGCGATCCTCACCTGCCGGCTCATCGACCGGCCGCTGCGCCCGTCGTTCGTCAAGGGCCTGCGCAACGAGATCCAGATCGTCGAGACCATCCTCGCACTGGACCCGCAGCACCTGTACGACGTGGTGGCGATCAACGCCGCGTCCATGTCCACCCAGCTGGCGGGCCTGCCGTTCTCCGGCCCCATCGGCGGGGTGCGGGTCGCCCTGATCAAGGGCCAGTGGGTGGGCTTCCCGACCCATGAGCAGCTCGCCGAGGCGACCTTCGACATGGTGGTGGCCGGCCGGCGCCTGGATGACGGCGACGTGGCCATCATGATGGTCGAGGCCGAGTCCACCCCCGAGACGCTCAAGCTGATCGCGGACCCGGACAGCGGCGCGGTCGCGCCGACCGAGGAGACGGTGGCCGAGGGCCTGGAGGCGGCCAAGCCGTTCATCCGGGTGCTCTGCGAGGCCCAGCAGCAGCTGGCCGCCGAAGCCGCCAAGCCGACGGCCGAGTACCCCGTATTCCTCGACTACGGCGAGGACGTCTACGAAGCGGTGGCCGGCGAGGTCTCCGCCGAGCTGGCCCAGGCCCTGACCATCCCGGCCAAGCTGGAACGCGAGGCCGAGACCGACCGGGTCAAGGCGCTGGCGGTCGAGAAGCTGGCCGAGCAGTTCGAGGGCCGGGAGAGCGAGATCAGCCCCTCGTTCCGGTCGCTGACCAAGAAGCTGGTCCGGGACCGGGTCATCAGGGACGGGATCCGCATCGACGGCCGTGGCCTGACCGACATCCGCCCGCTGTCCGCCCAGACGCACGTGCTGCCCCGGGTGCACGGGTCCGCGCTGTTCGAGCGGGGCGAGACCCAGATCCTGGGCGTGACCACGCTGAACATGCTCCGGATGGAGCAGATGATCGACACGCTCAACCCGGACCGCACCAAGCGCTACATGCACAACTACAACTTCCCGCCGTACTCCACCGGGGAGACGGGCCGGGTTGGCTCGCCGAAGCGGCGCGAGATCGGCCACGGCGCCCTGGCCGAGCGCGCGCTCCTGCCGGTGCTGCCCACCCGGGAGGAGTTCCCGTACGCGATCCGCCAGGTATCCGAGGCGATCAGCTCGAACGGCTCCACCTCGATGGGCTCGGTCTGCGCCTCGACCATGTCGCTGCTCGACGCGGGCGTGCCGCTGAAGGACATGGTCTCCGGCATCGCGATGGGCCTGATCAACGAGGGCGACCAGTACGTGACGCTCACCGACATCCTCGGCGCCGAGGACGCGTTCGGCGACATGGACTTCAAGGTCGCGGGCACCGAGCAGGTCATCACCGCGCTGCAGCTCGACACCAAGCTGGACGGCATCCCCGCCTCGGTCCTGGCCGCGGCGCTGAAGCAGGCCCGCGGGGCCCGGATGACGATCCTCGAGGTCATGCGCGGCGCCATCACCGAGCCGGGCGAGATGTCGGCCTACGCCCCGCGGATCATCACGATCAAGGTCCCGGTGGACAAGATCGGCGAGGTCATCGGCCCGAAGGGCAAGATGATCAACTCGATCCAGGACGACACCGGCGCCGAGATCACCATCGAGGACGACGGCACCATCTACGTCGGGGCCACCGACGGGACCTCGGCCGAGGCGGCGCGGGCCGCGATCAACGCGATCGCCAACCCGCACATGCCCGAGGTCGGCGAGCGGTTCCTCGGCACGGTGGTGAAGACGACTACGTTCGGCGCGTTCGTCTCGCTGCTGCCCGGTAAGGACGGCCTGCTGCACATCACCCAGATCCGCAAGCTGCACGGCGGCAAGCGGATCGAGAACATCGACGACGTGGTGCACATCGGCGACAAGATC
>WNGJ01004916.1_pt1 | contig 15576 bp, 14 predicted proteins | sample 5400611 | NCBI WGS metagenome assembly WNGJ01 (sample SAMN13153375, study PRJNA577476) | soil metagenome | isolation source: 40 cm soil or saprolite under Garry oak tree replicate 1 | place: USA:California | collected 2016-06-15
AGAATCCTCTGGTCGCTGAGGAAATGCTGGCCGAACTTCTTGAGCACGGGCGGCTGGCGGCCGCGCCCGCTGGGCGCGCTGGGCACGCTCAGCTCCTGACCACCACGAGCGTCAGGTCGTCTCGGATCGGCACTGCCCTGGTGTGCACTTCCAGCATCTTGAACACCCTGTCGACGATGACCTTCGTTTCGTTCTCGCGGTTCTCGCGTATGAGCTCGAGCACCCGCTCTTCGCCGAGCCGCTCGTCGCGCGCGTTACGCGCGTCACTGATGCCGTCGGTGAAGAGAACGAGCAGGTCTTTCGGGGTCACCCAGCTCAGCGAAGCTGTGTTGGGCACATCGTCGATCATACCCAGCGGCGGGTTCACTGCCGACAGGCGGGTGACGGTTCCCTCCTGACTGATCACGAACGCATGCGGATGACCAGTGTTGGCGTAACTGAGCCTTCCCTTGTTCGGATCGACGACGCCGTAGAAGATCGAGATGAACATCTCGGTCGTCTCCAGCTCTTCCCGTAACGAGCGAAGCAGTGCGCCGAGCATCTCGCCAGGATTTATGTTGTTCTGGGCGTGGATCGCCGACGCGCTCATTGCCAAAGCCATGATCAGCGCCGCGCGGTAGCCGTGACCCGACACGTCGCCGATCATTACGCCCGTCGAGCCCTCACGCAGCTTGAAGAGCTGATAGAAGTCGCCACCCACGCTCTCGGCTGGAACTACGCGGGCTGTGACCTCAGCCTCCGGTGCGACGACGTCCGTCGACGGCAGGAGCTTCATCTGCAGGTCGTGGGCGAGATTCATTTCCTGCAGCAGACGCTGCCGGTCGAGCGATGCGCTGACCAGTCTGGCGTTCTGAATCGCCGTTCCGATCTGAGTCGCGATTGCAGTCACCAGCTTCTGATCGCCGGCGGTGAAAGGTTGGCGCGATCGCCGGTCGGCCAGATTGACGACGCCCAGTGGCTGCCCGCCGGTCGGCGTCGTCCACATGATCGGCACCGAAAGCATCTCGCCACGTCCGTACGGCGACTCGCTGCCGAACGTGACGCCCTTCCCTACTACGATGAGTGGGTGCTGCGTGCGAAACACGCGCGCCGAAACACTCACGGGGTCGTCGGCGCTGATGGGCGGAATCTGCTCCTTGGGCACACCGAGCGCGGCGACGGCTTGCAGCGTATTCGTTCGCGCATCGTGCACCAGAATCGACGCCACACGCGCGCCCACGGTCTCCGAGATCTCGGTGAGAATCGTCGCTGCGGCATCTTCGAGCGTGACGGTTCGTCCAAGGATCTCGCCGATGGTGTAGAGAAGATTGATCTCCTCGTAGCGCTCGGCGAGCTCGGTCGCGGCGTGCTCGACCTCGAGCGCAGCCTGCGTGAACTGCGACACGACCGGCATCAGCAGCTTGATGTGCCTCTCTTCCGGCGCATATGACGGATCGCACGGACCGACGGTGAGCCAGATTTTCTTGACCGACGGAACCCGCGTTACGAGCTGCGTTCCGAAATTAGTGGGAATGGATTGACCGGGCTCGTCGGGGAGGACGTCCGGCATCTGAACCTTGGGGCTCGATCGGGCAATTACAGTCGGAGCCGAGCGGCCGTCGCCGCTACCCCACACAGCGGCCTCGCAGTGCGTCCCTTCTCGAATATTCCTGAAGCTCTCCACGCGGTCCATTAGCTGCCGCATCAGAAACAGTCCGCGACCTTCTTCTTTGGTGAGGTTCTCCTCGGTGGTGCAGTCGCGTGTGCACTCATCGAGATCGAAGCCCGGACCTTCGTCGACGACTTCAAAGACGAGGTCGGTGTCACTGATGATCGCCCTGACCCGTACCTGTTTGCCCCCGGTCGCTTCATTCCCGCGCAGGATAGCGTTCGAGAGCGCTTCCGAGAGCGCTACCGGAACATTGAGCGAGCATTTGGTGGGTGACAGTTTGAGCTCGCGGCACCGCTGCCTCGCGAGCTCGACAACGCCTTCTATGTATTCTACGTCGCTGGGAATCTGTAGATCGAAGGCGACGCGCGATTCCGCCATTAAAAACTCTCTAGCGCGCGCTCCCGTGTGTCGGAGATCTGGAACAGGGTATCGAGCTTGGTCAGCTCGAAGAGCGTCTGGAGATCGTCATTGAGGTTGGCCAGACGCAGCTCGCCGCCCTGCTCCCGAATCTTCTTCGACAACGAGACGAGCACACCAAGACCTGAGCTGTCGATGTAGCCAGTCTGGCTGAAATCGATCAGGAATTTCTTCTCGCCCTTTTCGAGCTCATCGAGAACCTTCTGCTTCAACTCCTGACGATTGCCTACGATCAGCTGACCTTCGACGTCTACCACAACGACCTCTGCCTGTTTCTTGATCGAGAAACTCATTCAGTTAATCTCCAGTGTGGTTCTGACTGCTCAAGACGCGCGGTGCTCGGCGCGCCCGGCCGATTGCAGTGCTGCAATTGCGGCCACGTTAATAATGTCCTCCCACTCGGCGCCGCGCGAGAGATCGGCTACAGGATGCGCGAAGCCCTGAAGTATCGGCCCCAGGGCCTGAGCACCACCCACTCGCTGCACCAGTTTGTAAGCGATGTTTCCGGCGTCGAGCGACGGAAACACCAGAACGTTGGCTCTTCCGGCTACCGCACTGGACGGTGATTTCCGGGCGGATACCGTGGGAGCCAGCGCGGCATCACCTTGCAATTCTCCGTCCACGGCGAGGTCGGGGACTCGCTCCCTGATCAGGGCGAGAGCTTCGCGTACGAGATCGACACTCGCACCCTTCGCGCTGCCATGCGTACTGAATGAGAGGAGTGCAACACGCGGCTCATCGCCGACGATCAGCCTTCGGTCGTCAGCCGCGGCGATCGCGATGTCGGCGAGGTTCTCCGCGGTCGGGTACGGAATGACAGCGCAATCGGTAAAGGTCAGCACCTCGTTCACGGCGGAGCCTGTCGCTGGAACCATGTAGAACGCGCTCGAGACGACTCGGACGTTTGGGGCAAGGCCAATGTGGCGAAGAGCGCTCCGCAAGACATCGCCCGTCGTGTAGACCGCGCCCGCGACACATGCATCCGCCTCACCGGCCGCCACCATTCGATGCGCAATCTCCAACGCCGAGGCGTTCCCGGACGTGATCGAGCCGAGACCAGCCCCCGCTGCAGTTTCTGGCGACGGTGCTCCGTCGACAACTAGGAGCGGAATCGCCATTCCAGTCCTGTCCATCTCCCTGGCCGCCGACAGGATCCGCTCGTCGTTGCTTTCAGGAAACACGATCCGTCGTTTGAGCGCCGCCGCGCGCTCGCGAATGCTGTCAACGAATGTCACAGGCACGCCATGAGACTGTCACGATCCGACTAGTTGATCCGCGCCGCGGTTCCGGTCAACCTTTGGCCTTGCCGGGGGCGTTCTTGAACTTTGTCGCCAGCGCTTTCGCGACAGCCGGATGAACCAACCCTTTGAGATTTCCGTGGTGCTGGGCGACTTCGCGCACGACGCTCGAGCTGATATACGTGGTCTCGACCGAAGGGACCATGAACACAGTCTCGAAATTTTCCGACATGTGCCGGTTCATGAGCGCCATTTGAAACTCGTACTCGAAATCGCTGACCGCGCGAAGGCCGCGGATGTTGAGCTTGGCACCAATCTTCCGCGCGAAATCGACCAGCAGACCTTCGAACTGCGTCACCTCTACGTGCTTGTTGCCGGTGGTGGCGGCTCGTATCAGCTCGACTCTCTCTCCCGTCGTGAAGAGTGCCTTCTTCGACGAATTGACCGCCACCGCCACGACGAGATGATCCACGAACTCGCAGCTTCTTCTGATCAGATCCTCGTGTCCGCGAGTGATGGGGTCGAAGCTTCCAGCATAGATGGCGGTGGTTACCACGTCATTCCTCGCTGCGGTAGAAGGTGATTGCGGTCGACCCATACTTGCGCGTCTCTCCCCCCTCGGGCATGGGAGCTTTAGCAGCGTGTTCGATGCTCAGGACTCTGCTGAAAGGCGATTCGATCCACCGTGCGGCCAGTCTCGCCGCCTCCCCACCGGCATAAGGTGGATCGGCGAACACGACGTCATAATCGAGCGGCGCCAGCCTCTCGGCGAAAGGGAGCGCCGAATCCCGATGGATTCTTGCGAGCTCTCTGGCACCGAGGGCATCAATATTCTCTTCCAGGGCGCGGAGACTCTTCGAATCCTTTTCGACGAAATCGGCGCTAACGGCTCCGCGCGACAATGCCTCCAGCCCAAGCGCACCCGATCCGGCATAGAGATCGAGCACCCGGGCGTTTGGAAGCTCGCGCTGCAAGATGCTCATCCACGCTTCGCGAACGCGGTCGAGAGTCGGTCTAACGTGTGAGCCAGGAGGCGCGTTGATGCGTCGCCCGCGCCACCGCCCTCCGACTATCCGCACTTCAAACCGCAGCCAACGGACAACGGGCAATGGGTAACGGGAAGCGGGAAGCGGGAAGCGTGTGTCGTTGTCACGCCTCACTCACCCGGATGTCAGCGATCCTCGCCTGAAGGTAGCTCTCGCCGCGGTAATCGTCGCGCTCGAGCCTGAAGGCCACGTCGACCTTCGCACCTGGCTGAAATTCCGCCGCGCGTCCGGCCAGGCCCCATCCAATCGCGTCGAGCGATCCAGTTCCGGTATCGAGTACAAGCTTGAGTCCATCCTGCCCGATCACTCGCGGTGGCCGTGCGATGATGACCTTGCGCGCCAGCAGTACCGGTGTCGGGTTCCCGATTCCAAACGGCTCGAAGTGACGGAACAGCGATTCGATTCGGCCATCGAGCCCATCGATGCTGACCTCGAGATCTACGCGAATCTCGGGAACGAGATCGGCCGGCGTCAGCATCGATCGCGCAATCTCGTTGAAGCGTGCCGCGAAGTCAGGAACCTTGTCGCGAGCGATTGTGACGCCGGCCGCGGCGCGATGTCCGCCGTAGCGGAGCAGATGCTCGCGCGCCTGCCCGAGCGCGCCGTGAAGATCGAATTTGGGAATCGATCGGCCCGATCCTTTCCCCTGCTCGCCAGAGAGCGCAATCAGAACTGTCGGCCGGCCGAACTCCTCGACCAGTCGCGAAGCGACGATGCCGATTACTCCCGGATGCCACGTGTCGTCGGCGAGCACGATCGAGAACATCTCGTCGAGATCCATTGCCAGCACTTTCTCCCGCGCCTGCTCGAGCGTGGCGCGGTCGATCTCCTGCCGCCTCTGGTTCAGCTCCTCGAGCTCGCGGGCGATGGTGTTTGCCTCGTGCTCGTTCTCGGTGAGGAGCAGCTCCACTCCACGAATCGCGTGGCCAAGTCTGCCGGCTGCGTTCAATCGCGGAGCGAGTATGAAGCCGATCCTTCCGGCGGTGAGCTGCTTTCCATCGAGACCAGCCGCTCTCAGGAGCGCGCGCATCCCAATGTTGCGCGTCTCGGCAAGCATCCTCAGGCCGTAGCGAACGAAGACGCGATTCTCGCCGCGCAACGGTGCCACGTCCGCTACCGTCGCGAGCGCGACGAGGTCCAACATCGCCCAGATGGAATTCTCATTGGCGCCGAGCGCGCGTGCGAGCGCAAGGGCCAGCTTGAACGTGACACCCACGGCGGCCAGGTCCTTGTCGGGATATCCGCAGCCGACCCGTTTCGGATTGAGAATGGAGAGACAATCGGGCAGCTCGCCGCTCGGCAGATGGTGGTCGGTGACGATGACGTCGATTCCCGCGCGGCAGAGTCTGGCGACGGGCGAAACGGCGCCCGTTCCGCAGTCACAGGTGACCACGACCTTCGCTCCCGCCGCGATCGCGGCATCGACGCCCGCGTCGCTCAGGTCGTATCCATCCTCGATGCGCCGCGGAATGAAGGGCATTGCCTTCCCGCCCAATCCACGAATGGTGCGAGTAAGGATCGTCGTGGAGCAAATGCCATCGACGTCGTAGTCGCCGTGGATGAAGACCATCTCCTTTTCGCGCACCGCTCGCGCGAGACGCTCGACGGCTTTGTCCATCGAGAGAAAGGCCAGCGGATCGTGCAAGCGATCGAGCCTAGGGCGCAGAAAAAGCTTTGCATCTTCGGCGGTCACGTACCCACGGATCAACAGCAGCCGGCAGACGATCTCCGGCAGCGAAAGCGCTTCCGCGAGCGCGCGCACGGCCTCCTCGTCGGGAACTTTGGGCAAGATCCAGCGCGCCGGTCGAACGGGACGTTCTGCCGCGGCTGCGCCCGGTTGTTCCGATGTGAGTGTTGTCACGGTCGCAAGTTAGAAACTGCCATCGACGCTCTCAAGCGTGATCACGCGCCTTCCGCATACAGCAGAACTCCGCACGCTTCGCAGACCTCGATCTGTCCGCTGCCGGCCATCATGTTTCGCCGCTGGAGGGGAACGGCGGTGTCGCAGTTTCCACACGAACCGCCTCGAAGCGAGTAGAGCGCTTGAGCTCTCTTGCCCCTGATTCGATCGTACTTGCCGAGCATTGGCCGTGAGACGGATACCGCCCTGCCATCGCGATCGCGCTTTGCATCGTCGAGCTGCGACCGCAATGCCGACCTCTTCGCCTCGATCTCGGGACGGGCTGCCCGCTGCTCCTCTTCGACCAAAGCCAGCGCCTGCTTCGATGCCGCGATCGTGGCATTCATCTCGGCGATCCGTCGGCCGAGTATCGCCAGCTCGCTCTCGTCTTCGGCCATGAGTCGCCGCGTCGATTCAACCTGGGCGGTGGCGGCGGTAGCCTCGCGCATGCGCTTCACATCCTCGAGCTGATGAAGGTTTCGCTCCTGAAGCTGCTTGTGCTGGGAAAGCCGTCCCTGCAGCTCGCGCTGCTTCTTCTCCTCCACCTGCACCGCCGCCTGTGCCCTCACCAGCACTGCGGCGGCCTGATCGCGTTTCTTGTCGAGATCCGCCAGCTGAGGGTCGAGCGACCGAATCTGACTCTCGATCTCGCGGATCTTCAGGTCGTCCTGCTGGAGTGCCAGCAGCGCCTCAATCTCCTGTTGCATCCACCCTCCAAATCATCGTGCCCCCGTTCGTCGAAACTTCTTGAAGTAGTTTCTTCCGGTCGCTTTCAGCTCTTTCCGGATCGCGTCCTTCTCGGCGATCAGCTTGTCTTTCTGCGCGCCTTCTGCCAAAGGAATGATTCGATCGAGCTCCGCCGCCCGCTGATCGAGATCTCGCGCTCTAAGTGTTGCGAAGCTATCGCTGATGGTGCGCTCCGGGTCGATCTGAAACGTTCCCTCCGCCAGGATCTCCGCGACAGTGGCGATGGCCTCCTCATCAAGATTCGCAACAAGCTCTTCGATTGTTGACTCGGGCGTGGCCGCGATCAATGCCCGATAAATCGCCCGGTACTGTGGATCGCGAACACTTTGAGCGCCCAGCTTCTCCGCGATCTGCTCGATGCGAGAACGGTTCGTCAGCATGGCGCGCACGAGCTCGCGCTCGGCTGAAGATCCTCTCTCGGAGTGTTGGGCGCGTCTCTCGCCTCGACGCACCCGCGCCGCGGGCGATATGCGCGGCGCCGGCGGTGACGAAGCGGACACGGTCGGGGTCGCCTTTCCCCGAAGCTCGCGCTCGAGCACTTCCCGCGCGACGCCGCTGACTTCGCTCGCCCGCGAGATGTACAAGTCGCGCATGATCTCGTCCGACGTCGCCCGCACCGAAGGAAGAAGACGGTCGAGCGCCCGCCTTTTTTTCTGGAGCTCCGCAAACATGCCGGCGCGCTCGAGCAGCTGGATCTTTCGCTCGAACACATCGATCGCGTCTCTCATGCGTGCGGTGAGGGCGGCGGCACCGTGTGTCTTGACGAAGGTGTCGGGATCTTCTCCCTCGGGCAACGTAACGACACGGACAGCCGCGCCCTGACACAACAACTCGTCACCGGAGCGAAAGGTCGCCTGCAGCCCGGCTTTGTCGCTGTCATAGAGAAGGAAGACGTTCTTGGTCAGTTTCCTCAGAGCTGCCGATTGTCCATCCGTCAGCGCCGTTCCCATTGGGGCGACGACGGTAGTTACACCAGCCGTCATCAGCCGCACCACGTCGAAATAGCCTTCGACGACAAGTACCTGATCCTCGCGCCTGATGTCGTTCTTGGCCCAGTTAAGCCCGTACAACGTTTTCCCCTTGGAGAACACAGGTGATTCGGGCGAATTCAGATACTTCGGCTCGCCGGGTCCGAGAAGCCGACCGCCAAATCCGATATTGCGACCCATCGAGTCGAGGATCGGAAACATGAGGCGTCCGCGAAAGCGCGGACGCGGCTCGCTTCCATCTTCTCCCTGCACGGTGAGACCGGCGCTGGCGAGACGCGCTTCGTCGAAGCCGAGCGTGCTCATATAGTTTCGCAGCAAGCCGATCTCGCGCGGAGCAAATCCAATCGCGAACTGGTCGGCAACTTCGCGGGATATGTCGCGCTGAGCGAGATAGTCCCGCGCCTGCGCGCCCAGCGGATCGTCCCAGAGGATCTTCTGGAAGTAAGCGGCCGCCGTGGCGTTCACTTCCCATAGCGGCTCGCGGGGGTCCGGGCCTTCGCGCCGGGTGTCCAGTTCGCGAACCTCGATCCCCGATTTCTCGCCCACCATCTTCACTGCCGCCGGCCATTCGACACCGAGTCGCTTCTGGAGGAAGCGGAACACGTCGCCGCCTTCGTGGCAGACGAAGCAATAGTACATGTGCTTCTTCGGCGAGACCGAGAAGTTGCGGTGCGTTCCCTGATGGAACGGGCACGGTCCGCGAAAGTCGGCGCCGGCCCGCTTCAGGTTCACGTACTCGCCGATTATCTGCACGATGTCGGCGGAATCGCGCACCTGCTCGACGACCTCGTCGGGTATCACTTCAGCTCCACCACAGTGACGCCGGCGCCACCCTCATTCCAGGCTCCGAGCCGAAAGTTGGTCACTCGCGACTCCTTGCGCAGCATCTCCGCGACGCGCTCTCGCAAGGCACCGGTTCCTTTACCGTGGATGATGCGAAGTGTCTTGAGGTCCGCGCGGATGGCGGCGTCCACGGCATGCATAACGATGTCGTCGACCTCGCCGACGCGCATCCCCCGCAAGTCGATCTCGCTGGGAGCATGGATTTCGGGTAGATCACCGCGAATCGCCACTGCAACTTCCGGCATGGCGGACTCCGCGCTCGATATGCGTAACGCGCTGGGTGGAACAGCCAGCTTCATCACACCCACCGCGACAACCGCTTCACCGTCGCGGATCTCGACGACTCGTCCGACACGCCCGCCCAGGGTCTCAACCTCGACGAAATCACCGATACTCACCTCTGCATGGTCCCGCCTTTCGGGCTCGCTCACTGTTTCGCGCTCGAGCCGAACGAGCTCGCGACCCTGATCATTGGCAAGGGTCTCGACCCGCTTCCGCGCCTCGCGCGCCGCTTCTTCTCCCTGCTCGGACGCAGCCTTGAGCTCCCGGATTGTGCGCTCGACCTCGGCGCGGGCTTCGAGAAGATACTGTCTTGCCTCGCGACGTGAGACCTGCTCGATCTCGCGCTCGCGTTCTTTCACATTTCGCTCACGCTCGGCGACCCTGCGGGCCCGCTCCTTCGCGTCCTCGGCAATCTCACCCGTTTCCCGCTCTGCCTGAGTCAGCGCCTTCTCCCGCGACTCGAGCTCCGCCAGCAGCGCCGTTACTCGCCGCTCGTCAGCGGGGATCCGTTCCTCGGCTCTCGCCAGAATCTCGCTCGGAAGGTTCAGGCGCCGGGCGATGCTGATCCCGTAAGAGCGACCGGGAACGCCCTTGGTGAGTCGATACGTCGGAGCTAGCGCGACGGGGTCGAACTGAAGCGAGGCGTTCACGACGCCGTCGACCTGTGTCGCCAGCTCTTTCAATGCCCCCAAATGGGTGGTGGCAATGGAGAGAGTGCGACGCGCAGTAAGAGCCTCGAGAATCGCGCCACCCAACGCCGCACCTTCGATTGGATCGGTGCCGGATCCAAGCTCGTCGATCAGTACGAGCGATCGCTCGGTCGCCGAGCTCAACACCTCGGCGAGATTCTTGAGATGCGCGCTGAACGTCGAAAGGCTCGCGAGAATGGATTGCTCGTCTCCAACATCGGCGTAGATGTTGTCGAAGATGGCAATCCGAGATCCTTCGACTACCGGCGCCGGAATTCCCGATTGGACGAGCGCCGAGAAAAGTCCAAGCGCTTTGAGAAGCACTGTCTTGCCACCGGTATTCGGACCGGAGATGAGGAGAGTTCTTTCGTCCGCCGACATCTCGAGGTCGAATGGAACGACATCGATACCCTGGGCCATCAGCAGCGGATGTCGTCCCTGAACGACAGCGAACCCAACGGCCGGATCGGATAATTCGACCGGTGCGCATTGCAGTTCGATGGCGTAGCGTGCGCGGGCGACGAGCGAGTCGAGTGTAATGAGCGCCTCGAGCGAATCGGCAAGCGCCTGGCGGTGCGGGCGAACGGTTTCCGTCAGCTCCAGCAGAATGCGATCGACTTCTTCGATCTCCTCGATCTGGAGCTCGCGGATGCGATTCCCAGCCTCGACCGCCGCTGGTGGCTCGACGAACAGCGTTCCACCCGTTGCGGATGCGTCGTGAACGATCCCACCGACGGCGCCCTGCGCTTCGCGCCGAACTGGAATCACGAATCGGCCGTTGCGAAGGGTTACCGACATGTCGGCCACGCGTTGGTGCGGCTCCAGCTTCGCCATCGCGCGCTCGAGCAGGTTGATCAACTCACCTCGAGAACCCTTTAGTTCACGGCGCAGCTTCTTCAGCGTTGAGGAGGCGTCGTCCCGAACCTGGCCGTCCTCGTCGATCGCGCGCTCGATCGTCTCCTCATCTCGTTTGTTGACAATGAGGTGATCGATTTGTCCGGCGAGGACGGCGGCGGCGACGGGTGAGGCGGCCCCACCACGCAACGACTCACGGGTGATTCGCGAGCTTCGCAGCAGTGCCCCGAGCGTGAGCAGGTCCGGTGCGGCGAGCGAAGCACCCTCGACACGGAGACGCGTGAGGGCCGCGCGGGCGTCGGGCACGCCGTGAAGGTGCCATGGGTCCTCGGCCGAAATGAGTGACCGAACGGCGGCAACGCGGGTCTGCTCGCGCTCGATGATGTCGCGATCGGTTGCCGGTCGCAGCTCCTTCACGCGCTCCGCCCCGAGCGGAGATGTCGCTTTCTCGGAAATGAGAGCGAGCGTGCGAGGAAACTCGATGACGTTCAGCGCGTGGGAATTCATATTCTGTGATACACCTGAATGACAAAACCCGAGCCTGCGAGGGATGTCGCGGACTCGGGTGTTGTGATTCCACGGAGCTGGCTTTTCACCCCTGCTTGCTCAGCTCCTCTCGGGCGATGGCGTTGATGGTGCTGCCATCAGCCCGACCTTTGAAGTGGGGAAGAACCTTGCCCATGACTGCTCCGATCTGCGTAGCACCGCCAGCGATTGCCGCTTTGACGGCGGCGCGAAGCTCGTCCTCGCTCACTTGCGCGGGAAGGTATTTCTCGAGCGCCGCCGCTTCGGCGGTCTCCTTGTCAGCGAGATCTTTGCGGTTGCCCTTCGTGTACATCTCTACCGATTCGCGCCTGCGCTTGATCGATTTGCGAAGGACATCGATCACATCCGCGTCCGCCGGGTCGCGTCTCAACTCGATCTTCTTGTTCTTGACCTCGGAGAGGACGGTGCTGAGCAGAAGCGTGCCAGCTTTGTCCTGGGATTTGCGAGCCGTATTGAGATCGCCCTGAAGGCGGGCGAGCAGCTCTGACATTCCCTAGACGTGACGGGTGCGACGGTTTTTCCGCATCGCCGTGTTCAGCTTGCGCTTCCTGCGCTCGCTCGGCTTTTCGTAATGACGATGCTTGCGGAGATCGGATAGGATGCCCGCCTTCTCGCACTTCTTCTTGAAGCGCTTGAGCGCGCGCTCAAAGTTCTCGTCGTCATGGATTATGACTTCCGACAAAATCTGCTTCCCTCCTTCGTGGCGAACTTGATCGCCGGCTTGTGTATAGACTGTTAAACTTAGGCGGCGCCGAGGGTTGGGTCAAGCAAAACCGCACTCCTTCGCGCGAGTCGGCGTCGTCGAATCTCGGTTAGTCGCCGGTACGTCGGAGGATGTCCTCTCCGTCGGCAGGACTTGGCTCGGGCGGAGCCCCTAACTGCGCTTCCTCGCTCTGCTCGGTCGCGGGTCTCCTGGTCGCCAAGTCGGTGCCTCCTACGAGGACCTCCTCCGACTCCCCATCGAGGTTATGCGAGCACGACGGGACGTCGCGCCGCCTCGCACGCGCCGTCCCATGCGGTTTCGCTTGACCCCTCGGCGCCGCCCGCGAATAGCGGACCGAGCACGGCTCGGCGCGCCACCAAAGGTGTGAATCAGTGCGCGCAGGACGAGCGGCGCTGGGCGCGTTCGCGCCGCCGGCAGTTGCAGATCCGTGCAGGGAGGCGTGGGTGTCCTCGGAGGCGATGACCCACGAGCGCATCGGATCACACAAAACGAGTACTCAAGCAACGGTCGGAAGCGATACACACTCCAGCCCCACCACTCGCGAGAGCTCAGAGCCGCAGAGGACACCCGCGCCGACCGCCTACCGAGATGCCACTCGCAGCGAGCGAACTAGCCCGGCGGCCAGGTCATGGGGCGGCCTCCAAGCAAGTGGATATGCAGATGATCCACGCTCTGGCCACCGTCCTTGCCGGTGTTGATGACCGTTCGATAGCCGGACTTGGCGATCTTTTCCTGCCTGGCGATTGCGGCAGAGAGAGAGATCATCCGGCCGAGAAGGTCGGAATCCGCCGCATCATCGAGTGATCCGATGTGCTTCTTCGGAATGATGAGAATGTGAACTGGCGCTTGCGGATTGAGATCCCGGAAGGCGGCGATCTCCTTGTTGTTTACCAGCATCTGCGCTGGAATCTCCCCGCGCGCGATCTTGCAGAAGATACAGCTCTGCGACTCAGCCATTCGATTGCCTCGAGAGTGCGCTCGATGCCGCCGCTATTGCAACCGCGGCCACACCCGCAGTCTCAAAACGTAGCGTGCTCGGCCCCAGCTTCACAGGGAGAAATGCCGCACCGATGAATACATCGCGCTCGGCGGGCTCAATGCCACCTTCTGGTCCAAGCGCGATCGTGATCGGAGCGCGCATCGGCACTCCGGCGATCGGCTCGCCATCACTGGCCAGCAGCAGACGCGTGCCCGGCGGGGCGGCGGCGACAGCGCGCTCGACCGTCGCTTCCGGAAATATGTCGGGCAGCCATCCGCCGCCACTCTGAATCAGGGCCGAGGTCATTCGCGCGCGAATCTTCGACTGAAACGTCGGGCCTTCGCCACGAGGTGAGACGCTCTTCGATCGGCGCCAGACTACGGGCCGCCAGCTCGTGACGCCGAGCTCCATTGCCTTCTCCGCCAGCCACAGCATCCTCTCACGGTCGGCCACCGGAGCGAGCAGATGAATCGCGGCCGGACGCGGGATCTCGCTCGTCTCGCTCACGTCGACCAGCGCCGACGTCTTCGAGATCTTCACGAGCGTGCCGAGCGCCGCTCTGCCAGCCCCATCACGCAGCGCTACACATTCGCCCAGCGCAACCCTCGCAACCTTGATGTGATGGGCAGCGTCGCTCGACAAGGTCACCGTGCCACCGACGGTCAGCTCCTCCGCCGCAAAGAACGTCGCTACCGGGGCGCGATCTGCACGCTCCACCAGACGTCCTCCGTGTCTTCGCGTTCGATCGCCCAACCGCCACGACGCAGCGCCGACAGCATCTCCTCGCGCTCCTCCCGGAGAATTCCGGCAAGAATCGCCTGACCTCCGCGCCCAAGGGACGATTTCATCAGCGGCAGTAGTGCAATTATCACCGAGGAGATGATGTTCGCGATCACTACTCGTACAGGAGCCAAGAGCGGCAAGATTACAGCCGCATCACCCTCGATTACCTCGACGCGCTCGCTCACGCCATTTTCGCGGACGTTTTCCTCCGCGTTCCCGATCGCATCGTGATCCATCTCGACCGCCGCGACGCGCGCAGCGCCGAGTTTCACCGCTGCGATCGAAAGAACGGCGCTGCCAGCCCCTAGATCCGCCACCATGTCGCCCGAGCGTATGACACCGTGCATCAATCTCATCGCCCCACGAGTGGTCGGGTGCTCGCCCGTGCCGAACGCCATCGCTGGATCGATGATCACCGACTTTCGCGGATCGAGTGCACCCGCCAGCCACGGTGGAGCGATGACGAGATCGCCGACCTCGTGACAGGAGACGGACGCACGCCACTGCGAGTAGTCGGTGTCGGGTGAGTCCGCGACGGCAATATCGGCGTGCGGATCAGCCAGGATCACCGCGTCGCGGATCTCGTGAATACTGATAGTCGAAGGAAAGTGAGTGACGACCGAGGCGCCGTCTTCCTGAACGCCCTGCGATCCCGACTCGAAAAGCGCCGCGATCACTCCGTCACGGTTCGACTGGGGAGTGACTCGGAGCGCGATCCAGCTCACGCGTGGATGCGACCGACTGCTGTAACCCGCAACGATGCGATCACGCGCCCAGCGACTCTCTGATCTTCGACCAGAGCCCCTTTGGCCGCGGCTCCGGAACTTTCTGGACTTCGCTCAGTCGCCGAATCAAGTCAGACTCTTCGGCACTGAGATTGTCGGGCGTCCAGAGCTGGAGCCGCACGTGCAGATCCCCCGAGGAGCTCGAGTTGATGCGGGGCAGTCCACGGCCGCGGAGGTTGAACACCTGCCCACTCTGAGTACCGGCGGGAACCTGAAGATTCACGCTGCCGGTGACCATGGGTACATCGACGTTGGCGCCGAGCGCGAGCTGTGGATACGTGACGAGGACTTCAGTGTAGAGATCTTCGCCATCCCGCTCGAACCGCGGATCTTCCTCCACCTCGAACACGACCAGGATGTCGCCCCTCGGACCGCCGCGTGGCCCGACGTTGCCGACGCCGCGCATCGTCATGTACTGGCCCGTCGCGACGCCAGCCGGAATGCGCACGAGCACCTGCTTCTCTCCCCTGACGCGTCCTTCGCCCCTGCATTTCTTGCATGGCGACGAGATAACGGTCCCCTCACCGGCGCAGCCTGGGCACGGTGCGACGCTTACTACCTGGCCAAAGAAGGAGCGTTGGGCTCGACGCACCTCGCCGCTTCCACGACACGTGCTGCATGTAACCGTCGACGTACCCGGCTCCGCGCCTTTTCCGTCACAGCGATCGCAGGGCTCGAGCAGACGCACGGTGACCGTCTTCTCGGTGCCGCTGGCGACTTCTACGAGCGTCAACGGCATCGCGATCTTGATGTCAGATCCCGTGCGCGGGCCGGACGCCTGTCCACCGGCGCCTCCGAAAAGGTCGCCGAATCCTCCGAGGCCACCGAGGTCGCGCATGAAGATGCTGAGCGCCTCGGAGAGATCGACGTGATGGAATCCGCCGGCACCGCCGCGCAAGCCCGCCTCGCCGTAGCGATCGTACATCACGCGCTTGTTCGGATCGCGCAAGACGTCGTACGCCTCGGTAATGGCCTTGAACTTCTCTTCTGCGTCCTTCGACCCGTTGTTGCGGTCGGGATGATAAGTCATCGCCTGCTTGCGATACGCCGTCTTTATTTCTGCATCACTGGCGCCGCGTGCGACGCCCAGTATCTGGTAAAA
>WNGJ01003837.1_pt1 | contig 15567 bp, 12 predicted proteins | sample 5400611 | NCBI WGS metagenome assembly WNGJ01 (sample SAMN13153375, study PRJNA577476) | soil metagenome | isolation source: 40 cm soil or saprolite under Garry oak tree replicate 1 | place: USA:California | collected 2016-06-15
TGAGCAGCAGAAAGAAATAGCTGTCGGCCGGATCGTCCGGCGTCGCCCACAGCCGCCGCGCCCGGTCGCCGTGCGGGGGCCGCTCAATCTTGATCACATCGGCGCCGAGCCAGGCCAGCATCTGGGTGCAGGACGGCCCGGCCTGGTCGTGGGTGAAGTCGATGACGCGAATGCCTTCGAGCGCTTGGCTCATCTTCTCTCTCCTGACTGCGCGGTATCGTTCACCCTTCCGGCACCCCGCCTCGCGCAGGGCGCGAAGGAAGTCGGGTTGTCATCATAGCGCGCCGGATGATGCGAGGACCGGAGGTCATGGGGAAGCCACACTTTCGCATCGTCGCCGCGTTCGAGGACCTCGACTGCGCCCCGCTTCTTTCGTGACAGTTTACCGTCGCCGCTCAGCCAGGAGTTTCACCACGGGCTGCTAACGCCGCCCAAGACGCCGTCGCCGGCCACCGTGCTGAACGACCTGGATGGGAGCCCGCGGTTCTTCGTCGCCCGGCGTCGCGGTCTCGACGGTCGTCGTCGCCCTGAGCGCGCTGGCGCTCGCGTTCGTCTGGTTCTCCGGAGAGCGAGCGCTCCGCCGCCCCTAACGCGCGAGCGGGTCGGGCCGCAACTGGAAGTGGATGACCTTGCTCGTCGTCCCCTTCCCCCCCTCCATGTGGAACGGCGCGCGCGTCGACACTGTCGCCCACAAGCCTTTGCCCTTCCAGCCCGCGTTCGGATCGTCGATGCGCCCGTCCATCCACTTCGTGTAGAAGCCGAGAGGATAGGGCACGCGAAGGTTGACCCACTGGCTATTGACGAGCGCCAGGAGTGATTCGTTGGCGTTGCCCGTCGCGATCGGCACGTTCTTGCCGAGCCCAAACGTGTCGAACTGATCGACCCACGTGTAGTAGCTCGCCTCCGCGCTGCCCGTTCCCGCGTCGTTCGCCATCTTCGGGCCGGGGAACGGATACAGCGTCCAGCCTTCGGGGCAATGCTTGCCCGTCGCGTTCAGGCCGTTGAGCGGCCCCTTGCATTTCTTGCGGTCGAAGCTCGCCATGTGCCCGCTGGAGAGCGGCGTCCACACGACGCCGTTGCGGTCGATGTCCATGCCTCGCGGTCCGTAGCCGGGCAGCGGAGGCTCGTACACTTCCGTCAGCGCGGTCTCGGGTGGGTTCATCCCCGGGTTCAGACGAATGACGTAGCCCGGAAAGCCAAGTACCGATCCCCACACCGTGCCGTCGTTCGGATTCACGCCGACGCCGTAGAAGGCGGCGACCACGCGCGTATCCTTCGTCGGATCGACGGGCTGGTTCGGCTCGACGTAGTCGTCGCGCTTGCCGTTGCCGTTCGTGTCGAGGATCAGCGCCGTCCAGCCCTGCGACTTTACCTCGTCGCCCGTTTCCTCGAACATCTTGCGATTCAGCCATCCGATCACACCGCTGCCCGGACCGCCCGCGCTCGTCCACAGCGTGTGATTGGCGTCTTCGGCGAACACGAGGTGATGCGTCGGGAAGCACGTGCTGATCAGCGTGATCCTTCCGCTCTTCGGGTCGTACATCGATAGATGCCGGTTCGCCGACTCGACCGGGAACAGCTTCGCCGAGGGATGATCCGATCCCTTCTTGCAGAAGTCTGGATTCGCCGGCGGCCGTACGCGTGACGTGAACCACACCCGCCCCTTCTCGTCGAGCATCGGATTGTGCATGCTCGTCTGGCTGTCCCAGATGCGCTCCTCGCCCCAGAAGGGCGACGGCAGCATCGGCGCGTTCTTCGACGATGGCGTCGCGGGATCGCGCACGAGCATCTTCACCTGGCTCGCCTTGTGGCTCACGGGATCGAGGACGGGGAACAGGTCGGTGCTCTCTTCCGTGGCCCCGAACAGCAGGCCGCGCGGATTGACGCGCGGATCGCGCTTGTCCGTCGAGACCACGTCGTGCAGATAGTCCTTCGGCCCCGCCCAATCCCACATGGTCAGCACGACGTTGCGCTCGACACCCTGCGGGCGCGTGGGCTTCGAGGCCGGCAGCTCGCCCGCCGCGACCCGATCCGTCCAGTCCGCGAACATCTTCAACGCGCGCTTGTTGCCCATGCGCCCAAGCGCCGTCGCCATCTGCGTCAGCGCCTGCCCGGACTGGATCCGCCGCTGCCAGGCGTCCTCGGATGATTTGAAGTCGCCGAGTTCCTTCGGGATCGCGCGCATGGCTTTGTTGCCGAGCGCGTGACAGCCGTAGCACCCGTTCGTCTTGGCAATGTCGAGCCACTGGTCCTGGCTCTTCAACGCCGGGTTGATGCCGTTGCCGTCGGGGCCGGTCCCCGGGAACTCGGCCGGCAGCGGCGCGCGCAGCATCGAATACCAGTAGATCGCCGGGTAGTACTCCGCCGCCGCGGCCGCGCTCGGCGCGACGAGCGCCTGCAGGTTCAGCGCCGTGCCGGGCGTCGCCTGCACCTTGTGCGAATCGACGAGCCCGTAGCCGCGCGCCCAGATCGCGTAGCGCGCCTTCGGCAGCTGAGGAATGAGATAGCGGCCGCGATCGTCGGTGACGACGATCTTCGCGAACTTCGTGGGGAGATCGTTGGTCTCCGCGATCACCCATACACCGGCTTCCGCGCCGTTGACGCTGCTGACGACGCCCCCGATATCAGTTGGCGCGACCTGCGGCTGAGCGACAGGCGCTTCGTGGAACGTCATGACGGTAGCGAGGAGAGCGAGCGTGGCGATGAACACGGCCAGTCGCATGATCGGCTCCTGTCGTTACACGTTCACCTTCGGGACACCGGGGACGGACGCGGTTGATGCGGAGCCAGGGGTGCCAGAGGCGGGCGTCGCTCCTGTTCACTATTCCTTCGGCCTCTCTTCCTCTTGCCTCCGCATCCGCATCGCGGCGAACAACTCCCTCTCATTTAGCACTTTCAAGCGGCCGACGGAACTCAACAGGACGGCGGCGGCCTGCCGAATCTCGTCACGCCTGCTGTCGTCGTAACCGAGCAGCTTCGGAAGTGGGATCGTCGCGCGGGCTGTCGCTTCAGCCAGCTCTTGCAGCGCGACAACTACGCCAGCCTCCTGAAAGACTCCGCCGAGACACGGGGCTTCGAGAGGATTATGTACTTGCGGCTTTGTCTGCGGCGTAGGGTGCGTCGCCACCTCGCTCAGCGCTCCATATTGTTGTCGATCCACCGTGAGGAGGTGGAGGTCAATGGATTTGTCTCGCTCAATCTTTTCGAGGTGAAGTCTTACCGCGGCCGGGCTGAATCGGCGTTTGCGCCGCTGCTCGTCTAATTGCTGCCATTCGCGAAAAGCTTCCGCCTCTTGGTTGAATAAGAGAAGCAGGTTGGCGATTTCGCCGATGCTCCGACTGAGCGACAAGGACTCGTCGTAAAACCCGAACTGAAGGAGCCGAAGAGCGGCTCGTGATGAGGAACAGACCCGCCCTGCAAGGGCTTCGAGTATGTGGTCGCCGCCGCGACAACCCCAGAAGCAAAAGCCAACACGGTCCAACAACGAAAGTACCGTGCCGAGATTCTCAAAGCAGGCAGGAGCCTGTTTCCCTAGGTGTCGGATGCGGGACGCCGTCGTCGCCTCGCAGGCGTCTTCCTGGCGCGCCGCGAGCTCTAAAAAATCGAAGCCAACAGGAATGGCCCGCGGCCGCTTGAAGAGCTTGTCACGAATCCACACGGTCACCCCCAATAGTCCGGCTCGCGGTCAAGGTCTGCCACGCCGCCTGCGCGGACGCCGGCACGCGCATCGAGAAACTGCTGAGGGTAGTCTGAGGCCTGGACCCCCCTCACTGCTAAGCCCAACGCTAGCGTCTCTCTCGGCCGCTGGAAATACGGAAAGGCGCCCGTCTCTTGCGGGACGTACGCGACGTCGCGTCGCTTGCCAGGCAGAACCACTTTTCCGTCGATCCGCACCTCACCGCCCGTTGGCGCGATTTGCCCCGCGATGATCTGGAGCAACGACGTCTTTCCCGATGCGGTGGCCCCGAGCACGCCGATGACACGCCCGTTCACCTCGGCACTGAGGTTCCGTAAGGCGACGACGTCGCCGTAAGCGAGCGAAAGCTCCCGCACCTCGAGTCTCATGCGGCGACTATCGTCCTCATCAGCGTCGTGAGCTCCACACCTGCGGACATTCCGTCGGAGCGTGGAGGTAGCCCTAGCGCCGACCTTCGCTTCGCCTCTCAACCGGGCGGAGCCCGTCAATAAGGATGAGACAGCGGGTTCGCGAGATTAGTGTAGGAGTCCCGCGTCGCTCGGGCCTTCCGTGGGTTGAGGCCGAGGATGGCAACGAGCGCAACGATGATCATGCCAACTCCCCAATCTCCGCCTCCGCCTGCTCCAGCCAGAACCGCATGTCCATCTCGCGCTCACTGCGCCTGGCGCAGCGTGATCCCCCCGTCGACCGAGATCCACTGGCCGGTGATGTTCCGGGCAGAGTCGCTCGCCAGGAACGCCGCGAGACTGGCGATGTCCTCCAGGGTCTGCTCGCGCCCAGGGGCACCGTTCGCTTGACGACCTCGAGAAAGACCCCGCGCGCGTCCAGGTTCGCGGACTCGGGCACCCTTCGCTTCAGCCCAGCGGTCAAGCGCTCCCACGGACGGCTCCACACGAAGCCCGGGCAGATCGCGTTCACGCGGATGTCGTGAGGGGCGTAATCAAGCGCGAGGCTCTTCGTGAGCGAGATCATTCCGGCCTTCGCGGCGGCCTGGGCCGGCATTCCTGGCGATCCCACGAGGCCGGTGATCGAGGCAATGTTGACGATCGCGCCCCCTCCGCGCGCCTTCAGATGCGGGACCGCGGCCTTCGTCACCACGAACGCCGTCCGCAGGTCCTGCGCCAGTTGCTCGTCCCAAGCCTCGACCGACGTGTCCTCCAGCCGTCCACTGCTGCCCACGGGGTGCCCGACCCCGGCGTTGTTCACGAGGATGTCGAGGCCACCGAACCGCTCGACCACCACCGACACCGCCGCGCCCACGTCCGCCTCGATGGCCACGTCGCAGGCGACCGCCAGACCTGGCGCGGGTAACACGGCGGCGGTCTTCTCCGCTTCCGGCCCGTCGCGGTCGAGCAGCGCTACGCGGGCCCCTTGACCGGCCATCACTCGAGCGATGCCCGCGCCGATTCCGCGCGCCCCGCCCGTGATCAGCGCCACCTTGTCGGTCAGCATCACCGCCTCCTAGACTGCGCGATCATATCCCGCTCCAGGCTTCACGCCTCCGCGTCTCGTAACGCTCGAACCGCGCGGGCACACAGGATGGGACCGGCTCTCAGTTAGTTCGTCTCCACCTGCTTGAGTGCCTCCCACGCCGCTCGCTGCGTCGCGTGCCATGGCGTCCGCTCCCATCCGGTGCCGGTCGCGCTCGTCGGCGAGTGTTCCATCCCGCTCGTGTAGAAGGTCGCGCGCCAGCCCTTCTCGTCGTAGCGCGTAAGCTGCAGGTCGTAACCCTGCCGCGCCATGCCGACGGTGACGTGTCCGATCCCGGACCAGGAGTCGAGCCAGGACGGAGCGCCCAGAGAGCGCGGTCGTATGAGGGTCGAGGAAGCCCGGCGAAGCCGAGTGCCGCCCGCAGGAGTTGGCCGCGTTTGTCGAGCATGCGCTATTCGATCACCTGGTCGGCTCGGACCAGCACTGACTGCGGGATCGTCAGGCCGAGGGCCTTCGCCGTCTTGAGGTTGAGGACCAGTTCGAACTTGGTCGGTTGCTCGACGGGCAAGTCGCCGGGCTTCGCGCCTTTGAGAATCTTGTCCGCGTAGGTAGCGGCACGCTGAAACAAGTCAGCAACGTTCGGTCCATAGGCCATAAGGCCCCCGGCATCGACATACTCCCGGAAACCGTACACCCCGGGCAGCCGGTTCTTTGCCGCCAGGTCCACGACGCGTCTTCGCTCATTGGCGAACATGGCGCTTCCCAACACAGTCAGAGCATCCGCGCGCGCCCTGGTCATGTCCGAGAAGGCCCTGTCAAAATCGGCGGGACCGCGCGCCTCAACGAATTGAAGCCGCACCCCCAGCGCCCGGGCCGCGACCTCTACTTCCTTCAGCATGTCTTTTTCTGTGCGTTCGCCGACGAAACCGGGCTGCCAGAGGGCGGCGACCCGACCGACCCCTGGAACGGCCTGCTTGAGCAGTTCCAGACGCTTGCCGACTAACTCCGGGGCGAGGAGGGACAACCCCGTGACATTGCCACCCGGCCGCGCAAGGCTGGTGACGAGCCCGATCGTCACCGGATCGCCAGCACCAATGAAGACAATGGGGAGGGTCCTGGTCGCTTGCTTGGCGGCCAGGGCAGCGGGTGTGTCCGCGGCTACGATCACATCAACCTTGAGCGCAACCAGTTCGGCCGCACGAGCGGGGAGCCGATCGTACTTCCCCTCGGCATCTCGGTATTCAATCACGACGCTGCGGCCATCGACGTAACCGAGGTCACGCAGTCCTTGACGAAAGGCCTCGGTCATGTGGGGGCTAACTGTCAGGTTGGCAGCCAGGTAGCCTATTCGGGCGGCCTGGCCCGCCTGCTGTGCCTCGGCCGCGAGAGGCGCAAGAGTGAGGTTGAGAACGACCGCGAGCCAGATCAACTGCATGCTGCCGGGAGTCTATCCGAACGGTACGACGCGCACCAACCGGGCCTGATCGGATTCCCCGACGGATCGTGCCTGCGCGCGGCGCGCGACCATGCGGCGATGCTACCGCTGATCGGGGTCCGGCCCCACGCGCTGCATGATGGCCGGATTGTCCAGGGCAACCGCCACGCGTAGCGCGCGGAGGCCCTGCACGCCCTGGAGCTCGCCCAGGTCCAGTTCTTCAACATCGCTGGTCAGGTAGCCCAGGCTTTGCAGGTACTCGACGTACCCGCGGTACTCGCGGCCCTCTGGGCTCTGGCTGTAGATGATTGCGATCTTGCCGGGCTGGGTTACGCGGTCCGAAGTGCCTTGGACCACGGCTTTGTCGATGCCCTTCTTGACGATCTCGTAGCGGATGTCGTACGCGCCGTCGACGTCGAAACGCTTCTCGTCGAAACGGAAGCGGATGGAGCGCGGCGTGTGCTGCACCAGAACTAGGTGGGTGGTCTCGAGCGGCACGGGCAACCGGTCGCGGAGCTGGTGGGCGCGCACGGCGATGCCACACGTGAGCATGAGCTGCCAGAGCCGCAAATTCTTGAGGCAGATGGGGTCGAAGCGGCCGTCCTCGAGCAGGCTCGGGCCGACGTAGATCTGGTAGTCGAGGCCGTCGGTCTTCTGCTTCTCGAAGTAGTGCGGAAACATGGCCTGCGCGGCCAGCTCCTCGCGGTCGAGGTACGCGGAGATCGCCTCGGCGATGCGAGTGACGCTCTCCTCGAAGAGCTGTCGCCGGCGGTAGACTACGCCGAGTCGCGCGTCCAATGCGCCGCGGTACAGCTCGATCCGCGCGCGCACGTCGGTGCCGAACTTGCCCAGCTGGTCGAACAGGCTCTCGACGTTCGCGCGCAGGAACCCCACGATGCCGGTCTCGTCACCGGAGTTGAGGCTCCGGTGGACCTGGGCGATGCGCTTGTCGACGCGGAAGCAGAGCTCATCGAGCGCCGGGAGCGATTGCGCTTCGCAGGCGGCGCGCAGAACGTCGGCGGCGAGGCGGAGCTGGGTGAGGAGGTCGGCCTGGATAGCCACGCCACGCTGGGCGGACGCGCCGCGGATGTCGGCCAGGCCGTACAGCGGGTAGACGTTCTCGAACACGATCGGCTCCATCTCCGCGGCGGCGTCGGAGACGCTCTCGCTGTTCCGCTCGATTGTGTTGAACACGGCCTTCCGGAAGCGCCACTCCACGACCGGATGAATGGCCGTGCACTTCTCCTTGATCATGGCCTGGACGCGGGCATTCAGTTCCTCCACGCTCCGCTGGACGGCCATGGAGAAGAGCGGCAGCACCTCCTCGAGCTTCGGCAGGTGCGTGGCGTTCAGGTCGCCCGGCCGGGGCGAGATGAGCTCGAGCGTGCCGATCACCTTGTCCTGGTAGTGAAGCGGCGCGCAGACGAAAGTGCGGGCACCGGCGGCGATTAGCTCCTCCTCCGACCGCGTACGGTCGGGCCACGCCGCGAGGTCGCCTATGATGACGGGCCGGTTCTGGATGACTGCGCGCTCGTACAGCGACCCCGTGAACTCGGACGTCTTGTGGTGCGCCGAGTCCGCGAAGATGCTGGCGCGATCGTGGCTCATCGCGTCGTTCAGCACGAGCACGCGGTCGCCCTCCACCGCGGCCAGGCCCAGGTGCAGGCTGGGCCGCCGGAACAGCGTGCGAAGCTTGGCCTGGAGGCTCTCGAACCGGGCGCTCGACACGATCGACTCCTTGTCGATCAAGTCGCGCTTGAGCGAGGAGAGCACCTCCTGGTCGGTCACGTCGACGGCCTTGAGCATCATGAAGCCGCGCAACGTGACTGTCTCCGGAGGCACGAGCTCGCGGAGCTGGTCGAGGTCCACGTTGCCGCTCTCGAGCTGCCGCCGCATGGCGTCGGTGAGCTTCGGCGCGGGCCCGTCGAGCTTCACGTCTACGAACCGCCAGTCGAAGTCCAGGCGGAAGTGCCGCTCCAGCGTGGTGGCCGGGTCCTCAGACGTGAAGACCACAGGGATCTCGACGCCGAGGTCGATCCCGTAGGTGCGCTCGAGGATCAACTCGTAGGCAAGCAGGAGCTTTGCGGCCCGGAGCCGCTGCTCCTCCACGTTCACGCGGCCGCGGAACGTGCCGTCGTCGTTCATGAGCGTGCGACGGAATAGGCTCGTGGCGTAGAACGCCCGGAGCTGGAACGGAAAGAGCGCCGCGCCATACTCTTGCTGCCAGAAGGCGGGCGGGAACATGGCGCTCATCATGAGATCTACGAGCTGCCGGTGCTTCCCGATCACCGACACGTCATCGATGACCGCGGAAAGCTCGGGCGCCTGCTTGATCTTCTCGCGGACGATCCCGGGCAGCGGCCCACGGCCCAACTCGCTGTAGGCAGAGAGCTGAGTCCAGAACCGGATGAGTGGGGCCAGGCTCAGCTCGGTCCGGAAGGGCAGCGCGGCCGGGTGCGCGACGGGTTGGGCCACGACGTCAACCGAAGGCGATACGAGCCCGCTGGTGCCGGCCATGACGTGCTAGGCGCCCACCCCGCCCGGTTTCGCGGCGGCGTCGCTGCCGAGGCCGACGGCCTGCCGGATTTTCTCGAGCTGGCCCGCGTGGTCGTTCCAGTGATAGTCGAACATGGCGCCGAGATACATGTCGATCGTGATCTCGTCCGTGCCCATGAACTGCTTGAAGAGGGGAATACGCGCCTTGCGCCGCTCGAAGGCCGGCTCGTCAAGCCCTTCGATGTAGTCCAGGACACGGCGGCGCTGTGCATCCAGCGCGTCCCTAAACTGAGAGAGCGTCAGCTGTCGGCGCTGTTCGTCGAGGAATGTGTCCCCGGGGGCGATCTCTACGACGGGATAGTCGCGTTCCGAGAAGGTGGCGAGCGTGGCCGCGGGGTCGAAGCCCGGCTCGAAGAGCAGGTGCGAGAGCACCTCGCGCGTCGTCCACTCACCCGGGGCGTCCGCACGCTCCATGTGGGCGTCCATGCCCTGGAGTTGGCGGCTCAGGTTCTCGGCGGCCGCGTCAATCCGGCGCCGAAGGTCCTGCGCGTGCTTGCTGGCCATGGGGTCCTCCTGCCTCGCGGCCGCCCGGGGGCCGGATCAGTTGCTGCTTGATATCGATACTCCGGTCACGGCCGCTTCGTGTCAACTGGACGGGACCGCGGGAATTTCAACCGCAACCCGCCTGACTTGCGGCTCACCAGGCGGACGCGGGCACCGTCCTTGTAGGCCGGTATGCGGTAGCCGTCGACCTTCTCCTGGTAGATCCAACCGGGGCGGTGAAAGGGCGCGCGGACGAGCGTTGGGGCCATCGGAGTGTACGGGCGGATCACCGTCGTTGGTTTACAGCCCTTACCGAAACGCGCGGTCGATGCTGGCAGCCCCGGCGCGACGCCACTCCTACCTCACACGCTCCCAGGTCAGCTGGACGGGTTCTAGACCATGGGCCGCTCAGACGGCACGGCCGACCGCGTGACCTTCGAAGATTGCCTCCAGCGCCGTGCGGGGGGCGACGCAGTCGCCGACCATCCGGAGCTCGGGGACGCGGCCCCGGAGCTCGTGGGCCAGGCGGTCCTCGGCGACCCCGCCCACCGCCGCGACGATGCTGTCGACGCCGTCCAGCCGGTCCGGCTCTCCGGTGGAGAGGTCCTCGAGGACCACGGCGCGCCCCTCGACCGCGCGCACCGCGCGGAGCGGCATCACCCGGACCTTCTTCTCCCGCAGGCGTGGCCGGACGGCGAGCATGCTGTAGATGGTGATCCGCGCTCCGTAGGCGACACCTCCCGTGATCAGCGTGACCCGCTTGCCGAGCTCCGCCAGATGCTCGGCGGTCGCGACCGACTGCCAGTTGCCGTCAGCCTCGATGAAGGCCACGTGGTGACCGAGCGCTGCCGGCTTCAGGAGCGCCTCCCAGGTCGAGAAGACGTGCGCCGCTCCCGGGATGGCTAGCAGCTTCGGCCGCGCGCCGGTGGCGAGCACGACCGCGTCGGGCCGGAAGGCGAGGACGCGGTCGACGGTCGCCTCCACGCCGCATTCGATCGTCACCCCGAGCCGGCGACACTGCTCCTCGAAGAAGGTGCGCGCGTACGTAAACTCGCGGCGCGTCGGAATGCGGGCGGCGAGGTTGACCTGGCCGCCGACCTCGAACTCGCGCTCCCACAGGGTGACGTCGTGGCCGCGGCTCGCCGCCACCCGGGCCGCCTCCAGCCCTGCCGGCCCACCGCCGACCACCAGCACGCGCCGGCGCACCGCCGCCGTCGTGAGCGTTCCCTCGCCCCACTCCGCTTCCCGACCCGCGGTGGGGTTCATGAGACAGGTCACCGGCTGGTGGAGCTCGATCATCGCGATGCAGCCCTGGTTGCAGGCGATGCACGGCCGGATCTCGTCGAGCCGACCGGCCCGCGCCTTGGCGAGCAGGAACGGGTCAGCGATGTGAGCGCGGGCCATGCCGACGAGGTCGACCTCCCCAGCCGCCAGCACCTCTTCCGCGAGCTCGAGGCGATTGAAGCGGCAGACGGCGAAGACGGGAAGGTGGGGCACCACTGCCTTGATCCCCGCCGGCAGGTAGCGGAAGGCGGCGCGCGGGAAGTGCATGTCCGCCATCTGGGTGGCGAGCGAGTAGTGGGCGATGTAGGCCGAGTGGGAGACGTTGACGAAGTCGATGGGGACGGCGGCGGCGATCGTCGGCACCATCCGCTGCATGTCCTCGAGCCCGAGGCCGGGGGCCATGAACTCCTCGGCGCTGATCCGGATGCCGACGGGGAAGTCCGGCCCCATCGCCTCGCGCACGGCCTGCAGCACCCCCAGCGGGAACCGGAGTCGGTTCTCCTCGCTGCCCCCGTAGGCGTCCGTGCGGACGTTCGAGGCGGGGGAGAGGAACTGCTGCAGCAGATGGCCGTGGCCGAAGTGCACCTCGAGGCCGTCGAGCCCCGCCTCCCGCAGGTGGCGGGCGGTGAGGACGTGGGCGGCCACGACCGCCTCCATGTCGTCCTCGTTCATCTCGTGCGGGATCGGACCGCCCGGCGTCCACGGAATGGGGGAAGCGCCCCAGGTGGGCGTGCGCCCGAAGTGGCCCTCGGCGTGCCGCCCGACGTGCACGATCTGGCCGAAGAGCCTCGTCCCCTCGGCGTGCACGGCGTCGGCGACTCGACGGAAGGCGGGGACGCCGCGGGGATCGTAGCCGATCACGCCCTGCGCGCGGCCGATGCTGGTCGGATGGACCCGGATCGCCTCGAAGATGATGAGCCCGGCGCCGCCGCGCGCCTTCTCCGCGTGATAGTGGACGTGCCGGTCGCTGGGCAGGTGATCGACGCCGTAGTTGGTCGTGTGGGCCGGCACGAAGATCCGGTTGCGCAGCTCCACCGGCCCGATGCGGAACGGCGAGAACACGTACGGGAATCGTGAGGTCACGTCGCTAGCCGAGGTAACTTCCGCCGGTGACGAGCACTCCCTTGCCGAGGAGTCGCATCGACTGGATCCCTCCCGGAATCGAATGCCTACTGTACTATCGTCGCCGAGTCAACGCGCGCGAGGAGAAGGGAGCGAGGCATGCGAAGCGGGCGAGCGTTCGTCGAGAGCCTCCGGGATGGACGGGGCGTGTTCCTGGACGGCCAGCGGGTGAAGGACGTCACCACGCACCCGGCCTTCGCCGAGCCCATCCGTCAGGTCGGCCTCATGTACGACCAGGCGCGCGAGCGCTGGGACCCCGCCGCCACGACGTACCTGGAGGCGGCGACCGGGCAGCGTACGTCGGCGATGTGGCTCATCCCCCGCTCGTCCGCCGATCTCGCCCTGCGCCGCCAGGTGCACCGCGCCTGGTGCGAGCCCTCCGGCGGCGTGATGGGACGCACGGCGGACTCCGGCGCCTCGATCCTCACGGGGTTCGCGAGCCACCCGGAGGTCTTCGCCCGCGGCGGCGAGCCGTTCGCCGAGAACGTGCGCCGCTTTCACGCCCGCGCCCGCGACGAGGACCTCTTCGTCGCCTACGCGGTCGTCCCCCCGCAGGGCGATCGCACGAAGCCGGCTCACAAGCAGAAGGAGCCCTTCCTCTACGCGGGGGTGGCGCAGGAGCGCGACGACGGCCTCGTCCTCCGCGGTGCCCAGATGATCGCCACCTCCGCCGTCATGGCGGACTGGCTCATCGTCAGCTCGATCACGCCGCTCGCCCCCGGCGACGACGACTACGCGTTCTCCGTCGTGATCCCGACCGCCGCCGAGGGGCTGCGCATCTACCCGCGGCGGCCGTACGCGACCATGGCCACCAGCGTCTACGACTACCCGCTCTCGTCGCGCTTCGACGAGATCGACACCCTCGTCGTGCTGCGTGACGTGTTCGTGCCGTGGGAGCACGTGTTCATCCATCGCAGCGTTGAGCTGGTGAACGCCCAGTGGCACGAAGCCGCCGCCCACCTCCTCGTGAACTTCCACACCCTGATCCGGTTCTGCGTGAAGATGGAGTTCGTTGCCGGCCTCGCCCTCCGGCTGACCGAGCTCCACAACATCCAGGCAATGCCGCCGGTCCAGACCCAGCTCGGTGCCGAGATCGCCCTGGTCGGCGCCCAGATGGACGCCCTCGCCCACGCGGCGGAGACGGTGCCGCTCGTGCGCAACGGGATCGCCCGCCCGAACCCGCTTTACGTCTATGCGGCCATGAACCTCCAGCGCCGCCTGGCGCCCGACCTCATGCGCACCCTGCGCGAGCTGGCCGGCGGCGCCTTCATCGCGGTCCCCTCCTCGCAGGAGGCCTTCGCCAGCGCGGAGACGCGGGACGACACGCACCGCTACTACCAGGGCGCGGAGACCGGGGCCGAGGAGCGGGTGAAGCTGCTCAAGCTGATCTGGGACCTGGTGGGAACGGAGTTCGGCGGGCGCCAGCTCCAGTACGACATGTTCTACTCGGCGGCCCAGCACGTCGCCGATATGCGGATGTACCGCTGGTACGACTGGACTCGCGCCCGCGCCGCCGTCGACCGCATGCTCCAGGGCTACTGACACGTGGAGTGACGATGACGCATCGCGCACCCCGCTACGGGCTTAATGAACGAGGCCGTCGGCCCGTGCGTTCGCAAAAGCCGACGGACGCCCGGAAGCTTGAAGACCCTAGCCCCCTGATGTCCCTCGCGGTTCTTTGGCCAACTCGGCGCGGGAGGAGATTGTCTTAGATCAACCCATTTATGTCGCGCACGATCGCGCCGCCTCTCCAACAGTTCGGACGACTGGGAGCTGTCTGTTGCGCTGGTCCCCGCGCTGGGCTCGAACCAGCGACTTCCTGATTAACAGACGAGGGCCGGTGAAGAGCCAGCCCTCTCTTCTTCCGCATAGTTGCGCGTAACCGCTGAATCTGTCGACGCGCTCTCGGGCCACTCGCTCGCGACAGAGAAGTACTCTGGAGACAGGCGCGCACGCACGACCACATCGCTACGTGCGGCGTTTAGCGCAAATCAACGCAAACGATCTCCGCCGAACCGGCTGGCTGCGGTTGCCCGCACGGGCACGTGATGGTACACGAGGCCATGACCCACGACCGACTTGTGCTGACCAACGCGAACGTCATCGACTGTGTGAGCGAGCAGCCCTTAGCTGGTGGCAGCGTCGTGATCGAGCGAGGACGGATTGCCGAGGTCCTCGACGGGAGCCGTTCGGCCGACACGCGCAACGCCGACGTGATGGACCTGGGCGGCGCGTATCTCTTGCCGGGACTCTGGGATGTCCATATTCATCCCGACTATCTCGCAGAGACAGGCGCCAGCGTTGTCGACCAAACCATCGTGTTTGGCCAGCGCCTCATGGAGGCGCTGACGGAGGCGGGCGTCATAGGCGTGCGGTGCGCCGGCTCAGCGCACTTCATGGACGTGGCCTGGAAGCGGGCGTTCGATACAGGCCAGTACGTGGGCCCGCGTGTGTTCGCGGCCGGCCACTTCCTAACCAGCACGGGTGGCCACTTCCTGACGTCGGGCCATGCGCTCGAATGCGACGGCCCGTACGGCTTTGTCCGCGCGATCCGGGAGCAGATTAAGAACGGCGTTGATCACGTCAAGCTCAACCTCACGGGTGGGATCATGGGCCCGTCCTGGGACCGCCACTGGCAGTCGTTTCTCCTCGACGAGGAGCTCGAGGCGGCGTTCGCAATCTGTCGCGCCCGCGGTTTTCGTGTGATGGCGCATGCCGCCAACCCCGAAGCGGTGAAGATGGCCGTCCGGCTTGGCGCGCACAGCGTCGAGCACGGCTACATCATGGATCACGAGTGCGTCGAGTTGCTCCGCGCAAGTGACACCTGGTATGTACCCACGCTGGCGATCAGCCACCTCACACCGGATCAGGCGAGCGATCCGTGGGAGAAACGATGGGTCGAGCAGCGGAACCTGTCAGCCGACCTGTGTGAGCGCGCGGACCTGGCTTCCGGTGAGCACCGCGAGTGGTTCCGGCGAGCGCTCACGGCCGGCGTGAGGATGGCGCTGGGCTCTGACATCCGCCCGCTAAAGGAGGCGGCGCTGCTCGAGCTGGGCCTGTGGGTGAAGGACGGGGCGACGCCGCGGCAGGCTCTTCTCGCCGCCACGCGCGATGCCGCTGAGCTCTGCGGTGTGGGCGCCGAGCTCGGAACGGTCCAGCCGGGTAAGCTCGCCGATCTCATTGTCGTCGACGACGATCCGTTACGGGACATCAGGAACCTACGGCGGCTGCGTCTCGTATTCAAGGAGGGCCGCCTCGTCTCTGACCGTCGTGGGGGGGCAATTGGTCGGCGGAAGGATCCCTAGCGCTCCACGAAAGGGGTGTCGCATGGCCCGCACAGTATGCGAATACCTTCTCTACCTCGTCCTGGCTCCGTCGAGCCGGACCCATCCGCAGGGGGTCTCCCGAACTGAGGTTGTCCCAGAACTCAGCGAAGTAAGTGGCTCCCCGGGCTGGGCTCGAACCAGCGACTTCCTGATTAACAGTCAGGCGCTCTACCGACTGAGCTACCGGGGAACGATCAAATCTTACCGCAGTTTCGCTGGAACTTACGATTCGG
>WNGJ01003838.1_pt1 | contig 15564 bp, 13 predicted proteins | sample 5400611 | NCBI WGS metagenome assembly WNGJ01 (sample SAMN13153375, study PRJNA577476) | soil metagenome | isolation source: 40 cm soil or saprolite under Garry oak tree replicate 1 | place: USA:California | collected 2016-06-15
CGTGCCAAGGAAAATCGGGCTCAGGCGTGCGCGAAGCCGCTGTCTTAGACGCCGAAAGCGGCTCGCCACCGTAACCGGCGGCTCGAGGAGGGCAAGCAGATCCGGGCTGTCTTTTTTCAAAGCGTTCGGCTGGTTGCGGCCTAGGGCGCCCGTACTCTATCAGGCTTCCAGCCGGGCCCGTCCGCAGCGATGAAGACTGGCGATCATGACAGCAAATCGGGCGGATGTGGTAAGCACCAACGAACGGCCAAAGTGCTGTCGGCCATCACAAATTTCATTTCGTTTCTGTTCGCACGCAATCTGCGGCTATTATCGGCACCGCAGTAAACGCCGCGCTCGCACAGGAAAAAATGGCCGACTTAGTGGAACAGAACAGAACAAGCTGACCATGCTGGCAACTGTCCCGATTTCTGATCGGGCAAGGGGGGAGTCACCGGAAGGCTCGACGCGGCGCAGGTTCCTGTTCCTCCAAGGACCGATCGGGCTTTTCTTCTCCAGGCTCGCGCAACGCCTGGCCAGCGATGGCCACGCGGTGCATCGGATCAACCTGCACGGCGGCGACCGGCTGTTCTGGCGCCTGCCGGGGGCGCTCGATTTCCGCAGGGATGCGGCCAGCTGGCCGGAGTTCCTCGCGGATTGTCTGAGCCGGTGGCAGATCACCGACATCGTCCTGTTCGGCGATTGCCGCCCGTTCCATCGGACCGCCATCCATCTCGCTGCCGCTCGCGCAATTCCGGTACATGTGTTTGAGGAAGGGTATTTGCGGCCGAACTGGGTGACGATGGAAAGCGGAGGGGTGAACGCGCATTCGTCGCTTTCACGCGACCCTACGTATTATCGCGAGGCGGCCGGGTTGACGGCTCCTTGGGACGGCGGCGGTGCGGTTCGAAACAGCTTTGCACGGCGCGCCACCGAAGACGTGCTGTACCACACCGCGATGGTGCTGTCCGGGGGCCTTTACCCGGGCTATCGCACGCATCGGCCGTGGCATCCGTATGTGGAATACGCGCACGCGGCCGGCCGTTTCCTGCGCAGGCCGCTGGCCAAGAGGCGCGTGACCCGCTTGGCGCGGAACTTGGCGGCGGCGTCGCAGCCGTTTTACCTGTTTCCGCTACAGCTGAATGCGGATGTCCAGATTCGCCATCATTTTTCGTCTGGGCGCATGGAACCGGCGGTCGAGCAGGTGATCGCCTCCTTTGCACGCTGTGCGCCGGGGGACGCGCTGCTGGTGCTGACCGAACATCCACTGGAGACCGGGGTCGTCGACCTGGAGCGCGCCGCGCGCCGGTGTGCCCAGGCTGCCGGCATGGAGTCACGGCTGCTGTACCTGGAGGGGGGCAGTCCGCGCGAACTCGTGCGCCACTGCCGGGGAATGATTACCGTCAACAGCACGATGGGGCTGGTCGCGATGGACTGCGGCGTTCCGGTGGTCGCGCTGGGCCAGGCCGTCTACTCGCTGCCTGGCCTGACATTTCAGGGCCCGCTGGACGAGTTCTGGCTGCACGGGGCGCCGGCCGATCCGCTGCTGTTCGACGCATTCCGCCGGGTGGTCGTGGCGCGCACGCAGATCAACGGCGGCTTCTACGGGGGCCGCGCCATCGCGCTGGCGGTGCAGGGGGCGGCGCGGCGGCTTGAACAGCACGCCACGCAAGCGCCGGCCGCGCTGCCGGCCTCGCGCCCGCGCGAACCAGAGTTCGACCTTCCGAACGCCTTGCATCCGGTCGCGCAATGAATCCCGAGGAGTCATTCGGTCTCGGATCCCTATTGGCTGTAACCGGCTGGTGGCTGGCACGGCGCGTGGCCGGCGCCGGCCTGGGCCCGCCGGCGGCCCTGCTGCTGGATGCTTCGCTGCCGGCGCTGGCCTTCACAGCGCTACTGGCCAGCACGGCGCGCCCCGTGTTTTCGGGAGCCGTCACGCTGGCGCTGGCCGCGGGCTTCGCGTTTTCGGACCGGCGCAAGCGCCACATCCTGAACGAGCCGATCGTGATCTCGGACGTGTTCCTGGCGCTCGACATCTTTCGCCATCCGACTCTTGCGCTGCCGTTTCCGGACACGGCGCGGGTGCTCGGCGGCGCCGGCCTCGCGGCCGCCACGTTCGTGGCGATGTTCGTCCTCGAGCCGTCCGTCGGGTCGTGGTCGCCGTGGCCTGCGCTGCTGATGGCGGGTGCGCTGGCTGGTGCCATCTGGGCGCTGGCCGGGCCGCTGAATGTGGCCGCGGGGCGAGCCTTGCGCCGGCTGGAGCCCAGCGGCGATCCGGTGCGCGATGGAGCGCGCTTGGGTCCGCTGGCGACGCTGCTGATCTACGGCATCGTCGCGCGGGCCGAGCGGGCCACGCGGCGCGCGCCGGCTGCGCCTCACTTGAACGGCATCTCGCACCGGAATCCTCCCGGCGCGCCGGTAGTCGTCGTTCAATGCGAATCGTTCTTCGATGTGCGGCGCATTCATCCGAGCGTGCAGAAGGACCTGCTGCCGAACCTGGACCGTTGCCGCCACACCGGGCTGCAGTGGGGGCGTCTGGCCGTGCCGTGCTGGGGCGCCAATACGGTGCGCACGGAGTTCGCTGTGTTGACCGGCCTGCCGGAAGCGGCCATCGGTCTTGACAAATTCAACCCCTACCAGGGCTTTGCGCGCGCACCGGTCGCCTCGCTGGCCTGGCAGATGCGCTCCGAGGGCTACCGCACCGTATGCGTGCACCCGTTCGATCGGCGCTTTTACGGGCGCGACGGGGTGATGCGCAACCTCGGGTTCGATGAATTCCTGGGCGAGGAGGCCTTCAACGGGGCCGAGCGGATCGGCGGCTACGTGGCCGACGTCGAGGTGGCGCGCTTCGCGGCGCGGCTGCTGCAGGAGCGCGAGTCGAACCTGTTCGTGTTCATCGTGACGATCGAAAATCACGGCCCCTGGCCGAATGGAGTGCTCGATCACGCGGACGAAAGCGCGGACTTCTGGCGCGGCCTGGTCGTGCCAGAGGCCGAGCGCAGTGCCTTCAAGGGTTTCGTCAAAGGGGTGCGTCACGCCGATTCGATGCTCGGCATACTGGCCCAGACGCTCGGTGCGGGCGCCTGCGGCGGCCTGCTGGCCATGTATGGGGACCACCTGCCGAGCTTTCCGAAGACGTTCCAGCGGGTGGGTTTTCACGACAATCGCAGCGACTACCTGCTGTGGCGCGCGGGCAGCGCGGTCAGCGCCCGCAGGGATCTTGCCGCGCACGATCTGGGCAGGGCGATCCTGGAAGCGCGAAGCCAGCCACCCGCCGCAGTGACGTCGCATACGGGACTGCAGCAGGCGGCCGGATGAGGGATCGCAGCGCGCCGAAAGAGAGAGTTATTAAGAGCGGTTAACATTCCGATCGTAGACTCCGATCCGGGGACGTAAAGATCGGAAGCCGCAACTTGGTCGGAGCAAACGAAGGAAATCGGGGCGAGCGCGGCGAGGGGTTCGACCCGGACGCCAGCGGCACGCGCGTTGAGCGCCTGAACGCTCGCGCGTTCTGTCTGTGGATGACCGGCCTGCCCGGGTCCGGCAAGTCCACCATCTGCGCTCTTTTGCTGGATCGTCTGCGGATGCAGGGGCGGCGCGCCTACGGCCTCGACGGCGACGTGCTCAGGCAGGGACTGAACCGGGACCTCGGTTTCACGGATGCGGACCGCTCCGAGAACATCCGCCGCACGGCCGAGGTGGCGCAGCTGATGGTCGATGCGGGACTGATCGTGGTGGTGGCGCTGATCAGCCCGTTTCGCTCCGACCGCGAATTCGCCCGCTCGCGCTTTGCGCCCAACCGGTTCTGCGAGGTCTTCATCGATGCGCCGCTTCAGGTGTGCGAGCGGCGCGATCCGAAGGGCCTGTATGCGAAGGCGCGGCGCGGCGAGCTCGCCCGGATGACCGGCATCGACAGCCCGTACGAGCCGCCCGAGCGGCCCGACCTGCACCTGCACACCGACACCGACGACGCCGGGGCGTGCGTGGAGCGGATCCTGAGCTGGCTGCGGGGGTGATCCTCGATTCGGGTATTACTCGCTCTGCTCGACCTTGAACGCGCTGCGCTCGGCCAGCTCGTCGAGCGCGCGGCTCACCTGGTGTGACTGGCGGGCCAGCGCCGCGGCGATCGCGCGCCGCATCACCGGGTCGGCGATCCAGTGCGCTGAAAGCGTCGGCACGGGATCGAGCCCGCGCGCCACCTTGTGCGCGCCCTGCGCGCCGCCCTCGAACACCGCCAGGCCCCGCTCGATCGCGAACTCGATCATCTGGTAGTAGCAGCACTCGAAGTGCAGGCACGAGACGAATTCGGTCGCGCCCCAGTAGCGGCCGTACAGCGTACCGCCGCCGGCGCCCGTATCGAACACGCCGAATGCGCTCGCCACCGGGGCCCCGTCGCGGTGCGCCAGCACCAGCATCAGGTTCTCCGGCATCGTGCGCGCCAGTTGCTGAAAAAACGCCAGGCTCAGGTACGGGGTCGAGCCGTGCTGCGCGTACGTGATCCGGTAGCAGCGGTGAAAGAAGCGCCAGTCGTCCTCGGTGATTGCGGTTCCCGTTCGCCGCTGCAGCTCGACGCCGGCCTCGCGCACCCTGCGCCGCTCGGCCCGGATCTTCTTGCGCTTGTCCTGCGACAGCGCGGCCAGGAATTGCTCGAAGTCGCGATAGCCGCCGTTGCGCCAGTGGAACTGCACGCCGGCCTGAACCAGCAGGCCCGCGGCGGCCAGCATCTCGATCTGCGCCGTCGGGGCCAGCAGCACGTGCAGCGAGCTCAGATTCGAGTCCTGCACCAGTGCGAGCAGTTGCCGGGCCAGTTCGCTTCGGGCCTGTGCGTCGCGCGCGATCAGGCGGCTGCCGGGCGCCGGCGTGAACGGCACCGCGGCCAGCCACTTCGGGTAGTACGCCAGCCCGCGCTCCTCGTGGGCCTGGGCCCAGGCCCAGTCGAACACGTATTCACCGAACGAATGGTCCTTCCGATACAGCGGCACGGCAGCGGCCAGGCCCTGCGCGTCGGTCAGCGTCAGGTAGGTCGGCGTCCACCCGGTGCGCGCGCCGGCGCAGCCGCTTTCGTGCAGCGCGTGCAGGAACTCGTAGCGCAGAAACGGCGTCGCGTCGGCATCGGCGGCCAGCAGCTCGTTCCAGGCGCTGCGCCCGATCCGGCTCAAGTCATCGATCAGTCGCACGCGCTTCACATCGCGGTCAGCATGCGCATCCTGCCCGCCTTCGCGCTGCGCGCTACGGCAGGCGAGCCCGGCTCCATCGTCGGCGTCGGTACGCGTGCGATAATGATGTGGCGGTTTCAACGGTCCGGTTCGATGATTTCGCACGTTCGAGTAGCGGTCGCTCAGATCAATGTCACGGTGGGCGATCTGCAGGGCAATGTCCGCAAGATCGTCGATTTTGCCGGTCGCGCGGCCAATGCCGGCGCCGACGTGCTCGTCACGACAGAGCTGGCGCTATCGGGCTATCCGCCCGAGGATCTGCTGCTGCGCCGGTCATTCTACGAGGCTTGCGACGCCGCGCTGATGGGACTGGCGGCCGAGCTGGCGCCGTTTCGCGATCTGCACGTGCTCGTGGGCCATCCGCTGGCGCGCGAAGGCCAGCGCTTCAACGCGGCCTCGCTGCTGCGGCAGGGCATGGTGCTCGGCACCTACCGCAAGCACGACCTGCCCAATTACGACGTGTTCGACGAGCAGCGCTACTTCACGCCGGACAACCGGCCGTTCGTATTCGAGGTGCACGGCGCGCGCTTTGGCGTGAACATCTGCGAGGACACCTGGTATTCCTACGCGCCCGAGTGCGCCCGCGCGGCCGGGGCCCAGGTGCTGCTGGTGCCCAATGCGTCGCCTTTTCACCTGGGCAAGCAGGCCGCCCGGCTGCAGGTGACGCGACAGCACGTGTCCGGCCACGGCCTGGCGCTGGTGTACGCCAACCAGGTCGGCGGCCAGGACGAACTGGTGTTCGACGGCGCCTCCTTCGCGCTGGATGCGCAGGGCGAGCTGGCGGCGCTGGCGCCGCAGTTCGAGGAAGACTTGCTGCTGATCGACTTCGACCAGGGCGTGCCGCGCGGCCCGATCTGCCCGGAACGGACGCCGATCGAGGCGCAGGTGTACGCGGCGCTGACGCTGGGCGTGCGCGATTACGTGGGCAAGAACGGCTTTCCCGGAGGGATCGTGGGACTGAGCGGCGGCATCGATTCGGCGCTGACGCTGGCGGTGGCGTGCGATGCGCTGGGCGCGGACAAGGTGCGCGCGGTGATGATGCCCTCGCAGTTCACGGCCGAGATGTCGTGGCTCGATGCCCGGCAGCTCGCGCACAACCTGAACGTGGCGTACGAGGAGCTGTCGATCCAGCCGGGCTTCGAGGCCGTGCTGTCGGCGCTGGCAAAGCCCTTGCGCGGCGCGGTCTGGGACACGACCGAAGAGAACATCCAGGCCAGGATCCGCGGCCTGCTGCTGATGGCGCTGTCGAACAAGAGCGGCTCGATCGTGCTCACGACCGGCAACAAGAGCGAGATGGCCGTGGGCTATTGCACGTTGTACGGCGACATGGCGGGAGGCTTTGCGGTCATCAAGGACCTGCTGAAGACGCTGGTCTACTCGGTGGCGCGCTATCGGAACACGCTGTCGCCGGTGATCCCCGAGCGGATCCTGACGCGCGCGCCCAGCGCCGAGCTGCGCGCCAACCAGACCGATCAGGACTCGCTTCCGCCATACGAAACGCTGGACGCGATCATCCACCTGTACATGGAGCAGGGCGCCAGCATCGAGGAGATCCTTGAGAGCGGCTTGCCGGAGACGGAGGTGCGGCGCGTGGTTGGGATGATCCAGGCCAGCGAGTACAAGCGGCGCCAGGCGCCGGTCGGGATACGGATCACGCACCGCGCGTTCGGGCGCGATTGGCGCTATCCGATCACGAACCGCTTCCGCGAGCGCGCGGCGAATTTTGACTCGGCGCCTGCGCAGGACAGTAGAATCGCCGCATTGGCCGGGAGGGGACCGTGAAACAGATCACCGCGATCATCAAGCCGTTCAAGCTGGACGAGGTCAGGGAGGCCCTGGCCGATGTCGGCGTCACCGGCCTGACCGTCACCGACGTGAAGGGGTTCGGGCGGCAGAAGGGGCACACCGAGCTGTATCGCGGCGCAGAGTACGTGGTCGACTTCCTGCCCAAGATCAAGATCGAGGCGGTTGTGGCCGATTCGATCGTGGACCGGGCCATCGACGCGATCACGCGCGCCGCTCGTACCGGCAAGATCGGCGACGGCAAGATCTTCGTGCGGACGGTCGAGCACGTGGTGCGGATCCGCACCGGCGAAACGGACGAAGCGGCGGTCTAGCAACGACCCTCACCCCAGCCCTCTCCCGCAAGCGGGAGAGGGAGCGGCTTGCGTCAACCCGGCGACGACGGCTTCAGTAGAACCAGCAGCGCTCCGGCACCGCCATCGGCGGGCCGTGCCTGGCAAAACGCGATCACCTCGCTGCGCCGGACCAGCCAGCTCCTGACTTTTCCCTTTAGTACCGGCACGCCGTCGCGCGAGCCGCGCCCCTTGCCGTGCACGATCCGCACGCAGCGCTGCCCATGGTGGACCGCCTCGCGCAGGAACGCGCCCAGCGCATGGTGCGCCTCCTCGACGCGGTGGCCGTGCAGGTCGAGCTCCGCCTGCACGACCCAGAAGCCCCGCCGCAGCTTGCGCAGCGTGTCGGCGCCGATGCCGTCGGCGCGGTACGACAGCGACTCGTCGGTCTCCAGCAGGCTCTCGACCCCGATCCGTTCGGTGAGCGATTCGTCGAGCACGGCCCGGTTGTCGCGCTCGCGCTGCACCGGATGCGGCCGCGCGTGCGGGGCGGCCGCAAGGTGACGCGCCCCGGAGCCCGCGCCAGCGTGCGTGCGGCCAAGCGGCTTGACATCGCGCACGGCTTGCCGGAATTCGGCGGCCGCGTCGGTTCGTGCTTCAGTGGGCGGCGCTGGCGCCTCGCGCCGAGGCGGGGTCGGTGCAGCCTGCGGCCGGGCGATCCGGACCGACTTCAGCTCGGCCAGGCTCTTCAGGCGGCCCGCGGGCGGAGCCGACCGCTTCATGGCGGGCCCCCCGGGCTCAACCCTTTCATGCGCGGCTACTTGGCCGCTACGGCGGCGTGGGGGGTGGCCTGGGTCGGTGCCTCGGCCTCGAGCCAGCGCTGCGCGTCCAGCGCGGCCATGCATCCGCTGCCGGCCGACGTGACGGCCTGCCGGTAAACCGAGTCCTGCACGTCGCCGGCCGCAAACACGCCCGGCACGCTCGTCATCGTCGCCAGCCCGCTGGAGCCGCCGCGCGTGCGGATGTAGCCGCCCGTCATGTCGAGCTGGCCCGCGAAAATCTCGGTGTTCGGCTGGTGACCGATCGCGATGAAGCAGCCCTGCACATTGATCCGCGCCGTCTCGCCGCTGCGAGCGTTGCGGATGCGCACGCTGTGCACGCCGTTGTCATCGCCCAGCACCTCGTCGAGCTCGTGCCACAGGTGCAGCGTCACCTTGCCTTCGGCCGCGCGCGCCATCAGCTTGTCGACCAGGATCGGCTCGGCCCGGAAGCGGTCGCGCCGGTGGATCAGGTGCACCCGGCTCGCGAGATTGGCCAGGTACAGGGCCTCCTCGACCGCGGTGTTGCCGCCGCCGACCACGCACACATCCTGACCGCGGAAGAAGAATCCGTCACAGGTCGCGCAGCCGGATACGCCCCTTCCCATGAAGGTGCGCTCGGACGGCAGCCCCAGGTACTTGGCCGAGGCGCCGGTGGCAATGATCAATGAGTCGCACGTGTACGCGCCGATGTCGCCCACCAGGTGGAACGGCCGCCTGCTCAGATCGACTTCGTAGACCTGATCGATCACGATGTCGGTATTGAAGCGCTGCGCATGCCGGTCGAACCGTTCCATCAGCTCCGGGCCCTGCACCCCGTCGGCATCGGCCGGCCAGTTGTCGACGTCCGTCGTGGTCGTCAGCTGACCGCCCTGTGCCAGACCGGTGATCAGTCGCGGGGCCAGGTTGGCGCGCGCCGCATAGACGGCGGCCGTGTAGCCGGCCGGTCCGGATCCGAGGATCAGCACGCGCGAGTGGCGCGCGGGGTTTGTCTTTGGGTGGGTCATCTGCGGCAGGCCTCGTTTAGCCAATATGGGGGCGCGAGCACGGCCGCGCACCTGCCGCGATTATGGGGTTTCGGGATATTTGCCGCAAAAGGCGGGCCCGATGGCCCGCCCGGTGCGTTTACCTGTGTGCCGGTGAGTGATGCGCCGGTGAGTTATGTGCCGGTGAATACGAGCAGCCGGCCAGGTGCCGGATCATCGAAGGATGGTCGCTTTGGGCCCCGCACAGCGCGCAGGACAGTACGCGCGACTCCGGATCGCGCAACAGCACCTGCAGGCCCTCGTGCTCGGCCCGCAACACCGCCTGCTCCAATAACCGCAATTCCTTCTCGCGAGTGAGCGCAATCGCTACTTGCATACCTTCGTCCTCCCAAACCAAGTACCAGTTACCCGTACAAAAGGGAGCTTCGCGGATTGGGTGCATTGGAGCAATCGCCGTGATGCGGCATTCGCCGAATGTACGCCGCCCGCAGCACGCTAGCCGAAAGCCGTACGGCGTGTACGAAGCCCGGCGACAGCCAATGGCGCTGCCCTTGGGGACGGATACGAGATCCACCTTCCACCGATACCTATAATTACGCGATGTCGATGCGCAAGGAGTCGCGCAACGTGAACGGCGAGTCGGCGCAAGGCCGTAGACCCGAGGGCGAACGCAGTCGCGGCGCGAAGGCGAGCGCGGCGCGCTCCTGGTCGGCGGGCGGTCGGGGGGCCCGCCTGCTGGCAGAAGCGGGCTGGATCGCCGGCACGCTGATCGCGCTTGCGTTGGCCGTGGCGCTGGTGTCCTACCAGCGCGAGGATCCGGGTTTTTCGAATTCGGTCAGCCTGCCGCAGGTGCAGAACCTGGCCGGCAGAGTCGGCGCGTGGATGGCGGACTCGATGCTGGTCGCCTTTGGCTATTCGGCCTACTTGTGGGTACTGGCGGCGCTCGCGTGGTCGGCTCGGTTCTGGCGGCGCCTGTTCGTGCATCGCAGGGCCGCGGCGGCCGAAGGGCATCGTGACGGGGTGGCGCGCTGGCTGCGCGCGCTGGCGCTGCTGGGGCTGGTGGCGGCCTTCGCCGCTCTCGCCACGCTGCGCCTGCACAGCCTGGACGCGACGCTGCCGGGATCTGCCGGCGGAGCGCTGGGCGACCTGATCGCTCCGTACGCCACGCACGCGTTCGGCTTCACCGGCGCCACGGTCGTGCTGCTGGCGCTGAGTGCGCTGGCGGCCAGCCTGCACTTCGGATTCTCCTGGCTCGGGCTGGCCGAGGCGATCGGCAGCGCGTTCGAGGCGGTGTCCGGCCGCGTGCGCCGGATGCGCGAGGCCAAGATCGACCGCTCGATCGGTGAGGCGGCGGTGGCCGAGCGCGAGGCGACCCTGGCGCATGAGCGCGAGCGGCTGGTGGAAGCACCGCCCGTTCACATCGAGCGGCAAAGTGCGCATCCGCCGCCCTCGGAGCGGCGCCAGAAGGAACGGCAGGTGCCGCTGTTCTCGGAACTTTCCACCAGCAGGTTGCCGCCGCTGGATCTTCTGGACGAGCACGATCCCGCGGTCGAGGCCATCTCGGCCGACACGCTGGAGTTCAACTCGCGGCTGATCGAACGCAAGCTGAAAGACTTCGGGGTCGACGTCAGCGTCATCGCCGCCTATCCCGGTCCGGTCATCACCCGCTACGAAGTCGAGCCGGCAACCGGGGTCAAGGGCAGCCAGATCGTGAATCTGGCCAAGGATCTTGCGCGCGCGTTGTCGCTGGTGTCGATCCGCGTGGTCGAGACGATCCCGGGCAAGAACCTGATGGGACTGGAGCTGCCCAACCCGCGCCGCCAGGTCGTGCGCCTGTCGGAAATCCTGGGCTCGGCCGTGTACGGCGAGAGTCACTCGCCGGTCACGCTGGGCTTGGGCAAGGACATCTCGGGCAAGCCGATCGTGGTCGACCTGGCGCGGATGCCGCACCTGCTGGTGGCCGGCACGACCGGATCGGGCAAATCGGTGGGCGTCAACGCGATGATCCTGTCGATCCTGTACAAGTCGGACCCGTCGCAGGTGCGGCTGCTGATGATCGATCCGAAGATGCTCGAGCTGTCCACCTATGGGGACATTCCGCACCTGATCGCGCCGGTCGTCACCGACATGCGCGAGGCCGGTCACGCGCTGAACTGGTGCGTGGGCGAAATGGACCGGCGCTACCGGCTGATGAGCCGGCTCGGCGTGCGCAGCCTGAGCGGCTACAACCAGAAGATCGCCGAAGCGCGCTCGCGCGGCGCGCCGATCGTCGATCCGTTCGCGCTCGATCCGTTCACGGCCGCGCCCCTGGAGCAGCTGCCGGTGATCGTGGTCGTGATCGACGAGCTGGCCGACCTGATGATGGTCACCGGCAAGAAGGTCGAAGAGCTGATCGCGCGGATCGCGCAAAAGGCGCGCGCGGCCGGCATGCACCTGATCCTGGCCACCCAGCGCCCATCGGTGGACGTGATCACCGGTCTGATCAAGGCCAACATCCCGACCCGCATTTCGTTCCAGGTCTCCAGCCGCGTCGATTCGCGCACGATCCTGGACCAGATGGGGGCCGAGGCGCTGCTGGGGCAGGGCGACATGCTGTACATGCCGGCCGGGGCGGGCTTTCCGACCCGGGTGCACGGCGCTTTCGTGTCCGACGCCGAGGTGCACCGCGTCGTCGAGTGGCTCAAGTCGCTGGGTACGCCGAACTATGTCGAGGGCGTGCTGGATGCGCCGGACGAGTTGCCCGGCGCGGGCGAGCCGGGCGGCGCTCCGACCGGCGAGGCCGATCCGCTGTACGACCAGGCGGTGGAGATCGTCGTGCGCAACCGGCGCGCCTCGATTTCCCTGGTGCAGCGGCATCTGCGAATCGGCTACAACCGCGCTGCGCGCCTGCTGGAGGACATGGAGCGCGCCGGCTTGGTGTCCGCGATGCAATCCAACGGGAACCGCGAGATCCTGGTGCCGGCACGGGGCGAGGCGTGATCCTGCTTCGCGGCTTCGCCGCTTCGGAGGACAAGCCCTCCGAAGCGCAGCGCGCGAAGGCGGGCAAGCCTGGTTTGTTGCTCGTGCTGCTGCTGGCTTGCAGCCTGCCGGTGGCGTGGGCCGATTCGCTGCAGCAGTTGCGCGATTTCCTGACGCAGACGCAGAGCGCGCGCGGCGACTTCTCGGAAACCTCCTCCGGCAAAGGCCCGGCCTCGCACGGTCGCCAGCGAAGGCAAGGGAGCTTCGAGTTCGCCCGTCCCGGCCGTTTCCGGTGGATTTACACCAACCCTTATCAGCAGACGATCGTCAGCGACGGCTCCAGGCTGACCGTGTACGACCCGGACTTGAACCAGGTCACGATCAAGAAGCTCAAGGGCGCGATTCCCGCCTCGCCGGCCTCGATCCTGTTCGGCTCCAACGAGTTCGAGCGCGACTTCCAGGTGAGCAGCGACGGCGAGCGCGACGGCCTGGAGTGGATCCTGGCAACACCCAAGTCGCAGGATTCCTCGTTCGCGCGGATCCGGATCGGCTTTCGCGACGGGCTGCCGGTGGCGATGGAGCTGGCCGACAGTTTCGGACAGACCACCGAGCTGCGCTTCTCCGGGCTGCAGCGCAACCAGAGAATCGATCCGGCCCGCTTTCATTTCGATCCACCCAAAGGGGCGGACGTGCTGGAAGACCAGTGAACGACCTGTTCGAAAGCGCGCGGCCGGCCAGCGGGCCGGGCGCCGCCGCCCCGCTGGCCGAGCGGATGCGGCCGCGCCGCTTCGAGGACGTGATCGGCCAGTCCCACCTGCTGGGGCCCGGCAAGCCGTTGCGCATCGCGTTCGAGTCGCGCCATCCGCACTCGATGATCCTGTGGGGGCCGCCGGGCGTGGGAAAGACCACGCTGGCCCGGCTGATGGCCGACGCGTTCGGACTGGAATTCATCGCGATTTCGGCGGTGCTGGGCGGCGTGAAGGACATCCGCGACGCGGTGGAACGGGCGCAGGCGACGCTGGCGCGCAGCGGACGGCCGACCGTGGTGTTCGTCGACGAGGTGCACCGCTTCAACAAGGCGCAGCAGGATGCGTTCCTGCCGCACGTGGAGTCGGGCCTGTTCGTGTTCGTCGGCGCCACCACCGAGAACCCGTCATTCGAAGTGGTCGGCGCGCTGCTGTCCAGGGCCTCGGTGTACGTGCTGGAGCCATTGACAGGCGAGGAGCTGGGTGAGTTGCTGGAGCGCGCGCGGCGCGATTACCTGAACGGCGTGGCGATCGATGCGGGAGCGCGCCAGATGCTGATCGAGCTGGCCGACGGCGATGCGCGCCGGCTTCTGAATGCGCTGGAAGTCGTCTGCGATGCGGCCGCGCGATCGGGCAGCGCGATCGACGTGCCGTTCCTGCGCGCCACGCTGCCGGCGACACTGCGCCGCTTTGACAAGGGTGGCGAGAACTTCTACGACCAGATCTCGGCCCTGCACAAGGCGGTGCGCGGCTCGGACCCGGATGCGGCGCTGTACTGGATGGTGCGGATGCTCGACGGCGGCACCGACCCGCTGTACATCGCGCGGCGCGCGATCCGGATGGCCTCGGAGGATGTTGGCCTGGCCGATCCGCGCGCGCTGACCATGGCGCTGGAGGCCGCGCAGGCGTACGAGCGGCTCGGCTCGCCCGAAGGCGAGCTGGCGCTGGCGCAGGCAATCGTGTACCTGGCGGTCGCGCCCAAGTCGAACGCGGTCTACGCGGCGTTCGGCCAGGTGCGCGAGTTTGTCGCGCACGACGGCACGCGGCCCGTTCCGCTGCATCTGCGCAATGCGCCCACGCGCTTGATGAAGGACCTGGGCTACGGCCGCAACTACCGCTACGCGCACGACGAGCCGGACGCTTTCGCGGCCGGCGAAACCTATCTGCCCGAGGGCGTGCGGTCGCCCGGCTGGTATCGTCCGACCGACCGCGGACTGGAGGCGAAGATCGCGCAGCGGGTCGAAGAGCTGCGGCGCCTGAACCGGGTGAGCGACGCGAGCGGAAAAGAAGATGCTTGATGTAGCGCTTCTCAGGAAGGATCTTGCCGGCGTGGCCGCGCGCCTGCGGCAGCGCGGTTTCGAGCTGGATGTGGGCGCTCTGGAGGCTCTGGAAGCCGATCGCAAGTCGGTGCAGACGCGCACCGAGGACCTGCAGGCGCGGCGCAACGCCTTGTCCAAGCAGGTCGGGCAGCTGAAGTCGCGCGGAGGGGATGCCTCGGCACTGATGGCCGAGGTGGCGCAGATCCCGGACCAGCTCAAGCATCTCGAGCAGCATCTGGCCGACGTGCAGGCGCGGCTGCAGCAGATGCTGACGGAAACCCCCAATTTGCCGCACGAGTCGGTGCCGGTCGGAAGCTCTCCGGACGACAACGTCGAGGTGCGCCGCTGGGGCAGTCCGCCTCGCTTCGAGTTCGCGGTGAAGGACCATGTAGACCTGGGTGCCGCGCTCGGGATGGACTTCGAGACGGCGGCCAAGCTGTCGGGCGCGCGTTTTGTCGTGCTGAAGGGCGCGCTGGCCCGTCTGCACCGGGCGCTTGCCCAGTTCATGCTGGACGTGCAGACGGCCGAGCACGGCTACACCGAGTGCTACACGCCGTACATCGTCAACGCCGCCACGCTGACCGGAACCGGGCAGCTGCCCAAGTTCGAGCAGGATCTGTTTGCCGCCCGCAAAGGCGGGCACGAAGGCAGCAGCGAGCCGATGTACCTGATCCCGACCTCGGAAGTGTCGCTGACGAACTTCGTGCGCGACCAGATTCTGCGGGAGGGCGACCTGCCGCTGCGCCTGACCGCGCATACGCCGTGCTTCCGGTCGGAGGCCGGCTCCTACGGCAAGGACACGCGCGGAATGATCCGGCAGCACCAGTTCGACAAGGTCGAGATGGTGCAGATCGCGCATCCGGCACATTCGTACGAGGCGCTCGACGAGATCGTCGGGCACGCGGAGAACATCCTGCGCAAGCTCGAGCTGCCGCACCGGGTGCTGGTGCTGTGCACCGGCGACCTCGGATTCGCCTCGGCCAAGACGTACGACGTGGAGGTGTGGCTGCCGGCGCAGCAGGCGTACCGGGAAATCTCGTCGTGCTCGAACTGCGAAGCGTTCCAGGCGCGCCGGATGCAGGCGCGCTTTCGCAACGCGCAGGGTCGCAACGAGCTGGTGCACACCCTGAACGGATCCGGCCTGGCAGTGGGCCGCGCGCTGGTCGCTCTGCTGGAGAACAACCAGCGCGCCGACGGTTCGGTCGGGATCCCGGCGGTGCTGCGCCCGTACATGGCGGGGATCAGCGAGCTGCGACCAGGGTAGGGCGGTCGGGTTTGTTAAACTGCGCGCCCGCCGCGGAGAGGTGGCAGAGTGGTCGAATGCGCCGGATTCGAAATCCGGTGTACGGTTTTACCGTACCGTGGGTTCGAATCCCACCCTCTCCGCCAAGCTATTGAAAAATAAGCGATTTATGCGTTAGCGGTGCCGGTGGGTTGATTCGATCTATTTATTTTTCCCCCACCCTT
>WNGJ01003840.1_pt1 | contig 15563 bp, 11 predicted proteins | sample 5400611 | NCBI WGS metagenome assembly WNGJ01 (sample SAMN13153375, study PRJNA577476) | soil metagenome | isolation source: 40 cm soil or saprolite under Garry oak tree replicate 1 | place: USA:California | collected 2016-06-15
TCCGTTCAAGGCGATGGACAGCGGGGTGAGGGCACCCAGGGCGCGGGCGAGCTCGACATGCCGGGTGCTCAACGCGACCCAGCTGTCGAAGTCCCACGCGGCCATGGCTGCCATCTGGGCGAAGATCCCCCACTGCAGCCACTCCTCACCGGACACCTGATCACCGAGAAACGTGTTCACTGCCCGCCGGATAGCCGGCGCCGCTGCCGCACGCCCTTGGACGATCATCGTCGTCAGGCCGTCGAGGAGGAGATCACAAGGCCGCAGAGCCCCGGCTGGCCGCGGGGCCGCTTGTGCCGCCCGGGAAACCTCCGGCAGGAGCCCGCCGGGCCCGGCGAGAGGACCAGCGAGGTGGGACGCCACCCAGGCGTAAAGGTAGGTCTCCCGGGCGAGCCTCGCATCGAGTGACTCGAGCCTCCTGGCCGCCTGCAGCAGCAGCACGGGTGCCTCGCGTCCGGTGACGGATGCCCACTCGACCTGTCCTCGGAGCTGCTCCACGCGGGCACGCTGAAGATCGTCAACCGCGTGGGCTTCGGCTCGGGCCAGCAAGCCCAGCGCGATGTCGAACGCGCCGGCGTGCAGGTGCGCGAGGGCAGCCGCCAAGGCCCGTTCGGTATGCCGTCCCGGCTCGGCGGTCAACATCACCGACTGCCGGAGGAAGGCCGCCGAGGCCGCTAGCCCGGCGCGGGCCTGGATCTTGGCCGCCGCCTGTTCGAGCGCGGCGGCTACGTCTTCGTCCGGTCCGGTGGCCGCGGCCGCCAGGTGCCACACCCGGCGCTCCGGATCGGCCTGGGCATCGGTCGCCGCGGCGAGCGTCAGGTGGGCGGCACGGCGATCCTCCGGGGATCCGGCCACATAGGCAGCCGACCGCACCAGGGGATGGCGGAATCGTACTCGGGAGTCGATATTCAGCAGCTGCTCCGCATCGGCCGCGGCCGCCGCGCCAGGTCCCAGTCCCAGCTTCTGTGCGGCCCGCCACAGCAGCGTGGCGTCCCCGGTCGGGTCGGCCGCCGCCAGCAGCATGAGCTGCTGGGCTGGCCCGGGCAGCACCTGAATCCGGCGCTTGTAGTGATCCTGGAGCCTGCCCTGAAGGTGGCCGGGCAGGTTGGCTCTGGGCGGGTCGGCGAAGCCGCCAGCCCGCTCGGCTTCGCTCATCCCTCTGGCCAGCTCCAGCAGCCCCAGCGGGTTTCCCCCGGTCTCGGCGACAACCCGTTCGCGAACCCGGTCGTCCATGTGACCAGGGACCGCGGCCGTCAGCAGAGCGCGCGCGTCCTCGTCGGTAAGCCCTTCGAGGGGCAGCGCCGGCAGGCCGGGAAATAGCCGCTCGCCGGCTGCCTCCCGGACGGCCAGCAGCAGGCCGACCGGCTCGGCCAGCAGCCGCCGTCCGACGAACCCGAGCACCTGGGACGAGGTTCCGTCCAGCCACTGAGCGTCATCGACCAGGCAGATCAGCGGGCGCGCGGCGGCGTTCTCGGCCAGCAGGCTCAGCACCGCCAGGCCCAGGACGAACCGGTCCGGAGCAGGCTCGGACGCCAACCCGAACGCCACCCGCAACGCGCGCTGCTGCGGCTCCGGCAGCGCGTCCAGGCTGCTCAGCATCGGCGTGCAGAGCTGGTGCAGCGCCGCGAGCGGCAGCTCCATCTCCGATTCCACGCCGTGGATCTGAGCTAGCCGGCAGCCAGAGGCCTGGCGCGCGCAGTAGTGCATCAGCGCGGTCTTGCCGATGCCCGCCTCGCCGCGGATGACGAGCACCGCGCTCTCGCCGCCGCGGACACGGTCCAGCAGGCCGTCGAGGGCCTGGCGTTCGCGAGCACGCCCCCGGAAGGCCGGTGTCCTAGGTGCGGGCATGGCGTCACGATAAGCCCGTAGTCGGGGCAAGGGAATACACCGGTTCGAGGCGGCGTGATGGTATCCAGGCTCGTGCCATGACTACCGCACTCAACGGGTCGCCCGCGGGTCGCGTGGCAGTCGTCACCGGAGGATCCCGTGGCGTTGGCCGGGCGGCAACCAGCCGCCTGGCGGCCTGCGGCTACGCCGTCGTCGTCAACTACCTTCACGACCAGCGCGCGGCCGAGTCGACCGTCGAAGCTGTCCTCGCGAACAACGGCGACGCCGTGGCCGTCCGGGCCGACATCGCCGACGATCTGGACGTGAAGAGGCTCTTCGCCGAGAGCATCGCCGCGTTCGGCGGCATCGACGTCGTCGTCCACGCCGTCGGCGGCCGGATCGCCCCGTCTCCGGTGACCAAGGTCGACCTGGACGAGTTCGATGCACTGGTCCGGATCAACGCGCGGGCCACCTTCGTCGTCAACCGGGAGGCAGCCCGTCACCTTCGCGACGGCGGTGCGATCGTCAACCTGTCCAGCTCAGCAGGCGGTTCATCGCTGCGGACCCACGGCGTCTACGCGGCAGCCAAGGCCCCCGCAGACATGCTGACCCGAGCGCTCGCGCTGGAGCTGCACGAGCGCGACATCACCGTCAACGCGGTGTCGCTCGAGACCGGCCGGCCGTGTGCACCCGACCGGGTAGCAGATGTCATCGCGTACCTGCTCAGCGACCATGGCCATCGCATCACCGGCCAAGTGCTCCAGGTCGGCGATCCCGGGTTGCGGCCGTAGGTTTCCTCGCGCGGGACCGGAGACCCCAGGGCCTGACCGACCCAGTCCGCCGTGGACCAGTGGCCGGGCACGTATTTTCACTGGCTCGACGAGTCCCGCGAATCACGACGCTGAGCACAGGACCAGTGCCGGTTCCAGCTCACGAGCCCGAGGAGTGAAGACAGCATGAAGGCAACCCGTACGCGGGGCGTGCGACGAGCTGCGTTGTTCGCAGTATCGGCGGTCAGCGTCGCGGCCACCGTCATCACGGCCGGCGCCGGTAGCGCGGTCGCGTCCCCCGCGTCAGGCGGTGCCAACCCGGTCGTGCGCATTGATGGCGGCCTCATCCGCGGCGTCGACGCCGCGGGGGTGAACTCCTTCCGCGGGCTGCCGTACGCCGCCCCGCCGACGGGGAACTTGCGGTGGCGGCCACCGCAGCCGGCGTCGTCCTGGTCAGGAGTCCGGGACGCGACGCAGTTCGGACCGGGCTGCCCGCAGTCAACGGTGAACAATCCGTTCCTCCCGCCCGGGACGATCAGCGAAGACTGCCTGCACCTCAACGTGTACACCCAGGCGCTGCACGGCAGCGGCGGGGGCGGCCGGCCGGTACTGGTGTGGATCCACGGTGGAGGTCTCGTTCAGGACGGCGGCCGCAACTACGACGGCGCCAAGCTCGCGGCGGACGGCACGGTCGTCGTCACGATCAACTACCGCCTCGGCGCGCTCGGCTTCCTCGCGCACCCGGCGCTCGCCTCCCGGCCGGGCGGCCCGGCCGGCAACTACGGGTTGATGGACCAGCAGGCGGCACTGCGCTGGGTCCAGCGCAACATCGCGCGGTTCGGCGGCGACCCGCATAACGTGACCATCGCGGGCCAGTCGGCCGGCGGCCTGTCGGTCCTGGCCCAGCTGGTCTCGCCCGGCGCCCGCGGGCTCTTCCAGCGGGCCATCGTGCAGAGCGGCACGTTCGCCCTGACCCAGCGGCCGCTCGCCACAGCCGAGGCGGCGGGCGAGACGTTCGCCCGGAACGTCGGCTGCCCGGACCAGACCGCGGCGTGCCTGCGCAGCGTGCCAGCCAGCGACCTGGTCAGCAAGTTCGGCGTCGAGATTCCCGGCGTCGTCGACGGATCGGTGCTCACCCAGTCGATCGGGACGGCCCTGGCCCGCGGCCAGTTCGCCCGGGTGCCGGTCGTCAACGGCATCACCCACGACGAGGAACTGCTCTTCGTCGACGGCCTCGGCCTCACCGTGAGTCAGGGAACGAACATCCCGCTGGCCCAAAGCCCGGTGAGCAGCGCGAACTACCAGGCCAACATCGCCAGGGCCCTGGGCGTGACGGACGCGCGGGCGGCAGCCATCGCGGGCGAGTACCCGCTCGGCGCCTACCCGAGGCCGGACGTGGCCTTCAGCCTGCTCGTCTCGGACGCGAGCTTCGCGTGCCCGGCCCGGCAAGTCGACCGCTGGACCGCCGCGCGCGTCCCGACGTACGCGTACCAGTTCAACGACGACCACGCGCCGGTGAACATCGCGCCGCCGAAGGCGCTCCCGCCGCTGTCGACGCACGGGACAGAACTTCCGTACCTCTTCGACCAGCCGAACGCGCCGTTCCCGGCCACCCTCAGCCCCGACCAGCAGAAGCTCGCCGCCAGCATGCGGACGGCCTGGGCCAGTTTCGCCGCCAGCGGCAACCCGTCGTCGCGCGCACTGTCCTGGCCGCCGGTTGGCAACGGGACCAGGGTGCTGTCGTTCGTGCCGCTGCAGTCGAAGGTCACGAGCGACTTCGCCGCCACGCACCACTGCTCGTTCTGGGCCGCCGGATGACACCCTGGCCGCACGCACCCCGACCGTCATCGCAAAGGAAACCCTCATGAGCACGTCTGACATCACTCCCACCGTGGTCCTGGTTCACGGCGCCTTCGTTGACGCCTCGAGCTGGAACGGCGTCATCGGCAAGCTCAAGGCGGCCGGGCTCGACGTCGTGGCGCCGCCGAACCTGCTGCGCGGCGTCGGCACCGACGCCGCGTACCTCACCGGCTTCGTCGAGGCGCTCGGCCGCCCGGCCGTGCTGGCCGGCCACTCCTACGCCGGCGCCGTCATCAGCCAGACGGGCAGCGACGCGGGCAACATCACCGGGCTCGTGTACATCGCCGCCTACGCCCCCGAGGCGGGCGAGACACTCGGGGCGATCAACGCCCGCTACCCCGACGTGCCGCTCTCGGCCGCGCTGCGCACCTTCACCTACGCCGGCGAACGCGGCGAGCAGGCGACCGACACGTTGGTCGACGCCGCGCTGTTCCACGACGCGGTGTGCGCCGACGCGCCCGCGGACGTGGCCGACACGCTGGCGCGCACGCAGCGGCCGGCGTCGCTGGCCTGCTTCGCCACGGCCGTCACCGGCACGCCGGCGTGGAAGACCCTGCCGTCCTGGGCGGTCGTGGCCACCGCCGATCACGCCATCCACCCGAACGCCGAGCGCGACATGGCGAAACGGGCTGGAAGCGAGATCACCGAGATCGACGCCTCGCACGCGGTCCTGGCCACGCATCCCGCGGATGTGGCCGCGGTCATCGTCCGTGCGGTCAGGGCCATGAGATGAGCGCATCGGACGCGCAGCCGTTCGGTCCGGTGCAGCGGATTGCCGCGGGTGTGCTCGATGTCGGCTACGTCGACATCGGGCCGCCCGGCGGCCAGGCGGTGCTTCTGCTCCACGGATGGCCCTACGACATTCACAGCTACGCCGACGTCGCGCCCGCGCTCGCGGCGGCCGGGTACCGCGTGATCGTCCCCTATCTGCGGGGGTACGGCGTCACGCGGTTCCGTTCCGACGATGCGGTGCGTAACGGACAGCAGGCCGTGCTGGCCGTTGATGCGATCGCGTTGATGGACGCTCTCGGCGTCGGCGAGGCGATCGTGGCCGGCTTCGACTGGGGTGCGCGGACGGCCAACGTCATGGCCGCGCTCTGGCCGGAGCGCTGCCGGGCCATGGTGTCCGTCAGCGGCTACCTGATCGGCAGCCAGGCGGCCGGCCAGGCACCGTTGCCACCGGAAGCCGAGCAGGCGTGGTGGTACCAGTACTACTTCGCCACCGAGCGCGGGCGGGCCGGCTACGCGGCCCATCGCCGCGATTTCGCCCGGCTCATCTGGCGGTCCGCGTCGCCGGCGTGGCGCTTCGACGACGCGACGTTCGAGCGCAGCGCGGCCGCGTTCGACAATCCCGACCACGTCGCCATCGTCATCCACAACTACCGGTGGCGGATAGGGCTCGCGGCCGGCGAGCCGGAGCTCGACGCGCTCGAGCAGCGGCTCGCGGCCTTCCCGGGGATCTCCGTGCCGACGATAACGCTCGAGGGCGACGCGAACGGCGCGCCGCACCCCGAGCCCACCGCCTACGCCACGCGGTTCACGGGCAAGTACGTGCACCGGACACTCACCGGCAGCATCGGTCACAACCTGCCGCAGGAAGCGCCGGCCGGCTTCGTCCGGGCGATCCAAGAGGCCGGCAGCCTCGCCTGACACGGCACGCACGTCATGCTCCACGTGGAGGATGCGCAGGCCGACCGCGAGCTCGTGCGGAGGCTGAGAACGACCCGGAGCACTGGGATGCGCCGTTCGGGAGCGGGCTCATCCATATCGGGGTCAGCGTCTTCAGCGACTCAGAACAGGCGTGGCGCCGGACCATGGAGATGGCGCGGCGGCAGTACGAGTGATGACGAAACCGGTCACGTGGCCGGGGCCGACCGTGAACGTCATCCCGTCCAGCGCCTGCACCGGGCCGCACCGCTTACGCAGTCCGTCGATCTCGATGGTCGCGTTCATGGGGTGAAGATGCCGCAGCCCGGCAGCGCGCCGCATCTGCCCGGGTGCACATCTGCACGGTGCCGGCGTAGCCCGGGGGCGTATGCCCGCGGGCAGACGACATGGCCCGGCAAGGCGGCTACGATCCCTGCCATGAGCATGACCCAGCGGGCCGGAGGTGCCTAGATGTTCATCCTTACCTGCGCCCTGCTGGCTTCCGCTGTCCTCCTGCGCCGCATGCCGCTCATGGCCCTGGCCGTGACGCTTGCCGGGTTGGTGGCCACCAGCCTGGGGCCGAAGACAGAGGTGCCGGCGAGTGCCTTGCAGGTCGTGGTCGCCTGCGCATTGGGCCTTGAAATCTGCTACATGGCGGCGACACGCACCCGCAAAGTCTCGGTAACCGGGGTGGCTATCGCCGGCGCCGGCCTGCCGATTCTGATCCTGGAACTGCCGTCTCCGACCTCCCTCCCCCCCGAACGGCAGCCCGGGGGGGCCCATACCCTTCGTCACGATCGCCGTACCCCTGGCCATGACCATTGCCTGGCTCATCGGGAACTCGATCCGGCAGGCGCAGGCCCGGACCGAGCTGGTCCGGGCCCAGGCCACCGCCCAGACCGCGATGGCGGAGCGGCTGCGGATCGCCCGCGAACTGCACGACATCGTGGCGCACAGCATCGGCGTCATCGCGATCCAGGCAGGCTCGGGCCGTAGCGTCTTCGACGCCCGTCCCGCCGAGGCGCGCGACGCCCTGGCCACCATCGAGGCCACCAGCCGGGAAACGCTGTCCGGCCTGCGCCGGATGATGACCGGACTGCGCCGCGCCGAGCCCGGATCCGGGCCGGGGCAGGCACCGCTGGGCCCGGCGCCCGGCCTGGCCGACATCGACCGGCTCGCCGCCATGACCCTGGACGCGGGCGTGCAGGTCGAGGTGGAATGGCTCGGCAGCCGGGAGCCGCTCCCGGCGGACATCGACCTGTCGGCGTTCCGGATCATCCAGGAGGCGATCACCAACGTGGTCCGCCATGCCGGCACGGACCGGTGCCTGGTCTGGATCGACCAGCAGGACGGGTATCTGTCGATCGAGGTCACCGACAGCGGCCGCGGCGGCAGCACGACCGGGACCAGCTACGGGATCACCGGCATGCGCGAGCGCGCCGCGCTGCTCGGCGGCGACTTCTCGGCCGGACCGCGCCCCGGCGGCGGCTTCCGCGTCGCCGCCCGGCTGCCGGTGCCCGCGCCGGCCCGGTGACCATCCAGCTCATCCTCGCCGACGACCAGCCGCTCGTCCGGGCCGGATTGCGCAGGCTGATCGACCAGGCACCCGATATCGACGTGGCCGGCGAGGCCGGGACCGGAGCCGAGGCGGTACGGCTCGCCAGGGACACCGGCGCCGACGTGGTCGTCATGGACATCCGCATGCCGGGCATGGACGGCATCGAGGCAACCCGGCTGATCACCGCCGCCGGCAGGCGCGCCCGGGTGCTCGTGCTCACCACGTTCGACGACGATGACTACGTCTACGGCGCGCTGCGGGCCGGGGCGAGCGGGTTCCTGGTCAAGGACATGGCACTGGAGGACATCCTGACCGCCATCCGCGTGGTCGCGGCCGGCGACGCCATGATCGCGCCGGGCGTCACCCGCCGCCTGATCGGGCAGTTCGCCGGCCAGCCCAGTTCCGCCCGCGAGCCCCGGAAACTGACCGGGATCACCGACCGCGAACGTGAGGTGCTCAGACTGGTAGGCCTGGGCATGTCCAACGCCGAGATCGCCGCCACCCTGTACATCACCGCAGGAACCGCCAAAACGCACGTGGCCCATCTGCTCGCCAAGCTGGGCGCCAGGGACCGGGTACAGCTCGTCATCACCGCGTACCAGGCCGGCCTGTTCGACACCTAAGCCGGCCCGTCGCGAGAGCATCGCCGCAGGATGCGTGTTCGACAGTGAGGTCATCGAGCCTGCAGGTGCCGGCGGCGTCGACATACCAGGATGTCGCCTTTGAATGGACATGGCCGTACGACGGACCGCGTGGTGAGACCTCAGCTACACGACTGCAGGCACCAGGAGAATCCCGTCGCCGCGCGGGGCCGCCTCGCTCCCTCGGCAGGTAGCCCGCAGATGCGGTTGCCGCCACGTCGCGGTGCGGCAGCACTTCCGGCAGATCCGGACGTCCAGCAGGGGTTGCTGGCGATCTGTCACACCAGATCAGCCTGATCTGTGTGCCCCATCTGACGGACGTGGAAGGGCCGCTGGCCGCCCATAACGATGCCTCTGGATCGCGAAGCGCCGAGCACCGCGGATCACGGAACGTAGCCAGACACCCGACCCGTCTCAGAGACGAATCGCCGACTCGGCGCGGTAGGCCAAGCTGGATCGCTTGCCGGAATGCGCGCACAGATCGTTTGGATCCGGAGCGTGAAGCGTCGAAAGCTCGTGATGGAGAGTGACGACGTTTCACGCCGACGTTGCGCAGCTGACGGTTCGTCGCTGCTGCCTGGCTCTGCGGTTCATGCGCACTAGCGACGCTGGCTTAGGCAGGCGGCGCGAAGAACTCGAGCGCTATGCCGTCTGGATCACGGAAGGAGACTCCAGAGCCGTAGTGGGCGTCCTTGATTCCGCCGTGCGCGATGCCCAGCTCATCCAGGCGCGCGGCCCAGGTCTGCAGCTCATCGCGGTCACGGCAGGCGAAGGCAACATGATCCAGGCCGGTACGATGCTCGTCGAACCTGTCACCTGCGGCCTGAGGGTGCGTATGCAAGCCGAGCAGCTGCCCGCCGCCGAGCGCGAATACGGTGTGGTGAAATCCTCCGGCCAGCTCGTCCTCGTCGAGAACGGGCCCGGTGGCCAGCAGCCCGCTGTACCAGCGAGTGCTTCGCTCCAGATCAGTCACCGTCACAGCGACGTGGGCGATCGGCGGGAACTCAGGCACAGCGGCCTCCTGATTGACGGCGCAACGTGCGCGTGATTACCAAGGTCCACGCCAGACTCCTGCTGGCCGAAATACCGGCGTAAACGTTGATGTCTCGCCGGCGAGCGGCCCGGTCAGGTGCTGACCCTATCAACTCACCGGGTTACTTGCTCCGGTTGCTCCGACCGCAGCCTCAGCGCGCAGGCCACCAGCAGACACGAGCAGAAGCTTATCGCCGACTCGGCACGGCTGATTTCTGGGCGCTCGGCGTCGATGGTCCCGTGCATATTGCCTCGTTCTGCGGGGGGATGGCGCGGACCTGTCATCCTGATCGTGGCAAGGCAGGCCGTCTGCGGCGGGTCTTGCCAGGGCCGTCGGCGATCATGGCGGTGGTCCATCCGTCTGGTGCATGCCGAACGGTGTGCCGGCCAGTGGCTGGCTCTGCGCTATGGGTGCGGATGTATGCGACTTAGATCATGCGTCGCAGCGCGGTTTCCACGGCGTCGATCAGCGGATCACCTTCGGTACGCGGGTGCCGTGCGAGACCGAGTTCGACGTCCGGCAGGGTGGGCAAGGCGTCCGCGTCGTGGCAGGCCATGGCCGGTTCGAGGTTAACGGGCATGAGCGCCGCCACGCCGAGCCCGGTCCGCAGCCCGGCGAGCACACCGGCGAGGCTGTTGCTCTCGAACGCTACCCGCCAGCGCCGATCGGCGCGTTCTAGCGCCTCCAGCACCGACGTCCGCCAGGTGCACGTGCCGGAGAACGCCACCACGGGCAATGGATCGGCGGCTATGTCGACGCCCTGGCCGACCGCCCACACCAGCGGGCGGCGTACCGTCCAGCGCGGTGGCCCCGGAAGGTACCGGACTTCGTCGAGCACGAGCTGGACGCGGCCCGTGTCGTAGGCCTCCCGCATCGCGGCGTCGGGAAGAATGAGCACCTCCAGCGTCGCGCCGGGGTGCAGCCGGGCAAGGTCGGCGAAGGCCTGCGGAAGCTGGGAAGCGGCGAGGTCTTCGAGCAACCCGACGCCGCAGTGACCGGTAAGCGCGCGCCCGGTTTCGGTGAGCGCCTGTGCGGAGAGCGCGAGAATCCGCTCGGCGTACGGCAGGAGCTCCTCACCCGCCCGGGTCAGCGAGACGCCAGACGGCGACCGGTACAGCAGCGGACGGCCGACGGCGCTCTCGAGCTTGCGCAACTGCTGGCTGAGCGCGGGCTGGGTATGGCCGAGCGCCGTGGCGGCGCGGCTGATGCTGCCCGACCGCACGGCGGTGACGAACGACCGCAGCAACACGATCTCAAGATCCCTGGCCATAAGAATTCATTATGCCAGCTCCAACAGATTGACGACTTCCTATGACCTGACGAATGGCCTAACGTCATGCGGGTGACCAGGTACCGGCAGGTGCTCGCCGTGCCAGGGATGACACCACTGCTGGGCATTTCGCTGCTCGCCCGTGCCGCGATCACGGCTGACGTGATGGCGCTGACGATGTATGTGGTGCTGGGCCTTGACATGAGCTACGCGGCAGCGGGTGGCGTCGCGGCGGGTTTGACCGCTGGGATGGCGCTGGGCGGGCAACTGCTTGGCCGCATGATCGACCGGCGGGGCCCGCGTATCGTACTGCTGGTCACTGTCGTACTGCAGGTCGTGTTCTGGCTGAGCGTGCCGATACTGCCGTACGGGATTCTGCTGGGCGCCGCCTTCGCGGCGGGTCTGCTGATGGTGCCGGCCCAGCTGGTGACCAGGCAGGCGATCGCCGCGATGACGACAGCGGGACAGCGCCAGGCCGCGTTCGCGCTGGAATCGGTGCAGGGCGAGCTGTCGTACGTGGTGGGCCCGCCGATCGTGATCCTCTGCGCGGCGAAGGTGTCCCCTGCCGTGGTGGCCTGGGGCGTCGGCGCGGCGATCGTGGCGGGTGGAGCGGGGATCGCCTGGCTCAACCCGCCGCTGCGGGCCGAGGGCGAGGTGAATGCCGGCCCGGCCGGCCGCCCCCGTCGCCGGGAGTGGCTGGGCCCGGGCATGATCGCCATGCTGGTGATGGCATTCGGCGCCACGATGCTGCTCAGCGGTACCGACCTGGCCATCGTCGCCACCCTCAAAGAAGCCGGCCAGGTGTCCTGGGCTGCCGTGGTCGTGGCAGTGTATGGCGTTGCCTCCATCGCCGGCGGGCTGGTATACGGCGCGCGCTCCCGGCCGCTGCCCACGTGGCTGCTGCTCGGTCTGCTCGGGCTGGCGACCATTCCCGCCGGGTTGGCCCACGATTGGCGCTGGTTGTGCGTGGCCGGTGTCGGTGCAGGGCTGTTCGCCGCGCCGACTCTTTCCACGGTGGCCGACGCGGTGAGCCGGCTCGCGCCCGCCAGCGTCCGTGGCGAAGCGACAGGCCTGCAATCCTCGGCGCTGAGCGCGGGCTTCGCGCTCGGATCCCCGATCGTGGGGGGAGCGATCGACCTGTCTGTGCCGGCGGGAGGCTTCGCGGCGGCCGGGCTGGCAGGCCTCGTCGCCGCGTTGACGGGATACCTGCTCTCTCGCCGTCCGCCATCCGCCGCTACGCCGTCCTCACCGTCCAGCGATCTCAGCCTCGCCGGGGCACCGTACCTCGACCAAGAATCCTGCCAGGGGTCCTGAACATCCCAGCTGAACATGCGGGCTCCCTAACCTGGTCATGGCCTGTGACCTGCGACGTCACACAACCGGCTGGTGGTTGGCATGCTGCCCGCCCGCACTCGCTGATCGGTCACCCTCTGCCGCGACAGCGACGGTCGTCCAGGGCAGCCCGCTGAATCTGGCCCATCTGCGTCTGGAGACGCGCAGAAAGGCCATTACCGATCGGCATCGGAACCCAGCTCGCTTGAGGCAAGAGCCGAGCAGATCGACGGTTCCCGTTCATTCGGAGAGTCGCGCTGTGTCACAGCGGCGAGGTGGTCAGATCGGTGCCGGGCAGCTTCGCCCAGCGGGTGACCGCCGGGCGAAGCTGATGCCAGCCGGCGCGTTACCTGGCAGCGCCTGCGAGGTAGGCCGCGACGATGTACGTGGCGTGCCGGTCCAGGCTGCCGCGGCCCGGGTCATACCGCATCGTGGTCCGCGGGTCCGCATGGGAGGCTGCCTCCTGGACTTCGCGGAGCGGGACCCCGGCGTCCAGGGCGGCGGTGATGAACGCGTGCCTGAGCGTGCGGGGCGTGACGGGCTTGCCGATCCCGGCGCGGCGGGCGGTCTTGCGGACGATCCGCCCGGCGGCGTGCCGGTCCAGCCGCCGGTCGTCTCTGGCCACGAACACCGGCCCTTCGGTCCGTTCCCCGATGGCCAGGTCGATCGCCCGGGCGGTGCGCGGCGCCAGCGGGACGGTCACCACTTTGCCGCCCTTACGGGTGATGACCAGAGTCCGGTGCCCGCGTTCCAGCCCCAGGTGCTCGATGTCCGCGCCGGTGGCCTCCGAAACGCGAAGCCCGTTCAGCGCGAGCAGCGAGATCAGCGCGTGCCCGGCTGGTAGGCCGAGCCCGGCCGCGACCAGCAGGGCGCCGGGCTCGTTGCGGTCCAGCGCGACGGCGTGGGACTCGTAGTCGATCCGCGGCCGGCGGACATGGGCGGCCGGGGAGCGGTCCAGGAGTTCTTCTTGGACCGCGTACTTGCAGGACCCGGCGATGGTGCTCAGCCGCCGGGTGATGGTGGCGCGGGCCCGGCCTCTGGCTTCCAGGTCCCTGGCGAAGCCATCGATGTCGGCACGGCGGACGGCGAACAGGGCCACCGAGCGGGCCCGGCACCAGCTGGCGAACTGGCGCAGGTCCAGGGCGTAGGCATCCCGGGTCAGGCCGCGGTAACCGGCCAGGAACCCGGCGAGGGCGAATCGCTCGGCATCGGTGAAGGCAGGCTGGATCGTGGCGAGCGCGGTGGATGGGGCGGCAGTGGTCATCGGGTACCTCCCGGACGAGCTGAGACCCGGGAAGCTGGGCCAGCGGGCCCCAGCGATCAAGCGGAAACCCACCGTAAGCTCCACCCTCCGGCCACGCCAGGTCACAATCCGCTGGAGCCGAAATCCGGACCGGTCGCCCGAGAGATGCTCGAGATCGCCGACTATTTACTCTGGTCCTCCGCGCGCTATTTGAGTCGCGCAGGACGCAGATCCGCCAATTGTGGCGTCTGAAGGTCCCGGAACGGCCCAGCTCCATCCGGTTGCTGCCCCGGGCATGCTTGCCGGAAGCCGTGTGAAGACCCGACATGTCTGGAGCCCAGCCGTGCCTTGCCTACAAGGTCCCAGCCGCCCGGAAGATAAGAGACACGACCGCCAGCGCTGCGCGCGAGCGTCGATCGCCTTTGGCATCCGGCAGCGCCTAGGTTACCGAAGACCAACTCCGCGCAACGACCTTTAGCCGCTGAGAGCGCCACCGCGGGCTCGGCGGGCAGCTCCGCGACCGACGCCGCGCCGAGCTCGACGACGCGGTCGCCGCCGGTGCTCCCCGCCAGCGCCCCGGCGCTGGCGGCGGCCGTGAAACGGATGATGTCCATGTTGTGTTACGGGCGGGCGCCTGCGGTCCGCCAGCCGGCGTGGTACCCGGTGCGCGCGTCGACCGAGTAGGGCACCGGGCTGACGATCGCGCGCACCGGGATCTGGTCGTGTGGCTCCACCGATGTCTTGCTGCTCCCGCCGCCCGGCTCACCCCAGATGACCGTGACCTCGGTGCCGATCTCGATGGTGTTGTCGATCGTCGCGAGGGAGAGCGCCCGGCGCTCGTTGGCGCTGTACCCGCTGAACATCGACAGGCCGACGGTGGCGCCGCTGGAGTCGAGGACGGCGTCGTAGTTCGATGATCCGTAGTTCGCGGTCGGCACCTCGAAGAACTGGTACCCACTGCTGCCGGTGTCGACCAGTGAGGCGAATATCTTCGCCACGTCGTCGGCGTTCCAGGCGAGAGTGACCTTCTTCCGCTGGGCCGCAGCATCGATCTTCTTCAGGGCGCCCGCGCCGATGAAATCGTGGTCGAACTTCACGAAGGACCCGTATCCGAGCTGGAAGGGATTGACGTAATAGTCCTCGATGTTGTCCGATACGTAGCTGCCGGCCAGCGCGTTGGTGGCCTCGTAGCCGTTGGCGGGGAGCCACTCGCGGTAGGAGCGCAGCTCTTCGCCGGTGTAGACCGCGGGCAGCGGCGAGGGGATCCAGCCAGACTCCAGCGTGTTGGAGCCATAGGCCCGGGAGCCGCACGGCTCGAGGCCGAACTCCCGGCCCGCCTCGAGAATCGCATCGCGTACCCTCTCGTAGCTGTCGTAAGGGCCCCATAGCTCCAGTCCGGGTTCGCCGGCCATGCCATGCCGCAGCGTCCGGACCCGCTCGCCGGCGACGTTCATGTGGCTCATGTGGAAGAACTTCAGCTGCTCCAGCGGCCCGCGGTTGACCTTCTCGATCACCTTCCACGCGTTCGGTCCCTGAATCTGGAACCGCCACAGGCGCCGGGTGACAGCGTGCCCATACGGGCGTGACGGCGACCGGTCGTCCTTGATGACTTCCACGTCGTATCCCCCGGCCCCCGCCTGGTACTCCAGCCAGTTGGCCGCCGGAGAACGGCCGACGAACACGAACTCGTTCTCGGCCTCGTGGAAGAGGATCCCGTCGCCGATGACATGGCCGTAGGGGGTCGTCGGAACATATTGCTTGGCCCGGTCGACGGGGAAGTTCGCCGTGCTGTTGACGGCCGTGTCGGAGATCAGCTTCGCCGCGTCCGGGCCCTGAACGAACAGATTCACCATATGGTGGGACTGGTCGAACAGGACCGCCGTCTCGCGCCAGGCACGCTGCTCGCGCCGCCAGTTGGTGAACTCGGCCGGCACGACTGGGTAGATGTACGTGCCGATCTGCGAGCTTCGCAGGAACTCGACGATGTTGCCGCTGCGATCGAGGACTTCCTGGAGGTTACGTGCGCTCACGGTTACCTGCCTTCCGCGCGACTGGACCCGGGCCGGTGTTTACCATTTTGCCAACAATCGAAGACGCGGACACGACCTGCCCGAAGGACACCACGGCGAGCTCGCGGAACAAGCCCGGGCTACCAGGCACACACGCCAGTCCCCGGGCCTAGCGGCCCCCCGGCCGCGGCAGGGTCACCCGCACCCTCGGGCCCTTCAGGCCCGGCAGGACCCTGGGACGCGGCAGCGTCACACGGACATAGCCGGCGCCCCGGCGGAAGTCGGACGCGATCTCCGCCGAAGCGACCGCCGGATCGGCCGGATCAGCCAGAGCGCGCTCGAAGTCCGCGCGGACCGCTCCCCAGGCGCGCCA
>WNGJ01003841.1_pt1 | contig 15562 bp, 13 predicted proteins | sample 5400611 | NCBI WGS metagenome assembly WNGJ01 (sample SAMN13153375, study PRJNA577476) | soil metagenome | isolation source: 40 cm soil or saprolite under Garry oak tree replicate 1 | place: USA:California | collected 2016-06-15
TGACTGTCTCTGACCGCTTTGGCAACGTCGTCTCCTACACCTTCACGATCGAGCAGATCGGCGGTAGCGGCATCGTCGTACCGGGCCATGGGTTCCTGCTCAACAACGAGCTCACCGACTTCAACTTCGTGCCGGGCACCGCGAACTCGCCCGCGGGCGGCAAGCGCCCGCGCTCGAGCATGTCCCCGACGATCGTCTTTAAGGACGGCAAACCAATCCTCGCGCTCGGATCGCCCGGCGGCGCCACCATCATCACTACCGTCCTTCAGCTCCTGCTCGAACGGTTGGATCTCGGGCGCACCCTTCCTGGGGCGATTGCCACGGCGCGGCTCTCTCAGAGGAATTCCGCGACCACCCAGGCCGAGCCGGCCTTCCTCGACACGCCAGAGCGAGCGCAGCTGGAAGCCCTTGGAGAGAGCTTCAGCTCTACACCCGAGATCGGAGCCGCGACGGGAATCGAGTTCCTATCGGGTGGGTTGGTCCTTGCTGCTGCCGAGCCCGTGCGGCGCGGCGGCGGCAGCGCGATGGTCGAGAAACCGGTGCCCTAGTCGGCTTTGCCAGACGGCACCCGGTTTGATCCGGGTGCCGTCGGTTTGCTACTACTTTGCGTATCGCTGGATGAAGGCAAGAGCCGTATCGGCGACCTCGCGCCAGCCGCCGTCGATGACGAGCGAGTGCCCGCGGTTGGGAAGCTCGATGATCTCGGTCACCCCCTCGTTGCGCTTCTCTTTCTTGTAGGACGCGTCCGCGATCGCCCATGGGACCTGGTTGTCCTTCCCGCCGTTGATGATCAAGAGCGGTCCACGCTCGGGGTTCAGGGTATCGACCTTCGCCTCGGTCCACGGGTTCAGGTTGGCAGCCGCGGCCTGGAACAGCGGTGCGCCGGAGGCCGGCACTGCGTACGTCTCGTACAGCTCCTTGGCCTCTTCTTCGCTGACGGCGTTGGCAAAGCCGAAGCGAAACTGGTCGTAGGTAAGAGGCACGGCCCGGTTGCGGTTGAGCGGGTTGCCAAGAACCGGCGAAGCCGCCTTGAGCGACGAGTAAGGCAGGGGAAGCACGCCACGGAAGGGCGCTGGGTCGATCGCGACGGTCGTTGACGCAAGGCCGCGTCCGGCGAGAATCTGAACGAGCAGCCCGCCGAAGGAGTGCCCAACCACGGCGGGCTTCTTCTGCAGCTGGCCGATCAGCTCCGCGTAATGATCGGCGACCTGTCCGATCGTCTTGTGGGCGAATACCTCGGGATGCGCATTGGCCTCCTCGACGGTGTCGGGGTCATCTGGCCACCCAGGCTGGACCGGTGCGTAGCCCGCCTGCTCGAAAAGCGCGGCCCACCGATCCCAGCTGCTGGGGAGGAGCCACAGGCCGTGGACGAACACGACCGGAGTTTTACCCGTCTTGTTTGCATGGTCGATTTCGTCTGCGGTGTCGCGAACTCTGGAGTTGAGCATTGCGGAGACCTCCTGACCACTTCCTGGTTGTGGTCGAACCATCATTGGCTCGAACCCTAGTCATCCCTAAAGGCCGTGGCTGTCACCCAGGTGACAACTTGTGGAAGTCGATCAAGTCTTAGAGGAGTCCCGAGAACGCGAGGGCCTCCAACCCGGCCGCATCGATGATCCTCACGCGGCGATGAGTGGTGTCGACCAGGCCATGTGCGCGGATGGCGGTCATGCCCTTGGCCACCACTGGCCGAACGGAGCCGATACCGTCGGCGATCTCCTGTTGTGATACTGCCGCCTCCAGATTTCCAGCCGACAGCTGAGTTCGGCTCGCTCGGTCCAGGAGGTCGAAAGCGACGCGTTGCACGACTGAGCCGAATGCGTGAAGCGCGATGGTGCGGACGCAGTGCGAATACCGCTGGGCGAGATCGGCGGCAAGGGCGCTTCCCACTGCCGGGTCGGCCTGCAGGCGGCGCCGGACGGTGACAAGGTCGAGGTGGATCACGGTCGAGTCAACGACGATTTGTACCGACCCGTCGAAGGTCCCACCCACCACGAGCAGTCCGCCCATCAGCTCCCCTGGGTGAACGTACCTGATGGTGGTCTGACGCCCTTCGGAGGAGGTCAAGTACAGACGGGCGAAACCCCTTTCGAGAATGTCTGCCCGGTCCGAATCCCCAGGCTGGAAGGCGATAGTTCCGGCCGCATAACTGATCCTGCTGCTGTTGAGCAGAACCTGCTCACGACTCGCTGTCGGCATGCGCTCAAGGAAGGGAGTGCCACCGGGACGAGCGATATCCGTCGCCATCGTCAGGAACGATGGCACTTCTCAGCGCAAAAGTTGAATACGAATTTGGTCGGGGGGACAGCAGTCCTACCCAGCGGCGCCCGCCGTGGGAGATCGGCCAGCCAACCCTTGCATGACGGCCACCCCCGCTGTTGGTGGCGCCGAAGGACGCTTGATCACAAGGAGCGCCACGATCGCTGCTACGAAGCTGATGCCGGCGGCGATCACAAACGCCTGGTGGTATCCCGCGATAACGGCACCCGCACCTCGCGGGAGGGACACCCTCGTGACCGAACCCGCGATGTTGACCAGAATCGCCAGTCCCACAGCCATTCCGAGCTGCTGAGCGGTGCCAATGAGACCGGCGGCGATTCCCTGATCCCGATCCGGGACGCCGGCTGTGGCGGCCATGGTGACGCTTACGAAGGCAAGTCCTACGCCGATCCCCGTAACCAGCATCGCGGGAATGAGGACAGTGAAGTAGTCGCTGTCGGCGGCGGTTCTCAGGAACAGGAGCATCCCCGCTCCCAGCACAAGAGCTCCGAGTGCGATCAGGATTCTGGCCCCCGCTTTCGTGGCAATCCGGGCCCCGATGTTGGAGACGACCATGATCAGCACGGTTTGGGGAAGCCAGGCAAGACCTGCCTGGATCGGTGAATATCCGAGGATCTCCTGCAAATACAGCGAGTTGAAGAACACGGCGCCGATCATCACGACCGACACGAGCGCCGCCACCGAGTTGCCCGCCACCACGGACCTCAGCCTCAGCATCCGACCCGGCAGAAGAGGTTGGCTGCTGGTCTGCTCCACCACGACGAACGCAATCAGGAGCGCGGCAGAGAGAGCCAGAGCGATCAGCACATTCGTGGAGGCAAAGCCTTGCCCGGTCGCCTCGGTCACTCCGTAAGCGAGGGCAAGAACTCCGCCGGTCAGGCTCACCGACCCAGGGATGTCGAGGCTCACCTTCGCCCCACGGCGAGGAGCATCTGCCGGCAGCAATGGCGATAACAGAACCGCGGCGAGACCCAAAGGCACATTAATGAAGAGCGTGAAACGCCAGCTCAATTCCTGGGTAAGCACGCCTCCCAGAATCAACCCCGCCGATGCTCCGCCGGCAGCCATCGCGCTCCACATCCCAAGCGCGCGATTACGCTCCCAGCCTTCCATGAAGGTCGTTGTCAGAAGCGACAGTGCCGCGGGCGAGACCAAGGCACCGGCAAAGCCCTGGATTACCCGAGCGACGATCAGCATTCCGCCGGACTGGCTGAATCCGCCCAGCATCGATGCCCCGATAAAGAGAACCAAACCGGTCAAGAACATGCGGCGCCGGCCGACGACGTCAGCGAGGCGGCCGCCCAGCATGAGAAAGCCGCCAAAGGTCAGCGCATAACCGCCGACCACCCACTGGATGTTCTCCGCCGACAAACCCAGAGTTCGCTGCATCCAGGGCAGCGCCACGTTGACGATCGCGATGTCCAGGATCAGCATGAACTGCGCCGCGCAAAGCAGCCCGAGTATCAGATTCGAGCGATGACGTGTGGGGTCAACAACCAGCCTTTTCGTTGGCCAGCTCAGATAAGGAAACTTTGTCGAGGGGGCCGAGACTTGAACCCTGGGCCTCACACCTTCACGCGTTGCCCTGATGCGGCGGACCTCTCGATGGCAGCGATGACCTCGTGGCGCCGGACGGCGTCGGCAAAGTCCGGCACGGTGTGAGTCCCGTTGTCGATGTCTGCCGCGAAAGCGGCATAGGCACGTGCGACGTTGAAGGCAGGCGCTCCTTCAAGGCTCGTAAGCGTGGGCCATCGTTGTGTCAGCGCGGTAGGGACAGCAAGCTCGGCGGGCTCGCTCTGGCCCTGCGCTCCCGCGATGGTCAGGGGAAAGATTTCAGGGAGTGCGGCGTCAGCGATGATCCGGAGCGTTCCATCGGTTCCGTTGATCTCCCACAGGAACCCGGTACCGCCGGCCACCGCCTCGCGGATGTGGATGCTGGCGGTCGCCCCGGACGTGAGGGTGCCGATCACCGCGATCTGGTCGGGCGCCGTTTTTACGATCTGCTCACCGGTCTGCTGGATGGTGATCAACGGCCTGCGAACATCTGAGACGGCGGACAGCTCGGCGAACTCGCCCAGCAGGTAACTGAGAGTATCCAGACTGTGGCCGAACGGGACCGTGAGCAGGTTGGCGCCGTTTGTCTTATCCAGCATGTAGGCGTTGGGCTGGACCAGGGCGTCGCCCGTGACCGACACTCCGACCATGGTTGTTGACAGGACCTCGCCGACGTATCCATCTCGGAGCAGCTGCTGAACGAATTCGATCGCCGGGGCCTGGCGTGCCTGGAGCCCGACGGCCGTTCGCACTCCCTTCTCGGCGGCGAGCGCAGCCATCGCTCGCGCGTCGTCGAGGTCGCGGCCAAGCGGCCACTCGCAGTACACGGCCTTGCCTGCGGCAAGTGCGGCGGAGACGAGCTCGCGATGGTGCGGGACCTTGACCGTAACGGCGACCACGTCGACGTCTGGTTGGATCACCAGCTGCTCGTGGTCCGAGTACACCGCGCTGACCCCGAACGCCTCGCCTGCCGCGCGCGCGGATTCCGCGCTGCGCGCGCTGAGTGCCCGGATCTCGTAGTTCGGCAGTGCACGAAGTGCCGGGATATGAGCGGTCGCAGCCCAGCCCCAAACCGGGCTGACCCCGATGATCCCGACCCCTCGAGTCGAATTAGGGGTTGCCACGGCTGACGTCGTCTCAACCACCTCTGTCCGGGGCATTTAGAAACCGATCGCCTCGTCGACCAACACCACGGTGATCCGACCCGGGGTGATCTCACGGTTGATAACGAGAACCTTGTTCACGGCGCTCCGGATGCCATACGCAGCCTGGGCGCGGGCGTCTTCAAGCCGATACGCGTATTCGTTAATGCGGAGGAGACCTTCCTCGACGTCGTGCACGATCTTCTGCGTCCCGATGACGAAAATGACTCGTCCGGCGCCGCTGACATACGGCCCGAGCTGGCTGCCGCTCATCGAAGCCGCGAGCAGCGACCCGGTCTCAGTGACCGCGTGGACGCTCCCGAGCATGACCTCCGGCGCCGCGCCCAGGCGACGAATCTCATTGCCTTCGGTTTCCCGATCCATGCTCCAGATCCGCGGGCGGAGCGCGGCGTAGCGACCGGACTTTTCGATCTCGTACGTGATACCCAGCACGTCGAGCGTTTGCGAGGCCCCCTGGTGCACCGGGGAGGCGTCCGGGATGAGGTCCAGGACAATGCGCTTTGCCGCGGCGGCGTCCGACGCCCGGAGGACCGTCATTCCATTCGCTTCGAGGGCGTCCATGGTTCTTTTCACTCGGACGTCGTCCGCCTTGGCACCCCATCGCCGGGTCAGCGATCCATCCGGGTCGACTTCGACTTCTTTGATCATCCGTAATCTCCTTCCCGGCGTACTCGATATACTTGCGACTGCAAGTATCTTAGCCTCAGGTGATTGCAGATGCAAGTACTTTCCAAAGGCGACACCGCTGCCCATTTCGATCGGATCCTGGCCAAAGAGTTGCCGGGCGGACGCGGTTTACAGGCGTGGGACGCGCTGCTCCGGGCCCACGCCACGCTTCTGCGCCAGCTCGAGACCGATCTCGAAAGCAAGACTGGTCTGGCCCTGGCCGACTTCGACGTGCTGGCTCAGCTGGCCCTCGCTGGAGGGTCGTTGAGGATGGCAGAGCTGGCCGACCGGGCCCTCATCTCACGCTCCGGCATGACTCGGCGCGTCGCCCGGCTCGTTCACGAGGGCCTGGTGCGTCGTGCCCACGCCGATGCCGACGGGCGCGGTGTCGTGGTTCAGCTGACAAACTCCGGATTGGACCGTCTGACCGTCGCAGCTCCGGTCCACCTGCGCGGTGTTTCCGATCTATTCCTCACGAAGCTGAATGACAAGGAGCTCGGCGTTCTCGAGAGCGCCCTGGCCAAGGTCACCCTCGACTGCACCTTTGGCTGAGGCCCGCACGTGCCGTGTCTCGCGCCGCCGCTGAAGTAGCCCTCGACCCCTAGCCTCGCGTTTCGGCCGGCAGTCTCAGTCGCTTAAGAAGCAACGCATTGACCGCCACCAGTAGGCTCGACCCTGACATGGCTAGCGCTGCAATCTCCGGCCGAAGCACGAGTCCGAATCGGGGCTCAAAAATGCCGGCCGCAATCGGGATCGCGATCGCGTTATAGCCGACCGCCCAGGCGAGGTTCTGCCGCATCTTGCGTAGGGTCGCCCGCCCGATCGTGATTGCGGTCGCGACGTCGAGCGGATCGGAGCGCATCAGGACAACATCGGCGGTTTCGATCGCGACGTCGGTTCCGGCCCCTATCGCGATCCCCAGGTCGGCCTGGGCCAGCGCTGGTGCGTCGTTGACGCCGTCGCCGACCATTGCAACCTTCTTGCCTGCTTCCTGGAGCTCACCTATCTTGCTTGCCTTCTCCGCGGGAAGGACCTCCGCGATCACATCTCGAAGGCCCAGCTCGCGGGCAATGCGTTCGGCGGTCGCGCGGTTGTCACCGGTAAGCATCACGACCTCGATCCCTTGCTGTCGGAGGGCCTCCACCGCCGCCCTCGCGGTGGAGCGTGGAGCGTCGCTAATGCCTATCACCGCCGACGCGCGGCCGTCGACCGCAACCACCACCACGGTTCGCCCCTCCCTCGCCAATTCGTCGCGTTTGTTGGCGACTCCGTTGAGGCTGATCATCTCGCGCGCCATCAGCCTCGAGTTGCCCACCGCGACGCGGTGGCCGTTGACCGTGGCCAATACACCATGCCCGGGCACGTTCTCGAAGTCAGTCACAGAGAGCTGTGCGACGCCTGCCTCCTGCGCGCGACGAACGATCGCCTCGGCCAATGGGTGCTCGGAATCTCGCTCCACAGCCGCCACAAGCGCAAGGACTTCCTTCTCCGACAAACCATTAGCCGAAAGCTCGGTGACTTCGGGTTCGCCCTTGGTCAGCGTTCCGGTCTTGTCCATTACGACGACCTGGACTCGAGCTGCCGCTTCGATTGCAGCCGCGTTCTTGAACAGAATCCCTCGCCTGGCGCCTAGCCCGGTGCCCACCATGATCGCGGTCGGTGTGGCCAGGCCGAGCGCGTCGGGACACGTGATGACGACGACTGTGATGGCGAATAGGATCGCTTGACTGAAGCCGCGGCCCGCGAGCAGCCAGACGATCAGCGTCAGCGTGCCGCCGACCAATGCCACCAACACCAGCCAGAAGGCGGCTCGATCAGCCAGTTGCTGCCCGGGAGCTTTTGAGCTCTGAGCTTCCTGGACGAGCTTCACGATCTGGGCCAGGGCTGTGTCCGAGCCAACCCTTGTCGCTCGGGCGCGTAGCGTTCCGTTTTCGTTGATCGATCCCCCGATCAGCTCGGCGCCCGGCGCCTTGGCAACTGGGAGGCTCTCACCGGTAACGACCGACTCGTCAACTTCGCTGGTCCCATCCTCGACGGCAGCATCGACAGGAACCTTCGCGCCCGGCTTGATGAGGAGGTGATCGCCAACCTTTAATTCCGAGGTTGCAACCTCAACCTGCTCACCGTCTTGGAGGACGATTGCCATGGGAGGGGCAAGATTCAACAGAGCACGCACGGCGTCGTTAGCACCGCCCCGCGCTCGCATCTCGAGCCAATGGCCCAGGAGCACGAAAGCGGACAAAACTGTCGACGCCTCGTAGAAGACGTCTCCCCCGCCGCGAAGAGTGACGACCACCGAGTAGGACCAGCCGGCGGCGATGGCGACCGCAACCAGGACCATCATGTCGAGGGTTCGTGCTCTCAGGGCGCGCACGGCTCCGTCGAAGAAGATCCGGCTCGAATACCCGATCACGGGCAGGCTGAGGATCAGCTGGAAGACGTCATCCCGGATTCCGAACGGAGCGGGGACCTCGAAATGCAGGACCTGGCGGCCGATCGCCGACCAGAGCAGGATCGGCACCGATAGCACGGCGGCGACGAGAAAACGGTTCCGCATGTCCTGTGCCATGGCTCCCAGCGACATCGCCTCGTGTCCCCCATCGCCCATCACCTTGTCCGAAGAATGCACTCCCATGTGGTGATCCATCACACGGCACTATACCTCCAGGGGGTATGCTTGGTTTCATGCAAGGCTACACGAAGGACAAGCAAAAGATCGCGACAAGGCTGCGGCGGATCGAAGGGCAGGTGCGCGGGATCCAGAAAATGGTCGATGAGGATCGCTACTGCATCGACGTCTTGACCCAGGTGAACGCAACCAGGGCCGCGCTCGAAAGTGTCGCCCTCCAGCTCCTCGCCGACCACACAGAGCACTGCGTGGCGGAGGCGATCCGGTCGGGCGGCGGGGCCAAGAAGGTCCGGGAGCTCACGGACGCAGTCGAGCGTCTGGTCCGGAGCTAGATCGAATTGCTCGTCGTCAACGCGATCCTCCACGCGCTGCAGCTCTCGCTCTTCATGCTTTGGGAGGTCTTCTGGCCGCTCGCCTTCGGCTTCCTGCTCTCGGCGATGGTCCAGACGGTCGTCTCCAAGCGGGCCGTGGCGGGCGCGCTGGGCCGGCCCGACTTGAAGGGCTTCATGCTCGCCTGCGGCTTGGGCGCCGCAAGCTCGTCCTGCTCGTATGCGGCGGTTGCGGTGGCCCGCGCGCTCTTCCGGCGAGGAGCGAGCTTTGCCAACGCCATCATCTTCGAGTTCGCGTCTACCAACCTGGTCTTCGAGCTGGGCCTTGTCCTACTCATCCTCTTGGGCTGGCAGTTTGTCGCGGCCGAGTTCGCCGGCGGCCTCCTCATGGCTGTGCTGCTGTGGATTCTGTTCAAGGTAACCCTGCGTGAGCGGATGGTCGACGCCGCGAGGCGGCAAGCCGACCGCGGAGTTTTCGGCTCGACGCATGAGGCCCACGGCGAGATGGACATGTCGATCACCGACGGTCCGTTTCTTTCGCGGCTCTTCTCGCCGCGGGCCTTCACCGCCATCTCGCATTCCTTCTACCTGGATCTGTCCGCCCTCTACACGGACCTTGGGCTGGGCTTCCTGATCGCCGGCGCCCTCGCGGCCTGGGTCCCGAACAGCTGGTGGCAGGCATTCTTCTTGACCGACCACCCGACTCTCAACGAGTTCTGGAGCCCGCTCATCGGCCCAGTCATCTCGATGCTGAGCTTCGTCTGCTCAGTTGGCAACGTGCCCCTCGCCGCTGTGCTGTGGAACGGCGGCATCAGCTTCGGTGGGGTGATCAGCTTCATCTTCGCCGACCTGATCATTCTGCCGATCCTGAACATCTATCGGAAGTACTACGGCGGGCGCATGTCGCTCTACTTGCTCGCGGTGTCTTACGCCGCGATGGCGGTGGCCGGCTTCCTGGTCGGAGGGGCGTTCCAGCTGCTGGGGTTGGCTCCGACCAATCACCACATCACAGTCTTCGAAACCCAGCCAACCTGGAATTACACGACCGTTCTGGATATCGCGTTCCTGCTCCTGATGGCGGTTTTGGCCTGGCGCTTCGTCACGACTGGGGGCATCGAGATGCTGCGTGCTCATGCCCGCCGGCCGGATGCAAGTGCGAAGCTCGTCCGAGACCCCGTCTGCGGCATGAGCGTCGATCCCGCGACCGCCAAACACCACGCCACGTACATGGGCGAGACGTACTACTTCTGCTCGGCCGGCTGCCAGTCAGCATTTGAGAGGGATCCCGCTCGCTACAGGGCGGAGCCGGCTCGCGTCGGCCAACCGGCTCATCGTCATCCAGGCGACGCGCGGACATCGGTTGCAATGACAGGAGAAGACATGGAGAAACGGCAATCGGCCATCGACCCCGTCTGCGGAATGAGCGTTGACCAGGAGCACGCTGAATACCGCTCTTTTCAAAAAGGCGAGACGTACTACTTCTGTTCGGCGGGTTGCAAGGAAACTTTCGATCGGGATCCCGCCAGATTCGTGGGCGGGGCAAACAAGTAGCCGTTACCCAGCCATGGCACAAGGCGTTCGGTCAGGAGCAATGGCATCGCGAATTGCGGGTGGGCTAGCGCTCCTGCTTATGGCCGGCTGCCAGCTCCCGGGGACGGCATCGTCCTGCAACGTGCAGATCGATTGGGTCAACTTCATCCAGGTCGGGTCGGCCCACTACGTGGCCGGCCCGGAGGTTCCGGCAACCATCCAGGAGAGCGACCTTGGCCCGGTGTATGCCCACGTCAAGTTCAAGGTCAGCGGCAATGTCTGCGACCCCGATTACCGTCTTAAAGACGGGGACGCCGCATTCCTCGATCCTGGCACACCTATTTATCAGGTAAGGGGCCAGCTCTCGAGTGCGCAGCTGGCTGCGAAATTCAATGGCAGCTTCGTTGTCTACCGTGCCGTGACTCCAACCTCGTAACCCGCGGATAGGCGAGGCGCCACCCTGCACTAACCGATCCAGCTAATCTCGCATTCAGCCTGAGATGCTCGTGATTGCTGGCGGTGGATTCGCGGGCCTGGAAGCAGCGATTCAGATCAAGACGCTTCGTCCCGCGTGCCCCGTGGTCCTCATCTCGCCCGGCCCAAACCTCGTATACAAGCCCTGGTTGATCTACGTGCCGGCTGGTCGCCGACGCCTTGCAGAGACGTGCCTGTCCCTGGCTCCGATGGCCGCTCGATACGGGTTTCAGCTGATCGAGGACCGCGTGGACCGAATTGATCTCGACGCGCATCAAGTTCGCCTGGCTAAGGGACAAACGATCGATTATTCGCAACTCCTGCTGGCCACAGGGGCCGACGCGGATCGGAGTCGCATTCCGGGTTCTGACCAATGCGCGTTTTTTCCCTGCCAACCAGACGACACCGAGAAATTCGCGCTCGAGATTCAACGCCGGAAGCCGCAGCGAATCTGTGTCGCGGTCGGATGGGACCGGCGCGGACCCGGGCTGGAATTTGCAGGATGGCTGGCCTGGCGAAGAAAACGACTCGGCTCGCCGGATATGGAGGTGGTAATCGTCGACGGCGACCGCTTACTCGCCGACTATTACGGCGCCGAAGCCATGGCAGCAATTCGATCAGCCATCAGGAGAGCTGGGGCAACCTTGTCAACTGAAAGCGGCCTCGACGCGGTGACGGACTCTGGCGCAGTGGTCAATGGGAAGCACACCCCCTTCGACCTGGTAGCGATTGTCGCGCCGCTTTGTGGCGTGAAGGTTGGGCTGCCGGCGGACATGGTCGACGAAGCTGGCTTCATCCACGTTGATCACAGCTTCGCAACCACCCGACCTGGGGTATTCGCGTTTGGAGATGCGGCTGCGCTTCCATCCAGTGTCGCCACCGGCAAAACCATGATGTCGATCAGGCAACGAGTCGCGCAACTGGCCAGCAACATGCTGGCCGACATGGACGGTGCACCGCTCAAGCCCTTGGAAGCGTCAGAGGCGCCTCACCAATCGATGTCGAACATAGGCGGCCGGGCCATCTTGCTCAGAGACAATCGCGTCATCGGAACGGGGCGACTGCCGATATTCCGTCGCTGGCTGTATGACCAGGCCTACTTCCGCCTGCGAACCTAACCTCGACCAGAGCCGGTCTCCTGAGCTCGCGACCGCTGGCGATCAGTCGACCAGCCAAAGCCCGACGCACGGTCCACTCTGAACTGAATTAGGCCCGACGTCGCCGCCCCCACGCCGTAGGAGAACGCGCTACCTCATTTGTACGGTGACGATTTTCTCCGCCCCGGTTTTGATTCTGGATGCAGAGCCAAGCTGCCTTGCCTGGCAACCGGGGGAACAAAAAGGAGGCCGAGATCCATGTCGAACGCAGGTACATTTCGTCGTGCCCGTTGGCGGAGGAAAGCGATCATCGCCGGCACCGGACTCTTCGCCGCGCTGGCCTTGGGCCTTCCGACTGTGGGCGGCAGCGCCAACACCTCGGCGACGCCTCCATGGCTGGATCCGAGCAAGCCGACTACCGCGCGCGTCGAGGCGCTGCTGAACGCGATGACACTGGCCGAGAAGGTTGGCCAGATGGATCAGCAGCTCGTCGACAACGTCACAGATCCGAACAGCGCGCGATGCAACACCGGCACTTTCGGCATGCCGAACCCGGCCTGCATGCAGATGTTCTTCGTGGACCAGAATGTCGGCTCGGTCCTTGCGGGCGGCACTGACAATCCGATCGATACGACCGGCAGTGGCGGCACCGGCAACACCGGCTACGACTGGGCCAACGAGTACAACATGATCCAGAGCTACGCGATTCAGCACACGCGGCTGCACATACCGGTGATCTTCGGGGTCGACGCGGTTCACGGGTTCGGTCATCCCTACCAGGCGCCTTTGTTCCCCCAATCGATCGGGATGGGCGCCAGTTGGGACCCGGCGCTCGCGCAGGCGGGCGGTGCCGACACCGCCGCCGCTTTGAGGGCGACGGGTTGGGTGTGGGACTTCGCCCCGGTGCAGGACCTGTCGCGTGATAACAGATGGGGCCGCACCTACGAGACATGGGCGGAGGAGCCGGTCCTCTCGGCCGCGATGGGCGCGGCCAATATCAAGGGCATGCAGATGCCGGCATCGGCCCATTCGCTGGGTGTCACCGCGACGGTGAAGCACTTCGCCGGATATTCGCAATCGGTCAACGGCCACGACCGAAACGAGGCGCTTCTGCCGCTGAACTACCTGCAGGACCTGATCCTGCCCTCATACGCAGGTGGGATCGACGCCGGATCGGGCACGGTCATGGTGAACTCGGGCTCGATCAACGGAGTCCCAGCGACCGCGTCGCACTACCTCCTTACCGAGATCCTGCGCGGGCAGATGGGCTTCCGGGGCGTCGTCATCAGCGACTACCAGGACGTGCCCGCGCTGCAGAGCGCGTATCACATCGCGCCTGACCTGGCTTCGGCAATCGCGCTGGCCGTCAACGCGGGGGTGGACGTGAGCATGGAGGTCACACACCCCGAGCTGTGGCAGGCCGCCATCCTTCAGGACGTGGCGAACGGCAAGATCTCCAGGTCTCGAATCGACCAGGCCGTGACCCGCATCCTCACGCTCAAGTTCAAGCTCGGCCTGTTCGACCAACCATGCGTCAGCAACGCGACGGCATCCTGTGTGGACGCCAACGCAGCGAACGCCGCGGTCACCGCCGGGCGCAGCACGACGTTGAAGGCCGCGCAGGAATCGATGACCCTCCTGCGCAACCAGGGCAACGCACTGCCACTATCACCAACCGGCAATGTCGTCGTCACCGGCCCGAGCGCCGACTCGATGACCAATCAGCTTGGCGGCTGGAGCGTCAGCTGGCAGGGCGTTTTTGGAGCAGGCCACGTCTGCTGCATGGGTCCGGCCAACCAGATCCCGCCCGGGACCACTGTCCAGCAGGGCATCAGAAATGACGATCCAAACGCCGTGTACGCCCCCGACCAGGCATCGGCCCTCGCCCTGTCGAGCAGCGCGAGCGCTTACGTCGTGGCCGTCGGTGAGAAGGCATACGCCGAGGGACTCGGGGACAACCCCGCTCCTCAGCTGGCATCCGACCAGAAGGCGCTGATCAGTGCGTTGGAAGGCACTAACAAGCCGGTGATCGTGGTCGTGATCGCGGGTCGCCCGCTTGGTCTCGGGGCAGCGGCGGAGAGCGCGAACGGGATACTCATGGCCTACCAGGGCAGCACCGAAGCCGGGCAGGCGGTGGCTGACGTGATCTTCGGCAAGGTCAACCCGAGCGGCAAGCTGCCGGTGAGCTGGCCGAGTGATGCATCCAACGTTGGCGGAGACTTCAACGGCGGCGCGCCGTCGCCCCTGGGCGACCAACCCAAGTTCTTCGATCAGCTGCCGGGCACCGGGTCCGGCCAGGGCCACTCCTACAACCCTCTATATCCGTTCGGATTCGGGCTTTCGTATACGACGTTCCAGACGAGCGGTCTTACCGTGACCCCGACCGTCTCGCGACACGGCCGCGCGACCGCCACCTTCACCGTCACCAACGCGGGGACAACTCTGGGGACCGACATCGTGCCGGTCTACGTGGCGCAACCGCTAAGCAGCGTCGTCGTGCCACCGCAGCGCCTGGTCGGTTTCGTCAGGGTCGACCTGGCGGCAGGCCAGTCGAAGACCGTGAGCGTGACCTTCCCCACCTCCACGCTGGCGGAAACACGAGGTGACATCAACGCATCGGCGCCGCCGACCGTGCAGGCGGGAACTTACATCGTGCAGCTGGACAAGAACGACAGGACGCCGTACGACGTCGACCGGTCGGCGACCTTCACAATCACCTGAGCAACCAGAGGGGCGGCAGCCATTGGCTGCCGCCCAGTTCATGTGTAGTACACGAGGCGCGCGCGGGCGCCAGCGAGCAAGCCATCGTTTTGAGTTGGCAACGTCCGCAATGAGGCCGAAGCGCAGCGTTGCTTCCAGAGTTGGAGAGGCTTACCTCGCCTGGCAGCCGAAAGAAGCGAGCCCGATAGTCAGGAAGCTGTAGGAGTCGCGAGGCCGGGGTCGCACCTAGCTTCCTGCCAGGCGCCGTTCTTTTCCAGCAGCTTCCGTAGCGAACCGCGCAGCTCCGAGACCGCGTTCTCGGTGAGGTGATCGCCGAATGTCTCCTGGAGGATGACGCGAAAGGTCTCGTCGGCCTCGGCGAGCACCGTGCGGCCGCGATCGGTGAGCTGAACGCGAACGATCCGGCGGTTCTCGGGGGGAGTCTCGCGGACGATCAGGCCATCCTTCTCCAGCCGATCGGCGATACGGGTCGTCCCGCTCGGGCTGCCCACAAGCTGTGCCGCGATCTCGCTCATCTGGAGGCGCCGGGCGGACGAGACCTGCAGGCGCATCAGCAGCTCGAACTCGGGCCACGAGAGGTCGGTCCTTGCCCGTAGCCGCTCCTCGATCTTGGCCTGGATGACGCGGGCGGTCTGGTGCAGATTGATCCAGGTGCTGACTTGCTCCTGGCTCGCCGCGCGGGCCTTCACCTTCACTTCGCTCACGCTATATGGAATAGCTTGACGGCGCAATCTTGTTCCTTAAATAGTTGCTCTAGCAAGTATTGTAAGGAGAAGACTCATGGCGATTGCGGCGGTGGAGTTTTCCAAACCGGCGCCTGAAGCAACGCTCGAGGCGCTGGCGGAGAGGTTGCGGGAGCGGAATTTCGAGGTCATGGTCGTCGACGACGGGGCCGCGGCCACGGCAGAGGTGCTATCACGCGTGCCGGAGGGTTCGCAGGTGCATTCGGGCAAGTCGAAGACGCTCGAAGACGCCGGGATCTTCCAGGAGTTCATGGACAACGAGATGTACGACTTCATCCGCCGGCGCACCTTGAAGATGGACCGCAACACGCAGCGCGACGAGATGCGGGTGGCGGGGGCCGCGCCGGACATCATGGTCAACAGCGCCCACGCTGTG
>WNGJ01003842.1_pt1 | contig 15560 bp, 14 predicted proteins | sample 5400611 | NCBI WGS metagenome assembly WNGJ01 (sample SAMN13153375, study PRJNA577476) | soil metagenome | isolation source: 40 cm soil or saprolite under Garry oak tree replicate 1 | place: USA:California | collected 2016-06-15
GTCGGCGATCATCGCCGGGCTGCTCATCCTGCTCCTGCTCCAGGCCTCGTTCCGCAACTGGCGGCTCGCCGTCTTGTTGTTCCTGACGTTGCCGATGGCGCTGGTCGGCGGCGTGCTGGCGGCCTGGCTGGCCGGGGGGATCATCTCGCTGGGCTCACTGGTCGGGTTCTTCACCGTGTTCGGCATCGCCGCGCGGAACGGGATCCTGCTGATCAACCACTGCCAGCATCTGGAGGAGCAGGAGGGGATGGCGTTCGGCCGTGAGCTTGTCCTCCGCGGTGCCCGGGAGCGGCTGGCCCCGATCCTGATGACGTCGCTGGCCACCGGGCTGGCCCTGGTCCCGCTGGTGGTGCTGGGCACGAGGCCCGGGCACGAGATCGAGCACCCGCTCGCGGTCGTCATCCTGGGCGGGCTCTTTACTTCGACGCTGCTCAGCCTGTTCGTGCTGCCGTCGCTGTACCTGCGGTTCGGCCACCGGAGGCCCGGGGCGGCGCCGGTGCTGCCCAGTATCCCGGCGCCTCGGACGACGGAAACGGGAGGGAACACGTGATGTTCGCCAGGTCGCGTTGGCTTGTTTCTGCTGGAGCGCTAGGTTCGGTGTGCGCTCTGCTGGCCGGGTGCGGTTCGACCGGGTCGGGGACGGCCGGGGGGGCGAGTCCGGCGGCGGCCCGGTCGGCGGGGGCAAGTCCCTCGACCGGGGCGGGCCAGCCGACGGGGGGCAGCCAGTCCGGGACGGTGGCCAGTCCGTCAGCGGGGCCTGACAAGTTCACGGCGCCACTCACGGTAAACAACCCGATGTTCCCGCTCGCGGTCGGCACCCAGTTCACCTATCAGGGCAGGATCGTGCAGGACGGGGAGAGCAAGCCGCACAGCGTCACTTTCACCGTCACCGACCTGTCCAAGATGGTCGACGGGGTCCAGACCGTGGTGGCCTGGGACCGGGACTTCCTCGAGGGCAAGCTGCAGGAGCAGGAGCTCGCCTTCTTCGCCCAGGACGACCAGGGCAACGTGTGGAACTTCGGCGAGTACCCCGAGGAGTACGAGAACGGGAAGTTCACCGGGGCGCCGAGCACCTGGATCAGGGGCGCGGACGGCGCCTACGGCGGCATCCACATGCTGAGCCAGCCCAGGATGGGCATGAAGTACCGGGAGGGCCTGGTCCCGGCGATCGAGTTCGACGACGTCTCCGTGGTCACCCGCACCGGCCAGCAGGACTGCCTGGCGGGCACCTGCTACAAGCAGGTCCTGGTGGTCGACGAGACCAGCCCCAACGACCCCACCAGCGGCCATCAGATCAAGTACTACTCGCCGCCGACCGGGCTCATCCAGGTCGCCGCGCGCGGCGGGGACTCCCAGGAGTTCCTCACGCTGACCTCGGTCCGGCACCTGGGTCAGGCCGAGATGGCGAAGATACGCACCGAGGTAATGGCCATGGACCAGCGCGCCTACAAGATCAAGGTGTACCGGACGACCCAGCCGGCGCAGCAGCGCGCGGGGTGAGCGAACGGCCTGATCGCGGTCTGATCGTGCGGCGGTGATCAGGCCGCCAGGCCGTGCCGGAACGCGTAGCCGACCAGCTGGCCGCGGTCGCGTGAGCCGGTCTTGGCCAGCAGGTGGTTGATGTGGCTCTTGACCGTCGCGCCGGAGACGCGGAGCTTGCCGGCGATCTCGGCGTTGGACAGGCCCGCCCCGATCTCGGTGAGCACCTCGATTTCGCGCTCGGTCAGCCCGTCCGGCGGTCCGGGCGGCGCCGGCGGGGTGCCGGGCCCGCCCGGTGCGTCGCCACTGACGACGGCCTCCACCAGCCTGCGCTGCACCGACGGGTCCAGCTGGGCGTCTCCCGCGTGCACCGCCGACAGCGCCTGGAGGATCTCGCCGGCGCCGGCGTTCTTGGTCAGGTAGCCGCGGGCACCCGCCCGGAGGGCCGCGAAGACCGAGTCGTCGTCGGAGAACGCGGTCAGTACCACGACCCGGACATCCGGCTGCTGGCCCGCGATGAGGCGGGTGGCCTCCACCCCGTCGCAGTTCGGCATGCTGAGGTCCATCAGGACGACATCGGGCAGCGTGGCCTGCGCCTGGCGCACCGCGTCGGTCCCGTCCACCGCCGTGCCGATCACCTCGACCCCGGGCAGCATGCCGAGCAGCAGGGACAGACCGTCGCGGACCACCTTCTGGTCATCGGCGACGAGCACTCGCACCGGAGAGGCCGCTCCGAGGCCGGGGCTCATCTGGCCGGCCTGGCGGGGGCGGCTGTGCTGGCCGGCAGCCACAGCCGGACCGCGAAACCGTCGTCCGAGCGCCCGGCCCGGAGGCGGCCGCCCCTCAGCTCGGCCCGTTCGGTCATACCGGTCAGGCCCAGGCCGCCGGACGGCAGGCCGACCCCGCTACCATCCCCGCCGCTGTCCACCACCGACACCTCCACGCCGCCGGCCGCCCAGGCCAGCCGCACGGTCACCCGGACCCCCCGGCCCGCGTGCTTGGCCACGTTCGTGAGGGCCTCCTGCACCACCCGGTACAGCATCAGCCCGGCCTCGGGATCCAGCGGGCGCGGGACGCCGTCGACCTCGAGCGCGATGGGGACGCCCAGGGCCGCGGCGGTCTCCGAGACCAGGCGAGGCAGGCTGGCCGGGCCGGGGGGTTCGTCGTCGCGCAGCATGGCCAGGGCGCGCCGCGCGTTGAGTATCCCGACGCAGGTCTGCTTGTGCGCGGCCGTGATCTGGCCGACGAGGTTGGCGCCCGCGGCCTCGGTGATTGCCGTCAGCCGCGCCGCCTCCAGCTGCACGGCCAGGACGGACAGGCTGTGGGCCAGCACGTCGTGCAGGTCGCGGGCCAGGCGCGAGCGCTCGGCCAGCGCCGCCGCCCGTTCCCTGGCCTCGCCCGCGGCCGTCTCCTGTGCCAGCAGCGCCTCGGCCTGGTGGCGTGCGCCCAGGCTGGCCACGGCGAACTCGGAGATCGTGTAGAGGAACCCGAAGGCGGCCAGGACGGCCAGGGTGGTGGCCGCCGGGTTCGCCGCATCGGTCGCCTCCACACCGGCGATCGCGGCCACGACCGGGCTCCCGGCCAGCACCGCCACTCGCGGCGGCGTGCGCAGGGCCAGGCCCGCCACGGCCATGTAGCCGATCACATAGCCCGTGCCGTCGGCCAGCAGGTCGAGTCCGGCGCCGCACATGCCCACGCCGACCAGGGCCGGCACCGCGATCCGCCGGCCACGGACCCGCCCGGACAGTCCGGCCGCCGCCAGCGCGGCCGCGATCGCCAGCAGGCCCACGGTGACCGGCCCGGCCGGGCCGGCCGGCAGGCCGCCGGCCAGGATCGCGCCCCCGACGCTGGCGATGGCGATCAGGAGGAGCGGAGCCAGCCACGACCCCAGCTCACGCGTGCCCGCCCCGACAGGCAGCAGGCGGCCCAGCGCAGGCGCCTGCGCGAGGCGAAACCCAGGGTCAGGCGGCACCGCGATCTCCCGGCACGACGGCACCCGTCCCCGCATGCTGACCACCCCCAGCCATAGCTAAACGCGCACGGCCCTCCCTATCGCCGGCCTCGCCGGGTTCCCCTCCCGGTCCGGCCGCCGACCAACCGCGGCAGCAAGCGGCATATCTAGTTGTGACCGTGCCGGACCAGCGCAATCACGGCCCGCTAAGGGGCCATGAGTTCGCACAGGCACCAGTCCGCTCCTGACCGCGCGCGGTCCCCGCTCTGGTAGGCGCGCTAGACGTCAGGCTACCCACCGTCACACCCACCCGGGGTATTCCTGTGGAGGCAATGTGGAGATCGTGTGGAGAAAATGGCGAAACGCTGCGGGCACTTGGTTTGTGCGGTATCGGCCTGCGGCTTGAGCCGGCCGGTCAGGCGCCGGGCGCCGCGGCCCTGAGGGTCGCTTCGATGGTGCCCCAGGGCAGGCCCGGCGGCAGTATGACCACGACGACGTCGCCGACTTGGTGCCAGGGCTCGAGCTGCTCGCGGACCTGATCCGGCGTTCCATATGCGGCGAGCTGGTCGAGGATGACCCGGGCCTCGGGGGGGACGGTCCCGCGCCGCGGGCTCGGTCGCGGGTTGGCCGCGATGACCGCGGCGACCTCGGCGGCGTAGCCCTGGCCCGCCAGGGAGCGGGCGTAGACGTCGCCCATGGCGCTCAGGTACCAGGCGGCGCAGGTCGCGGCGATGTCCCGGGCCGTATCCGGGTCTTCGTCCGCGACGGTAATGGGCCCGGCCGCCACCGTAAGGGCGGCCGCGTGCGGTGCGACGGTTTCCCGCCGCTGCCTGAGCTGGTCCGCCCAGACGGCTACGCGGTCCCGCGCCACCAGCGCGGGCATCCAGCCGTCCCCGAGTTCGGCCGCCACGTTTATCGTGTGCTGGCCCAGGGCCGCGATCCAGATCGGCAGCCCGGGGACGGGCGGCTGGCCCAGGCGCAGCGGGCGCGCCGCCGGAACGCGGGGCTGGGCGGGCAGCCCGTCGAGCAGCGCGCGGACCTGGGTCACGACGTCGCGCAGCCGGGCGGCGGGCCGCTCGAACGGGATGTCGTGGAAGCCCTCCGTCAGCGCCCGGGTGCTGGCCCCCAGGCCCAGCACATACCGTCCCGCGCTGACCTGATGGAGGGTGGCGGCGGTCATCGCCAGCGTCGCCGGGGTGCGTCCCCAGACCGACAGGACGCCGGAGGTGACCTGGATCCTGGTGGTGCGCAGCGCGATCTCGGTCAGCACCGGGGTCGAGTCAAGGCCCCAGCCCTCCGGCACCGAGAACGACTCGTATCCCAGCTCGTCGGCGAGCACGGCGGCCCGCACGATGATGTCCCGCCGGGTCTCCATCGGCGTGAGCCCCACGCTGCGGCGGGGCGAGGTCATCGCGCACCTTCGGCGGCCGGGGCGGACTTGCTGGCCCTGACGGCCTTGTTCGCCTGGGCGGCCGAGGCCTGCCCCGGGCGCGGCACGGTCAGCCATACGGCCGCGGCCACGGCGAGCACCTCTCCGCCGGGTCCGAGCAGCGCGGACCCGGCGGTGAGCTTACGGCCATCACGCCGTTCCGGCCAGGCGATCACCCGGCACTGATCGCCGACCGCGGGCCGCGCCGCCAGGGTGGTGGCCGTCATCCGGCCGAGCAGGATGGCGGTGTCCCAGCCTGATCCGCCGCCCAGGCCGGCCGCCTCGGCGGCGGCGATCCCGCTGGGACAGTCGAGCGCGGCCCAGACCACCTCGGCCCGCACCCTCCCGTCGGGGCCGGCGACCGAGGGATCCGGTGTCCACGGCGCCGCCCACAAGGCCAGGCCGGTCACCGGCCCGGGAAAGATCCGCAGCCCGTCACCGGGCCTGCGGTTCATCCCGCAGACGAAGCAGTCGGGAAACACCGGATCGGTGAAGTACCGGGCGCCCCGGGCGGCCGCGTCAGCTTCCGCGGGCGACACCGTGGCCGGTATCTCCAGCGGGCCGGCCGGCGAGGGCACGGCCTCGCCGATCAGGGTGCGGCCGTGCCGGACGCGGACCGCGCCCTCGTCGTCCCGTTCGACCTCCATCGGGGTGTCCAGCGGGGGTGGCCGGCGCAGCGTGACCGTGGCCCGGCCGTCGACGTACGCGGCGATCCGGCCGCAGACGTAGCCGCCGTTGCCGATGCCCGCGGGGCCGTTGAAGCGGGACGGGATGGTCAGCACGTTCATCGTGGCCGGCCGGGGCGCTCATAATCTGGCATGTCTTGACGCTATGGGCACCCGGTCCGGGGGGACAATCCGGATTACTACGGGTGGATCCGGCACTTGCGACCGGTCGCGGCGGTTGTTCCGGGATCCGCGTCGGGGAAACTACCGAGGCGCTCAGGAGTGCGGTGCGCTCAGGAGTGCGGGCGGTGCCGGGTCACCCACGTCGCGATCTGGGCCCGGGAGCGCACCTGGAGCTTGCGCCGGATGTTCTCGACGTGCGCTTCGGCGGTCCGCGGCGCGACGGACAGGCGGCTGGCGATGGCCTGGTTGGTGAGACCCTCGGCGACCAGTTCGGCCACCTGGAGCTCGCGAGGTGTGAGCCGGGGCTCCCCGCCCGCCCGTTCGGCCAAAAAATCGAGCACCACCTCCGCCACGGCCAGCCAGTCGCCGTGGTAGAAGAGATGGCTGGAACCGGGCAGCGGGATCAGCGTCGCGTCCGGGATGAGCGCGGCGACCTCGCGGCCAAGCTCGAACGGGGTGCCCCGGTCCGCCTCGCGGTGCAGCACCGCCGTCCGTGCCCGGATCTGCGGGAGCAGATCCCTGATGTCGGTCTCGTAGTAGACCTCCAGGAGCCGGGCGGCCACGGCGGCCGACGCGCTCGCCCGCTGGAACTTCGTGAAGCCCGCCAGGTCCTCGGCCGTGGGATCGGTGACGAAGGCCCCGGCGAGCGCCTTCAGCCCAAGGCCCCAGTGCGCCCGCACCAGCGCCACGACCGACTTCCTGACCTCGGCGGGCGCCAGGTCACTTCCGCTGGCGCACATTCCGTACAGCGCCAGCGCCTCGACCCGGTCCGGGTACCTGGCCGCTATCGCGGCCGCCAGCTGACCACCCTGCGAGGCCCCGAACAGGCGGAGCCGGCCGGCGCCGACCACGTCGGCCACCGCCAGCGCCGCGGCGACCTGTCCGTCGAACGAGAGGTCGATCCCGTTCCGGTCGGACAGGCCGCAGCCAGGTTTGTCGAAGCGGATCACGGTGAACCGCTCCGCCAGGCGCTCGACGAAGGCGCCGAAGGAATACAGTTCCAGCTGCCCGCGCAGGTCGGTGATCCAGCCGGAATCGACCAGCAGCGCCGGGCCTGCGCCCGATGCCGAGTAGGCGACACGGCCCGCGGGCGTGCTGCAGTACCTGATTCTCGGCATCACCCGTCCAGGCTGGCACCCAGGGCCTGCACAGTAAAGGAACGGCCTGACGCTCCGGTCACCGGGTTCGGGCTGGCGGGCTCACCGGGTTTCGGGCTCGCCGGGCGGGCGGGTGCCGGTCCTGGCCGCCGCCTCGGCGGACGTGATCACCGGGTATACCTCGAAGCTGACCAGGTCGCTCCAGCGCGCGAGCCAGACGTCGAACAGGGCCGGGTCGCTGGCCTCCATGAGCTGGAAGCACCGGTCCATGCCGCCGTCGGCGGACACCCAGCTGCTGATGTACTCCAGCCCCTCGGGCAGCATCCGCCCGTGTGCGGCGGCTCGTTCGTAGACCGGCTCCGGCCCGGACAGGTACCGCTCGACCACCATGTAGAGCATGGGCCCATTCTCACCGAGTTCTGATCTGCTTCCCGGTTGGCTATCCAGGGCCTGCTCGTAGCCGCGGTCGTGTCCGATCGCGCGCATCCGCCGATGCGGCTGGGTATGTCGCGCCGGGGCGGCGGCGCGGATCCGATGGTGTCCGCGGCGGTGCGCGCGAGGATAGCGAGTGCCGCGACTGCGGCCACTGCGCAGGCGCTCACGCCAAGCCCGCGGATGCCGCTGACATGCGCGGTTTCGTGCAGCGCGAGGATACCGATGGTGACGCTGGCGAGCGGCATGACCGCGGTGATGACCGGCAGGGTGATCAACGGAAGATCGGCCTGGTAGGCAGTTTGGGTCAGCATCAGGGAGGCCAGACCGCCGGCGATCAGCGCGTAGAGCGGCCAAGAGGTGAGGAGCGCGCCGAGCCCGTGCGTGAAGGTGCGGGCGAAGGCCATTGTCAGCACGGCCACGCAGGCGTCGGCCATCCCGGCCGCGGCCGCGAGCAGCAGCGGCCGGGCCCGCCGTGCCGCCGCCAGCGAGCCGGCCGCCGCGAGCGCCAGCGTCGCCAGACCGGTCGCGACTGCGGCGAGCACGACCGAGCCCGACGCGTGAGCCGCGCCATGCTCGTTCGGGCCGAGCACCGTGACGCCGGCACCGACTGCGGTCACGACAGCGACGATCGCCAGCCAGCAACGGCGAGGCGGCGGGCGTCGCGCCATTTTGCTGGTCAGCGCGATGCTGACCAGCAGGGAGCAGCTCAGCACCAGCTGCACCGCGGCCAGCGAGCCGGTGCGCAGCGCGGCGGTGTGCGCGGCGAAGCCACCGGCCTCGAGTGCCGCCCCGGCGAGCCAGAGCGGCTGGCGGACGAGCAGGGCCAGCAGTCTCGGTCGCCCGGCGCTCTCCGCAGGTGTGCGCGCGGCCTGCCGGTGCTCGAACGCCACGCCTGCTCCGTAGAGGATCGCGGAGAGGGCTGCCAGCAGGAGCGCGGTCATGGATTGTCCGTCCGGTCGATTGGCCTTGCCATCGACGCTATGGACAAGACGCCGCGGCGACGATGGCGTTGGCTGGTGTCTTCGGGGGGGTGCAGGCACCACCTACCGGATGCATGCGCGGGCCATATCGGCCGGGCCAAGCCGTGCCTAGCGTTGGTGCTGCGCTGCCCGGCAGGCGGGCTGCACATGACGGGAGGAGCAGGTCATGACGGCAAGATCAGCACTCGATGCGCCGCCGGCGACGGTTCGGCCGCGTCGGCGGCTGGGCGAGGCGCTGCGGCTGGTGTCGGTGACGAAGGTGTACGGCGAGACAAGCCCGGTGGCCGCGCTGCGCGGGGTGTCGTTGGCGCTCGCGGCCGGCAGCTTCACCTCGGTGATGGGCCCGTCCGGTTCCGGAAAGAGCACGCTGCTGCAGTGCGCGGCCGGTCTGGACGAGCCGACGTCGGGACAGGTGTTCGTCGATGGAGCCGAGGTTCCGCGCGGCGACGAGGCGAAGATCACCGAGTTCCGGCGGGAGCGGATCGACTTCGTGTTCCAGCAGTACAACCTGATCCCGTACCTGACGGTGACGCAGAACGTGACGCTGCCGTTGAAGTTCGCCGGCCAGAAAGCCGACCGGCGGGCGGCCGGAGCGATCCTGGCCCGGCTGGGGCTCGCCGACCTGGCTGCCCGGCTGCCGCCGGAGCTATCCGGCGGGCAGCAGCAGCGGGTGGCCATCGCCCGGGCGCTGCTCGCGCGGCCAGCGGTGCTGTTCGCCGACGAGCCGACCGGCGCACTCGACACGGCCAGCGGCCGCGAGGTGCTGTCGGTGCTGCGCGAGGCGGTCGACGTCTTCGGGCAGACAGTGGTGATGGTGACCCACGACCCGGTCGCCGCCGCGCACGCGGACACGGTGATCTTCCTGGCTGATGGTGCGGTCGTCGATCACCTGCACCGGCCGACAGCCGGGACGGTGGCCGAGCGGATAACCCACCTGGACGGCGGTGTCCGATGACGCGGCTAGCGTGGGCCTCGCTGCGGCACCGCCGCAGCGCGTTCGTCGCCGGCTTCTTGTCGGTGTTCCTGGGCACCGCGATCGTCACGGGATTCGCCTCGATGCTCGACACCGCATTCCAGTCCGGCGTGCACGGGACGAACCGGACGACACTGATCATCATCGCCGCGGTCGTCGGCGGGTGGGGCGCGGTGATCGTCGCCTCTGCCGTCGCGACCACCCTGGCGGTCGCGACCCGGCAGCGGGCCACCGAGTTGGCGCTGCTGCGCAGCGTCGGCGCCAGCCCGGCACAGGTAGTCAGGTTGATCATGCGCGAGGCCTGGCTGGTAGCCAGTACTGCCGCGCTGCTGGCGCTGCCGGCTGGCTGCGGCGGCGGCGCGCTGCTGCTGAGCATGCTGCAAGACACGCATCAGGTGTCCGGCGACATCGCCTACCGGTTCGGCCCGGCGGGACTGGGTATCGGTGTAGGTCTCAGCCTGGCCGCCGCCCTGATCGCGACCTGGTGGACCGCGCGTCGCGCGGCCACGCGCCGGGTGCGTGACGCGCTGTTCGAGGCCGCTGCCGGCGGCCGGCGGATGAGCCGCGGACGGTTCTGGGCCGGCCTCATCGCGATCGGCCTCGGCGTGCAGAGCTCAATCTCAGCCATGACGCTGGTCGATGGCAAGAACGTCTACGACGTTCAGATGTACGCCGCCGACGGCTGCATCTTCGCAGCGATCGGGTTCGCCCTGCTCGGCCCGGTCATCCTCGCCCGCGCGGTGAGCGTGCTCGCGCCGCTGGTGCGGCAGATCGGCGGGGTGTCCGGCGAGCTGTCGATGGCAGCGGTGCGGCAGCGGGTGCAGCAGGCGGCGACCCCGCTGATGCCGATCATCGTAGTGACCAGCATCGCGACGGGCACCCTGTACATGCAGGCGATCACCAACTCGCTGCACACCGTCAAGAATGCGGATGACAAGAGCGTCGCGACGCTGAACTATGTCATTGTGGGCATGATCACGCTGTTCGCCGCGGTGATGCTCGTCAACCTGCTCGTCGCCACCATCGGCGACCGGCGCCGGGAGTTCGCCCAGCAACGTCTCGTCGGCGCCGCCCCGCGACAACTGCTCGGCCTGGTCACCGCGGAAAGCGGGCTGCTGCTGGCCGTCGGAGTCCCGTTCGGCACTGTCGGCGGGCTGCTGACCGTGGTCCCGTTCAGCATCAAGACCACCCACCGGGTCATCCCGAACGCGTCGATCGGCATCTACCTCGGCGTGGTCGCGGCCGTCATCGCCCTCACCATCGGCGCCAGCCTCACCGCGACCAGGCGCGGCACCCGCACCGACGCGATCACCGTCTTGCGCGGCGCGGCTCGGGCATGACCACGACGGTGCAGACCACAATCAACAGGGACGAGAAAGCGACCGTGAACACAACCAGTGGCGGCGGCCGGCCGCGAGCCGGCCGCCTGCCGCCGACCGGCTGGGACCGGCTGCTCGTGGCTATCGGAGGCGCGGGCCTGACCCTGGGGCTGGTCACGACGATAAGCTGGGCTCTCACCGGCGGATACTTCTGGCCGCGGTGGATCTGGTTCGGCTGGGGCGTACTGTTCGGCCTCGCGTTCGCGGTGAGCCGCGGCCTGCGGACGGAGCCCGGCCGCAAGCAGGCCTTCGCCTTGAACTGGCGGCTAGCGATCGTCCTCGGCGCCATGGAAATCGTGATCTGGCTGCTCACCGCGCAGGGACTGTTCTGGCCCATCTGGCCCCTGATCATCCTGGCCGCCGAGGTCGGCATCCACGCGATCGTCATTCGCCGCATGCCGCCCAACCGCGAGCGGGAGCTCGCGGACCGCGTCGACGTGCTCACTCGCACCCGCCGGGGCGTGGTCGACGTGCAAGCCGCCGAGCTCAAGCGCATCGAGCGAGACCTGCACGACGGCGCCCAGGCCCGCATGGTGTCACTCGCCATGAACCTCGGCCTGGCCGAGGAGCTGGCAAAGACCGATCCCAGCGCCGCCGCGGACCTAATGGCCGAGGCGCGGCACAGCAGCCTGGCCGCGCTCGACGAGCTGCGCACCGTCATGCGCGGAATCCAGCCGCCCGTGCTCAGCGACCGCGGCCTGGTCGGAGCGGTCGAGGCACTCGCGCTCGACTTGTCCATCCCGACCACCGTGATTGCGACCGTCCCTGGGAGGCCGGCCACTCCGGTCGAATCCGCGGTCTACCTCGCCGTCGCCGAATGCCTGGCCAACGTGGTCAAACACAGCCGGGCCACCAGCGCCTGGGTCGTACTGCGCTACCGCGAGGGCGTCCTGTCCGTCGTGGTCGGAGACGACGGTACCGGCGGCGCCGACCCCCAACGGGGCACCGGCCTGGTCGGCGTCGCCCGCCGGCTGGCAGTCTTCGACGGGACGATCCGGGTGCACAGCCCGGCCGGGGGACCCACCGAGGTGATCATGGAGCTGCCATGCGAGTTGTCGTCGCCGAAGACCTCGTCCTCCTCCGGGACGGATTGACCCGACTCCTCCAAGCCCACGGCATCGAGGTCGCCGCCGCAGTCGGCGATACCGCCTCTCTACCCGAGATCCTCGACACCGAACAGGTCGACCTCGTGATCCTCGACGTGCGGATGCCGCCTACCTTCACCAACGAAGGCCTGCTCGCCGCGATCGACGCCCGCCGCCGCCGGCCCGGCCTGCCCGTGCTGGTCCTCAGCCAGTACGTCGAACAGCTCTATGCCCGCGAGCTGCTCAGCTCCGGTGACGGCGGGCTCGGCTACCTGCTCAAAGACCGCGTCGCGGAGGTACCCGTATTCGTCAACGCGGTACGCCAGGTCGCCGCCGGAGGCACCGTGCTCGACCCCAAAGTCGTCGCCGCGATGGTCACCCACCACGGCGCCCGCGGGTCACTCGCCGCGCTCAGCCCACGCGAACGCGAGGTTCTTTCGCTGATGGCAGAGGGACACGCTAACACCGGCATCGCCGAGCGGCTGGTCATCACCGAACGCGCCGTCAGCAAGCACATCAACAGCATCTTCACCAAGCTCGATCTCCCTACCGACACCGAAGGACACCGCCGCGTTCTCGCCGTCCTCGAATACCTCCAGAACGCCGGCTAACGCCTCGATCATGTCCGATGAGACGGGGCCGAACAGCATGTCGCTGGCGGACCGGACGGTCCACGACGCGGCGAGCCTGCCCTGGCGGTCCAGCCAGCCGGCCAGCCGCCGGCAGTTCGCTCACTCCTTCCGGCGGCCTGTGGGCCGTGATCGTCCCGGCGTGTCTCGCCATGGCCGGTGGCGGTCTGATGTTCGCCCCGATCATGGCAGCAGCCACCACGGGCCTGCCGCCCGGCCAGGGCGGTCTGGCCAGCGGCCTGCTGAATACCAGCCGGCAGGTCGGCGGTGCACTCGGCCTGGCCATTCTGGCCAGCGTCGGCGCCGTGCACACCGGCACCCAGCACGGTGCCAGCCATGCCGCGCTGGCCGCGGGTTTCAGTGCCGCGTTCGGCGTCGCCGCGGGGATCTTCGCCGCCTCTGCCATGATCGGATCGCTCATCCTGCCCCGCCAGGTCAGCAGCCCGAATTCCGGCGAAAGTGCGCAGGAAAACGGCGAAGCTGATCAGCCCGCGCCCGGCGGTACGGACGGCCGTGAACCCGCACGCAACTACGCTGGCGGGGTATGACACCCCCCTGGGACGCGCTGCGGCGTCGGCTGGACGGCGGGCAGGTCCTCACCTCCGCCGATACCGGGCCCGCCGCTGCCCGATTCGACACGGCCCGGCTGGGCTGGAACAGCCGGTTCGACGCCGTGCTGCCGCAGGCCATCGTCCGCTGCGCCACCGCAAGAGACGTGGCCGAGACGATCGCCTTCGCCGACGGCTACGGCATCGAGCTGAGCGTCCGCAGCGGCGGTCACTGTTTCGCTGAGCACTCCACCGGCCGGGGCGTGGTGGTGGACGTATCCCCGATGCGATCGGTCCGGGTGGACGGCGACGTGGCGGCCACCGGCGCCGGCGCGCGGCTGGGACACATCTATGAACTCCTGGACGGGCTGGGCCGCACGATTCCCGGCGGCACCTGCCCGTCGGTCGGCGTCGCCGGGCTGACTCTCGGCGGCGGACTCGGCATTCTCGGCCGCCGGTACGGCGTGACCTCCGACCGGCTCACCGCGGCCCAGGTGGTCCTGGCCAGCGGCGATATCGTCGACTGCGACGAGCGCCGACACCCGGACCTGTTCTGGGCGCTGCGCGGAGCCGGCACGGGCAACTTCGGGATCGTCATCTCGCTGTCCTTCCGCACCGTCCCGGTCCCGGCCGACACGTGGAGCGTGCATGCGACGTGGCCGACCGCGGCGGCCGCGGAGGTGATCGACGCCTGGCAGCACTGGGCTCCCGCCGTCCACGATGAGGTCGCGGCCAGCCTGAAGATAACAGCGCACGCGGCAGCGAATCCCGGCGCGATCCCGGCCGCCTCGGCCGACGTGTACGTGACCGGAAGCGGAACCGGCACCGACGCCGCTATCACCGGCGAGCTCATAAGCCGGGCCGGGACACGGCCGGTTTCGGTCAGGCAGCAGCGTGGGCCGTTCCCAACCGCCCGGCGTTTCTGGGCCGAACTCGGCACCGACGACAACCAGCCCGCGCCCGCAGCCAGCCAGTCCGGCGGCGGCTCGGCGGCCGGGCCGGTGCGGCCCTTCCTGTTCTCCCGGTCGGAGTTCTTCAACCGCCCGCTCCCCGGCGACGCGATCACCAGGCTGCTCGCCGTCTTCGCCGACGAAAGGGAACCCGGCGTCTCCTATGAGCTGGACTTCATGCCCTGGGCCGGCGCCTACGGCCGGACCAGCCCGGACTCGACGGCGTTTGTGCACCGCGACGGCCTGTTCCAGCTCAAGCACTCGGCGGTGGCCGAACCGCCGGTCACAGCCGGAGCGCAGAACGCAGCGCACCGCTGGGTCACCCGGTCGTGGGCCACCACCCACTCCTGCGGTTCCGGTCTTGTGTTCCCGAACTTCGCCGACCCCGATCTCGACTCACCAGCCGACCGCTATTACGGCAGCAACCTCGCCCGGCTCCGGCTGATCAAGCAGCACTACGACCCGGGTGGCCTGTTCCGGCATTCCCAGTCGATCCCGCTTCCCGACCCGCCAGGCCAACCCGCATGACGCCAGGAGGAGACCGTGAGCCTGTCCTCGCCCCTGGGCCGCGCGCCACTCGAGCCTGCCGACCGCCAGCCTGACGGCGCCCTGCCCAAACGCGGGCGTTACTGGGAACCTTGGCCGCGGCGGATGCGCGCCATGCTCGAAGGCCCCTCCGTGGTCGACAGCCGCCGCGCCGTCATGCTCTGGCAGACCGGGTTCTTCCCCGACCTGTACTAAGGGTGGAGGTGAGGTGCATACGGCCGCTGAGCTGGGAGCCGGTGAGCGGGATCGAACCGCTGACCTGCCGTTTACAAGACGGCTGCTCTGCCTACTGAGCTACACCGGCGGGGAGACTCAGTGCATCGTAGCCGGCCTGCGCGGAGGCGAGAGGTCCTCAGCGGCGGGCCGAGTCCGGGCGCAGGGTGTCCCGCAGGGCCTCCAGCGCGGTGAAGCGGGGAGACCAGCCCAGGTCCCGCTTTGCCTTGGCGGTGTCCATGATGGCCGGGTGGCTGGCCGCCTCCACCCACTGCGCGGCGGGCGGCAGGAACGGCAGCGCGGCGACGGCGCGGGCGGCCAGCCGGGTGGGCCCGGCGGGCAGGGGCAGCGGGATCAGCCCGAACTCGCGGGCCACGTCGACGGTGCTGAGGATCCCGTCGGCCGCGATGTTGTAGGCCCCGGGCGGCCCGGCCGCCAGCACGCAGCGCAGCAGCGCCTGGCCGAGGTCGTCCTCGTGCACGACCTGCAGCGGCATCACCGGAACCAGCGCGGGCAGCGGCACCGGGGACCGGCCGATGCGGCCAGCCAGGATGCGGCCGAGCGGAGCCAGCGGGCCGGGCAGCAGGTCCTTGGCGCCGACCGCGTGCGGCCCGAGCACCACCGGCGGGCGTAGCAGGTACAGCGCGGGCCGGGCGGTGTCTGCTTCCCCGGTCCGGGCCGCTTCGGCCTGGAGCAGGTGCTCGAGTTCGGCTTTCTCCTGCGCGTAGAACAGCCGGGCAGCGGGGCGGACCGGCCACTTCTCAGTCATCCCGACCGGGTTGTCGGGGTGGAAGCCGTAGGCCGCCACCGAGGAAGCGTAGACGAAGCGGCGCGCGCCGGCGCGCGCCGCGGCCCGGAAGGCGTTCAGCGTGCCCTCGACGTTGACCGACCGGATTACCTCGGCGGACGCGCCCCCGGTGACCAGGAACGCCAGGTGCACCACGACGTCGGCACCCGCGAACGCGTCACGCAGGGCCGCCTCGTCGCGGACGTCGCCGCGGCGGTACTCCAGCTTCGT
>WNGJ01008808.1_pt1 | contig 15556 bp, 14 predicted proteins | sample 5400611 | NCBI WGS metagenome assembly WNGJ01 (sample SAMN13153375, study PRJNA577476) | soil metagenome | isolation source: 40 cm soil or saprolite under Garry oak tree replicate 1 | place: USA:California | collected 2016-06-15
GACCGAGGAGGCCGAGATCGAGGCCATCGCCCGCTGGCGCCGTGGCTACAACCTGCCGGTGGGGCTCTGGAACCGGGCCGATCCCGAGGCGCTCGAGGCGCTGCGCCGGGTGCGGGCGGCGGGCCTGGTGGCGGGAGTGATCTCGAACTCCAACGGCTCGGTGCGGGCCATCCTGCAAGAGACTGGGCTCGCCGCGCACCTCGACTCCATCATCGACTCCTCGGTGGTGGGCGTCGAGAAGCCGGACCCGCGCATCTTCGAGCTGGGTCTGCGCGAGGCCGGGGTGGCCGCCGCGCACGCGGTGTACGTGGGCGATCTCTACTCGGTGGACGTGCTGGGCGCGCGCGCGGCCGGGCTCGACGGGATCCTGCTCGACCCGGGCGGCTTCTGGGGGCCGCGGGACTGCCGGCTCGCGCGCGGGCTCGGCGAGGCGGTGCGCCTGGCGCTCGGGTAAGGCCCCTCACCGGGAGAGGGTTAGTGCGGCAGGGTCACGTAGGGGTAGCGGCGGAGGGCGTCGTAGACGATCTGCATCATCTGCTCCACCGCGGCGGTGGTGCGCCCCTCGAACCGCAGGGTGAGATAGGGGTTCGTGTTCGACGCGCGCACGAGGCCCCAGCCCTCCGGGAAGATGATGCGCGTACCGTCGATGTCGATGGTCTCGTAGCGGCTCTTGAACTCGCGGGCCAGCTCCGCCACGAGCTGGAACTTCCGGTCGTCGGGGCAGGGGGCCTTGAGCTCCGGCGTCGAGTGCAGGTGCGGGAGCGTGTCGAAGTGCGCGGAGGCGGGGCGGCGCTCGGCGGCCACCAGCTGGAGAAACCGGCAGGAGGCGAGGATGCCGTCGTCTACCCCGTACCAGTTCTCCCCGAAGAACATGTGTCCCGAGATCTCGCCGCCGAGCAGGATGCCGTCCTCGCGCATCTTCCGCTTGAGGAGCGAGTGCCCGGTCTTCCACATGACGGGCTCGCCGCCGTGCCGCCGGATGTCGTCGACCAGCACCTGCGAGGACTTGACGTCGAAGACGACCTTGGCCCCGGGGTGGCGGACCAGGAGATCGCGAGCCAGGAGCGCGAGCAGCAGGTCCGCCTCGTGCCGCCGGCCCTTCTCGTCGACGATGCCGACCCGATCCGCGTCGCCGTCGAAGGCCAGCCCCACGTCGGCCTGGACCTCGGTGACCTTGGCCACCAGGTCCCGCATGTTCTCCTCCATCTCCGGATCCGGGAGATGGTTGGGGAAGGTGCCGTCGGACTCGCAGTAGAGCTCGACCACCTCGCAGCCGAGCCGGCGCAGCAGCTCGGGGGCGAAGACGCCCGCGATGCCGTTGCCCGCGTCGACCACCACCTTGAGACGCCGGGCGAGCCGCACGTGGCCGGTGATGGCGCCGAGGTATTCTTCGCGCGGATCGCGGGCGGTCCGGGCGCCCGCGCCGCGCTCGAAGTCACCCGAGCGGATGGTGGCGAGGAGGCCCTGGATCTCGTCCTCGGTGAGCGGGGCCGCCGCCGCGTGCACCATCTTGACCCCGTTGTCGGAGACCGGGTTGTGGCTCCCGGTCACGGTGGCGCCGCCGTCGAGCCCCCAGTGGGCGGTCGCGAAGTAGAGCAGGGGGGTGTGGTTGATCCCGATGTCGACCACGTCGAGCCCGGTTGCGAGGACGCCGGTCCCGAAGGCCGCCTTGAGCGCGGCCGACGAGACCCGGTTGTCCATGCCGAGGGCCACCGTCCGGCCTCCGCGGCGCTTGATCAGGGTGCCGTAGGCTCGTCCCACCTGTTCGAAGACGGGCGGAGTGATGTCGCTGCCGACCTTGCCGCGCACGTCGTAGGCGCGGAAGATGTACGGGTTCAGCTCGGCCACGACCCCGGCCTGCCTACAGGACGGCGACCGCTTCGATCTCGATCAGCCACTCCGGCATCGCGAGGGCCGCCACCGCGACCAGGGTCGACGCGCACGTCTTCTTGCCGAGGAACTCTTCGCGGATCGGGCCCAGGTCGGCGCGATGGCGGATGTCGGTGAGGTAGGTGTTGATCTTGACGATGTTGTCCATCGTCCCGCCGCCCGCCTCGACCTGGGCCTTGATCGCCTGGAAGACGGCGCGGGCCTGTCCCTTGAAGTCGCCGCGATGAGCGGGCGCGCCCTTGTCGTCGTAGGCGACCTGGCCCGCGAGGTAAAGAATGGTCTGAGCTCCGGTGACCTTCACGCCCTGCGAGTAGGTCGGCGGATCCCAGACGCCCTTGGCGGCGTAGCGCTCGATCTTGACCATGCGATCTCCTCTGACCGGGGATGGGTGCGGACGGTTGAGGTACTATAGCGCGAAACGGAGGGATCACGCATGGACGACGCCCTGAAGGAGACCACGCGCAAGACCGCCCGCATGCTCTTCCACTCGATCAAGAGCGGCGTCGGGTTCGACACCTGGAGGAAGTTCGACAAGGACCTGGCCCGCGAGCTCAGCATGTTCTTCACCGGCAAGCTCTACAGCCGCGAGGTCATCTCCCAGAAGCAGCGCGAGCTGTGCGCGGTGGCGTCGCTCACGGTGCTGAACCGCCGCAACGAGGTCCGCGCCCACATCCACGCCGCGCTCAACGTGGGGGCGTCGCGCCGGGAGGTGACCGAGGTCATCTTCCAGCAGGTGACCTACGGCGGCATGCCGGTGGTGGTCGAGGCCCTCGAGGTGTTCAAGGAAGTCCTCGTCGAGCGGGGCGAATGGCAGGAGGAGTGACGGCCGCGGTCCCGGACGTCGTCGCCGCGATGATCCGGGCCGCCGAGGCCGCCGGCGAGGTCGCCATGAAGTACTACCGCGGCGGCTTCGAGGTCACCATCAAGGCCGACCAGACCCCGGTGACCCAGGCCGATCGCGAGGCCGAGCAGGCGATCAAGGCGATCCTGGGGCGGGCGTGCCCCGATCACGGCTTCCTCGGCGAGGAATTCGGCGAGGAGGGGCCGAAGGAGCGGCGCTTCATCATCGACCCGATCGATGGCACCAAGAACTTCATCCGGCGCGTGCCGATCTGGGCGGTGCTCATCGGTCTCGAGGAGGCGGGCGAGATCACCGCGGGGGTGATGCTCAACCCGGCGCTGGGCGAGATGTTCTGGGCGCGGCGGGGCGACGGCGCGTGGAGCGAGGGCCGACGCCTGCGCGTGTCTGACTACGACCGGCTCGACGAGGCCACCCTGCTGCACTCCGACCTGCACCTGATGCGGGAAGCCGGGTTCTGGGATCCGCTGATGCGGCTCGTGGACGCCTGCCGGCGCACCCGCGGCTTCGGCGACTACTACGGCTACGGGCTGGTGGCCGCGGGCAAGGCGGAGATCTACGTGGAGACCGATCTCAAGCCGTGGGACGCGGCCCCGGTCAAGATCCTGGTGGAGGAAGCGGGCGGGCGGCTCACCGATTTCTCCGGCCGTCCCACGATCTACGGCGGCTCGGTGCTGGCCACCAACGGCCGGCTGCACGAGCAGGCCCTCGCCCTCCTCCGTCGGTAGCCGCGGCCGGTGCGAGTCGAGCCGCTCGGCCTGATCCGTCCCGCGCCGGCCCAGGCGGCCGCGGTCGCCTCGCCGCCCTACGACGTGGTAAGCCGGGCCGAGGCGGCCGCGCTCGCGCGGGGCAACCCGCTCTCCTTCCTCCACGTCGGCCGCGCCGAGATCGACCTGCCCGACGAGGTGGACCCCCACGATCCGCGAGTCTACGCGCGCGCGCGCGAGAACCTGGCCGCGCTGCTCGACCGTGGCGCGCTCGTGCCCGAGCCGGCGCCCGGCCTCTTCCTGTATCGGGAGGTCATGGAAGGGCGGACGCAGGTGGGCGTGGTGGGCGGCGTGCGCGTGGACGACTACGAGGCCGGCGTCATCCGCAAGCACGAGACCACGCGGCCGGACAAGGAGGACGACCGCACCCGCCACCTCTTGGCGCTCGACGCGCAGGCCGAGCCGGTCCTGCTCATGTATCGCGGCCGGCCCGAGCTCGACCGGCTCGCGGCGGAGGCGATGACGGCTCCGCCGCTGCACGACTTCACCACCGCCGACGGCGTCGCCCACACCGTGTGGCGGATCGCAGACCCGGCCCCCTACGTGACCGCGTTCGCCCCGATCCGGTCGGCCTACGTGGCCGACGGCCACCATCGCTCGGCCGCCGCCGCGCGGGCTGCTCGCCACCGCCGGGTCGAGCGCCCGCGTCCCCGCGGCGACGAGGCGTACGAGTGGCTGCTCGCGGTGCTCGTGCCGGCGGCCCAGCTCCGGATCCTCGCATACAACCGGGTCGTCCGGGACGTCGGTGGCCGGCCCGGGCCCGAGCTGCTCGCCGAGCTCTCCACGTGGGGGCCGGTCCGACCGACTACCGATCCGACGCCGCCCGAGCCGGGCGTCTTCTGCTTCTACCTGGAGGGCCGCTGGTGGCGGCTCGACCTGCCCGGCGGGTCCATCGACCGGAGCGATCCCATCCGCTCCCTGGACGTCGCGCTCTTGCAGGAGCGGGTGCTGGGGCCGGTGCTCGGCATCGACGACCAGCGCACCGATCCGCGCATCGACTTCGTGGGCGGCATCCGGGGCACCCGGGCCCTCGAGGCGCTCGTCGACTCGGGCGAGGCCGCGCTGGCGATCTCGCTCCACCCCACCACCGTCGAGCAGCTCATGGCGGTCGCCGATCGCGGGCACGTCATGCCGCCCAAGAGCACCTGGTTCGAGCCCAAGCTACTGAGCGGGCTCTTCGTCCACCCGCTGGACTGAGGGAGGCCTTCCATGTTCGCGCGCATCGGCACCTGGCAGGGATCACCCGCCGACCTGGAGCGATGGATCGTGCGCGGGCGCGAGCAGGTGAAGCCCGCCATCCGGCAGGATCCCGGGCTCACCGCGGTCTACTGGCTCGTCGACCGGGATGCGGGCAAGGGTTTGATCGTCACGCTCTGGGAGAGCCGCGAGGCGATGGCGGCGAGCGAGCAGGCGCGCGCGGCGCGGCAGGCCGCGACGTCGACCGCGACCGGCGCCGCGGTGACCACCGACCGCTTCGCGCTCGAGCGGGTCGATCCCGGCGACGACGAGGGCCGCGCGCTCGTCGGCCGCTTCGTCGGCGCCTCGCTCGCGGTCGCGGACGTCGAGCTCGCGTACCGGCAGCCGCGGGACCGCGGGGTGGAGTTCCCGGGGCCGCCGGAGCGGCAGGCATGGAGCGGGCTCCTGGCCCATTTCCGCGATCCGGACGGTAACGTGATCACCCTGGTCGGCCCCGCGCCTTGACAAGTCGGCGCGCGCTGCTCCAGAATTCCGCCAGCGCTCACTGCTCGATCGCTCATCGTCGCCGACGTACCCACTCATACAGGAGGAGAGACCCGTGACCACGATCAGCCGGCGCAAGTTCCTCGGGAGTGCGGGATTGCTGGGCGCGGGGGCGGTGCTCGCCGACGGCGCGCGGCGGACGGCCCGCGCGGACAAGCCGATCAACTTCTCGGGGTGGGTGTTCAAGCCCGACACCGTGAAGGACTACGTCGACTTCTACAACAAGAAGCACGGCGGGCAGGTGAAGTACGAGGCGATCCCTTGGCCGAACTACCACCCCACCATGGAGACGCGCGCGTTCTCGGGTGAGATCGTGGACGTGATGTACTGCGCCCACAACTATCGGGAGCGGTGGTTCGAGAACGGGCTGATCCGGGCGGTCGACGACCTGCCCGGGGTCGACGAGCTGAAGAAGAAGATGACACCGGCGAACCTGGACAGCCTCAAGAGCAAGGACGGCAACAAGCTCCTGGGCCTGCCCTACTTCACCAGTCTCTTCGTCCTCATCTACAACGAGCCGATGCTGCAACAGGCCGGTATCAAGGCCCCCGCCAAGAGCTGGGACGAGCTGGTCGAGCACTGCATGAAGCTCAAGAAGGATAAGATCAGCGACACCCCGTATCTGCCCAACTGGAACAACAGCCCGTCCGGGACCATGCCCCAGTTCATGAGCGACTGCTTCTCGGAGGGCGCCAATGTCTTCGACGCCAAGAACCGGGTGATCGTGGACCAGGAGCCGGGAGCGGCGCGGGCCATGGAGCGCTGGCAGAAGTTATACAAGGCGGAGCTGGTCAACCCCGAGGTTCTCACCAAGACCTCGTCCACCGACACCCATCGGATCTTCTGGACCGGGCGCTACGCCTACCACACCAACCACTCCTACTATCTGAAGACGATCGCGGGGGAGCCCGAGAACTCGAAGCTCGCCCCCAAGAAGGCCAAGCTGGCTACGTACCCAGGGAACGGGCAGAGCTATATGTGGACGGATTCCTACGTGGTCAACGCCAAGACCAAGGCGCCCGACGACGCGTGGAAGCTGACCAAGTTCCTGGGCGGCAACCTGAACGGTGACTGGTACGTGCAACGGCAGTGGTGTCTGATCTCGGGCCTCGACAATCCATATCCAGAGATGTACGACCATCCAGAGATCATCAAGTCCTACGATCGGTGGATCGACCTGAAGCTCCTGCGCGAGCAGTACAAGAAGGGACGCGTGATCGCCGCTTACAAGGAGCCCTGGTACGGCGAGTACGACACCAAGGCGGTGGCCACCGTGCACAACATCATCCGGGGCGCGACGTCGGTGCCCAACGGCTTGAAGGAGCTGGTCGCGCTCCAGAAGTCGCTGGCCTAGTTGGCGCAGCGACTCGGCCGGTCGACGATTCCCCAGGGGATCCCGAGCCCGGTCGCTGTTCCCAGGTCCGGGTGGCGGGCGATCCGCCTGTCCGAGGTCTCGTTCGCCTGGCTCCTGGTGGCGCCGGCGGTGCTGATTATCGCGGCGGTGGTCGCGCTGCCCCTCGTTTACTCCCTCTGGCTCTCGTTTACCGACGTCAATCTGCTCCGCACCGGCGGTCCGGCCGTCGAGGCGTTCGGGATCCGGCTTCCGCTCTACCGCTGGGTGGGGCTCAAGAACTACCTCCAGGTCTTCTCCGACGCGCTCTACTGGGATTCCCTCTGGCGCACGCTGTACTTCGTGGGGGCGTTCGTCATCGAGGCCACGTTGGTCGGTCTCGGAATGGCCCTCGTGCTGAACGAGCGGTTCCCCGGGCGGCCGCTGATGCGGAGCCTCCTGCTCGTGCCATGGTCTCTCTCGCGAATAGTGGTGGGGCTGCTCTGGATCGGCATCCTTGACTTCGAGTTCGGCGCGTTCAACGGCTACATGCAGCGGCTCGGCCTGCTCAGCGGATCCATCGCCTTCTTTAAGGACGGCTTCAGCGCGCTGAACGTGCTGGTCTCGGTGTACATGTGGAACCAGGCGCCGTTCGCCACCCTGCTCTTCCTGGCCGGCATGCAGTCGATCTCCGAGGACCTCTACGCGGCCGCCGAGGTGGACGGTGCGGGCTACTGGCAGCGCTTCCGCTACGTGACACTGCCCGCGCTTCGCCCGATCCTCTTCCTTGTGCTGGTGCTCGCCACCGTAAACGGTTTCCTCATGCTCGATCTGATCTACATCCTCACCATGGGCGGACCCGGACGCGAGACCACGACGATCTCCTGGCTCGGGTTCCAGACCACCTTTGCGTTCTTCAAGTTCGGTCCCGGGACGGCGATCCTCTACACGCTCACCGGCCTCTGTCTGCTCCTGACCTTCCTCTACCACCGGCTCATCCTCGCCCGCTTCGAGCCGGAGGGCTGACCGCGTGGCAACGCCGGCGGCGAGGCCGGGCTACCGGGGCGGCAGCTACAAGGCGCGCTCGGCCCAGAGCCGTGCCTTGCTCTACGCCCTCATCTTCGTGGTCACGCTCTGGCTCATCGGCCCCTTTATCTGGCTGCTCGTCACCAGCATCTCCTACCAGCGGAACCTGCTGGCCCGGCCGCTGCCGTTCGTCCCGCCCGAGGTCACCCTGGAGAACTACCGGATGATCCTCGGTCTCGTTCGCTTCCACGCGGAGGGCCAGGCCGCCAAGATCCTGCCCTCCATGCTGAACACTCTGATCGTGGCCTCGGCGGTCACACTCGTGAACCTCGTGGTCGGCACCACCGCGGGCTACGCCTACGCCCGCTTCCGGTTCCCGCTGAAGACGTTCTCGCTCTTCGCTCTGCTGTTCACGCGCATGCTTCCCACCATCGTGCTGATTCCGGCCTTCTTCGTCATGTTCCGGGCGCTCGGATTGCAGAACACGCTGACCGGGCTCGTCGTGGCCTACTGCTCCTTCACGCTGCCATTCACGGTGTGGATCATGAAGGCGTACTTCGAGACGGTGCCGGCCGACCTCGACAAGAGCGCGCTTTGGACGGCTGCAACCGCCTGCAGGCCTATTGGCGCGTGGTGCTGCCGGTGTCGGGACCGGGGCTGGTGGCGGGCGGGGCCTTCACCTTCATGCTCTGCTGGAACGAGTTCGTGGTGGCCCAGGTCCTCAACACCAAGCCGGGCACGACCACGCTGCCCCCGGTCATCGCGGCCATGAACGGCCAGGTCAATGTGGACTACTCGGTGATCGCGGCCTCCGGCTTCCTGGGCGCGCTGCCCGCGGTCCTGCTCGTGCTGATCTTCCAGAAGTACATGGTGCAGGGGCTGACCGCGGGGTCGGTCAAGGGCTAGTGTCTGCGCCGCGCGGAGTACGATCGGCTCGTCGCCGCAGTGGTCGAGCCGGTCGCTCTCCCGTCGGCCCGGATTCGGATCGCGGACCTGCTCCCCTAGACCGCCGCGTCATTCCGGCAGGTAGAGCCGCGTGAAGTGGTCGTCGGTGACGAGGCCGTCCGGGCTCACCGTGAAGTTGGACGTGATCAGTCCCTGCGCCCCCGCGAAGCGGCCGTCGCCGCCGGTGATCCGCCACATCACGACGCCGTGGCTCCCGACGCCGCCCGCGGCCGGGCCCACGTGCCCGCGCCCGACGGTGTCGAACGAGATCGAGCCGGCGCGGCCGTAGGTGATGGTCCCGTCCTCGACGAACGTGCCGTCGGGGAACCGCTCCACGCGCGACTCGAGCACCGCGGACTCGCCGGGCAGCGCCTCGATCGAGCCGCTCACCCCGCGCTCCGCGAGCACCGTCCGGAGCGCCTGGCTCGGCGCGGTGGTGCGCGCCTGGCGCTGGGCCGTCGAGCCGGCCACCGGGCCGCCGCGCCCCTTGAACTCCAGCGCGAACACGATCTCGCGCGCGGCCATCAGAACACGATGATGCCACGCCCGAGCTCGCCGGCGGCGAGGGCCCGGAACGCCTCGTCGGCGTCCTCGAGGGCGTAGCGGTGGGTGATCAGCTCGTCGATGCGGAGCTTGCCCGCCTGGTAGAGCGTGACCAGCCGGGGCAGGTCCTCGCGGGTGCGGGCGCTGCCGTAGCTCGAGCCGCGGATCACCCGCTCGCCGGTGACCATCGGCCGCGCGTCCAGCGGCACGGTGGCGCCGGTCTCGGGCACCCCGATCAGCACGCAAGTTCCGCCGGGGGCGAGCGCGTCGATCGCCTGGGTGATGGGGCGGGTGGCGCCCACCGCCACGAAGGTGAAGTCGGCGCCGCGGCCGGTGATGGCCCGGATCGCGGCGGCGGGATCCTGGCGGGACGCGTCGATCAGATGCGTCGCCCCGACCGCGCGGGCGTGCTCGAGCTTGGCGGGCAGCAGGTCGACCGCGATGATCGGGTGCGCGGCCACCATCGCGCCGCCCTGGACCACGTTGAGCCCGACGCCGCCGACGCCGAACACGGCCATGCTCGCACCGGCGGGCACGGTGGCGGTGTTGAGCACCGCGCCCACGCCGGTCATGACCGAGCAGCCGATGAGGGCGGCGCGGTCGAGCGGCATCGCGCGGTCGATGCGGATCGCACACGACTCGTGGACGACGGTGTACGAAGCGTAGGTGGCCACGTGCCCGTAATGGTAGACGGGAGAGCCGCCGAGGCTCATCCGGGTCGTCCCGTCGGGGAGCACACCCTTGCCCGGCTGTCGCCGCTCGCAGAGGTTGGGCCGGCCGATGACGCAGTAGTGACAGCGGCCGCAGGTGGGCGCCCACGAGAGGATCACGTGGTCGCCCACCGCGAGCTCGGTCACCCCGGGGCCGAGCGTTTCCACCACCCCGGCGCCCTCGTCGCCCAGGACGATCGGCAGCGGGATGCCCTTCCACGACCCGTCCGCGGCGTGCAGGCAGCTGTGGCACACGCCGCTCGCGGCCATGCGGACCGCCACCTCGCCGGTCCGGGGCGCCTCGAGGGCGACCTCTTCCACCCGCTGGGGCTTGCCCTGCTCGAAGAGCACCGCTGCGCGCATGAACGCCTCCGTGGGATCTAGCGGCCGTACCGGATCCGCGGGTCGAGGTACCCGTAGAGCAGGTCGACGGCCAGGTTGATCGTCATGAACAGCACCGCGATGAACAGGATGGTGGACTGGGTGAGCGGGTAGTCGCGCTGGTAGATCGACCAGAGCACCAGACGGCCGATGCCGGGCAGGGTGAAGACCTCCTCGACCACCACCGTGCCGCCGAGGAGGATGCCGATCTGCAGTCCGGCCACCGTGACCACCGGGATCAGCGCGTTGCGGAGCGCGTGCTTGAGCACCACCACCCGGTCGGCGAGGCCCTTGGCCGCCGCGGTGCGGACGTAGTCGGAGCCGAGCACGTCGAGCATGCACGAGCGGGTGGTGCGCGCCACGTTGGCCGCGCTCGCGGTGCCGAGGCAGAGGGCGGGCAGCACCATGATCGTGAGGTTGCGGCGCCAGTCGGCGCTGAAGTCGACCCACACCACCGGCGGCATCCAGCGCAGGTAGAGGGAGAAGAAGAGGATCAGCATGGTGCCCTGCCAGAACACCGGCACCGAGAGGCCGAGCAGGGTGCCGACCCGGGTGACGTTGTCGACGGCCTGGTCGCGCCGCACCGCCGAGACGATGCCGGCCGCGACGCCCAGCACCAGGGCGAAGGCCACCGAGAAGAGGGTGAGCTCGAGGGTCACCGGCAGCCGCTCCAGGATCAGGGCCACCACCGGCTTGCCGGTCCGCCACGACGTGCCGAGATCGCCCTGGGCGAGCTGGCCGAGCCAGCGCCCGTACTGCACGTACCAGGGCTGGTCGAGCCCGAAGAAGCGCTTGAGCTCGGCCACCATGGCCGGGCTGACGACGGCGTCGGCGCCGATCATCTGCTCGACCACCGTGCCCGGGATCAGGCGCAGCATCAGGAAGATCAGGAGCGTGAGGCCGATCAGCGTGAGCCCCATCGAGTACAGGCGGACGGCCAGATAGCGGGTCAAGGCGGGGCGACCGGCCGGCGGTCGACCGGCCGGCGGCCGACGGTTTGCGGCAGAGCTTTTTTCTGATTGGGGGGGAGCGGCGCGGCTCCTCCCCCAAGCCCCCCCACCGCCCTTGGCATCGCGTTCTGTCGAGGCTCTCGGTTGTGGTTCTGGTTTGCGGTTTCGGTCTCTGGTTCTTCTCCTAGGCCTTGTCGAGCCAGGCGCCCTCGAGGCCGTAGAGCAGGGCGGTGGGGTGCTGCTTGAACCCTTTGACGTTGGCCTGGGTGAAGTCGATGGTGTCGGCGGAGAAGAGCCAGAGGTGCGGCACGTTCTCCAGGATCATGATCTGGACGCGGTCGTAGATCTCCTTGCGCTTCTTGCCGTCCATGGTGCGGCGGCCGTCCTCGAGCAGCGCGTCGAGCTCGGGCACGCTCCAGCTGTTCCAGTTCTGGCCCTTGGTGGAGTGGAGCGCCCGGAAGAACGCGGTGTCCGGATCGGCGTAGCCGGGGGTGGTGTTCATGGTCATGTCGAAGTCGTGGGCGAGCCACCGCTTGATCCAGATGGCGTACTCCACGTTCTCGATCTCCATCGTGATGCCGATGCGCTTGAGGTGGGCCGCGACGACCGGCGCCCCCGCCACCATGGTGGGGAAGGTCGGGATCACCATGCACTTCACGGTGAAGCCCGCGCTCTGGCCGGCCTCGGCCATGAGCTTCTTGGCCTTCTCCACGTCCGGCTTGTAGTACTTCATCCACGCTTCTTCCGGGAGCTGCCACTGCTTCATCGGCGCGGTGGCCGGGGCGGTGAGCCGGCCGAAGCCGGCCGCGGCCACCCGGAGCACCTGGCTGCGGTCCACCGCCCAGCTGATGGCCTGGCGGACCCGCACGTCCTTGAGGGGACCGCGGTTGGCGCTGATGTTGAGGTAGTCGTAGCCGAGGCGCGAGCTCCGGTAGCCGGTCAGCGTCTTCTCCTCCTTGAGGAGGTTGTAGTTCTTGTTGTCCTCGATGAAGGCGTGGTGGATCTGGCCGGTCCTGAGCGCGGCCACGATGTTGGCCTCGTCCGGGATGGTGCGCACCACCAGCTCGTCGACGTAGGGCTGGCCCTTCTTGAAGTAGTTCGGGTTCTTCTTGAGCTGGAGCTGCTGCTCGACCTTCCAGTCCACGAACATGAAGGGTCCGGTGCCGAGGGCGGCCTTGTTGAGGTCGCCGTACTTCTTCACCCCGGCCTCGCTGATGATGAAGCCCCAGAAGCCGCCGAGGGCGGCCAGCATCCCCGCGAAGGGCTCCTTGGTGTTGAACTTCACCGCGTACTTGCCCGCCGGCTCCACCTTGTCCACCGCGATGAAGTCGGACTTGCCCGGGCTCTTCTCGAAGAGGCGGTCGAAGGTGAACTTCACGTCGGCGCTGGTCATCTCCTGGCCGTCGTGGAACTTCACCCCCTGCCGCAGCTTGAAGGTCCAGGTGAGGCCGTCCTTGCTCGTCTCCCACGACTCGGCCAGCTCGGGGGTCGGGTTCATCTGGTCGTCGAAGCGCACGAGCTGGTTGTAGGTGAGGGGCGAGCGCCGGCTGCGCGACAGCGCGGGCACGAGCTGGGGATCGAGCCCGGTGGCCTCGGTGGCCTGCGCGGAGATGAGCGAGCCGCCGGGGCGGGGCGCCTGGGCCGCGGCGGGGCGGCCGACCGCGAGCGCGCCCAGGGCGAGGCCGCCCGCCTGCAGGAGCTGGCGGCGGCTGAGGCGGCTTGAGTCGATGGGGCCGGGATCGGTCGTCATGGAGTGTTCCTCCTCTGAGGGGTCGCGGGTGAGGGACGGGTCAGTGGCCGCTGGGGTCGAGGACGTCGCGCAGGCCGTCGCCCAGCAGGTTGAAGGCGAGGACGGTGACCATGATCGCGATGCCGGGGAAGACCGAGATCCAGGGCGCGGTCTCGAGGTACGTGCGCCCCTCGTTCAACATGTTGCCCCACGACGGGGTCGGGGGCTGGGCGGAGAGGCCGAGGTAGCTGAGCGAGGCCTCGATCAGGATGGCCTGCGACAGGGCCACCGTGCCCTGAACCACGAAGGGCGAGATCACGTTGGGCAGCACGTGCTTGAGCGCGACCACCCAGCGGGTGGCCCCGAGCGCGCGGATGGCCTCCACGTACTCCTTCTCGCGCTCGGCCAGCACCGGCCCGCGCATGACGCGGGCGAACAGGGGCACGTAGACAATCGCGATGGCGATGACCGCGCTGTTGACCCCGGGCCCGCGCATCGCCGCGATGCCCACCGACAAGAGGAGGCCCGGGATGCTGAAGAAGACGTCCAGCACCCGGTTGATGACGTTGTCCCATCCCCCGCCGAGGTAACCGGCGGTGAGGCCGAGCACGCCGCCGGTGGCCATCGCCACCGTGATCGAGGTGACCGCGACGTAAAGCGAGATGCGGGAGCCGTGGATCACGCGGCTCAGCACGTCGCGGCCGAAGCGATCGGTGCCGAAGAGGGCCTTCGCGCCGGGCCGGGCCTCGATCAGGTCGAAGTTCTGCTCGTCGGGATCCTGGGGCGCGATGGAGCCGGCGAAGACCGCCACCGCCACGATGAGACCCACGCACAGCGCGCCCGCGACGACCACGGCACTGTGGGTGACGCGACGGAGCTGACGGCTCCATCGAAGTCGGTGCGGCACGACGCCCGTCGAGCCGAGCACCCCTTCGGTCCTGACTTCCACGGGGGAACACTAGGCTCTGCGCCCGCACCTGTCAAGCGCGCGGCGCCCGGGGCGGGGAAACATTTCGGAGGGTTAATCGTTACGGCTTATGATCGGGTTGATGCGAATCCGGCTCGGGATCGGCGTGGGGTTCGCGGTGGCCGCGATGCTGGCGCCGGCGGCGCGGGCGCAGGCCCCGGACACCGTGCTCCTGGAGGAGCTGACCTGGACCGAGGTCCGCGACGCGGTCCGGTCCGGGAAGACCACGATCATCGTCCCGTCGGGGGGCACCGAGCAGAACGGCCCGCACATGGCTCTCGGCAAGCACAACGCGCGGGTGCGGATCCTGTCCGAGCGGATCGCCCGGTCGCTCGGGGACGCGCTGGTGGCGCCGGTGATCGCCTACGTCCCGGAAGGCGGCATCGCGCCGCCGTCCGGACACATGCGCTTCGCGGGCACCATCTCCACGCCGGAGGGCGCCTTCGAGAAGGTGGTCGAGTCCGCTGCGCGCAGCTTCAAGCAGCACGGCTTCCGCCACATCGTCCTCCTCGGCGACCACGGGTCGACCCAGGCCGGCCAGAAGGCGGTGGCCGCCCGGCTGAACCGCGAGTGGGCCGCCACCCCGGTGCGGGTGCTCGCGATCGAGGAGTACTACCGGGCCGGCGAGGTGGAGGTGGCGCAGCTGCTGAAGTCGCGTGGCTACCGCGACGCCGAGCTGGGGCGCCACGCCGGGCTCACCGACACCGCGCTGACCCTGGCCACCGAGCCCCGGATGGTGCGGGCGGACCGCCTGCGGCCCGCGCACGACGGGGACGGCGTCGACGGCGACCCGAGCCGCGCGACCGCCGAGCTGGGCCGGGCCGGGGTCGAGCTGATCGTGACGCGGACCGTGGAGGCCATTCGTAAATCCATCCCGACGCGGTGAAGGAGACGATCGGAATGAGGACTAGCCTGCGCTTCATCTCGCTCGCGGTGGGGCTCTGGAGCGGCGTGGCCGCGGCCCAGAGCGGCCCCCGCCCGGTGGAGACGATCCCCGGGATGCCGCCGGTGGTGGACCCGAGCAACCTCTACAGCGAGATCCGCCCGGACCGGCTGAGCCCGGCGGTGAGCGGCGCCCTGTCGCGCGTCTACGTGCCCAATCGCCAGGGCAACGACGTCTCGGTGATCGATCCCGCCACCATGAAGGTCGTCGACCGGTTCCCGGTGGGGGTGAACCCGCAGCACGTGGTGCCCTCGTGGGACCTCAAGACCCTGTGGGTGACCAACAACGCGGAGGGCCGGACCGACGGGACCCTGACCCCGATCGATCCCACGACCGGCAAGCCGGGCAAGGCGATCGCGGTCGACGATCCCTACAACATGTACTTCACCCCGGACGGGCGCTCCGCGATCGTGGTGGCGGAGGCGCTCAAGCGGCTCGACCTGCGCGACCCACAGACGATGGCGCTGCAGGGCTCGATCCCGGTGCCCAGTTGCCGGGGCATCAACCACGCCGACTTCTCGATCGACGGGCGCATCGCGATCTTCACCTGCGAGTTCCAGGGCGGGCTGGCCCGGATCGACCTGGTCGGCCGCAAGGTGCTGGGCTACCTCAAGCTCTCCCGCGGGGGCATGCCGCAGGACATCCGCGTCTCGCCCGACGGCAAGATCTTCTACGTGGCCGACATGAAGGCGGGCGGGGTCTTCGTGATCGACGGCGATGCCTTCAAGGAGATCGGCTTCCTCAAGACCGGTATCGGCACCCACGGGCTCTACCCG
>WNGJ01008097.1_pt1 | contig 15555 bp, 15 predicted proteins | sample 5400611 | NCBI WGS metagenome assembly WNGJ01 (sample SAMN13153375, study PRJNA577476) | soil metagenome | isolation source: 40 cm soil or saprolite under Garry oak tree replicate 1 | place: USA:California | collected 2016-06-15
GCGCGCGCTGTCCCTGGTGCTGTGCGACATCGATCACTTCAAGAACGTCAACGACACGCTCGGGCACGCGGCCGGCGATGAGATCCTGCAGCAGTTCGGCCCGCGGCTGCAGCAGGCTCTGCGCCGCGGGATCGACTGGGTGGCGCGCATCGGTGGCGAGGAGTTCGCGATCGTCATGCCGGAAACGCCTTACGAGGCGGCCTTCAACGTCGCCCGAAAGCTCAGGACCGCGGTCTCGCACACGCCTTTCACGGCCGCCAAGAAGAGCCTCACGGTGACGGCGAGCTTCGGCCTGTGCGGCCTCGATCAGGTCCCGACCGACGAGCCCAGGCTGGCGGATCGGATGCTGAAGATCGCCGACGCGGCGCTCTACCGCAGCAAGGAGAGCGGCCGCAACCGCGTCACCGCTACGAATCTGGGAAATGCGCCTGCTCCGGGCGGCGGACGCAGTTGACAGATTGCGCGCGGCAGAAAGCCACATATTTCCCCTTCCTGTGAGTCAAGTCGCGGAACGTGAGCCGTCCGGCGGGTTCCAATGGGCGGATGGAAACCGTGCGCTTACGCAGCATCCAGGAGCCCTCCCACGTCGAGCGGCTGTTGGAAGCGTATGTGTCCCGGGGAGACCTGCTGCCAAAGGATGCCTTTCAGATCCGCGCCATGCGCGCTCTGTCACCGCAGTTGCAGCGGGTCGTGACGCGGGCGACCCAGAAGGGCCAAGTCTGGGCGTGCTGGGCCGACAGCTACCACACCTGGCTCTTCACCTGCGAGATGTCGCTGCCTCTGTCGCGCGAGCGAGGAGCGCCCGTTCTCCTCGTGGATCAGTACGACGAAGCGGGCGAGCTGAAGGACTCCGGAACCTGGGTCTCGGACCAGGAAGGCAAGTGGCGCCGCTGCGGCTGAGTCTCGCCCGCTTCGCGCAAATCCCCCGCGCGCGTCTCTCCGCATCGCTCCGGGCGCGCCGGATCAGCCGCGCGGGCCTGATAGAATGACCGCGAGCCACTCTAACTCACCAGAACGGAGAGGTGGCAGAGCGGTCGATTGCACCGGTCTTGAAAACCGGAGGCTGCGCAAGCGGCTCGTGGGTTCGAATCCCACCCTCTCCGCCAGAAATATAGAGCCAATCGGATCAAGGCGATTTCCGGGCAGAGGGTGGCAGCACAGGCGCAAGCGCAGGCCGGGGCGCAACGATGCCGCGGGCCATGGAGCACCGGGGCGCGTGTCTATGTCCGCCGTTGGGAAGCCACACTTGCTCTTTGCCAGCGCTAGGTCAGGCTTGACGTGTGCGTGCCTCGGGATCTACTCGCTCCGCCTCAGGAACCGCGTAGGATGAGCGGCATGCAGCCCAACGGGCCGAGCCGGAAAGCGTTGCTGCGTTCCTTGGAAGCCGCCGGCGTGCTGCGCCCTTTCGCAGTCCTCGCCCTGGACATGGGGTTGTTTGCCGGTGGCTCCATCCTAGCCCTCGCCGTCGTCGGCCTTTGGCTCAAGTTGCTGGGTAGTGCGTTGATCGCCGCCGGAATCGTGCGGCTGTTTCTCGTTGGGCATGATGCGTGTCACGGCAGTTTCTTTGCCACCAAGACGCTCAATCATGTCTTCGGCCGCATTGCCTTCCTGCCGTCCATGACCGCCTTCAGCTTGTGGGACGTCGGGCACAACGTCGCTCACCACGGCTTCAACAATCTGAAGGGGCGTGACCAGGTCTGGGCGCCGTACTCCAAAGAAGAATTCGACCGGCTGTCGCGACGCCGGCGGACCATGGAACGCATTTACCGTTCTGGCCTCGGCTGGGGTCTTTATTATTTCGTGGAGCTCTGGTGGAGAAAGTTGTATTTCGCGACCCGCAAGGAAATCGGCTCGGTCCGCGTCAAGTACCTGCTTGATAGTGCGCTCGTGAGCGTCGGCGCCATCGTCTGGATCGGTATCGTGGCTCTGATCGCCCATCGGACCCACCAGCGGTTTTGGCTGCTTGCGACACTCGCCATCGGCGTGCCGTTTGCGCTGTGGAACACGATCATGGGATTCGTGGTCTTCGTGCAGCACACTCACCCGTCGATCGCGTGGTTTCAGAAGCGACAGGAGTGGCAGCGGTCCCGCGCCTATCTGACCGCCACTGCAACCGTACGCCTGCCGCTGCGTGTTGATCGGCTGATGCACTGCATCATGGAGCACAACGCGCACCACCTAAACCCGCGCATTTCCATGTTTGCGCTACGCCGCGCGCAGCAACAAGTGCAGGATCAGGCTGCCGGCGACGTTCTGAGCTATCGACTCAATTGGCACACGTATCGAGACTGCGTGCGTCGCTGCAAACTCTATGACTATGCGAACCACACTTGGCTGAATTGGCGCGGCGAGGTGACCGCGCGTCTAAATCCTCTCGGCGCGGTGCCGGCGAGCTGACGCAGGTTCCGACGAGCACCCCGGTCGCCGTGCGCAGTGCCGCATCGGCCGTAGCCTTTGCCGGCAGGGCGCGACTGAGGCCGGCCGGCCTGTGGCGAAGTCCAACCCAGCTGTTTCTTGGTGAGGCGCTATGCTCAGAGCTCAAACGATCTGGAACGACCACGCCGAAGTGTTGACTTTTCTGCACGGAAATCTGGAGGCAAGTGCCACCCGTTGCGACAGCCCGGGTGAGGCTGGTGACGATAGTCTGGTCTTCGCCACCAGCCCCGAACAGCTCGCACAAGCGACCCGGCGGAAGGCCGCGATCATCATCGTTCACGAGAAGATCGCACATCTAGCACGCGCGAATGCCTCGGACGCGTGCTGCTGCTTTTCCATCACCGCTATGCCGATGGCAATGGCGGTCCTGCTAACGTATTTTGACCACAAAGCTGAGCGATTTACGCAATGGGGTGCGCGTCACCACACCTCACTGGTGCATCCGAGCGCCGCGCTCGGTCAAAACGTGGTTCTTGGTCCGTATTGTGTGATTGGCGCCCGAGTGTCGGTTGGCGATGGCTGTTTCATCGGCGCGCATACGGTAGTCGAGAACGACGCGCGGATCGGGGCCGCCACGATCTTGCATCCACACGTTTTCGTCGGCGCAGCCTGTGAGATTGGCAGTGCCTGCGAAATCCACCCGCATACCACCATTGGCTCCGATGGATTTGGTTACGCGAAGGACGCCTCGGGAAGGCCCCGAAAGATTCCCCAGCTTGGCACCGTGAAAATTGGCGACGAAGTGGAAATCGGTGGCAACTGTGCCATCGATCGCGCGACCCTCACCGCGACGTACATCAGATCTGGCGCAAAGCTCGACAACATCTGCCATATTGCGCACAACTGCGATCTCGGTGAGAACGGCTTTTATACGGCCGGGTTCATGATGGCTGGGTCGACGACGATCGGGCGCAACTTCATGACCGGCGGTAACTCAGTGGTCGGGCCGCATCTCAGGGTGGCGGACGACGTCGTATTGGCGGGCAGATCGACGGTCACTAACAACGTCACTGAGCCAGGTAAATACGGGGGCTACCCGTTGCAGCCGCTGCGGCAGGCGCTCAAGACGCTGGTTGCCATCGGGCAGTTGAACGACATGCGAAAAAAGTTGAATGGACTGATAAAAAACGTCCATCCCACCGACGTATCCTGAATCCTCCGGGCGCGCCCCACACCGACCTTGAATGGTTGCCCCGCCGGCGCCCTTCGCAACGCGGTTTACGGAAACGAGCAGATCGATGCAGTTCCATGGGTTTGACGACCGCGTAATGGTTTTCAGCCCGGGAAACATCAGGAATAATGGCGATTGCGTGCGACTGCGTACCGGTGGCGTGCGGGGCATGCGAGTTAACCAACATGCCAGGCAAGCACGGTGGGCTATAGCGATGAGTTCCGATCAGCATACGGACGATACCGTCCTCGTGAGGGAGGCCAAAGACGGCAACCCGAAGGCGCGTGCGGAGGTCTTCAGACGGCTGGCCGCAGGCGACCGAAGTAGCGAGTTGCTGACCTTCCCTCGGTGGTACTTCAGGGCTGCGCGTGAGCACGAGAAGCTGATCGAGAAGGCCGAAGGAGGCGGCGCAGAGGCTGCCGGCGCCGCGGAGAAGCTGCTTGCGGCGTTCATCGGCGGGGACCGCGGCCCGCAACTCACCGACTATATCGCCCGTTGCCTGCGCGAGTACCGGAGTGCCGGCGCTCCGATTGAGTTGGCGTTGCACTTGAGCACATTCATGCCGCCGGTAGTTCTTGGACCCGCAGGAGAAGCCGACCGCCGCGGACCCGACAGACCGAGAAAGTACAACCGCAAGAGGGTAAAGGGCCGACGGAAGGCAGCCGCCCCGATGCCTGCTCAACCCAAGCGCTGAAGTCACCGAGGGCGCCGTGCGGCGAGCGCGCATACCACTGCTCGACCCATCGAGAGCCCGAAGTCTCGCGGGCAATGCCGCGCTCGAGGCGATCTGGTACACGGTCTGCGCCATTCCGCGGGGACGAGTCTCGACTTACGGGGCGGTCGCGCGTGCGGCGGGACTGCCCGGCCGGGCGCGCCAGGCGGGCTACGCGTTGCGCGTGGCGCCTGCGTCGCTCAAGCTGCCGTGGCATCGCGTCGTGGGCGCGGGCGGTCGCATCGCGTTTCCGAAGTCATCGCGCGCGCACGCAGAGCAGGCGCGGCGGCTGCGCGCCGAGGGGGTGGCGGTTCGCGCTGGCCGTGTCGCCGCTGCAGCGATCACCGACCTCGCAGAGCCGTAGAGAGTGGGGCCGCGGAGACGTTCTTGAGCGAAATGATCTCAGTGACGTATTCATCCGCCGCGCGAGTGTCCTTTGGACCTATTGTGGGAGTCGCCTGCGTGCGGATCCCCGCATCGGGAATGATCTCAACAAGCCTGCCGTCCTCCACGGCTGCGTACCCGTACACGCCCAGCACGCTCAAGAAATCCGCGTAGCTCATGTCCGACGGATCCAATCCGACGAGGACGACGGGGCCGTGTACCCGGGGATCGATTACGAACCTCTTGCCGGTCTTCCTGGCCACCGCCGCGACCAGCCTCTCGATGGGCACACCCGATTCCGATCGCTGCGCGGATTCAGACGGTGCGGATTGCGATGAAGGGTTCTGGGCCTGAGCGAACGGTGTGGATGCGAGCAGGCACGCGCTTGCGATAGCGGGCAGAGGATTCCTCATGTGCGCGAGTCCTTACTGGTTGTGGAGCACGGCTGAAGGCGGACGTATAGTGTCGGCAATGGTCGCCTGGGTGGACAACCCGCGGCGCATTCGGTTCAGCGGCTGAAAGCGGCTCTCACATGGGCAGCTCTGCGCCCCGTGCGGCGGGTACGGTCGCGACGGTGCCCGCGGCGTGGGCGCTCCCGGAGATCTCGATGGCGGACGAGCCCTCTCGCGGCACCATCGCCAGCGCTCCCTTCGGCGTCACGCCGGGAGATGCCGCCGTGCAGCAGTACACGCTTCGTAATCGGCACGGCATGGAGGCGGGCATCGCGACCTATGGTGGGATTGTGACGTCTCTCACCGCTCCCGATCGCACGGGGCATTACGCCGACGTGGTGCTGGGTTACGACACCCTCGACGGCTACCTGAAGGTGGGCCCTTACTTTGGCGCCCTGGTCGGCCGCTACGCGAATCGCATCGCGCGTGCGCGATTTGCTCTGAACGGCGTCACCTACACGCTCGCCGCCAACAACGGCGCCAACACCCTGCACGGCGGTCGGGTCGGGTTCGACAAGGGCGTCTGGAAGGTGGCGAATGCAGCGGTGACTCCCGAGGGTCCGCAGCTGAGGCTGAGCTACGTGAGCCGCGACGGGGAGGAAGGATACCCCGGCAACCTCTCGGTCACGGCGACCTACACGCTGACCGAGGACGATGCGCTGCGGCTCGAGTACCGCGCCACGACGGACAAGGACACGGTGGTCAATCTCTCTCAGCATTCCTATTTCAACCTGCGCGGCGCCGACTACCCCGGGGATGTTCTCGGACACGTCGTCGAGATCAGGGCCGATCGCTTCACGCCCGTGGACGAGGGCCTGATCCCGACCGGGGAGCCGCGGGGGGTGGCGGGCACGCCGTTTGATTTTCGTCGCCCGACGGCGATCGGCGCCCGCATCGGGGAGGCCGATCAGCAGCTGCGGTTCGGCAGGGGCTACGATCACAACTGGATCCTCAATTCCCGCCCGGGGAAGCTCGCCCTCGACGCCACGGTCTACGAGCCCGAGAGCGGCCGGGTGCTGGAGGTGCTGTCCACGCAGCCCGGCCTGCAGTTCTACACCGGCAATTTCCTCGACGGCTCGATCACCGGCAAGAGCGGGCGGGTATACCAGTACCGTCATGGCTTCTGCATGGAGCCGCAGCATTTCCCCGACTCCCCGAATCATCCCGCATTTCCGTCGACGGTCCTGAAGCCGGGGGAGACCTATCGGAACACGATCGAATTCCGCTTCAGGGCGCGGTAGCCGCCGGACCCGTGGGGCGCATTCGAATGAGCGTAGTGGAAGATGTCGGCAACGCCTTCACGGCGCACTACGGCCGCGCGCCCCACTGGATCGCCTCAGCGCGCTCCCGACCGCGCTCTTGACCTGCGCCGCGCGCGGTCCCACGCTTGCCGTAATCCTTCCGTCTGGAATCGGGAGACGCTGCATGTCGCGTGCGCCGCTCGTTGCGATACTGGTCTGCCTCGGCGCAATCGGCGCGCCCGGAAGCGCGCTCGGCGCCGGTGTGCGCACCGGCCCGGACGGGCCGGCAACCGGGGATGGCCAGTGGGTGATGCCGTCGAAGGACTACGCCGCGACCCGCTACAGTGCCCTCGAGCAGATCACCGTGGCCAACGCCCGCTCGCTCCACCCGGTGTGGACTTTCTCGACGGGCGTGCTCGGTGGGCACGAAGGCCAGCCGCTCGTGGTGGGCGACACCATGTATGTGGTCACGCCGTGGCCGAACGTGCTCTACGCCTTCGACCTCACCACCGAGGGGTATCCGCTGCGCTGGAAGTACCGGCCGGACGTGAGCGCGAACGCAATCGGGGTGTCCTGTTGCGACGTGGTCAATCGCGGCGCTTTCTACGCCGACGGCAAGATCGTCTACAACCTGCTCGACGGTCACACGGTCGCGGTGGAGGCGAGCTCAGGCCGCGAGCTGTGGAAGACGCAGATCGCCGACGTCGGCGACGGCGAGACCACGACCATGGCGCCGCTGGTGGTGAAGGACCGGGTCATCGTCGGCGCATCCGGCGGCGAGTTCGGCATCTACGGCTGGGTGAAGGGTCTCGATCTGGCCAGCGGCCGCATCGTCTGGACCGCGCGCAACGTCGGACCGGACGCCCAGATGCTGGCCCGCGCGGGGGAGTTCAAGCCGCCCTACGTGAGCGGCGCCGACCTCGGCGCGGGCAGCTGGGCCGGCGACAGCTGGCGCACGGGCGGCGCGCCCGTCTGGGGCTGGGTTTCCTACGATCCCGAGCTCGATCTCATTTATTACGGCACCGGGAATGCCTCGCCCTACAACCCCGAGCAGCGCCTCGGGGACAACAAGTGGAGCGCGAGCGTGCTGGCGCGCCGACCGGAGGACGGGACTCTCGTGTGGGCCTATCAGTTCACGCCACACGACAACTGGGACTATGACGCCGCGGGCGCCATGATACTGGCCGATCTGAGCGTCGCCGGAAAACTCACCCGGGCACTGGTGCATTTCGACAAGAACGGCTTCGCCTACACGCTGGATCGGGCCACAGGCCGACTGCTGGTCGTCGCACCCTTTGCGCCCGTGACCTGGGCGAAGTCGGTGGACCTCGCCACCGGGCGGCCGGTGCTCGATCCGAGCAAGCAGACGGGAGCCTCGCGCGGCAACGTGCGCGGTGTCTGTCCCAGTCTCGAAGGAGGCGTGAGCCCGTCTTCGCCCGCGGCGTATTCCCCGCGCACCCATCTTTTCTATACGTCGACCAACAACCTGTGCATGGACTATGCGGCCGTGCACGCTTCACGCCTCAAGGGCACGCCCTTCATGGGTGTCACGAGTCCCTACTTCGCCGGCCCCGGCGGATATCTCGGAACGTTCATGGCGTGGGACGCGGCGACCGGGCGGAAGGTCTGGGAAAATAAGGAGCCGTTTCCGACCTGGAGCGGGGCGCTCGTGACCGCGGGCGATGTGGCCTTTTACGGAACCCTCGACGGCTGGTTCAAGTGGGTGGACGCCAAAACCGGAAAACTCCTCTCCAAGTTCAAGGTCGGCTCCGGGGTCGTCGGCAATCCGATCACGTACCGCGGTCCGGACGGCCGGCAGTACGTCGCGGTGTATGCCGGGATCGGCGGGGACTGGGCGCTGCTCGCCGGGGACGTCCGCTCCGATGATCCGACGGACGTACGGCCGCCGCCGGATTACATGAAAAACATTGCCCGCCACACGAGCCAGGGCGGCATGATCTGGATCTTTGGTCTGTGAGGGCCACCATGCTGCGCTCGTTGCCAGGGTTGTCGATGTGCCTCGCGCTCACCGCCTGCGGGCAGCACGGGGCAGCGCCCTCGGAGCAGTCCGGGGCGCCGCCCGCAATCGCCTACGAGGCGCATCTGGCCGCCGGGGTCCGCGTCCCGGCGGGCGCGACGCTCCGAAATCCGCACGAGGGCGATGCCGCGGTGGCGAAGAACGGGGCGTCGCTCTTCACGGCGATGAACTGCGACGGCTGCCACGGGACGGATGGGTCCGGCTGGGTCGGGCCGAGCCTGGCGGACCGGCGCTGGCGCTACGGCGGCGCGGACGGAGAGATCTTCAGCTCGATCTACTACGGTCGCCCGAAGGGCATGCCCGCATTCGGCGGGACGCTCGGCACCGAAGCGGTTTGGAGCCTGGTGACGTACATCCGGTCGCTCCCGCTGCCGGATGATGTGCCCACCGAGTCGTGGGTGGGCGAGGCTCGCGCGCCGGGAACCGGCGCATCAGGAGAAGGCAAGGTGGACAGCGGACAAGAGCAGCGTCAGGCGCATCGGGAGCACTCCGCGAGCCCCGATCCGTATCTGTGGCTCGAGGACGTTCACGGCGCGAAGCCGCTCGAGTGGGTCAAGGCCCAGAACGCGCGATCCGCCGGGATTCTCAAGGCCGATCCGAGTTATCACAAGGACTACGAGGCCATTCTCAAGGTGATGGACGCGACCGACCGCATTCCCTACGGCGACCTCGAGCATCAGTACGTCTTCAACTTCTGGCAGGACGCGCAGCATCCCAAGGGCATCTGGCGGCGCACCACGATCGCAGACTACGCCCACTCAGCTCCCAGCTGGGACATCCTCCTCGACCTCGATCAGCTGGCGAAGGACGAGCACGAGAACTGGGTTTGGAAGGGCGCGGAATGCACGCCCGTGCTGCAGCGCTGCCTGCTGCATCTCTCCCGTGGCGGGGGCGATGCGGTGGTGGTGAGGGAGCTCGACCTCGCTGCGCGCGCCTTCGTCAAGGATGGCTTTCAGCTCGCCGAGGCGAAGTCCGCGGTCACCTATCTCGACGAGGACACGGTGCTCTTCGGGACGGACTTCGGGCCCGGCTCCATGACGGCTTCCGGCTATCCGCGCATCGTGAAGCTCTGGAAGCGTGGTGCACCGCAGTCGCAGGCCAGGACGATCTACGAGGGCCGGCAGAGCGACGTCGGCGCCCAGGGCGTGGTGTTCCACGATCCCTCCGGCACCCTCGCGCTCGTCGAGCGCGATGTCAGTTTCTTCACCGCCGAGTACTACCTGATCGCGAGCGACGGGACGACCCGGCAGCTGCCGCTGCCGCTCGGGGCCGATCTCAAGGGCGCGCAGGGGCGGAACCTCGTCTTCACGCTGCGCGAGGACTGGACGCCGCCGAAGAGCCAGCGGATGAGCAAGGGGTCGCTCCTCACGTATCGCGTGCCGGATCGGCTGCCTGCGGGCGGGCGTCCGGAGGCCGCCGATGCGCTCGCGGTGCTCTATACCCCGGATGCCCACAGTGCCATCGATGAGGTCGCCGCAGGCCGTGACGCCGTCTATGCCTCGATCTATCACGATGTCACCGGCGCGATTCACGTGTTTCGTCCCGCGGCGGGCGGCAAGTGGAGCGACACCGCGCTCTCCCTGCCGGCGGGGGGCTCGACGCACATCGTCGCGGCCAACTCCTGGGGGCCGGAGGCGCAGTTTCGCTTCGAGAGCTACACGACGCCGACCACGCTGTACGCCGATGCCGGTGATGGCAAGCCGCTGCCGCTCAAGTCGCTGCCCGCACGCTTCGATGCCTCGAGCCTCCGGACCGAGCAGTTCTTCGCGACCTCGAAGGATGGCACCCGCGTCCCTTACTTCGTGACGCTTGGCAGAGCTCCCGCGGGGCCCGTTCCGACCGTCCTCTACGGTTACGGCGGCTTCGAGATTTCGATGACGCCGAGCTATTCGCCCAACTTCGGCATGCTGTGGCTCAGTCGCGGCGGGGCCTTCGTGGTCGCCAACATCCGCGGCGGCGGCGAATACGGCCCGGGGTGGCACCAGGCGGCGCTGCTCGAGAACCGGCAGAAGGCCTACGACGATTTCCAGGCGGTGGCGCAGGACCTCGTGAAGCGCGGCATCACGACGCCGCCTCAACTCGGCATCATGGGCGGATCGAATGGCGGCCTGCTGGTGAGCGCCAACATGGTGCAACGGCCGGAGCTCTTCGGCGCCGTGGTCTGCCAGGTGCCGCTGATCGACATGATCCGCTATACGCACATCGGAGCCGGTGCGTCCTGGGCCGCCGAATACGGCGACCCCGAGCGACCCGCCGACCGCACCTGGATCATGAAGTACTCGCCCTATCAGAACGTCAAGGCGGACAGGAGCTACCCACCCGTGTTCTTCGTCACGGCCACCAGTGACGACCGCGTCACCCCCGTACATGCGCGCAAGATGGCCGCGCGCATGCTGGAGCAGGGGCACGAGGTGCTCTTCTACGAGAACACCGAGGGCGGCCACGCGGGGGCGGCCGACCACAAGCAGGCCGCCGAAATGTGGGCGCTCAGCTTCGTGTATCTCGCGCTGAAGCTCGGGGCGGGCTAGGCCGTGAGCCATGTGGTGCACACCGGCGGCTGCCTGTGCGGGGCGGTGCGCTATTCGATCGCCGGCCCTCTGCGGCCGGTCGTCATGTGTCACTGCACCCAGTGCCGGCGCATGACCGGACACATCATGGCCGCCACTGCGGCGCGGCGCGCCGACTTCAGCCTCGTCTCGGACGGCGAGCTGAAGTGGTACGTGTCCTCGGTCGAGGCACGGCGCGGTTTCTGCGGGCGTTGCGGCTCGACGCTGTTCTGGGAGAGCGTGGGGCTCGATCGCATCAGTATCGCCGCCGGCACTCTCGATGACACCCGGGGCCTCAGGATCGCGTGTCATATCTTCGTCGCCGACAAGGGCGACTACTACGAGATCGAGCCCGGCGCGCCCCAGATCCGCGACGGGCGCTTCTCGGTGCCGTTTCCGGACTCGTGAGGTAGCCACGGATGCGCAGCCGCACGCTGCGAATTCTTCGCGCCGCGGAACGCCCGCCGACTCCCTGGAAGAACGGCGGCGGACTGACGCGCGAGGTCATGGTCCACCCACCGGGGAGCGATCTCACTCGATTCGACTGGCGCGTGAGCCTTGCGGAGATCCGCGCGCCGGGTCCCTTCTCGAGTTTTCCGGGGATCGATCGGCGCATGGCGGTGCTCGAAGGCCGCCTGTCGCTCTCGATCGGAGAGGGTGCCGGGATGATTGCGACTCCCGAGACCCCGCCGCTCACGTTTCCAGGCGAAGCCGCGGTGTTTGCCGAGCCCTGCGGCGGACCCGTGACCGACCTCAATGTCATGACGCGGCGCGGCCGCTTCGATTCGCGACTGACTCTCTCGACGGCGAGGGAGCCGCGGGAGCTGAACGCGCACGCCGGGGCGACGCTGATACTCGCGCTGTCGGACCTCGTCGTGGGTTGCCCCACCGGCCCCTTGAGCCTCTCGAGCCTCGATGCGGTGCTCATCGAGGGAGAGTCGCATTGCGCCATCGCCCCGCGCTCGGGGGCTGCCACCTTCTGGCTCGTCGAGATTCACGCCTCCTCGTCACTCGCGAACGCACGCGGGTGCTGATCATGGTGTCGAACTTCGATCATCATTGGTGAACACGAGCGGAAGCTCGAATGCCACATCCGAACCGCGGGCAGCGGTTCTTCCGGATCCAGGATGCCGCACCGGGCGCGATCACCCTCACTGCGCTCGCCGGCGAGGTGGGGATGGATGGGGATGAGAGCTTCGATGTGCCGGCGCCCTGAGCTGAGCTCGCTTACAGCGTAGAATCCGAAGCTCAGAGCGGGGGAGGGTGGAATGAGAAAGTGGGCCGTGGCTCTTGCGGCGTTATGGATGGTGATGGGCAGCCCGCCGGTGAGTCTCGGCGCCGAGGGCGTGACGCTTCCCAAGGCCCTGCCCCTGCCGACCGATGCGTCGGTTGCAATCTACCTTCCGAAGCACATCCGGCAGTTCCGTAACCCATTCCGCTCGGGGGGTGGCTTCCAGACGACGAATGCATTGCAACTGGGTGCCAGCTTCGAGGAGCTGACGCTCGGCGCCGCTCAGCACTTCTTCAAAACGAGCTTCATGTATGAGCCGACCGGGACGCCTGCATTCGGGCTGCTGGTGGCGATCCATCCCTCGCTGAAGAGGGAGGATCAGCAGGTGATCGCCACGGCCCACTACCAGGTCTACGACGGGGGCGGTGCTTCGCTGATGCAGGGTGACACCCTCATCCGCTGGGCCCCTGGGTCCCCGGCGCGGGGTCCAGATTACCTGGGAAGTCTCTCCGAGCAGGCCATCACTCGCGCCCTGACCGAAATCGTGGCGCAACTGCGCCCGACCGCGAGCAAGTACCCCAGCCAGGGCGAGGCCGCCGTGAAGATCGAGAAGCTCATCGACCGTGAACACCCGGTGGTGAGCGGCACCGGATTCTTCCTCAACAGATCAGGGCAGATCCTGACGGCGGCGCACGTGGTGCACGACTGCGCAAGCGTGGACGTGCACTACGGCAAGGATTCTGTCGCCGCTACCACGACCGCCAACAGTGCCCTGCTGGACCTGGCGGTGCTGGAAACCCATGCGAACAGCGAGCACTTCCTGCGCCTTCGCGACCATGCGGAGCTCGCCGAGAGCGTCATCAACGTCGGCTTCCCGCTGCAGACCCTCATGACGGACGCGCCGAGCGTCACGCGGGGAACCCTCAGCTCCCGGGCGGGCCTCAGTGGTTCACTGGGGCAGTTCCAGTTCTCGGCACCCATTCAGCCGGGTGCGAGTGGCGGGCCGGTGGTTGATGTCCGGGGAAATGTCCTGGGGGTGGCCGTGGGCACGCTGAACGCGAGCGAGCTGCTGAAAAGTGGCGTACTGCCTCAGAACGTCAACTTCGCGCTCGAGTCCCGCTACGTCGAAAAGTTCCTCCAGCAGCATTCCGTACCCTTCACCGAGGGCTCTGCAGACGCGCACGCTCCCGGTGAGGTCTCCATCGACGAAGTCCTGCCCGCGGTGGTGAGTATCAAATGCTATCAATAGCCTCACATGCGCTCGCGCGGGCCGGGCGCGCGACCTGGGCCTGGGCCTGGACCTGGGGCCTGGTGGCCTTGCTGGCGCTGGTAGCCGCCGTGTCCCGAGCTGACGACAGTCCGCCGCCCGCGGGACCCTCCGCGGAGCCCAGTGCGCTCGTCCTGCCGACGGTCGCTTTCCGGGGCGACGGCGCAGGCACCGAGCTCTACGATGCCTTGCACGCCAGTCCTCTGCTGGCGCACCTGTCCAAGGAGGCACCCGGCTCACCCATCCAGCTGCTCATCTATCACACCGTGCGTCCGGCTCACCTGGACGCCAAGAACTTCTTCAGCGGACTGGCGGCGGTGGGCACGCTGGGGCTATCGCCCGTAGTCATGTCCGGCGAGCACTCGATGCACTATGAGCTCTATGTCAACGGCCAGCAGGTGCTGCGGCGCGAGTACACGGCGAATCTGTCCCGCAAGGAGTACCTGAACAGCAGGGCCGCCGATGCCACGCACGGCCTGGGATCGGATGGTGAGGTGTGGGCGAAATCCACGGTCGACCTGTTCCTCAAAGATCTGGCGCACGACGCCGCCGTGCGCGCGATGAATGACGAATACCAGCTGTATTTCGGGAACGCGGTTTCCGGTGCAGCACCACCAGCCGTCCCCGCACAGCACTAAAAATCTCATCGGGGAGTAGAGTGAGGGCCGCCTGTGGACGCAGGTCGCGCGCCTCGGAGCGGCGCGCGCTCTCGGCCGCGGTGCGCTACGCCATCGAGCATCGGGTGTTCCTGAACGGCTGCCGGACGGTGGTCTTCAGGTAGAGGCTCCTTCTCCTTTCTTGATCAGCGACTCGATGCGCCTGTCGGGCACCAGCCAGAGCAGCGCCACGGCGACGTACAGGACGATCGCGATCCACGGCCGCATGAAGGCGAGCGCCACGGCGGCGAGGTACAACGCGAGGGACAGCTTCCCCTTGCGGTCGCTTCCGCCGAGCGCCAGGGCGAGGCGCGAGGTGCGGCCGTTGTGCGCGATGATCTGGTGCTCCAGCATCTGGTAGCTCACCGCGGCACCCACCAGCACGATCCCGTACGCAGCCGTTGGTAGGGCGGTGAATCCCGTGTCGTTTATCCAACGGATGACGAACGGCACCAGCGACAGCCAGAACAGCAGCGCCAGGTTCGCCCACAGCACCTTGCCGTTCACGCGCTCGGTGACGTGCAGCATGTGATGGTGGTTGTTCCAGAAGATGCCGACGTTCACGTAGCTCAGCACGTAGGCCGAGAGCACCGGCACGTCCGCCTTGAGTGCCGCCAGGTCGCTGCCGTGCGGAACGCGGATCTCCAGCACCATGATGGTGATGATGATGGCGATCACGCCGTCGGTGAACGCTTCGAGACGGGACGCGCTCATGGCTTCGATTCCGGATTCATTTGATCTTGCAAGCCATTGTTAACCCGCGTGAATGTTTCACGCTGACGCCGGCGCCTTGGCACCCGGGACGGCGCTTCGCGAGTCCCCCGACCGCGATGTTAAGCTCACCTGAGCAGGATTGAGTGAAGGGCGCCGTCATGAGCACCAGCCGCCGCTTTCTCGAGCTGCGGGACCTGCTGCTGCGCTTCAGGGAGGACTGGGCGGGTGCGCAGCGCGAGTTCCGCTGGCCGGCCTTCGAGCAATTCAACTGGGCGCACGACTACTTCGACGTGATCGCCGCGGCCAACGACGCGCCAGCGCTGCGCGTCGTCGACGATGCGGGCGGCGATCGGTCGCTCTCGTTCTCCGAGCTGGCGCGCCGCTCGGCTCAGGTGGCGAGCTTCCTCGACTCTCAGGGACTCGAGCAGGGCGACCGACTCCTCGTCATGCTGCCCAACGGCGTGCCGCTGTGGGAGACGATGCTCGCCGCGATCCGGCTCGGCGCAGTCGTGATTCCCGCGACGACGCTCCTCGAGCGCGACGATCTGAGCGATCGGATAGAGCGCGGGCGGGTCAAGGGGATCGTGACCGACGCGCAGCTCGCGGGGCGCTTCGCGGGATTGCCCGGCGCGCCGGTGCGTATCGCCGTGGGAGCGGGCGCCCCAGGCTGGGCCGACTACGACCGCTCTTACGAGGCCGGCGATCGG
>WNGJ01007400.1_pt1 | contig 15551 bp, 16 predicted proteins | sample 5400611 | NCBI WGS metagenome assembly WNGJ01 (sample SAMN13153375, study PRJNA577476) | soil metagenome | isolation source: 40 cm soil or saprolite under Garry oak tree replicate 1 | place: USA:California | collected 2016-06-15
AGAACGGCGTGGTTGCAAATTATGAGTACCGCCCGGAAATCGATCGTAGCCGATCAATTAATATCGAAAGCCCGGCAGCCGTGAGCAGGGGAGATGAAGTTTCCGGCGGCAAATTCATCTCCGTTCCGACCATCGCCGAACTTATTCAACGCGCAGGTGAGCGAACCGTGATTGCCGCCGCAAAGACTGTCGGTCTTTTGCTGGATCGACATGCAGACAGTGGGCCTGCGAAGAACCGTGTCACGCTGTTCGCAGGTCAGACGCTTCCCCGTGATATTCTTACGCCGATCGTTGCCGCGCTTGGGCCTTTTCCATCTGCACATTTACAGCGCGACGGCTGGACGACCAAAGCAGTTACAGATCTTCTTTGGAAAGATGGCCTGCCCGGTTTGTCGGTGATTTGGCTGGGCGAACCGGATCTAACCGAGCACGAATCCGCGCCCGGCGCGCCCCCTGCGCTCGCTGCAATCAAATCGTCGGACGAAAATCTTGCTGCGATTCTTTCGGCATTAGATAGGCCCTCCGCCAAAGCTACCGCGGGACAAGCATCCGCAAGAGCGACGACTGACATTTTTGTCGTTTCCGATCACGGATTCTCGACGATCAGACGCTCGATCGATTTACGAAAAATCCTGAGCGACGCTGGCTTCGTTGCGAAGACTGAATTTGATGACGAGCCGAAACCTGGAGACATCATGCTGGTTGGGAACGGCGGCAGCGTTCTTTTTTATCTCGTCGGACACGACGCGATGGTGACGTGCCGTCTTGTCGAGTTTTTGCAGCAGTCGGATTTTGCTGGAGTGATTTTTACCAAACAGGGTTTGCCAGGAACCTTCCATTTGAATGATGCAAAAATCGACAACCCCAATGCGGCGGACGTTGTCATGGCTTTTCGCTGGAGCGATTCGAAAAATCAGTTCGGCGCTCCGGGAATGATCGATGCTGATTGGCAACGCGAAGCAGGGAAAGGAACTCACGCCACGCTCAGCCGATTCGACATGCATAATACCCTGATCGCAGCGGGCCAGGATTTTCGCCGCGGCCAAACGGACGATCTAACCACAGGCAATGTCGATCTTGCGCCGACAATTTTGCACATTCTTGGAATCAAAGCGCCGCAAGAAATGGACGGCAGAGTTTTGTCCGAAGCAATGGCTGGCGGCAATCAAGTCCCGTCTGCGGGAAAAATGGAAACGAAGACAATCGAAGCTAAGAAAGATTTTCCGGGAGGGAGCTGGCGACAATCGCTTCGCATTTCGCGTGTGGGTACCACAATTTATCTCGACGAAGGCAACGGCTCATTTGCTCTGAAAGTGGGAGGAAGCAGTGATTGACACTAAAAATCGCGAAAACTAGCCTCGCAATCGTGCTTCGCCATGTAGGCCGGATCGTCACGATTTTCGCCCTTTGCTGCGCGATCGGCTTGCAATGGATCGCGCTCCAATCGCTGGCGTGGACAACGATGCTCGTCGATTACTCGAAGCGCGCGCCCTTGTGCCAGGCAATCGCTCAGACATTTGATGGTGCTCATCCATGTTCGCTTTGTCATGTGGTGAACGCGGGCAAGAATTCAGAAAAGAAATCTGATCTTCAATCGCCCACGCCAAAGATCGACATGATTTGCTTGTGGCAGACCGCCTCTTTCTTACGACCATTCACTCCTTTCAAATACACGGTGGGCGATTTTCATTCGTCTCAAATCGGGCAGTCTCCGCCTGTGCCGCCACCGCGCTTGCTCCTCAGTTAGTTCGCGTTTGATTCGGCTGCGCCGTGCGTGTGCACGGGTCGTAGCCTGGCGCGTTGCACGACCGGAACCACCGCGCAGCAATCGCGGTTGTTTCGACTTTCGGAGGATCGAAATGAAATTTTTATCTTTGTTTTTCTGGCTTGTTTGCGCCGCATACCAATTCAGTGCAACGGGGCGGGCTTACGGTCACGGTTTTGCCGGAGCGCGGTTTTTTCCGGCGACGCTTTCAACCGATGATCCCTTTGTCTCCGACGAACTTTCACTTCCAACGGTCAGCACGATAAGACTGCCGGACGACGGTGGAACGCGCGAGACGGATATCTCCATGGACCTCTCCAAACGCATCACTCCAGAATTTGCGATCGAAATCGGGGACACCTTTACCGCCGTGAATCCGCACGAAGGTCCAGCAGCGAATGGATTTGGCAACCTGGAGTTAGGCGGGAAGTATCAGCTCCTGAAAAACGGTGAGCACGAAGCGATTGTCTCAATCGGACTTGGCGTGGAGCTCGGTGGCACCGGCTCGCGCTCGGTCGGCGCCGATTCATTTAGCACCTGGGCGCCAGGGATTTTTTTCGGCAAAGGCTTTGGCGATTTACCCGTGGCCGTGCGGTTCCTGAAGCCGTTTGCCATCACAGGACAAGTCGGCGTTGCGATTCCCACAAGCGCGAGCACGCGCAGTGTCACAGTGGACGCCCAGACCGGCGAACGCGATATTGAGGTTGAGCGGCACCCCGATGTGCTGGAGTGGGGCTTTGCACTTGAGTACAGCCTGATCTACCTGCAATCCCAGGTGCAGGATTTGCACTTGCACGCGCCGCTCGATCGGCTGATCCCGCTGGTGGAGTTTGCATTGGAAACTCCTCTGAACCGCGGAGAACAGGGACAAACGACTGGCACGATAAACCCTGGCATCATCTGGGCGGGTAAATACTTCCAGGTTGGAGTTGAGGCTGTTGTTCCGATCAACGAGCGCACTGGAAACAACGTCGGCGTGATCGCGCAACTGCACTTCTTTGTGGACGATCTTTTCCCGCACAGCCTGGGTCGTCCGCTCTTTGGAGGAAACAAATGAAGCGTATCGTCATCTTCTTTTTAGTTCTTGTGGCCGCGTCAGCTCGGCTTGAAGCGCACGCTTTTCTCAAGGATGCGGACCCGGGGGTAGGCAGCACGATACAGACATCGCCGAGCGAGGTTCGAATTCGATTTACGGAGAATATCGAACCCGCCCTTAGCAACATTCAGGTCTTCGACGCATCCGGGAAGGAAGTGGACAAACGCGATCTGCATCTGGATCGCTCCGACCACGCGCTGCTGCACGTTTCTCTGCCGCAGCTCGGCGCGGGAGTCTACAAGGTCGTCTGGCGCGTCGTTTCTGTCGATACCCACGTGACGAATGGGAACTTCACGTTCCGGATCGTTCGTTAGGCACTAATGCGAGGGAAAACCGGTGCTCACGGCACAACTCATCATCGCTCGCGCGGTGCACATCACCGCGTCGATCCTGCTAGCGGGAATCTTCACTTTCGACCTCGTCATATTCGCCCCGGTCGGTCAGCCTGGAAGCGACGATTCTCACGAGATTGAACACCGACTATTCCGTCTTGCCGCTTGGAGTCTAGTCGCAGCACTTCTTTCTGCCCTGCTCTGGTTTTGGCTCGAAGTCGCAAGCATGAGTGGATTGCCGTTCCAGTATGCTTTCTCGGCGACAGCATGGCGGACGGTTTTGTTTGAAACGCAATTCGGCCGAGTCTGACAACTTCGTCTTGGCCTGATCGCGGCGGCGTTTGCGCTTGTCGCTGCGGCGCTGGTAAAGGTCGAGGCACGAAGGGCGGTGATCTCGGTTCTCTGGCTGGTAAGCGTTGTTTTGCTCGTTTCGTTGGCCTGGATCAGCCACGCTGCGGCAGCCAGCGTGCATTCACTTGGCCTCCTCGGCGACATGCTTCATCTTTGCGCTGCGGGTGGGTGGATTGGGGGACTGGCGTCGCTGACGATTTTCCTGGCGCGCGTCCGTGCTCCGTTCTTGTCAGGCGAAGCCGTCGCTCCGGTGCTGCACCGTTTTTCCACCCTAAGTTTGTGCTGCGTGAGCCTTCTCGTCGTTAGCGGAATTTCCAATAGTTGGCTGCTGGTCGGTTCGATTTACGCGCTTTTCACGACGCCTTATGGCCAGCTTCTCCTTAAGCTGCTAAAAGCTCCCGCGGAGCCGGACTTACTGCTTCAACTGCGCCGAAATGTGTTCTGCGAAATCTGCCTTGGGGTTGCGGTAGTCGCGATTGTTGCGTGTTTAGGTGTAACGCCTCCTCCGCGCCATTTATGACGCGTCACAGGCGCGTCGCTACTTCACTATGACCAGGTGATCAACCGCAGTTCGTGCGTTTGCATCAGGCAGGGATGCGTGGGCATAACGCGCACGCTAAAGCCATATGTGCCGCTTTCAGACGCGGGGACTGCTCCGTGGTAAATGTAATTGCCATCTCCATCCGCGCTGCCGGTTTGATTAAGGAGTGTCGCCGAAGGATTCCGAATGTCACCATTATCGACTTCGCCATGGTAGGCTTCCACTCGCACGTGTTGTGGATCGACGGCGCCGAGATGAACTCGCGCCGTGATTTCCAGCGATTCACCGACCAAAATGCTTTGCCGATCTTTATTGCCTATTTGGACGTCCGAAATCTTCACCGCTGCCCAGTCCTTGCGTATTTGCGTTTTCCACTGGCTCAGGTGCGTGGCTGCGCCGCAGCCGTCCCGGGAAAAATTCTCGTACGATTTCGCGGCCGGGACATAAAGTTGCTCGGTGTATTCCTTCACCATCCGCTGCGTGTTGAAGACCGGCGTGACGCTGCGGATCGATTCCCGCATCAGTTGCAGCCACGCGAGAGGAAGTTTGCCGTCCGGTTTCGCGTAATAAAGAGGAACGATTTGGTTTTCCAGTAGGTGGTAAAGACTGCTCGCGTCCACTTCATTCTGAAATTCCGTAGTGCCATTATTAATCTCCGCGCCAATGGCCCAGCCGTTGCTGCCGTTGTAGCCTTCGCGCCACCAACCGTCGAGAACGCTCAGGTTGATTCCGCCATTTGGAGCAGCCTTCATTCCGCTGGTTCCGCTCGCCTCCATGGGACGCAACGGATGGTTCAGCCAAAGATCAACACCCTGCACCAGGCGGCGCGCGATGTAGCTATCGTAGTCCTCCAGAAAGACGATGCGATTTTCCAGGCCAGCTTCGTGGCTAAGTCTGTAAACTTCCTGAATGAGCGCCTTGCCGGATTCATCACGTGGATGCGCTTTGCCCGCAAAAATGAACTGCACCGGACGCGTCGCGTCATTCAGCAATCGTTTCAAGCGTTCCTTGTCGCTGAATAGGAGCGTGCCGCGTTTGTAAGTCGCGAAACGGCGCGCAAAACCGACCGTTAAGATTTCCGGATCAAGAATGCGGTTGACCCTGCGAATGGACTCGGGCGCTTCCCCCATTCGTTCGCGACGCCTTCGTTCCCGGTCGCGCACAAACTCAATCAGTCGGAGTTTGAGTCTTTGATGCGTATCCCAAAGTTGCGCATCGGGAATATCGATGACGCCACGCCAGAACTCAGGCTCGGTGAGGTGTTCCTCCCATGCCCCGAGATGCTTGCGATAGAGTGCGGCAAACTCCGGCGCCATCCAGGTTTTGGTATGGACTCCGTTTGTGATGCTGGTGATCGGCACTTCGTGGACGGGAACGCCTGCCCAGACATCTTTCCAAAGCGAACGGGTCACTTCACCATGCAATTTGCTTACCCCATTTGCGTGCCGGCTAAGACGCAGCGCCAGGATGGTCATACTGAATGGGTCTTCTGGATTGATGCGTATGTGGCCGAATGAGAACAGCTCGTCGAACGAAACGTTTAGTTCCTTGGCAAGATTACCGAAATATTTCCGCATCATCTCGCGCGGGAACGAGTCATTTCCGGCGGGCACCGGAGTGTGCGTCGTAAAAACATTGGCCGCCGCTACCAGCTGAAGAGCTGAATAGAAATCGAGCTTCTTCTCCACCACATTGAGACGAATGCGTTCGAGCGCCAGAAACGCTGAGTGTCCCTCGTTCATATGAAACACGCCCGGCTGAATGCCGAGCGCCGCAAGCGCTTTAACGCCGCCAATTCCGAGCATGATCTCCTGACGCATGCGCATCTCGAGGTCGCCGCCGTAAAGCTCAGCAGTAATCAATCGGTCCTCGGCGTTGTTTTCCGGAATATCGGTGTCCAGGAGATAAAGACTTACCCTTCCAACGCGCAATTCCCAGAGCCTGGCAAAAACCTGCCGATCCAGAATCGGTACCGAAATCAGCGGTTTCCCGTTGCCACGAAGCGCTTCACGGATTGGAAGGTGATAAAAATTTTGGTTCAGATTGATCGCTGCCTGAACGCCGTCCTTGTCAATCTGCTGCCGGAAATAGCCATGCCGATAGAGCAGACCGATCGCAACGAAATTCAAATCCAGATCGCTCGCCGATTTGCAATGGTCTCCAGCGAGTATACCAAGGCCGCCGGAATAATTCGGGATCGATTCGTGAAAACCAAACTCAGCTGAGAAATAGGCGATCGGATTCTTGATCGCGCTTCCAGCACCGGTCTTTCCGTAAGTATCGTGTCGCCCGAGATATTTTTCGAATTCCTCAAAGACCTGCTGCAACTCGCGCAAAAAAGTTTTGTCCTGTGCGAGTTCTTCCAGTCTGGATTGCCGCGAAAGCTGGAGCATCCGGACTGGATTGTGATTTGTTCGGTTCCAGAGCTCCGGATCCAGATGACGGAACAGCCGGCGCGCGGCCGGTTCCCACGTCCACCACAGATTGAAGCTCATCTCGCGCAACGGCTCAAGCGCCGCCGGCAGGATGGGAGTTACGTTATACGTTTGAAATGTCGGCATGCGAATTCCTGTAGCCGGGGGTCGGTGGCCCCGGTCACTGACAAATTTTCACAGAAGGTAGCGAAGAAAGACGAAGATTCTATTGCGAACGGCGTTTGTCTTAAGGGAGGGCGCGTCCAAAAGACAAGTTTGTTCTGAGCCAACCCTCCTTCAGCTTCGCTAGGGGGCGTACGCTATCCGCCGCGGCGCGAGGAGGAGCCCGAGAAAGAAACCGGCGACTAGTCCACACAGATGCGCCGCCATGCTGACCTGTGGCGTTGAAAGATCGAAGGCGACTTGAATCACTATGATCATCACGACGTTTCCCAGGCGTTGTTTCGCTTGCGGCGCGTGACGATGTCTCAGTAAGAATCCCGCCCACGCGCCGACGATTCCCATGATACAACCGGACGCGCCGACGAGCTGGGCGACTTGCACGAAGCCGAGTACGGTCAAACCAACAACACCCGCACTGGAGGCAAGTCCCGAAACCAAATAGCACACGGCAAATCGGAGGGTGCCTATGGATCGTTCTAACGGCGGGCCAAGAATATAAAGCGCGAAAATATTGAAAAGCAGATGGGTAAAACCCCCGTGCAAGAATAGGGCAGTAAAAAGGCGCCAGTATTCTCCCTGGGCTACAACGGCATAAGGTTCAAGTGCTCCGACTCGATGCAGCACTTCCGGGTCGTTCAGATCGCCAACGGAAATCTCAAAAAGAAACGCGAGTACGTTGAGCAGAATCAACACAAGAACTGCCGGGGCGCTTCGGAGCTGGCTATGCCGAACGCGGCCCGCGATTGGAGCGGTTCTGAAGGCAACCGGGCGGTTTTGGTGAGATTCCAAATGCCGAAACAATTGAACCTGATCGCGCAACTCGGCGCTGGGATGCAAGATTTGAAGAGTTGTTCCGAATCTTGCCGCCGATTTGTAGTCTCCCTCAGCGGCGAACTCCGTCATTTTGCGCAATCCAATCGCCGGGAGAAGCAAAAGCGCGAACCACGCGATGCCGCCGATGTATCCAGCAGCGCTGCGCAAAAAAATCCAAGATACACAACTTATTGCCAGAACAATTAGTGCAGCGATACGCCAGCCGCGATAAGGTTGCCCCGGACGCCATGCACGAGCGAGCACTAGCAGCGATGAAACTACTGCCAGGAAAAGAAAAATATGGTTCAGGTCCACAGACAAAGTTGCCGCTAGCGCCAAGTGACTCGTTAAAGCGTTGAAGCGTTAACGCGGCAACAAGAATCAACCGCTTCATCGCTTCAACAATCAAACTTTTCAACCTTGTAACTTTTCAACCCTTTTTAACATTCAAACATGCGAATCACTGTTACCGATTATCTCGACGTTATTTCATCCTGGTGTTTCTGGTCCGAGTCTACCTGGGCGGAATTGAAAAAGCGTTATGACGGCCGCGTCGAGTTTCAGTGGAAGGTCGCGTTAATGGATCCCATTGGTTTGCCAACTTCGCGCGAGCAGGAGCAATGGTTCTATCGGCGCAGCGGAATGATGATGCGTTCGCCGTTCATGCTCAACACCGATTGGTACGATCCCAGTCTCCCGGAATGGCTCGCACCGAATTGCGTGGCCGAAGCCGCCAGGGACTTTGGTTTTGTCGATGATCGCGTTCGCCTTGCGCTGTCTCACGCCGCGCTGCGCGAAGGGAAAAAGGTGAGCGATTGGAAAGTTGCCGCCGAGATTGGAGCTGGCACCGGCAAGATTGACAAAAAAGAGCTGCTCGAGCGCGCGCGTTCGCCCGAGATCGAGAAGCGCGTTCGCGCTTCCACCGCGGAATTTCACGCGCTCCAAGTCACCCAACGCCCGACATTCGTCATCGACACGGAAATTGGCGATCGCGCGGTGTTTTCCGGTGTTGTAAAGCTGGAGCCCTTGACAGCCACGCTTGATTCGATGCTCGACGACGCCACTGCGTACGCGGCGCACAAGGCGCATTTTGGCGACCCGCCGACAAAATGAGAATTGGAGGAGCGAAACATGATTGTCACGAGATTCACCTTGCCAGCGCAAGATTGTTGCCTACAACTTCCCTTCGGCTCGCGATATTAATGCGAGCTCTTCGTCGCGGTGAATCGCAGCCGTGGCGAGGTTAGAGTGTCCGGGCGTTTGCCGAGGGTGGCGCCGGGGATTGCGATAAATGGAAATACGGCGGTGCGGTACACTCCCGCTTCGCCGGCTAGGAGCTAGTTCGAATCTGCAACCACAAATTCGTGTAAACGGTCGGATCCGCGCCCGGGAAGTCCGAGTCATTCTGGGGTCCACCGGCGAACAACTTGGCGTCATCAAGCTAACTGACGCCTTGCGCAAAGCTCAAAGTCTTGGTCTCGATCTGGTGGAGATCGCCCCAACGGCCACCCCACCGGTCTGCAAGATCATCGACTTTGGAAAGTTCCGGTACGATATCTCCAAGCATACCAAGGATAAAAGACCGTCCGGCTCGAAGCTGAAGGAAATCAAGTTTCGCGTTAACATCGACGATCACGATTATCTGACGAAAATCCGGCACGGCGAAGAGTTCCTGGATCGGGGAAATAAGGTGCGGGTGCAACTGCAGTTTCGCGGCCGCGAAATGGCACACCAGGAATTTGGCATGCAGCTTGTAGAGAAAGTTCGCGATGATCTCTCGGGGATGTCGCAGGTGGAAATGAATCCCAAAATCACCGGCCGCAATATCACCATGACCCTGGCGCCTCTGCCGGCCAACCGGCGAAAGAGGCGATTCACCGCGCCGACAAAACCAGCCGAAAACCAGGAAGCCGTTGTTTCACCGGCGGACGCCTGAACATCGAAGATTAGCCTGCGCCTTCGGCGACCTGTTCGCCATCGGTCCGGGCCGGACTGGCATTTTCGGAGAAGCCGATCCACCTTGGAAAGCACAGGTCGAACGTGTCGTCCCTTGGCACGCCGTAGTGATACGAAGGCGGCTCAACGCGTTGGCACGAATTACAGTCCCTGGGGCTAACTAACGATTACGGCTTATGCGGCGAATGTGCGCCCGCCGGGGACGTCTTAGTTGAAGCAGCCGGCGATGGAGGAGCCGGCGTTGCTCTCAGGGATTGCAGCGTTTCTAAGCGTTTTTTGCGGCTGATCGCTTCCTGATTTTTCGGATCAAGTTTTAGCACTTTGTCGGTGTCAGCCATCGAATTTTTGATGTCGCCCTTAACCTCGTAAATGTAACTGCGGTAGCCGTAGTAGCGAGCTTCGCCTGGCTTAAGCTTGATCGCCTCGGAATAATCGGCCAGCGCTTTGTCCATATCGTTCAGTTTCATCTCGACCGCTGCGCGCTGTTCGTAAATTCGTGCGTCTTCCGGACTGATCTTGATTGCTTCGCCGTAGTCGTTGATGGCATCCTGAAATTGCTGGTTAGTCGCCGCACCGTATGCACGCTGTTGATAAACGGCGGCCAAATTTGGCGCGTATTTGTGGTCGAGAGCCGTTGCCTTGCGAAGCGAGTCGATCGCTTTGTCCCACTCTTGATTCTTAGAAGCCTCTGCGCCGTCTCGGGCAAGCTTGTTTGCTTCTTTGGCATCTTTGCTGGCTTGCGCCTCGGACACCTGCGGAGCACAAAGCGCCAGGGCCGCGACGAAAATAAAAACAAAGGTTTTTTTCATAATTTCTTTTGGACGTTGATGTTCCTAAACAATTCGAAATTCAGGTCGCGAACAGTTCGAGGTACTTTAAGTCTGCTCTGGGGAAGGCGTCTGTTCAATGTCGATCTTTGGTTCGGGCTCCGATTGAGCAGTTACACTGAGCGCTGGCTCATCCACACGTGTAATTCGCACTGCGCGACCGGTGCTCTCGTCGATTTCGATTAGCGCTCCATGCAGGCGCACCTCACCGCCTGCCACAGGAAACGATGCCGGCAGGTTCGAGATGAACCGGTTCATGATTGGATCAATGGCGCGCCCCAGGATGGAATTTACCGGACCGCACATGCCCGCGTCGCACAAGAAAGCTGTGCCGCCGGGAAAAATTTGTTCGTCCGCAGTCTGAACGTGGGTGTGAGTTCCAATGACGGCAGAAACTTTTCCGTCGAGAAACCGGCCCAGTGCGATTTTTTCACTGGTAGTCTCTCCGTGTACGTCCACGATGATGTTCGCCGTCTCGTTGCGCATCTTTGTCACCGCTGTATCGACCGCGTGAAACGGATTTTCCAAAATCGGCTGCATAAATGTGCGCGCTTGCACGTTGATGACACCGATTTTCCCCTTGGCTGTTTCCAAGACGATCGACCCGTTCCCCGGTGCGCCATCGGGATAATTCACCGGGCGCAACAAACGCGGTTCGGTGTCGATGAACGCAAGAATTTCTTTCTGGTCCCATATGTGGTCGCCTGTGGTGATGACTGAGACGCCGGCGCGCAAGAGGTCAATGGTGATTCTTCCCGTTATGCCGCGACCGCCGGCCGCATTCTCACCGTTAACGATGATGAAGTCCAAGGCGTGCTTTTCTTTCAGTTCCGGCAGCCTGGCAATTACGGCGGTGCGTCCTGGCTCACCGACGATGTCGCCCAGGATAAGGACAGTTAACATTCTGCGACAGTAGCCACGACAAAAGCTGTTGTCATCCCGAGCCGCGAGGACGACGAGGGATCTCACACAGACTGAAATATCGCGCGTCTGACCTTGAGTGATTAACCAATCTTTGTGAGGTCCTTCGCTTCGCTCAGGATGACAGTGGGAAAAATCCGACCATCAATGCTCTATTGCTCGCGATCATGAAGCGCACGGCCCTGCTCACGTTTTGCTTTTTCACCCTGGCTCTTACCGATCGCGCGGCGGAAAATCTGGGAATTCTCGGTGCGCATCCGCGCTGGAGCGTGCTGGAATCCTATCAGGAGACAATCACCCGCGACGAATTCGCGCACTTAATCTACGACGTTTATTGCACACACGGAATCGCTCCCGATTTAATTGAAGTAAACACCGACACAGCGCGGATTTTGACCAACCGCGAGTCACAGAATTTCTTTACTTTGCGGTTCGCGAAGGACGACACCTCGCGCAATCCGGTGCCGCGGCTTTGGCATCCCGCGAAATCCTTGCCACACACGAAAGGGCACAAGCCGCTCGCAGGCGTCCGAATTGCGCTCGACCCGGGGCATCTGGGTGGCGAATGGGCCAAGATGGAAGAGCGCTGGTTTCAAGTCGACAGCACTCAACCGGTGCAGGAAGGTGATTTGACTTTGAAAGTCGCGCAGCTGCTCGCCCCGCGATTGCGCGAATTAGGGGCAAAAGTTTTTTTTGTTCGGGATAGCGACGAACCGATCACGGCAAAACGTCCGGATGATTTTCGGGAACTTGCCAGGAAAATCCTGATTAGAAACGGCGTGCCACAGCCTCGTGTTGACGTTCTTGATCCAAATGATCCCGAGAAAGAGCAAACGATTCGCTGGCAGAGCGAAATCTTATTTTACCGCTACAGCGAGATTCGCCGCCGTGCGGCGCTGGTAAACTTCAAGTTGCATCCCGATCTCGTTCTTTGCCTGCATTTCAATGCCGAAGGCTGGGGCGATCCAAATAATCCAACGTTGCCCGACATCAACCATCTTCATCTTCTGCTAAACGGTTCCTATTTGCAGCAGGAGCTTGAGTTCGATGACGAACGTTTCGAAATGATTCGGCGACTTCTCAGCCGCGCTTACGACGAGGAATTGCCGCTGGCGGACACAATTGCCGGCACAATGGCGCGGGAAACTCAACTACCCCCATACCAGTATCCTACGACAAACAGTACAACCAAAGTCGGCACGAGCGGTTACCTCTATGCGCGCAATTTGCTAGCTACGCGGCTTTATCGTTGTCCGGTGGTTTATTGCGAGCCCTATGTGATGAACAGCAAAGACGTCTTCGCCCGAATTCAGGCCGGCGATTACGAAGGAACCCGCAACATCAACGGTTTGGAACGCAAAAGTATTTTCCGCGAGTACGCCGACAGCGTGGCGGATGGATTAGTCGAATATTATTCGAAAGTGCGCGGAAATGACTCTCAACTGTAGCGGCGGTCTGTGACCGCCGTTCTGTGCATGGTCGGCGCTCACAGAGCGCCGCTACAGTTCATCCACTGCCTCGCGAATGTCTCCCATTGTCACGTTGCGTGACACATGCGCAGCTCCTATTTTCGGCGTTACAACGAAACGGATTTTTCCGCCTTCAAATTTCTTATCGAACTTCAACGCGTTGAAAATTTTCTCGCGTGGAAAATTTTTGGGCAAACTCGTCGGCAACTCGAATCGCTGTAGAAGATCGCCGACGGCATCACGTTGATCTGCTGGCAGACCGGCTCTTTTCGTTGAGATCGCGCAAGCTGCGACAATTCCGAGGCTGAGGGCTTCGCCGTGTAGAAATTTCCGATAATTTCCCGCGCGCTCGATCGCGTGACCCACAGTATGACCGAAATTGAGAATTGCTCTTTCGCCGGAGCGGTCTCGCTCGTCGCGAGCGACAATCGCCGCTTTGATCTTGATATTGCGCTTAATCAACGATTGCAGGGCAAGCGATCGCCGCGGCGATCTTGCCTTCCAGGACTGAAACGTCTTAAACATTTTCGGATCGGCTATCACTGCGTGCTTGATGACTTCGGCGAATCCCTGATTGAACTCGCGGCGAGGCAGCGTTTTCAAAACATCGACATCATCAATCACAAGCGATGGCTGATGGATGATACCGAGGAGGTTTTTTCCATCGTTCGTATTGACTCCGGTCTTTCCGCCGATCGAGCTATCCACCATTGCAAGCAGAGTGGTCGGAATCTGGATGTGAGGAATACCGCGATGATAAATCGCCGCGACAAATCCGGAGATGTCGCCGATCACTCCGCCACCGAGACCGATAACGAAGGATTGGCGATCTAATCCGGCGACGATCATCCGCTCGCAAATTGCGCCAGCTTGCTTGAGTATCTTCGATTTTTCGCCCGCTGGAATCGTGATTAATGTCGGTTTTAAACCGGCCGATTCCAGACTGCGTTTGACTCGACGAGCGAAGAGCGCGGCAACATTCGTATCGGAGATGATCGCGCACGTTGAACCAGGCAGAAGTTTGTGCACTTGCTTGCCCAGTTGACGAATCAGGCCGGAACCCACGAGCGCCGAATAGCAATATCTGGCGCCACGAATTTCCACAACCTTATGGACAAGGATCTAAGGATTCCAACGAAAAAGCGCGTCTGGATCGTCGGTTGCAGCGACATTCCTCGTGAATGTCGTCCATGGCATGATCTCACAGTGCAGGTCAGCGAAAAGGGCGTTAATTCGTTGCCGGTTGTTCTGCGTACCTCCTATGGCAACTCCGCCTGGGCTGCTCGTCGCTGTCGTGCCTGTTCCTGCTACCGTGACTCCTTGAGCCGGAGAATTCGCCCAGCCCGAGAAAGTCACCGTTCCGCCCGAAGCCTGCGCCGGAGCGAACAAAATGAAGGCTGTCGGCTTCCTAATTGTACTTGCAGAGATTGCGGCAGCGCCCGAAACGATATTTGCGTTCACACCGTAGCTGATCGGGGACAAAGGCGTTCCTATGCCAGCTTCAGACGAGGGCCGTTTGTCGAAAGGCGATTGAAGACCTCGCCAAGCTGAGAAGTATTTGCTGTTCGCGCCAGGGCTTAATTGTGACATCCATGAGCTGGTGGGCGAAAACAGCATTCCATCGCTGTCATTCAAGTAAGTCTGTGTCGCCATCCCAATCTGGCGGAGATTGCTCATGTCCTTTGTTGCTCTGGCTCGCTCCGAAATGCTTGTGTACATTGGATACACCATCGACATGAGAATGGCGATGATTGCCAGCACAACAATTACCTCGATCAAGGTAAAGGCACGTGAGAAACGGGAGTTCCTAGTCATTGATTCGCTGGGTGAGGAACGCATGATATTGATCGTGAGCCCCGAGCAAAAGCGAAAAAGAATTGCGTAGAAGGAAGATGCTTGACAATACACTTTCCAGTTCGTGTATGTAGATCATGCCAGACGAAGTGCCCACTCAACCTCCACCTCCGAGTCCTGAACCCGGGACGGCGGCAAAATCCACATCGACCGGTTTACCTTCCAACGTGGCTGCAGCAATCGCCTGCATACCGTTGATCGGCGGCGTCATTTTTTATATCCTCGAAAAGCATGACGGTTTCGTCCGCTTTTACGCGATGCAATCCATCATCTTTGGTTGCGCGTGGTTTCTCTTCAACATTGTGTCGGCGGTCGTGCACGCGGTGTTCGGGGCGATTCCGGGTATTGGTGGCATCCTGGTATTTTTCTGGGCCATCATCGCCGCGCTGGTGCATCTCGTGTTCCTGGTAATCATGATCATTACCATCGTTAAGGCATTTACCGGTGTCCGCTGGGACATTCCCTATATCGGTCCGGTTGCGCGGAGACAAGTGGAAGGCACCAGCTAGTATCGGTCATTCCGAGCGAAGTCGAGGAATCCCGTGAGAAACGCGGTGAGTAGTGCCGCGGGATCCTTCGACTCCGCTTAGGATGACGGGTCTTGAAGCAGCTTTACCACCACTTCAGTCAAGATCAGTTCGTGATCAAGCTGCGTGGTGACCAATTGAACATTTGCTTCGAGACACGCTCGCATGGCCTGAATCAATTGGGTCGTTTCGAACCGGCCCGCCTGTTGTGCGACGATCCCAAGTCCGTAAGCATTGACTGAGCCATCTTTCTTGCGAGGCAAATGATCCGTTGCCTCGCTGGGCAGGCGGTTGATTGCGGAAATGAACTGGAACGGCGAGTGCGGCCGTGGAAGGCGATAACGTTCCATCAAACCCTTGGCGAGTAATAAATTGCGGATCGTAGGAACGATCGCCACGAGCAAAATACCGATGGCGCTTTCGCCTTGATCTAATAAACGTCGCACCAGTTTCAGCGATAGTTGGAGATCGCGCGCCGCGAGCGCATTACCCAACTCAAAAA